>OLRL01000006.1_pt1 | contig 190363 bp, 180 predicted proteins | sample 1643201 | NCBI WGS metagenome assembly OLRL01 (sample SAMEA3136649, study PRJEB25190) | human gut metagenome | biome: human gut; feature: human-associated habitat; material: faeces | place: Austria | collected 2013
ACAAAAAACCCTCAAAGCCTTGTGCTTTGGGGGTTTCTTTATACTTGAAATTTTTTAAGTTTTGCAAAAAAGGGGAGGATTTTAGACGATAGCACACACGTAGCACACACGTAGCACACATATTTCATTGACATATTAGGATATAACTGATAACATGCATACAATCTTATATTTGCTGTTAGAGCTTGGTTTAAGGGGCTAAAACCGGTATGACAGTAACCTGTTAATTTGTCACTTTTCGCAATTGACAAAAACGAACCTATGGAATGTATATATATCGGAGGTGTGAAAAATGGAAGAAATGAATTGGTATAAAAAAAGAATAATAAAATTAATAAAATCTTGTGATGATTTGCACTGGATTAAAACGATACACAGAATTGTTGAAAATCTTATAGGCTAAAAATGCGGTCAAGTACATAAAAAAGGGCGTCTATATCGACACCCTTCATTTACTAGCTTTGTATTTTGAATTATATTTATGCTAATTTTCTGAGCTTATCAGCAGCATTGTCTATAATTTTATTTTGTGATGCAATCAAGTTTTCTACAGCACACAATGCATCATTAATTGTTTCTGGACTTGGCGTTGAATCTTCATTCCCTTTCATTGCTATTCTTACACAGCTTAAATTTGCCATAGCAAGCTCGATATTCATAACTGCTTCATATATTGTATCGTAATAATCTTTTTTCTCCATAATAAATCTTCCTTTCGTTCTTCCTGGAAGCATGCTATAATTAGCATACTCCCGTATAATTCATTAGCGTGTGTTTGTAGGGGGTGGCTTTGTGGTATTGCCGTACTACAGAGCCTTTTTGATTCTTGAAATCATTTTATAATCACTCCTTTGCTTAGATTTTATTTATAGCATCTAAAAGGGCTTCTATTTCAAAATGAGTATATACCTGCTGGGTTACTCCTTGCCCTTTATGACCAACAATTTTTTTGATAAGTCTTTCATCTACTCCGGCTTCTGCAAGCAATGATATACAAGTGTGCCTTGTATCATGTGGACGGTGTTTCATGCCTATCTGCTCAATTAATGGCTTCCAGTAACTATCATAATAATTTCTATATTCAAAATGTGTTCCGTCTGGTGTGCTAATTAAGTATTCACAGTTGTTGAGGTTGTACCAGTATTCAAAAAATGGTAATACTTTATCAGAAATAGGCACTTTCCGCACGCCTGCATCTGTTTTTGAAGCTGTAATATCAAACCAACGTTTTTCTATATTAACGTTTTCTTTTTTGAGATTAAGTAATTCTGATATTCTACAGCCGGAATATATAAGCATTAAGATTACGTTAAAATAAACGTTCGTATTATGCCATTCCCACACCGTATCAATTTCTTTTTTGCTGAATGGCTTCCTGTTGTATGCATTAGGATTGCCGGCTTTTTTAATATCTATATATGTTGTCTTGTTCATATCTGGCGTAATAATATCGTGGATAACGGCATATTTAAACATAAGACCGACAAGAACTTTGTATTTGCGTAGTGTAGGCGTATTTTTGCCGGAGTTATCAGCAATAAATTGCAGATCATCAAGTTTTATATCTACCATGCGTTTATTTGCGATAGACTCACAAAGTAAATAAGCAGCACGGTAGCCTTTGGCATTGCTTTCTGATACCTTAGGAAAGTGTTCAGCGCTCCAGCGTTCATATACTTCAGCAAAAGTAACTTTAGAAGCGTCTATATCATAAGGTGATCTATTATAATCTGCTAGTGCGGTAAGCGCTTCTGCTTTTGTCTCATAGTATCCTATTGTCTTGCGTTTCTGCTTCCATTTGCCTGTATCGTTATCTATCTGCCAGCGCACAGTAACAATAGCCCTGTATGGGTTTCTACGGTTGCCAGATAGCTTATAAACAGAACCAAAGCCGTTTGGTAATTTCATTTATTAATCACTTTCCTTTATATTCAAGTATTACGTCTTTAAGCTTCTGGTAGGCATGACTTACTAATATTGTAGAATCAATTTCCAGTGCCCCTATTGGATATCCATCTATATCTTTTTTGATAAATGCAAAGCATTCATCAGTTTTTAATACATTCTTGATAGTGCACTTAGCACTGTTATCTATATACGCAATTGCGCATGTTTGATATGTTTCCGGGTTAAGCATGGTATCTATATTGCATAGCAAAGTAGTAAAACGTTCTGTGTCATTCATTAATAAATTAAGTGTCGAAAGTGCATTCGTTATATCATTGTTTTCTTTTAACATTTTTAAAGTTTCTATTGCTTGTTCGCTTAATCCTGTCGCTTTATTAATCATTGCAATGTTTTCATCTGTTTGTTTAACTTCACGTAATCCAAGAAGATAGTCAGACGTTACTTTAAAATGTGTAGAGTAAGCTTTAACAACTTCAAAGGATGTAGTAGGGGGGATTTTTTTACTTGTTTCCAGTTTTGATATTACAGATTGTGCAACTGGGTTTCCTTCTCTTTTAAAAACATTTGATAATTGTGCTTGCGTGAGAGCGGGCGTTCTTATTGTTTCGGTGTTTTCTCTTAGTTGTTTGTAGATATTTTCCATTTTTTAAATTCCTCATATTCCAAAACGGGATATTTTGAAAAATATATTCAAAAATATAATTCAAAATCTTATTTTTGTTGCAGCCATATTTTTTATGGTATACCAAATATAGTTCGAACTGGAATAAATATAATATTATATTCCATAAGGGAATAATACCACTTGCAAGTGTATAAGTCAACAACAACATTAAAAAAAGTGGAGGTATTTTTATGTGTAACAAAGACATTAGAGATTATGCAAAGGAGCATAATGTTAAATTGTGGCAGATTGCAACTGAATTGCATATTACGGATGGTAATTTTAGTCGCAAATTAAGATTTGAGTTATCAGAAGAGAAAAAACAGCAGATTTACAATATTATTGATGAATTAGCAAGTAAGGCGGTGTAATTATGACAGATGCTGAACGTGGTACTGTGCCGGTAGCCATAGCAAGTAAAGTCCTGGGAGTGGATAGCCAAACGTTGCGGCTATTGCTTCAAAATAAAATGGTTGATTTTGGTATTGCATACAAAAGACCAGGCTCGAGACAGTATAGCTATTTGATTTTTGCAGAACCATTTTATAAATTAACCGGATATAGATACAGAGAAAGCAGGTGCAACAAATGAAGATAACAAGAGTAGTATTAAAACCGTTAAAAAAGGTATCGAAGTTAAATAAATTTAATACATCAAATTGTGTGTGGTGTGGCTTTTCGGATAATGCATTTACTATTACTTTTAAGCTGGGTGACAATTCAACAGAAGAGAGTTTGCAAGATCTGGCAATTGATTTATCAAATGTCCGCTTACCTAAAGTTTATTTATCAAGACCTTATACTCGTAACAATGCAGAAAGTGATGATTACAACGATGCTGAAACAAAATTTAACTAACCTTATGCATGAGCGTGATTTGTGGGAGAAAATGCAAACAGTCCACAGCAATGATGAGATTTTTTATAAATACTGTCAGCATAACATGGATAGACTCGACGAAGAAGCAGAGCGTCTGCGTATTGGCTTAGAAATGGGGTGTTGTGAGTGACAGATAATGAAATATTTGAGAACAATTTACGGCATTTTAATATCTCAAGACGTTATGGAGATAAAGCGCAGGCAAGATGTCCGGCACATAATGACAAGCAAGCATCTCTTGCAATAGCAAAGGGGAAGAAGTGCACATTGTTTTATTGTCATGCTGGTTGCACTTTGTCAGATATATTGACTGCTGCCGGCTTAGAGAAAAAAGATACTTTCTATGATTCAAAGCCGTTAAAAACAAATTGGCAGGCATATGTTGAAAGCAGAGAAAAACGCAAGATTGAGGCAGTATATAATTACGTTTCTTTTAACGGTGATTATGCTTTTACAAAGATACGTCTTGAAGGTAAAAAGTTACTTTATGGAATACTTAAAGATGATCGCTTTTCTTATGGTTTGCCAAGAAATACACCTCGAAAGTCATTAAAGGCTGTTTATGGAAGCGTTAAAGCTTTAAATAAGGCAATAGCAGAGGATAAACCTATATTTATACCGGAAGGAGAAAAAGATGTTGATACACTGGTGAAACACGGATATACAGCTTTTACATATGGTGGGTGTGGGGATTGGCAAGTTGCTTTTGCGGACTTAGTAAAAAATGCAAATGTGATAATACTTGCAGATAATGACAGACCGGGCACTACAGTAGCAAATGCGATTTTAAAAGATATACAGCCAGTTGTTAAGAGTGCAAAGATTGTTATACCTATGCCGGATGCTCCAAAGGCAGACATAACAGATTATTTTAATGCAGGACATAACAAAGCAGAGTTTGAACAGTTGATAAATACAGATACTACAGAGCCCGTTGATTTGAGGGACAAATTACAAGCATTAAATGCTGTAAGTAACTATGAGACGAACGATAAGGGTTTTGGGGCGTTATATGCGGAAATTTTTAAAGATAAACACAGATATAACCCCTCAAGAAAAGACTTTATGTTGTATGATGGCAAACGCTGGATAGATGATATAGAAGGGTTAAATGCACGGTCAGACGCAAAAGTATTATCGGATGCTTTACTTGTATATGGCAGCAGTACCGGGAACAGTGATTATTTAAAAGCAGTAAGTAATTTATGTAACATTAGGAACCGAAACAATATGTTACAGGATTCAAGAGACGTTTATTATTTTAGTAATGAGGATTTAGATACAAATGATTATTTATTAAATGTTCAAAATGGGACAATTGATTTATCAAAGGACACACCTAAATTTTTACAACATACGCCGGAGATGCTTTTATCTAAAATATGTAATGTAAATTATAATCCTGCTGCCAGTTGCGAAGAATGGGAGAAGTTTCTTGGTGAAATTATGCAAGGCAATCAAGAGAAAATTAAGTATTTGCAGAAAATAGCGGGTTTGTCATTAACTGGAAATACACAAGAAGAAACTTGTTTTATTTTATATGGATCCACTACAAGAAATGGAAAAAGCACATTTTGCGAAACACTTATATATTTACTGGGGGACTATGCGTTGACAATGAAGCCAGAAAGCCTTGCGATAAAGCAGAATACAGATAGTAGACAAGCAAGTGGAGATATTGCCCGGTTGGCTGGGTGTAGGTTCTGTAATGCATCTGAGCCACCAAAGAGAATGTTGATTGATACAGCACTACTTAAGTCTTTATTAGGACGTGACAGCATAACCGCACGGCATTTGCACCAAAGAGAATTTTCTTTTATACCTAAATTTAAACTTGTGATAAATACAAATTATTTGCCGGCTATTACAGATGATACAGTGTTTACATCTGGGAGAATCAACGTTATTTCATTTGATCGGCATTTTGAACCGGAAGAACAAGACAAGCATTTAAAAGACAAATTAAGGCAGGATAGCGAGCTGTCCGGTATTTTAAATTGGTGTATTGATGGCTTGCGCATGTATCGCAAAGAAGGATTATACCCACCGGCAGCAGTGCAACAGGCAACAGAGACATACAGAACAGATTCTGACAAGATCGGTAATTTTATTAAAGAATGCCTTACGGAAACAGGAAAAAACAGCAGTATTAAATCAGTATATGAAGTATATAGTACATGGTGCTCTGATAATGGATATGGAACAGAAAGCAAAGGCAATTTTATATCTGAGCTTAAAGGTAAAGGGCTTTATGCAACCAGTGGAACAGTAGATGGAAAAACCGTTAAAAATATCGTAAAAGGGTATACAGTAGAGCCAGAATTTATTGCAGTAACAGAGCAAGAAACAATACCTTTTGATTAATGTGAAAATTAAAAATGTGCATTTTGTGCAAAATTTATGTAAGTATCTATAGAGCAACTTCATAATGTCCCATAAGAAATGCACATTTTGCACAAATCCAGTATTTACAAGGGTTTGGAGCACTTCACTATACTAAAGTGTGCATTTTTTCTGTAACGTTTTTCATGAAAGCAGGTGAACAATTGGAGCGGGATTTGTATTTTCTAATGTATCAGACAATATGGAAATTTCATAAAAAATATATCAATAATATTAGTGGTGATAATGCTTTTTGGGAAGATGTTATAAATGAAGCTGACATGATTACAAAGAAATATCACAACCATAATTTTATAATTGCTTTAGTGAGTGCGGAGTTGACAGAATTTGAAAGATTACATCGGGAGTTGATAAAGGATGCAGACGCAAGAATATAAAGCATATATGAAGAGCGAAAAGTGGAAAGTAAAGAAACAAGAGCGTATAGCCATAGATAAGGGTTGCTGTATGTGTGGCAGACCATTAGATAAAATCAAGAGCGTGCAGGTGCATCATATTACTTATAAAAATTTAGGTAATGAAAATGTCTTGACTGATTTATGTACGTTGTGCGGCTCGTGTCATAAGAAAATACATAATTATTATAATCGCAAGAGAACATAGATTAAGTTATTCGGTGATTGCTTTACACAAAAAAAGTGGTAGAAACATGTAGTTTAATTTAACAGCTCTAAATTGAGCAGAAAGGAATTGTAATGGATAAAGATAAAATGTTACCGGCAAAACAGTATAAACGTCGTTTTGATGTAACGGAAATTGATAAAGATGATCTGGAAGCAGTATTAGACATGGGAGTAGCTTCTTTAAGAGGGCAGAAACCAAAATATCCAGAAACGCAGAGCGGGTTAGAATTGTTTAAACAAACAACCTATGAATATTTTGAGTATGTTCAGAAATGTAATAAAGAAGATGATCGAGAACATAAATTAATACCAGATGTAGAAAGCTGGGCGGTGTTTTTGGGGATTACAAGAATGACGTTACTTACATATGAAAAAACACGCAACAAAGAATGGCAGGACTTTATTCTAAGGGGAAAAGACTTAATAACTGCTGCCAAAAAGCAATTGATTTTCAGGCAGAAGATACCGGCAGTAATTGGAATTTTTGATCTAACAAATAATTCTGGTTATGTCAATGCGTCAGAGTTTAAGATAAAACCAGATGCGCAGATACAAGAGAAAAAGCCACTATCCGCAACAGAGTTACCTTATCTCGGTAAAGATGGGGAGCTTCACGAAATAACAGATATAGATGATGTGCCGAGAGCGCACGCACGTGATTGATATATTATCTACAACGGAATTCTTGAAAAATTAATTATATTGTGATACAGTTAAATTGTAAATAAGGAACAACCGCCCACAAGGGGTTGACCTCATTAGAAAAGTATTTATAGAATACCACCCTAACTCGAGCCAAAGTTTAAAGGGTGGTTTTTCTATGCTTTAAAACATTATCTGATAAACGTAAAAACGAATGTCAGCAATGCAAGAATGAACGTGCCAAAAGCCATAAGGTCTTTGAAATCAAAATGATTATTGTTCATCAGCACCACCCCCATTCTATGTAGAATAGAGGTCAGCCACCCTGCAACACGGTGTTCCTGTATAGGATTCTAACAGATTCAATAAGATATATCAAATTGTTTTTTGACACAAATAGTATTAAAAGTAATGTATGAAGATAAAGTATTAAAAGTGATTGACAACAACAATAATAAATAATAATATAGAAGTATCAAAAGTAACGAACGTTATAATTAATACTCGCGGAGGAAATAAAGCATGTGTATATATGGGTATTGTAGAATAAGCACAAAGCAACAGAGCATTGATAGACAGATAAGAAATATAAAGAATGAATATAGCACAGCTGTCATTATAACAGAAGCATATAGCGGCACGACAATTAACCGTCCGGAGTGGAACAAGCTATATAAGAAAGTAAAGGCTGGGGACATGATCATCTTTGATAGTGTATCAAGAATGAGTAGAAATGCTGATGATGGGTTTAGTTTATATGAAGAATTATATAACAAAGGCGTAGAACTTGTTTTCTTGAAAGAACCGCATATTGATACAGCCACATATAAAAAGGCGTTAAAGAATAACGTATCAATGACCGGAACTAATGTTGATTATATCCTTGAAGGGGTTAATAAGTATCTTATGTCACTTGCTAAAGAGCAAATTAGAATAGCGTTTGAACAATCAGAAAAAGAGGTTGAGGATTTACACCAGAGAACGAGAGAAGGGATTGCTACGGCAAGGCTGAATGGCAAACAAATAGGACAGAAGCAGGGAGCAAAGCTTACAACAAAGAAATCTATTGAAGCAAAGAAGCAGATAAAAAAGTATAGCAAAGATTTTGATGGACAATTTACAGATGTTGATTGCATGCACATAATAGGCATTGCTAGAAACACTTATTACAAATATAAGCGAGAAATGAAAGCATAATAATAGGTCAAGTAAGGAACGTATAGGCGCCCTGTCTGTAAGTGTGTCCGAGGGTGTTTATATAAAAAAACTAGCTTCACCTTGTTAAGTGCCATGAATTACCGCTAAAAATAAAAAGGGGATATTATAGAGAGTTTAGAAAATGTGAGTAAGTGTGTTTAAAAGTTGCATTGGGTTGTACATAAGTGTCTTTCGTAACACACTTGTAGCACACAAAAGCCTTGAAAAGTCTTGTTTTACAGGATTTACAGTTCTCAAAACGATAATTCAAAACAGAACAAAGAATTTACAAAAAACCCTCAAAGCCTTGTGCTTTGGGGGTTTCTTTATACTTGAAATTTTTAAAATTTTGCAAAAAGTGAGATATATTGAGCGGTGTACCAGTGCTCAAAAAATGGTAATACTTTATCAGAAATCCCCTGTCTTATCTTGCCGGAGGAAGAACAGAGTTTTTCAACGTAGGTGCATTTCCGACAGTTATGACATTCCTGCCATTTCTGTCGGCGGGAGGTAACTATATTGTCGTATGCTATGCAATGCTTGGGATTGTTTTAAGTGTCTATAAAAACAAAAATATTTACCCGAAGCATGTATGTATAGGAAACGAGAAGATGACAGTGTAAAAGTACTTCGTACATTTTGACTTCCTGCTTATAGCTCAGCATGGATATAGCGGATAAGAATTGTCTGCATGTGTTTCATATATGATTTTAAGCATGTAAGACAATATCTCCGTCTTCTGATTGAATGGATAAAGTTCCGTATCCATCCCTGCCATTCTGCTGGTAGATGCTTTTATCATCTTTTTCCTTTACTTTTCCGGAAAATGAAGAAGGAACAATGATTTCACCGTCGTTCGTTTCAAGTTTCAGGGAAAGTGGCTTCAATACATCTGCTGCACGATAGAAAAGTACATCTCCATCTTTGCATGTGATTGCCGTATTTCCGGAATAGGTAGTAGCGGTACTAAGAACATCTCCGTCATTAGAAGTTAGTAGTGTATTGCGTAGTGCACAGTTCTTGAAAATAATATCGCCATCATCGACATGGATAATACCTTGGCTGGTTCTAAGATTGTTAAGGAGCAGATTACCATCATTGTTTTCCAGTGTAATCTGGTCAAAAGCAGCATTTTTCGGAATATATAAAGTTACCATATCTTCATCGGATACCGCTTCTTTTTCATCATCGTTTCCGAAAAGGCAGATCAGAAAGTTAAGGTCAATATGAAACCAGGTATGTTTTTTTAAATTACGCTCACGGATTTTTAAAGTGTTTCCGGACTGTGACCAGGTAATTGGAGTGGTGCTTTTCGTTTTAGATGTCTTAGTATTTTTATATGAAAGAGCATAGGTATTATCTTTTGAATAGCGCACTTGCAGATTCAAGGAATCCAGAGATACATCCAAGTTTTTATATGGAGAAAGCTCTTCTGTAACTAATTTCTGAACTTTTGCTGCACTTTTATCGGAATTATTAAAACTGCCAAGATCAGTGGATGTCAGATATTGGATACCACCTGCAAATAGACCGAAGATTAGAAGAAAAAATCCAAGTATAGTGCAGACTGTGCCAGTGATGAGTGTAATTTTTTTCCAGTTTTTCATAATTTATCGACTCTCCTTTCCTGTAGTTCCAATAGTATTGGAAAGATTCTGACGGTGACTGGTTCTGTTAGTCAGATGTCTGGCAAGTTTTACAAAAAGTCTGGCTGCCAGGCGACACAGCCAGTAGATAAATAAAGCAGACAGGATGCTGACACCCAGTATAAGCAGCCCACTTCCGGCAACGACGGCAAATCCGGCAGAAGAAAATGGAATCGCCAGAATTCCCCGGATGGCAATGACAACACCTGCAATAATTCCGCAGAATACAAGCAGAAATCCACAGAAAAGCAAAAGTGCAAGGCAGAGGAAGATGCAGAAGATAACAACTGCGGCAGCTAAAAGCAATGGTCCCCCGATTGGTGCTGCAAGGAGTGCAAGACATGCAATCCAGATAATATGTGAATTTTTTCGTTTCTTTGGTAACTCTGATGTTGTGTTATATGCATTTGGTGAGGGCGCAGAAGTGTGATAAGCATTTGTTTTCTTGTCTAAGAGATTGCCGATCAGATCTCTTGCTGCCTGCTTTGGAGTGCCGAGTTCTTCCATTAATTTTTGTGCGCCTTCCTCGTCTGTCTCTTCAAAATATTCGGTAAAGTATTCCATGGCATCTTCATAATCTTCGCGCGGAAGTTTCTTCAGATACTTATGTAATTGATCTAGATATTCTTTTTTTGTAGTGATACTCAATGTCTGATTCTCCCTTCTATGATTCCATCAATGGTGTCCCGGTAAGCGTTCCATTCTGTATGCAGATAATGCATCTGTTCTTTGCCGGAAGGAGTGATGGAGTAATATTTTCTTTTTCTTCCTTGAAATTCCTGTGAATAAGTTGTGACGTAACCGGCTTTTTCCAGGCGTTTCAGGATTGGATATAAGGTTGATTCCTTAATATCAGCGACCAGTTTGATCGTCTGGCTGATTTCGTATCCGTAAGAGTCCCTGGAATCTACGATTGTAAGGATCAGATATTCGATCAGCAGAGCGGATACTGGAAAGTAATACATTGCAATACCTCCTTGTAATATTGGGGGGTACAAAAGTCTTCCAGTTACTTATGTGCAGGCACATATGAATGTAAGACTTTTGTAACCTGATATCATATATAAAAATTATATATATAAATTATATATATATCATAAAGCGACAGAAATGGGATGTCAATAGCATATATAAAAAAAATATATATTGTTCCAGATGAAAAATAATATGTAAATCTGTACAGGATAAAAAAATTGCGCTATAATAAGTTGTCAAAATAAGGCAGTCGTGGTCGGCTGCCTATTATATAGCAAAAAGGAGACTAAAGAAATGAAAGAAGTAGAAAACAAAGGAGCGGAGTATGACTTCTATGGGAAGCTTCCGCTGGGAAAAGCGATTCTCCTTGGTCTGCAGCATGTATTTGCAATGTTTGTAGGTAACTTGACACCGGTTCTTATTATTACAGGAGCCTGTGGAATTGCCTCCGGAACAGAATTTGCAGACGTTCAGATTGCGCTTTTACAGAATGCGATGTTGATCGCGGGTGTTGTAACGTTGATTCAGCTTTATGCGATTGGACCGATTGGTGGAAAAGTTCCGATCATCATGGGAACCAGTTCCGGATTTATCGGAGTCTGCAGCAGTGTTGCCAGTGTGATGGGCGGAGGTGTCTTAGGATATGGTGCCATTATGGGGGCTTCTGTGATCGGTGGACTTTTTGAGAGTGTGCTTGGATTTTTATTAAAGCCGCTTCGTAAGTTTTTCCCGGCAGTTGTAACCGGTACAGTTGTATTGTCTATTGGACTTTCGCTTATAGGTGTTGGTGTGAATTCGTTTGGCGGTGGAAATTCAGCAAAAGATTTTGGCTCTGTAGAAAATCTGCTCCTTGGTCTGGTTGTACTGATTGTGATTATTGTTTTAAAACATGGTACAAAAGGAATGACCAGTGCATCTTCTATTTTAATAGGTATTATTGTGGGTTATATCATTGCAGCAATTATGGGCGTGGTACTTCCGACGACAGGTATCGATGCGGATGGTGTGGAGTATACAAAAGCATGGGTATTAAACTGGGATAAAGTTGCACAGGCAAGCTGGTTTGCAGTTCCGAAAATTATGCCGATAAAAATTGTATTTGACGCAAGAGCGATTGTCCCTGTTATGATCATGTTTATTGTAACTGCTGTAGAGACAGTAGGAGATATCTCCGGTGTAATCGAAGGTGGTATGAGCAGAGAGGCAACAGATTCTGAACTTTCCGGTGGCGTTGTCTGTGACGGAATCGGATCTACACTTGCTGCATTATTCGGTGTACTGCCGAATACATCGTTCAGCCAGAATGTAGGACTTGTAACGATGACAAAGATCGTGAACCGTTTCGCGCTCGCTACAGGAGCGATTTTCCTGATCCTGTGCGGATTGTTCCCGAAACTGGCTGCACTGATTTCTATTATGCCACAGAGCGTTCTTGGTGGAGCAGCGGTTATGATGTTCTCTTCTATTGTAATCAGTGGTATACAGTTGATCACAAAAGAAAAGATGACGATGAGAAGTATTACAATCGTATCCGTAGCGCTTGGACTTGGATATGGTATTGGCGCGAACAGCGCTGTTTTATCCGGATTACCGGAAGGAATCCAGCTTATTTTCGGAGGCTCCGGTATTGTGCCGGCAGCACTTGTTGCAATTATTTTAAATATTGCATTGCCGAAAGATGAAGAAGCAAAGCCGGATGCAGAAGAATAACTATACATAAAAACAGACAGACAAATAAAAAATGAAATGGGCAATCCCCTTGTTCACTGGATAACAGAAGAAACGAGGGGATTTTCTATGTAAAAACAGAAAAAGATAGTGTATAATTAAGTGAAAAAAGAAAGTATGTCCACTAAACAGGAGGTTTTACAGATGTTGCGAATAAAAGAATATGTAAAAGCAGCCAGTCTGGAAGAAGCGTATGAACTGAATCAGAAGCGCAGCAACCGGGTGCTTGGCGGAATGCTCTGGATGCGGATGAGTGATGTGCAGGTGCAAAAAGCGATCGATCTGTCCGGACTCGGACTGGATACGATAGAAGAGACAGATACAGAATTTATTATTGGAGCGATGGTGACGCTCCGTGAACTGGAACTTCACAGTGCGTTGAATGATTATTTTGAAAATGCGATCCGGGATGCAGTGCAGGATATCGTAGGAGTACAGTTCCGGAATCTAGCAACCGTCGGAGGAAGTGTATTTGGAAGATTTGGTTTTTCTGATGTGCTGACCGTATTGTTGTCTCTGCATACATCTGTAGAGCTTTATAAAGGCGGGATTGTTCCGTTGGAAGAATTTGCACAGATGAAACGTGATAATGATATTCTTGTAAATGTCCGTATTGCAAAGACGCCGGGACATTTTGCTTATCTGACACATCGGAATACGAAGACTGATTTTCCGGTTCTTGCAGTTTCCGCTTCAAAGACCGGGGAAGAGATCCGTGTGGCAGTCGGAGCAAGACCGATGAAAGCCGAGCTTTTTGGAGCCGGAGATTTAAGTGAAGAGTCAGCAAAGAAACTGGCAGCGCAGGTGAAGACAGACAGCAATATGCGTGCATCGGCGAAATTCCGTTCGCATCTGGCAGAGGTGTTGATCACACGATGCTTTGACAAGATAAAAGACGTAGAAAAGGAGGAAAAGTAGGATGCTCATCAGTATCATATTAAATGGAAAAAAAGTGGTTGATGATATCAGCCCGGATATGACGCTTTTCAAATTTCTGCGTGCGCATGGATGCTACAGTGTCAAATGTGGCTGTGAGACAACGAACTGTGGCTTGTGTACTGTGTTTTTAGACGAGAAGCCGGTACTGTCCTGTGCTGTTCTGGCTGCAAGAGCGGATGGACATAAAGTGGAGACAATGGAAGGACTTCAGAAAGAGGCAGAAGAGTTTGGAAGATTTATTGCCGATCAGGGAGCAGAACAATGTGGTTTCTGTAATCCGGGCATGATCATGAATGCAATCACCCTGTTCCGGGAGAAAGAAGAACCGACAGATGAAGAAATCAAACAGTATCTGGCAGGAAACCTCTGCCGCTGTTCCGGATATGAAGGACAGCTCCGGGGAATCCATGCATTTATGGAATATCGGAAAAATGGAGGTGCGACATGCGGGAAGTAGGAAAAAGAGTACGCAAAAAAGATGCAATGGCGCTGGTGACCGGTCAGCCGGTATATACCGATGATCTTGCGCCAAAGGAATGTCTCATTGTCAAAGTTCTGAGAAGTCCGCACGCTAATGCAATCGTAGAAGAAGTCAATAAAACGGTCGCACTGAAAGTTCCGGGTGTTGAAGCTATTTATACATGGGAGGATGTCCCGAAAGAACGTTTTGCGCAGGCGGGGCAGACGTATCCGGAGTGGAGTCCGTATGATCGGCTCATTTTGGATCGGCATGTACGTTTTGTCGGAGATCCGGTTGCAATCGTGGCTGGTGAGGACGAGGCATGCGTAGACCGTGCACTTAAGATGTTAAAAGTGAAATACAAAGTCCTTCCGGCAGTGCTGGATTATCATACTGCGAAGGACAACGAGACACTGGTGCATCCGGAGGACAGCTGGAAATCCCTGTATCCGGTTGGCGCAGACAATAAGCGAAATTTATGTGCCCACATGGAGGAAGAAAAGGGAGATGTGGAAGGTACGTTTAAAGACTGTGATATCGTACTGGAACACACTTATCATGTTCCGGCAGTGAACCAGACGATGATGGAGACATTCCGGACAGCCTGCTATCTGGACACATATGGCAGACTGGTTGTACTGAGCTCAACCCAGATTGTTTTCCATCTGCGTCGTATTCTCGGAAATGCTCTGGGCATCCCGAAGAGTAAGATACGTGTTATAAAACCAAGAATTGGCGGCGGATTTGGTGCGAAACAGACATCAGTATCGGAAGTCTATCCGGCATTTGTAACGTGGATGACAAAGAAACCATCCAAGATGATCTACACAAGAGTGGAAAGTCAAATCGCAGGCTCACCGAGGCATGAGATGGATGTCACTGTGAGACTTGGAGCAGACAATGACGGGAAGATTCGTGTGATCGATATTTATAATCTGTCGAATACAGGAGCTTACGGTGACCACGGGCCAACGACAGCGGGGCTTACCGGACATAAGTCCATTCCAATGTATACCGGAAATCTGGAGGCATTCCGTCATACGTTTGATGTAGTTTATACGAATCAGCTTGCCGCGGGTGCATACCGCGGATACGGAGCAACACAGGGAATTTTTGCACTTGAATCCATGGTCAATGAACTGGCAGGAATTCTGAAACGTGATCCGGTAGAACTGCGTATGCAGAATATATTAAAACAGGGCATGAAAATGCCGGCTTATTTTGATGAGACTGCGGAGTCCTGCCGTCTGGATGAATGTCTTGTGAGAGCGGCAGATATGATCGGATGGAAAGATAAATATCCATGCCGGGACATGGGAAATGGAAAAGTCCGTTCTGTAGGAATTGCGATGGCAATGCAGGGATCCTGTATTTCCTTTGTCGATGTTGGATCGGCAACTGTAATGTTAAATGAAGACGGCAGCTACAAACTTTCCATTGCAGCGGCAGATATGGGAACCGGATGTGACACCATTCTTTCACAGATGGCAGCAGATGTACTGCATGTATCGACGGATGAGATTTTTGTGTCCGGTGCGGATACGGACAATTCTCCATATGATTCCGGATCTTATGCATCCAGTACGACTTATATTAGCGGTCAGGCAGTTGTTAAGGCATGTACTGAGCTTGAGAGGAGAATCTGTAAGCTGGCTGCGCTCATGATGGAATGTGATGAAGAAGATGTCGAACTGGAAGGTCATCAGGTGTGCAATATAAAGACTGGAAGATCTGTGACGACAGAAGAAGTCGGGTTTAAAGCACAGAGTTTCAATGACTTTGCTTTACAGGTTACAGAAAGCCACACCTCGCCGGTATCTCCACCGCCATATATGGCAGGAGCAGTCGAGATCGAGCTGGATAAAGCAACCGGTCATGTGGAAGTTCTGGACTATGCGTCTGTCATCGACTGTGGAACGGTTGTGAATCCGAACCTTGCGACTGTTCAGGCAGAAGGCGGTCTTGGACAGGGAATCGGAATGACTCTTTATGAGAATATCCAGTATACAGAAAAAGGTCAGATGATAAATAATTCCTTCATGCAGTATAAGATCCCGACAAGAAGAGATTATGGACCGCTACGTGTGGAATTCAGACCAAGCTATGAACCGACTGGACCATTTGGTGTAAAATCAATTGGAGAGATTGTAATCAATACTCCAGCACCGGCAATTGCGCATGCGATTTACAACGCAACCGGATGCTGGCACAGAGACCTTCCAATTACCAGTGAGAAAATTGCTATGGCACTTTTGGACGGAGAATAGAAAATGACTGGCGAAATATACAGTTTAGATGAAAATGGATGGAAATGGACAGACAGTCTCTGGAAAGCGTTGGAGACTGGAGCTGTATCGAATCCGATGGCCAGGATGTGGGGAAAAAAAAGGACAGGCATAGTCAGTGTTGTAGGAGCCGGAGGTAAGACAACTGTTATCCGGAGACTCCGGGAAGAGTGTCTTGCAGAAAAAATACCGCATATTGTGTCTACGACAACACATATGCAGACCGGACCGGAAGAATGTTTTGTGAAAGCACCGGATCTGGAGCAGATAAAAAGTGTACTTGAAAAAAAAGGTACGGTGTGGATGGGAATCCCCATAAGTAAAGAGAAAATGGGGAGTTTTCCGTTGGATTTTCTTATAAATGTGGAAAACTTAAATGTTTGGATGTTTCTGGAGGCAGACGGAGCAAAATGTCTGCCGGTCAAAGCGCCGAGAGATACCGAACCGGTCATTTTAAAGGGAACAACCCATGTAATTAGTGTATATGGGCTGGATGGCATTGGGCAACAGATTCAAGAATATTGCTGCCGTCCAGAGCATGTGGCGCAGATCCTTAATAAAAATACAGATGAGATACTTGAATGGAGGGATCTGGTAAAACTTGCATTAAGTCCGTGTGGCGGAAGAAAATCTGTGACCAATGAGATGGAATATCATATTATTTTGAATAAAGCAGATACTAAGGAACAGAAAAAACTGGCAAAGAAGATTGCAGAAGCAATCATAGAGCAGGCGCAAATGTCTGGGCGGGAAAGAGAATGTTCTGAGAATCAAGCACACTCTGTAGTAAAATCAGTTCATATCACCGACTGGTTATATAGTAAATAAAATCTATAGCAATAAAATAGTTTCTAATCAAAAGAAGATATGCTGGAAATATAAGATAGATCAGAAAATAAAGATTGAAAATAGAAATAAAGAGAGGAGGCAGCTATGAAAATTTTAATCAAAGGAGCGGGAGATCTGGCGACAGGTATAGCTGCCGCCTTTTTTAGAAAAGGGCATCAGGTTGTTATGACAGAGATCGCATGCCCGCTTACCGTGCGGCGGCAGGTGGCATTTTCCAGAACTGTCTATGAAAAACGTGCAGTTGTAGAAGAGATGGAAGCAGTTCTTGTAAAAGATGTAAGTCAGATGCAGCAGGCAGTCAGCAGCGGCAAAGTCGCAGTAATCGTTGATCCGGAAGCGAAGATTCGGGAAGTATATAAGCCGGATGTGTTAGTGGATGCGATTCTTGCAAAACGGAATACAGGAACGAAGAAGGGCGATGCCCCTTGCGTGATCGGGCTTGGCCCGGGATTCTGCGGAGGAAAAGACTGCTATGCGGCGCTTGAAACTATGCGTGGAGATACATTGGGAAAGATTCTGTATGACAGCGCACCGATTCCGAATACCGGTGTACCCGGAGTTGTCGGCGGATACAGTATCGAGCGTCTCTTAAAAGCATCTGGGGATGGAAAGATAGAACCGAAGGCTAAGATCGGTGACATTGTGGAAAAAGGGCAGATTGTTGCATACACAGGTGGAAAACCGGTGTACGCCGGAGTGGCAGGCATTGTCCGCGGTATGCTGCAGGCAGGTATAAATGTAAAGACGGGACTTAAGATTGGGGATGTAGATCCAAGAAAAGACATATCGCTTGTATATAAGATCTCGGACAAGTCCAATCTGCTTGGAATGCAGGCATATAAAGCAGCCGAACAATATTTTTGCAGTCAGACAGGAATCGTTGTGCTGGCAGCAGGAAGATCCAGCAGATATGGAGAGAACAAACTCCTGGCAGAGGTTGGAGGAAGTCCGATGTTCCGGCACATTTTTGAGGTGTTGAAAGAATTCCCGATGTGTGAAAAGGTTGTTTCCACAAGATTTCCACACATCATGAAAGAGGCCAAAGAGCAAGGAATTGCCGTTGCGGAAAATAATCATCCGGAGTGGGGAATCGCTTACTCTCTGCAGTGTGGATTGAAGAAGTGTCTGGAGCAGAAGCCGGATGTGAAGAAAATTCTATTCGTGGTAGGAGATCAACCGTATCTGACAGCGGAAACACTGCGAAGACTGATGGGTGTATCTGTGCAGTATCCGGGAAAGATCATCTGCGCCGGCACGCATGGAAGACCGGGGAATCCGGTGCTGTGGGATCAGAAATATTTTCAGGAGCTTCTGAAATTAGAAGGGGACACAGGTGGCAGGCAGATTATGAAAAAATATCCGGATGAGGTTATAATTTGCGAAACAACGAAGAAAGAACTTCATGATATTGATCAGAAAACAGATATAGATTTAAGCGGACAGTAATCTGTCGCAGATAAAACGTCAGTTTCGGTAAAAGGTTATGCCGGTTCTGACGCTTTTTATTATATAAACAGGAAACTGCCAGATGATTTTCAAAAAATAATTATAAAAATTTCAAACTATTTTAGCGGAGATTTCGTATCTATAAGTGAACGGATAAGAAGGAAGTGATATTGCATGCAGTCGGACAACCATTTGATCCGTAAAATAAAGAAAAAACAGAACAAAGAAGCAGCAGGACTTCTGATTGAAAGATATTACCGAGAAATCTATGCCTATACCTATCGTCAGGTTGCTTGCAAAGAACTTGCCATGGATCTGACCCAGGAAATCTTTATTCTTGTACTGAAAGGAATACGGGCTTTTGATGAAAAGAAAGGCTCTTTCCGTACATGGATTTACCGGATCGCATCAAATAAGATTACCGATTATTACAGAAGTCTTGCATACAGGAAGAGTCAGCTGGAAGGACCCTATGGGCAGGAATATGAACATACCGGAGTAAGTCCGGATATCAGTTCACAGGTGCTCCGGCAGGAAACGATAAGAGAAGTGATGGCAGTTATTGTCCGTTACGATGAACCGTGGATACAGATCTTTCAGAAGCACTGCTTTGAAGAGCAGACGTTTGCAGAGATCGCAGAAGTACTGAAGTTGTCAGAAGGAACAGTGAAAACGCGATATTATAAAATGCTTGCACAGATTCGGAAGGAGGTAGCGGATAATGAATGATAAACAAAGATCGGAAGATCAGAAATGGAATGAATGGCTGGAAGAAAACTGCCGGATACAGGTTGAATATCCGGATATGGCAGAAATGGAACAGCAGAAAAACAGAATTTTGCAAAGCGCGCTTCCGGAGAAGGACAGTCTGTTTGAGCGGTTAAAGAAAATATATTATGGACCTGGACTGGGGATTATTTTTTATCGATGCACTCTGATCTGGGTAGTGATGATTTTACTTTATATAGGTGCCCTGGTTCTAAGTATTGGAACAAGAGATGCAAGGCAGACACAGATGGCGGTTGTGCTATTTGCATTTCCGGCAATGTATCTGGGCTTTTCGTTTCTGTCCTGCTGGGTAGATGAGCAGGAAGCAGTGACAGAACTTATAAATTCCATGCATTATTCCATGCATTACATTGTTGGACTCAGGATGTTTTATGCAAGTCTTGTCAGTGCTTTGATTAATTTAGGAACACTTTTGGTGCTTGATGGACAGGCAGATGCTATATTTTGGAAATTAAGCGCACTCGGAGTCAGTAGCATGTGCCTCTTTGCAGTCTTTGCATTGTATCTGTACCATCGCTTTTCATCGAGCTATGGAATTGGAGTCTTGCTTGTGCTGTGGGGAATCTTAGCTGTATTCAGTGCGTGGAGCAGATATGCATGGATCAAAATTCTGCTGACAGAGCTTCCGCTGGCAATTCATTTTGCAGTGGCAGCAGGCTTCTTTATATGTTTTGTGGTCTTAACAGGAAAGGTGGAGAAAGAAAATGTTACAGTTGTCGCATATCAGTAAAAATTATGGAAAATTCTGTGCAGTCCGCGATATTTCTCTCGAACTGGAGGATGGTCTCTACGGAATGCTTGCACCGAACGGAGCCGGAAAGACAACACTTATCAAGATGATCGTTACACTCTTATACCCAACGGAAGGTACAATCACATATGATGGAATAGAAATCCAGAAAATGGGAGAAAATTACCGGGATATAATCGGTTATCTGCCACAGCAGTTCGGTTATTACAAAAATCAGTCACCTGTGCAGTATTTAAATTATCTGGCAGCATTAAAAGCTGTGCCGAAAGAAGGATTAAAAGAGAAAATAAAGGCGCTTCTGGAGCTGGTCGGGCTTAGTGAAAGCGCAGATAAGAAAATGAAAAAATTCTCCGGTGGAATGATCCAACGTGTCGGAATCGCACAGGCATTGTTAAACGATCCGAAGATTCTTATTCTGGATGAGCCGACTGCCGGGCTTGATCCGAAAGAACGGGCAAGATTCCGTAATCTGATTTCGTCTCTGTCAAGGGATCGGATTGTGATTCTGTCTACACATATTGTGTCGGATATTGAATCGATTGCCAATCAGGTGATCATGATCAAGGATAAAAAGCTGTACCGGAAAGACACTGTAGCAAATATCTGCAGCGAGCTGGACGGCGAGATATTTGAATGTGCAGTTCCGGAGAAGGAATTTCCATTATTTGAAAAGCAGTATCTGGTGCTGGGAGCAAGACAGGAGCATGGCTATCTGAAAGTCCGCTATTATGATCCGGACGGCTCGTTTGCCAGGGCAGGAAAGCTTAAGGAAGAATGGAAACCGGTCTTATGTGCCGCTAATCTGGAGGATGTATTCCTCGTAAGTTATGGCGATGAGAAGACGGAGGTGATACTGTGAGAATTTTAATACAGGAATGTAAAAAGATATTGTCTGTCCGTTTGTTGTTATTACTTGCGTTATTTACCGTGTTATTTTATAACATGTTTTTTGAACTGAATCTGTATCCGGCAGGTGGTCAGTGTACAGATTCGCCGTATGACATGCCCTATGCCGCTAAACTGATCCGTAAATATGGATCGACACTTCCGGTCACAGAGAAAGGAAAGATTGAAAAAGAAGTTGAAGATTTGAAAAAACAGTCAACAAAGCTGATCCGGGAAGATTCCGCCCTGATAAAGGCAGGAATTTCTGATTTTGATACGATGATGAAAGAGCGTGACCGGCTTACGGATTATACGGATGAACAGATGTCAGAAAAAGAACAGAAAGAAAAGGAAGCAATCATGGATTTCACGTCATTCGAGACAGAAGGAGAAAAGATCATGTTCCAGATCCAGTATGCGAATAGTCTGCTGGATGATTTTGCCTTAACTGACCGCCCGGAGGTCAATCTGTTAAGAAGTGGCGCATTATATATTTTGCAGACGGATATGAGCAAAATGCCGGTAATGATATTGATCTGCTATGCCGTTCTTCTGGTAGCTTATCATGTGAGGGAACGGATTCGCGGTGTGATGCCGCTCTATAGCACAACAAAAACGGGAAGGGAGATTTATCCGATCCAGTATCTTGGCGGATTCATCTGTTGCCTGATCATTGGAGTGCTGCAGCTTCTGGCATATACAATTGTGTGGTATGCAAAAGGCATGGGAATCTTCTGGCAGTGTCCGGCATGGGAGACAAGAGGTATAGAATGCTGGATTAAAGGTATCTCATTCGGACAGTATATGGGAATATATGAGATCCTTGTATTATTGTTCTGCATCGCAGCAATGGCATTAATTTATGGACTTGCAAGACTTGCACAGGGGTATATTACCGGAGTGGTATTGTCTATCCCCGGCTGTGTAATAACAGGCGCGGCAGGTTCTGTTATATTTGAAGGTTTGTGCAGTTCGTTCAACATGTTTTCCATGAAAATGTGGGAGTTATATGCTCTGACAGGGTGTGTCGTGCTTGCAGTGTTAGTCGTATACTTCAGGCTCAGATGGGATGAAAAGAGGGATATTTTATGATAAACAGAGATAAGAAAGGGGGAAAAAATACCAGACTGACTTACCGGATCATATTTCTGGAATGTCAGAAAATATTCCGTAATCCGCTTGTCCTGCTTGTATTTCTTACTTTCCTTCTGATAAATATAGTTGTCGTGCAGAATGCATATGGTTCGCAGGATGACCAGAAATCGGTGCAGCGAATGCATCGTGTATTACAGGCGAAGGAACAGGGAAAAAAGAACAGTGACGTAGAAGTCTATAATGAATATAAGAAAGCTTATGGGAAGCTGTATGATAATCTGGATATGCTTAAAATTATGGAAATGAAAGAAAAGATGAGCCGTTACGAACCGACTGGAAAATATCAGAAGTTCATTGAGAATAATTATAAAAAACTGCAGAAGAGAACTGATGAAATTAAAGCAAGCGGCGCAGACCAGGCGGATTTTTATCCGGGAATTGTTTATTTTGTACATGGCACATTATTTGGAAAACTTGGAAAGAAACTGCTACTTGAAATTGTAGTACTTGTCTTTCTTTCGGTGTTGTATCTGATGGATTACGAACGGGTGCAGAAAACAGAAGATCAGGTATTCGTAACAAGATGTGGAAAAGATACATTGCATTTAAAAATGATCGGTGGTATTCTTAGCGGGCTGATATACAGTGCTTTGTTATTGCTTGCAAGCTATGGATGGTTTTTAGCAAAACTGCCGCTTAAGGGGCTGTGGAAGGTGCCGGTCTCTGCAAGCATGATGGCAGAACCAAGGTTTGGAATACTTAATCCATTTGTGACATTCTGGAATGTGAATCTGCGTTCTTATCTGCTTCTGACGCTTGTAATGTTCCTGGCAATTGCACTTCTGGCGGGTGTACTGGCAGGTGCGGGATGGTATTGCCTGAAAAACAGTTATCTTGTATTTCTGGTTTTAAGTGTACTGCTGATGGGTTCGGTGCAGGCTGCTCTGGTTCATACGACAACATTTCTGGATATCGTACTTGCCATATGTAATCCGGGAATACTGTGGATTACCTGCGGTGCCTGGTTCATGGAAAATGATCTTACGCTTTCGTTTGCGGGAAGTGAATTTTGCTGCCTTTTCGGATGTGGTATTCTGATTTTACTGCCGTATTTTATTGGGAAAAAAAGATTTCGGAAATGGGAACTGAAGTAGTTCGGAAAAAGAAATTGTGAAAAAGATTGTCTCCGTGCCCGGAAATGTCTATAATGTTTTCATAGGATAGAAGAGTGACAGGAAAATGACTGGAAAGGAGACAGACAATGGCGAACGGAACATATAAGAATATATTGGAAGAGCGCAATGCACAGATGATCGAACAGATGCGTGACAAGCAGGAAGTCGGGTGGAGCAATCCGGCATATTTACCATTTGATTTTGTGAATGGTGTCTGCGAACTGGTAGTATCGGACGCAGACATCGAAGATGCAAAAAAACGTCTGGAGAGATTTGCACCATTTATTATGAAAGAATTCCCGGAAACAAGGGAAACGGGAGGACTGATCGAATCTCCGTTAGTTGAGATTGACAAGATGCAGGAAGGCTTAAAGAAGGAATATACATGTGAGATACCGGGAAGACTGTTCCTGAAAAAAGACAGCCATCTCGCAATCGCTGGCTCTGTGAAAGCAAGAGGCGGTATTTATGAAGTATTAAAACATGCAGAAGATCTGGCACTGAAAAACGGAATGTTGAAAGAACAGGATTCTTATGAAGTCTTTGCAGATGAGAAGATGAAGGAGTTTCTGTCCGGATACACGGTTCAGGTCGGCTCTACCGGTAACCTTGGCATGTCTATTGGAATTATGAGTGCGGCGCTTGGCTTTCATGTGATCGTGCATATGTCGGCTGACGCAAAACAATGGAAGAAGGACCTCCTTCGCAGCAAAGGAGTGGAAGTTATTGAATATGAGCAGGATTATTCCAGAGCAGTTGAGGAAGGCCGGAAAAATTCAGATGCTGATCCAAAGAGTTATTTTGTAGATGATGAGAAATCGGTGAATCTGTTTCTGGGATATGCAGTGGCAGCAGGGCGGCTTAAGAAACAGTTTGAAGAGCAGGGAGTTGTTGTAGATGAAGAACATCCGTTGATTGTATATATACCGGCAGGTGTTGGCGGCGCTCCGGGTGGTGTGTCTTACGGGCTGAAACGTCTCTATGGAGATCTGGTACATTGTTTCTTTGTAGAGCCGGTAGAATGTCCGTCTGTAATGCTTGGAATTGCAACGCAGAAATTTGAGCATGCCAATGTGCGGGATTATGGAATGACAGGCAAAACAGAGGCGGATGGTCTTGCATGTGCCAGTCCGTCCAGCTTTGTGACAAGAATTATGACGAACTTGCTATCGGGGGGATTCACAGTCAATGACAGCAAACTGTATGATTTTCTAAGACTTCTCTACAAGACAGAAGAGGAGCAGATTGAGCCATCCAGCTGTGCAACTTTTATCGGACCTGTCCGTTTGCTTGAAGAAGAGGAGACAAAGGCATATTGTAAGAAGCATGCTTTAACGGAGAAAATACTTAAAAATGCGACACAGATCGTGTGGGCAACCGGTGGCAGACTTGTACCGGATGAGATACGGAAAGAATATTTAGAAAAATATTTATAGAAACATTTGTAAAAAAGTGTTGACATTTTAAAATTCGCATAATATAATGTTATTCGTGTCACGGAGAGTGATGCGGATAATGCGGGTGTAGTTCAATGGTAGAACACCAGCCTTCCAAGCTGGATACGTGGGTTCGATTCCCATCACCCGCTTTTTTGTATGTTAGTAATAAGATGCAAGAGGGGATTTTAGAAAGCCGTATAGCTGCGCTTGTTAAAGCGCGGTTATGCGGCTTTTATGTTATAGCTACGAGGATCCTGATTTATAAATAAAAAAGCTGCCGGTGGCAGAGTAAAAAAGTTCTTTAAAAAGGGAGGATGCCGGGTGATCGCTTTTGCGATACCCGGCATGTATTATGAAAAAGTTTATTCAAAAGTTTAGTTGTTGTCTTTTCTTTGTATGTTTACATTATATGCAACACCTGTGAAGAAAACGTGTTGTATCAGTGAAAGAATTTTTAAAGAAAAGTGAACAAAATATGAACGTTCCAGAGCTATTTGCGATAAGCAAAAACAGGGAGCCCATCTTTGGTTGGAACCGTTACATCTCCCTGGATCAGCGGGCGTGCATAAGTAATAAATGCAGAACTGATATCTGATCCGTCACCAGTGATCCATTCGGTTGGAACTGCTTTTTCTTTATTACAGATATGATTTACATCGGCAGTGCCGTATGATAACTCATAAGGATGATCCTGACGGCGAATGAAAGTAATCATCTTACCGGTTTTGCCGGCAAGTGCAGCCTGAACGCCGTAAGTACCTGCACCGATTGCTTCTGTAAGATCGGCAGCAGAAAGCATGGAGCTGGAACAGCGCTGGCAGACATTCAGTTCGATGGAACGGACTTTCACACCGACTTTTTCTTTGACAAGATTTTCTAGGTATTTACCGGAACCGGTGAGCATCTTGTGCCCAAAGGTATCTACTCCGACATCGCTTGCATATTCACAGATAAAAGTACCGTTTCCATCGTTAATTCCTTCTGAAATGCAAACAACAAGGTTCGGTGTTGTTTTTAAAGCTTCTTTTACTTTTGCAATGAAAGCATCCGGATCAAAAGCAACTTCCGGCAGATAAATGAGAACCGGGTTATCGCCTTTAAATTTGCGGGCGAGAACGCTGGCAGCGGTCAGCCATCCGGCATGACGTCCCATGATTTCTACGATGGTAACCGACTGTTTATTGTCGTAAACAGAAGCATCTGCTGTAACTTCGCGGACAACAGAAGCAACGTATTTAGCGGCACTTCCATATCCGGGAGTGTGGTCAGTTTCTACGAGATCGTTATCAATTGTCTTCGGAACACCGATAAAACGGATCTTGCTGTTTGTTCCGGCAGCATAGCGGGAAAGCTTGCTTACGGTATCCATCGAATCATTTCCGCCAATGTAGAAGAAATATCCGATGTTTTTTTCTTCGAATCTGCGGAACAGTTCCGGATAAACAGGATCAGTTAAATCCTCCGGCAGTTTGTAGCGGCAGGAGCCAAGATAAGCTCCGGGTGTTGTCCTTACAAATTCAAGTTCTCTGTTTTCGGCAAGTGCGTTCATATCCATGATGCGGTCATTTAAGAAACCTTCGATTCCATTTATCATGCCATAGACGTGACTGATCTTGTCCGGATGTGCAAGTCCTTCGGTAACAACTCCGTAGAGACTTCCGTTGATAACGGCGGTTGGTCCGCCGGACTGTCCAACGATTATATTTTTCATATTTAATCCTCCATATTAAAATATTTTATTTCGGTTTGAACAAAAACCCTGTATGACAATAATGCATACTACAGGTTCACTATAACGGAAAATAAAAATATTTACAATCCCAAAGAGAATCTTAAGAATAAATTTAACTGTTCTTTATTGGAAAATTGGGAAAAATAAGGTATACTGATTCGGGAAACGAAAGAAAGGAGAATACAATGAAGTATATTTCATTTGCAATTCCAAGTTATAATTCACAGGAATATATGGCAAAAGCAATTGAGAGCATTTTGCCGGGGAAAGAAGAAGTAGAGATTATTATTGTTAATGACGGATCTAAGGACAGAACATCTGAGATCGCACATGAATATATGGAAAAGTATCCGGACATTGTAAAGGTGGTAGACAAAGAGAATGGCGGACACGGAGACGCGGTGAATGCAGGTTTAAGTCATGCAACTGGAAAGTATTTTAAAGTAGTAGACAGCGATGACTGGGTAGATGAAGAAGCACTGCATAAGATTCTTGCACTTTTAAGAAATCTGGAAGAAGACGGTGAAGAGATTGATATGCTTATTTCCAACTATGTTTACGAGAAGGTTGGAGCAACGCATAAGAAAGTGATTCATTACAGAAATGTACTGCCACAGGATGAGATCTTCCACTGGGGGGATATCGGGCATTTCCATCTGGATCAGTATATCCTAATGCATTCGGTTATCTATCGTACAGATATGTTGAAGCTGATTCAGTTACATCTTCCGAAGCATACATTCTATGTAGATAATATTTATGTGTATTATCCACTTCCGCATGTGCGTAAAATATATTATCTGGATGTGGATTTCTACCGTTACTTTATTGGAAGAGACGATCAGTCAGTCAATGAGAAAGTAATGATCAAACGTCTGGATCAGCAGATTTTTGTTACAAAGGCAATGATCGATATGTACCAGTTAAAGGATATCGGCTGTAAGAAACTAAGATCTTATATGTTGAATTATCTTGCAATTATGATGACAGTTTCTTCTATTTTATGTATTCGTTCCAAAGATAAAGAGAATCTGGCGAAGAAAAAGGAACTCTGGCAGTATCTGCGAAGAAAGGATTTCCGTAGCTTTGTAAAAATCCGCTATGGAATTCTTGGACAGACAATGAACATTCCGGGAAGATCAGGTAGAAAGATTTCTTCTCTTGCATACAGCGTTGCAAGACGTCTGATTGGATTTAATTAAAATAGAAACCAGGTATAGTTTGGAACTGTATCTGGTTCTTTTTTACTATTTAATATCGGAGGAAGAAAGATGGAATGGAATGTATTATTTTTTGTAAACAGTGTGTTGCTGGGTGTTGGCCTTACAATGGATGCGTTTTCCGTGTCGCTGGCGAATGGGCTTAATGAGCCAAAGATGCGGAAGAAAAAAATGTGCGGAGTAGCAGGTGTATATGCATTTTTTCAGGCATTGATGCCAATGACCGGGTGGATATGTGTACATACGATCGTGCAGTATTTCCAGGCGTTTGAAAAGTTTATCCCATGGATTGCGTTAATATTACTTCTTTATATCGGTGGAAAGATGCTGTGGGACGGATTTAGGAATGATGAGGAAGAAGAGAAGCCGGGTGTAGGCGCATGGGCTTTATTTGTACAGGGAGTGGCAACATCCATTGATGCGCTGTCCGTTGGATTTACAATTGCAGAATATGACTTTTTTATGGCGCTTGTCTGTTCCCTGGTCATTGCTACCGTAACGTTCTTTTTTTGTATTTCAGGACTTGCGATCGGTAAACGGTTCGGAACAAGATTTGCCGGAAAAGCAACGATTCTTGGGGGAATTATTCTGATCGTGATCGGTCTGGAGATCTTTATTGCCGGTGTATTTTAAGAGAAAAATCAAGTCACAATGGTCACAGAAAAAGCGCTGTATCATTCTGCTCCATGTTACGGTATTTTTACTCATAACAGATATTGTTGTAAATGTAGTTCCGGAAAAATAAAAACGGGAAGAAGTGCTGCCATTTATCATGAATATGTATTATTTCAGGAAAATGAAGCGTGTACGCGGAATATACTTTCAGTAAATAAGAAAGTATTTAAGGTGTTTATATGACCAGTCAGAAATTGGAGAATCTTTTAAATCTGGCACTGGATTCTACGGAAGAAGAGAGAAAAAGATCACGGAATCTGGATGTTGGGTATGACCGGCTGGAAAGAGAGTGGGACCTGATCGTTAAATATTCCGGGGACCTGGGACGTGTAAGAAATATTGCAGTACGTGTAACGGAACTTCAGAATGAATATGCAGTCATCAGAATCGCGGAATCAAAAATAGAAGAGCTGACGGAGATTACAGAAGTTGAATATGTGGAAAAGCCGAAAAGATTATTTTTTCAGGTAGCGAATGGAAAGCGGGTATCTTGTATTAACGAAGTACAGGATACGCGTTTTTCTTTATTTGGACAGGGAATTCTGATCGGGATCATAGATTCCGGGATTGATTATGCAAATGCGGATTTCAGAGATGCAGATGGAAATACAAGAATCCGTTTTCTGTGGGATCAGTCTTTAAATCCAGAACCGGGGGAGAGCGCGCCGAAAGGATATGAAATCGGCGTGGAATATACAAGTGAGCAGATCAATGAAGCTTTACAGGAAAAATCTGTGACAGAGCGGATGAAAAGAGTGAGAAGCCGGGATGTTTCCGGGCATGGAACAGCGGTGACTGGTGTGGCAGCAGGGAATGGACGAAACAGTAATGGAAGGTATGCGGGCGTGGCGACGGAAAGTGAACTGCTGGTTGTCAAACTTGGAACACCTGATGTGGAGGGGTTCCCGCGGACAACGGAGCTTATGCTGGCACTGGATTATGTTATCCGAAAAGCGTTGGAGCTTCGCATGCCGGCAGCTGTGAATTTAAGTTTTGGAAATACCTACGGTTCACATGATGGAACATCACTGGTGGAACGTTATATTGATGATATGTCAAATATGTGGAAAAGTGTTATTTGTGTCGGAACCGGAAATGAGGCGGCAAGTGCCGGGCATACATCCGGTATGCTGCAGGAAAATACGGAAACAGTCATTGAACTTGCGGTGCAGGAAAATCAGCCGGCGCTGAATGTGCAGATCTGGAAAGAATATACGGATGTTGTGGAGATTTCTGTAATTGCGCCATCCGGTCTTCGAAGTACGCAGATTGCAGAAATACTTGGAACACAAAGATTTACACTGGGACAGACAGAACTGCTTATTTATTATGGAAAACCGAGTCCATACAGTACTGCACAGGAAATCTATATTGATTTTCTGCCGGTAAGCCGTTTTGTCGGCAGTGGTGTGTGGAAAATTATAATACAGCCTGTAAAGGTTGTGAATGGTTTATATGAATTATGGCTTTCGGGAGACATCGTGCTGAACCGCGGAACCGGGTTTTTAAAGCCGGAAGCAACGACGACGCTTACGATTCCTTCTACGGCAGGACGGGTAATATCTGTCGGTGCATATAACGGAACAACATTTTCCTATGCTGATTTTTCAGGAAGAGGTCCACTGAGGAGAGGGGGAGGCATTGTGCAGAAGCCGGATCTGGTCGCACCGGGAGTCGATGTGACGACGGTGACAACAGGCGGCGGATATGCAGCGTTTACCGGGACATCTTTTGCAACCCCTTTTGTGACAGGAGCAGCAGCACTTCTGATGGAATGGGGGATTGTGAAAGGAAATGATCCATATTTGTATGGGGAGAAGGTGAAGGCTTATCTGAGAAGGGGAGCAAAACCACTGCCGGGGTATGAGGAGAGACCGAATGCGGAGAGCGGATATGGAAGGTTATGTGTGACAGAGAGCTTGCCATAGATATACTTCTTCTTTTTCCCGAATGGACGTCCGGAATTGGAAATAGGACTTACTGGTCTGTTATGTGCAATTGTCATCAGTCTGTTTTTCCTTTTTTGCGGAAGATTCCATCAGAAGCTTTTGTTGCTTATTCTCAGAAAATCGGCTAAAATGAGTGTAGTCTAACATACGATTTTGGAGCATGGAAATGGATAAAGAAATAAGCAATAAAAAGAAGAAAAGAACATATCTGTTGCGTATCGGGATGATGATATTAACGCTCGTTCTGATTGTATTATTTGTTTTAATGATGGCACTCGTATCCAGGATTCAGGGAACCGGGCGTGTTGTCAATTATGCCGGTCTGGTCAGAGGAAAAACACAGCGAATCATTAAGCTGGAAGATGCCGGAAAACCGCAGGATCAGATGCTGCAGGATGTGCAGGATTATATCGATGGTCTTCGGGGCGGAAGTGATAAGTTACAACTTGTACGTCTGGAAGATAAGAAGTTTCAGAGTAAGATGAAAGAACTGGACGATTATTTCCAACAGTTAAAAAAGGAAATCCTGATTGTCCGGGAGAAAGGATACGAGCATACACAGATTGTTGAAAAGAGTGAAGAGTTTTTCAAAATATGTGATGAAGCAACCGGATTTGCGGAAGTATATTCAGATAAAAGAACATCAACACTGGATGTATTGGAAAAAATTGTAATTCTTGATATATGTGGTCTGGTACTGCTCCTTGGACTGGAAGTTTTGAAGATGCTGCGTTATGCAGCGCAGAACCGTCTTTTACAGAAAAAGATTTATCTGGATGAGGCAACCGGACTTCCGAATAAAAATAAATGCGAAGAGATTCTGGAAAATGACAAAGAACTTGAAGCGGGAGCACAGATCGCAGTCTGTGTGTTTGATCTGAATAATCTGCGTATGATCAATAACAATCTCGGACATGACAAAGGGGATGCGTATATCCGGTCTTTTGCCGGACAGCTTCGCGCAGCCATGCCGGAGGATGCCTTTGTAGGCCGTGATGGTGGAGATGAATTCCTTGCAGTGCTGACAGGAAAAAATCATACCGAAGTGCAGGAGTGCCTGGCAGGTGTGAGAAAAAGTGTAAAACTGTATTCGCGGCAGCATCCGGAAATGCCGATCAGTTATGCGGCAGGATATGCTTTGTCAGATGATTATGAGCCATGTACGATGCGCATGCTGTTTAAACAGGCGGATAAGAATATGTATGTAGACAAAAACCATGCCAAGGTTCAGGAGAATGAGAGAAAAAGGAAAGAAAGCCTTCAATTGTTGGACCGGATTCGGGAAAAGCATTATGTATTTGCAAACTGTCTGTACTGTGACGCAAGGATGGATACTTATCGTATGTTAAGATCCGAAGAAGGATTTTTCCTTGCAGAAGAAGGAAGTTATACGGGAGCGGCAGAACAGGTGCTGCGGGAATTTGCAGCAGATGATACAAGAAAGAAAATGCGGAAATGGCTTGAGATTGCTTCAATGGAACAGTCACTTGGCCCTGCGATGGAGAAGACAGAGTTTTCTTATCAACGTAAAGTGGGAGCGGGATATCGTTATGGAAGAATGACGGCACTTTTTGTAAATGATGCGGCAGATGGAAGACTGCATCATTTCATCCTTGGATTTGATGAATTTCACGACAGTGAGAAGATGGGTACAGATGAAAAATTTCAACTGACGAGATATTATGAGCAGATGAAACAGTCCATTCTGGAAAACGGCAATTATGTAGAAGCATTGATGGAAACCGCACAGGCAATTTATGCGGTAGATCTGACCAATGACTGCCTGAAGAGTATTTTCTACCATACCGGAAGACACGAATTTGCGGTAGATGCAAAGACACCGTGTTCCTATGACCTCTATTGTCAGGAACGACAGCAGTATGTTGCAGAAGAGACACTGGAGAATTATCGGATCGTAGATTCGTCTTCCAAGCTGCTGGAACGTTATCTGAATGGCGAAAAACAGGTTACAGTAGAATATCAGGAACGGAATCATACAGGGAAATATGTCTGGATGCAGAAAACAGTTCTTATGTCACTGGACACGTTATTTGACAGTAAAACAGGAAAAAGAAGTACAGTGATCCAGGGAATGATTTTGTTCAAAAATACTTCGCTGTTTCATGCAAAAGAACAGCAGGAGAGAGAACGTCTGCAGGTCGCTTATGAAACTGCAGATTCAGAGAACAAAGCCAAAACAGAATTTATGAACCGTATGAGTCATGATATTCGCACACCGATTAATGGAATTGCCGGAATGATAGATATTATCCAGAAAAACTGGGATGATAAAGAGAAACTGGACGATTGCTTAAGAAAGCTTCGACTTTCTACAGATCATTTACAGGCGTTGGTAAATGATGTACTTGAAGTGAATAAAATCTCATCGGGGAAAATGAAACTTGGTAAAGAACCATTTAATCTGGAAGAACTGATGGATGAAGTAAGTGCACTTCTGGATATCCAGATTAAAGAAAACGGAATTACGCATGAAAAGCACAGAATTGATCTCAGGCATGTAAAATTGATTGGAAGTCCGCTGCATTTACGTCAGATTTTAATTAATCTTTTGAGTAATTCGATCAAATATAATAAAGAAAACGGACATATTGACACGTATGTACAAGAAGTGAAATATAATGATACACATGCATTGTATGAATTTAAGATTGTCGATACCGGTATCGGTATGAGTAAAGAATTTATTGCAAATCAGATTTATAAGCCATTTACACAGGAAAAGACAGATGCGCGTACACAGTATAAAGGAACAGGCCTTGGAATGTCGATCGTGCGGGGACTGATTGATAAGATGCATGGAAGTATTAAAGTAAAAAGTGTGCTTGGTGAAGGCTCTGTATTTATTGTACAGATTCCATTTGAACTGGATACTGCCGAATATGAGACAGACATATCAGAAAAAGAAAAAACGGATAAATCACTTAAAGGATTGCATGTTTTACTGGTAGAAGATAATGATATCAACATGGAAGTTGCACAGTTCTATCTGGAAGATGCCGGGGCAACGGTAGAAAAAGCATGGAACGGACAGGAAGCAGTTGATATGGTGAGTAAAAACTGTAACTATGATGTGATCTTAATGGATCTGATGATGCCGGTGATGGACGGTATGGAAGCAGCGAGAAGAATTAGGAAGCTGGAAACTGACCATGCAAAAAATGTCCCAATTCTGGCAATGACTGCACAAAGTGCCTCAGACAGCGAACAGATGTGTAAGGATGCGGGAATGAACGGATATGTGGCGAAGCCGGTGGCTGCAAAACTATTGACAATAGAAATTAGAAAGGCAATGCAGTGCTGATTTTACATAAAATTTTCCTGGATTTACGAATATATCGATAGATAGAATCGGAAAAATAAGGTACTATTTTGCTTTATAAAGGAGTAAAATCATGACAAAAAAGAAGAAAAAAAGTGTAAAAAAAGACAGGCAGGAAAAAAGACTGCAATGCCTGTCTGAAAAAGAACAACAGAAGATAGATGATATTGCGGAATGTCTGGCTGAAACAGAATATCAAATTAAATGCCAGTGTGCGATAGACATTCTTATAGCGAAACTACAGATGATTAATACAGAATTATCCAAACAAAAAGGAAGAACGGTTGTGAATCAGATCAGCAGCCGGAAGAAGAGTGCAGAAAGTATTTACGCAAAACTGGTACGAAAAGGCTACAAGACAGATTTCCAGACGGCAGCGGAGAAATTGAATGACCTTGTAGGCGTTCGCGTGGTCTGCCCGTTTGAAGATGAAGTATATGAAGTCGCAAATATATTAAAAGCGCAGGGAGATGTAGAAGTTCTTAAGGAGAAGGACTACATCAAGGTACCGAAAAAGAATGGTTATAAGAGTCTGCATATTACGTTGGAAATCCCGATTTATTTTGCAAAAGGTTCTCAGAAGCAGAAAGTAGAAGTGCAGTTTCGGACAGTTGCGATGGATTACTGGTCTGTGTTGGATTATCAGTTGTTTTATAAGAAGCAGCTGGACGGCAGCGATGAAGTGGCAGCAGAATTAAAGAAATATGCAGAGGATATTGCAAAACTGGACGCCCGGATGTTAAAACTCCGAGACAAAATTGAGAAGATATAAAGTTATAAATGGCACAGGAGTTTACTGAAGTACCTGTGCCATATCATCAGGAAGCGGTGCGGTAAATTCCATTGTCTCACCGGTGATCGGATGTGTAAAAGACAATTTGTGAGAATGAAGAGCCTGTCTTGTAATATGTTCCATGTCGGGATTATACAGATAATCGCCAATGAGTGGAAAACCAAGGTAGCGCATGTGGATCCGGATCTGATGGGTGCGGCCTGTCTCCAGACGGAGGGAGACAAGGCTGTGCCCGTTTTTTTCATCCATGACATGGTAGTGTGTGATCGCTTTTTCTCCATTTTCAAAATCTACCGTCCGTTCAATGATCGTTCCGGGTTTGCGGCCAAGAGGCGCATTGATCGTGCCTTCGGACGGTGTGACAGAACCTTTGCAGATAGCGAGGTATTCCCGGTGGATACGCCGCTCCTTTACCATAGTGGATAAAATGCTTCCGCTCACCAGATGCTTGGCGACAACTGTCAGCCCGGAAGTATCCCGGTCTAAGCGGTTGCAGCAACGGAAAATAAAAGGTTTTCCCTGTTCCTGATAGTACCATGCAAGCGCATTTGCCATCGATTCGGTGTAGTGATTCAAAGACGGATGGATCGGCATACCGGCGGCTTTATTTATAACAACGATATCTTCATCTTCATAGACAATATCAAGTGGATGATAAACCGGTGGGATCTTTTCCGAACAGGCAGTTTCGCAGATCTTGATAACGAGATCATCACCGGTTTTTAATGTCTGGCGCATATAATAATGTTTTCCGTTTACAAGTACGCTTTTGGGCATACGCTTGATCTCGGCAAGATTCTGACCGGAATAACCTTTGCGGTGTAAAAACTGCTCCACGCGGAGTCCGTTTTGCTCTTCTGTTATTTTATATTCAATCGTTCGATTCATTGCATTTCTCCTGAAAATTCATTATCATAATAACGGAACATTGGTATCATACCATAAGATAAAACGGACACTCAAGAGGAGAGGACGAAAATGACAGGATTAAGTACACTATGTTATATAGAAAAAGACGGAAAATATCTGATGCTTCACAGAACGGTGAAGAAAAATGATGTAAATAAAGATAAATGGATCGGAGTCGGAGGACATTTTGAAGTGGATGAAAGTCCGGAAGAGTGTCTTCTTCGCGAAGTAAAAGAAGAGACCGGCTATACGCTGACATCTTATCAGTACCGCGGAATCGTGACCTTTGTATCCGGTGGCGGTGTGACAGAATATATGTCTTTATTTACTGCAGATGGATTTGAAGGAGAACCGATTCCATGCGATGAAGGCGAACTGGAATGGGTGGATATCGAAGAAGTATGGCATCTGAATATCTGGGAGGGAGATAAGATCTTCTTCCGTCTGTTGGATGAACAGAAAGAATTTTTCTCTTTGAAATTGACCTATGACGGCGGAGACAAGCTGGTTGCAGCAGCATTGAATGGAAAGCCTATGGAGCTTTTCGATGTACTGGATGAAAATGGAAATAAAACCGGCATAACAAAAGAGCGTGGTGTGGTGCATAGAGAAGGAAGTCCGCATGCAACGGTCCATATGTGGATTGTCCGTGAAAAAGAGACAGAACATGGCAAAGATTATGATGTGTTGCTTCAAAAACGAAGTGCTTGCAAGGATTCCAATCCGGGTTGTTACGATATATCTTCCGCAGGACATGTAGAGGCAGGCGCAGAGCTTCTGGAATCCGCAATCCGTGAAATGGGTGAAGAACTGGGACTTGCTGTCGCGGCAGAAGATCTTCATTATGTCGGGGTTCACAATGCGGCATTTGAAGCGGAGTTTTACGGCCGCATGTTCCGTGATAAAGAATTCAGCAGTGTCTATGTTTATACAAAGCCGGTAGATATCGCGGATCTTAAATTACAGGAGTCAGAAGTTGAATCCGTAAAATGGATGGACTATGAAGAATGTCTGAAGGGTGTGCAGGACGGAAGCCTGCCGAACTGTATTTATGAAGATGAGTTTCGGATGGTGCGGGAGTATCTGGAGAAGCATATGTAGAAGTTGAAGGAATCGGTGACTGCTGGGGATTGCAGGAAGTGATGATATTTTAAACTACAAGTTTAATGAGCAACCCTTGACTTTTCAGCGGCATCTCCCTATAATGATATCCAGACGAAAGACGTCTGCACACCAGTAGTCTACATATAAGGGCTTGTACTGGTTTCGACGGGGGTCTGGAAGTTGGAGAAGCCATCCGTAGCGGGACACTACGTTAAAAGTTCCAACTAAATATAAACGCAGACGAAAATTTAGCGTACGCAGCCTAATTAGGCGGCAGTCGACCCGGAATCATCCGCTGTTCCAGTAATCGGCTTCAAACAGGCGGAGCACTTCGTTTCCAAAGCTTTGCGGAGATGGAAGAACTTATGAAGCTACTAAAACGGATAACCTGTCATTAGGTGATTCGCGGAGGGAATGTCAGAATAATGACTGTGATGGGAGATGCTCTGATGGATGGGCTTTCGGACGCGGGTTCAACTCCCGCCAGGTCCATTTTAACGGAACAGGATAACGGCATTGTGTAGTGATGAATCATTATACAGTGCCGTTACTTTTTAGGTAATAAAAAACTTTGTTTCCATTAAGTATTCCAAATCAAATAAAATCATATATAATAGACGGTAGTTTGAAAGATTGATTGGAGGTCATGAATATGAATGAAATAATAAAAGCAATGGAAGAACGCCGCAGTATCCGCAAATTCAAACCGGACATGCCGGCAAAGCAGGATCTGGAGCAGATCATTGAAGCAGGTCTGTATGCAGCAAATGGCATGGGACAGCAGGCAACGATTACAATCGCTGTGAGAAATAAAGAACTTCGCGATGAGTTATCAGAGATCAACCGCAAGATTGGTGGTTGGGATGAAGGCTTTGATCCATTTTACGGTGCACCGGCGATTTTGCTAGTGTTAGCAAATAAGGAGAGATCCACTTGTGTTTATGATGGAAGCCTTGTTATGGGAAATATGATGCTTGCCGCACATACACTGGGACTTGGAAGCATCTGGATCCACCGTGCAAAAGAAGAATTTGAGATGCCGGAATACAAGCAGTTATTGAAGAAATTAGGAATCGAAGGCGAATGGGAAGGAATTGCCCACTGTGCTGTCGGATATGCGGATGGAGAACTGCCGCAGGCAACCGACAGAAAAGAAGGAAGAGTATTCTGGATTGAGTAAAAAAGAACAGCGTTACACAATCAGAGAAAACAATATGCAAATCAGACAGTTGAAAGGAAGGACAGAAGAATGGCAGATATAGCAGATATTTATACAGCGGCAGTAGACCGCTATGAGAAGATGACATATAACCGTGTTGGAAGAAGCGGACTTAAGTTCCCGGCTGTGTCACTTGGATTGTGGCATAATTTCGGCTCAAAAGATAACTATGATAATATGAAAGCAATGTGCAGAACCGCATTTGACAATGGAATTACACAGTTTGATGTGGCAAATAATTATGGTCCGGTGTATGGAAGTGCCGAGAAGAGTCTTGGAAGGATTTTAAAAGACGATTTTATGCCATACCGGGACGAGCTGGTCATTGCAACGAAAGCAGGATATGATATGTGGGATGGTCCTTATGGGGACGGCGGTAGCAGAAAATATCTGATGGCAAGTCTCGATCAGAGTCTGAAGCGGTTAGGATTGGATTATGTAGATGTATTTTATCATCACAGAATGGATCCGAATACACCACTGGAAGAGACGATGGATGCTCTTACCGATATTGTGCGCAGTGGAAAAGCACTGTATGCAGGCGTATCAAATTATAACGAAGAATATACAAAACGGGCGGTAGAGTTGCTGCGTGAAAGACATTGTCCGTTTATCGTAAATCAGCGCCGCTATTCAATTTATGACCGGACGATTGAAGAGGATGGTGTAAAAGACTGTTGCAGGGAAAACGGTGTTGGAATTATTGCGTTCAGTCCACTGGCGCAGGGGTGTCTGACAGATAAATACTTGCATGGAATTCCAGAAGACAGCCGCGCAGCGAGAGATCCGCGATTTTTACACAAATCCGATATTACAGCGGAACTGGTAAAGAAAACAACAGCGTTGAATGAAATCGCAAAGCTTCGTGGACAGTCACTGGCGCAAATGGCGCTTGCGTGGATTTTAAAAGATGGAGACGTATGTTCCGTATTGATCGGAGCATCCAGACCGGAACAGATCCTGGATAATATTGCAGCATTGCAAAATATATCATTTACAAAAGAAGAACTGGATGCGATTGATCGGATCAGCAAAGCATAAAGATGATGCGGAGGAAAAGGAAAGAGCCATTAAAAGTTAAAAATATGTAACAAATGCTACGAAAATATTTTCAAAATATAGTATAATAATAACTGAAAAACAGAAAAACTAACTTTAAGAAGAATAAAAGAAAGGACGATAGATATGGCAGTGATTCATGTGACAAATGATACTTTTGAACAGGAAGTATTAGAGGCAAAAGAACCGGTACTGGTTGATTTCTGGGCAACCTGGTGTGGACCGTGCCAGATGGTGGGACCGATCATAGAAGAGATTGCAGAGGAAAGAACAGATATTAAAGTGTGCAAGATTGATGTGGATGAGAACCCAGAGATTGCAAGACAGTACAAGGTATTTTCCATTCCGATGCTGTTTGTATTCAAGAATGGAGAAGTGGCAGCCAGAACCGTAGGCGCACAGTCAAAAGAAGCTATTTTAGAGATGCTTTAGAATAATAAAAATAAGAGGCAGGAAATATGTAGTGGGGTGCTTCCTCAAAGGTGCGTAATATTTCCTGTCTCTTATTTTATTTCATCCAAGAATTTTTCGGTTTTTGTATTTAAATAGTAGAGCTGTAATATTTTGCAAAAATGTGTTAAGAATTTGTCAGATATGAATATTTTGCAACCGATTCAGATCGGACCAATGAAGTTAAAAAACAGAGTATCTTTTACTCCGGTCTGGCCTAGTTTTGCGACGGGAGACGGACATGTAAATCGCGAATTAATGGAATGGGTAAGAGATATTGTAAAAGGGGGAGTTGCCTGTATTAATATTGGGTGCGGATGTGTAAATAGAAATATTCCGCCTGTAGTTACACATTTACTGCGAATGTCTGAAGAAACGGTGGTTAATGAGATGATGTCACTGACAGATCTTGCACATATGTATCAGGCAAAAATCGGGATAGAGTTGTTTGCAATTAATTTTTATGCAGGATCTTTTGAAAAGCGTGATGAAGGAAAGAATGTTGCGGTAGAGCTGGATCCTACAGATTTAACAAAAGAACAGATGAATATAGTGCGGATACAATTGAAAATGCATCAAGATTTACAAAAGAACTTTTAGCAGCAATTCGAAAAAAAATAGGAAATACAATGGCAATTGAATATCGAATCAATGCAAGTGATATGGTAGAAGGCTCACCGTCATTGGATGATGAGATTGCATTTGCCCGGGAAATTGAAGATAAAATTGATTTGCTGCATGTATCGAGAGGCCTGCATGCAATGCAGAATTTTGTAAAGAATTAGGAGATGCAGTTACAATGATTCAATTATTGCCGTACCATAATCTTGGAGTAATGAAATATCTTCGCATCAGTGATAAACCGGTGGCTGAGGCGACTCCGCCGAGTGAAGAATACATGCAGAAGTTGAAAGGTATTATGGAAGAGTATGGATTAAATGTTTCCATTCATTAAAAAAAGATTATAAAGAAGATACTGTGGTGTGCTGTATATCAGTGCAGAACAGTATCTTCTTTTTTTGTAATGGTGGTTTATTTGTGCTAGAATAGAAACGACTAGTTACAAGGAGGAAATCAATGAGAGAAGAGAAGATGAAATATGAACGACTCAGTAAACGTGCACTGGGTTGCATGTATGTGTCGACCGTGATCTTAAGTGTTGTTCTGCTGGCAGCAATCATCTGCGTAAATGCATTCTGGCTCAGTCCAAAAGATATCCGGATTGGCGAGATAATATCCTTGGTGCTCGTTGTTCTGATCATTCTGAACTGTGTGATCAGCCCGTATTTCCGGTACCGGAGATATGGTTATCACATAGATGAAGAATGTATAGATACAGTCGAAGGTTATCTTTTTATAGAACGCAATATTGTTCCGATGGAACGGTTACATAAACTGCAGGTGGAGAGAGGTCCGGTTGCCAGAGCTTTTGGTGTGGCAAATGTAGTTGTGACAACAGCAGGTGGAGATGTAGAGATCAATCTTCTGGAAGATGAAAAAGCGGAACAGATCGCAGAGAATTTACAGAAGCGGATCAATCAGATCGCAGCGGAGGAAAAACATGGAAACGACAGAAACGAAATTTAGAAACCATATCTCCATTGTGATTGAACGATTTGGAACTATATTTATTGGAATCGTGATTGTACTTGCAGGATCGGCACTGGATGACCTGAAAGAAATTGTAAAGCATATGGATAATCTGAAAGAATATCTGGCAGATGAGTTTGCGGGAGCCAGTCTGTTTCTTGTATTGTTCCTGATTGCTTTATTCTGGCAGCTCCGCCGTTGGGCGAAAACTTATATTTCTATCCAGGGGCAGGCAATCGTGATTGAGAAAAATACATGGAACCGCAAGGTGCAGACGATCGGCATCAAGCATATTTCCAATGTCAATCTCTCACAGAATATTCTGGAAATGATGCTTGGCACATGCACTGTGAAACTGGATACAGACAGTTTCTCAACGGCAGATGATACAGACGTAAAACTAGTGCTGAAAAAAGAAAAAGCAGAGTGGTTCCGTCAGACGGTTTTTGCGATTATGGAGTCGGAAGGTAACCGTTCCGGGGCAGAAGTTTATGCGCAGGATGCGAATCATCAGACAGAAAGTGGCGCGTACAAAGAAACTGCCGGGATAACAGATGAGGAAAACGGTAAAAACATCACAGAGACAACGGTGACAGCAAATGTAAATGATATGATCTGGCATGGAGTGTTTGCGATTAATTTATTTGCTGTTTTGCTTGCAGTTGGAGGAATCGGAGGCTCCGTATCAAAATTGCTTTCTGGCATACAGGAAGGAATTTCAGGACAAAATATTCTGGAAATAATATCAGGTTGGGCGGTAGCATTTTTTATCGGCGCAACAGCAGTCTGGGATACGGTGAAGGATTTTATTAAGTATTATCAGTATCAGGTTACACGAAAAAGTGATAAGATCTATATTTCTTACGGACTTTTAAAGAAAGTAAGCTATGTAATTCCGGTAAAGCGGATTCATGGTGTAACGGTGAGACAGACATGGATTGCAAGGATTTTTAAGAGATACCGGGTGGAACTTATCAATGTCGGAATGGGAGATGACGATGAAGAAAAGGACGCCTTTTTCCTTTTGTATCAGAGTCATGCAGACGTGATTGAAAAAATGCAGAAACTTCTGCCGGAATTTGCAGAAGCAATGAAACTTCCGCTGCAGAGACAGAAGAAGTCGGTTATCTTTCTTAAGGCAATCCCGGCAGTGATCTGGGCAGTTGCATTATTTGTGGCAGATCGGTTTGCGAAAGAAATCATAGGATCCCATTTTCTGTGGATTAATCTGGCGTGTGTCTGTGGATGGCTGGTTGTATTGGTGATGCTTGCGGGCGGCTATGTTACGGATGCATTTGCCTGTGATAAGAAGAGTCTGGCCGTATCAAGCGGTGTATTTGGTCGAGAAACCACATACATGCATTATCCGCAGATCCAGTATTTTTCATTTAATCAGAATATAGTGGCAAAGAAACTGCGTGTTGTGAAGGGAAATGCATATCTTCTTGCGTCGGCATCGGATTCCAGACATGATCTTCCGTATATGCCGGAAGAGGCTGTGGAAGAATTGAAAGAATATTTTTGAAAAAGATGGTCTTGTAACATAAATAACTGCGAAAGATGAGGGGAAAGTATGATAGAGACAGGTGTTGTAAATGGAAGATTCCAGGTATTGCATTTAAAGCATATGGAATATATTCTGGCGGCAAAGATGCGGTGCCGGAAACTGTATATCGGGCTTACGAATCCGGACGGGAGAATGACCGGCGATTCGGTAAATGATCAGAACCGATCCACAAAAGCGGCAAATCCGCTGACGTATTTTGAACGTTATGAGATGATAAAAGGTGCCATGCAGGAATTTAAAGTCCCTGAGCAGGAATATGATATTCTGCCGTTTCCGATTAATTTTCCGGAATATATTGCAAATTATATGCCGGAAGATGCGACGTATTTTATGGGACTCAGTGATGCGTGGGATGAAGAAAAATATAAGATCCTGCGAAGCTTGAAGCTGGATGTAGAAGTTCTCTGGCGAAGAGAAGAAAAAGACCGCGGAGTCAGTGCTTCATGGGTGCGAAGCTGTATTGCCATGGATGAAGAATGGGCGCATCTTGTCCCGAAGAGCGTGTATAAGTATCTGACGGAAACACATCTCGTGGACAGGATCAAGCATCTGGAGAAAATCCGGATCGAAGAGAAAATGGTGCTGTAAAAATAGCAGAAAAAGTATTAAAAAATAGAAACAATATTGGGAGATAGTGAAAAAGCATTAATAGTTAAAAAACGCCTGCCATTTGCAATATATTTCACTGGCACCGAACATTCAGACCATTTGTGGATATATCAATATAACAGGATGGCAGGCGCTTTTTGCAACTACTCTTCTACGAATTTTACTGCAGTTCCGTAAGCCATGATTTCAGCAGCACCCTGTACGACAGTACTGGATGCATAGCGGATATTAATGACGGCGTCGGCACCGCATTTTTCGGCTTCTTCGCTCATGCGCTTTGTGGCGATGGCACGGGCTTCATTCATCATTTCTGTATAAGAAGTAAGTTCACCGCCTACAAGTGTCTTAAAGCTGTTTACAAGGTCTTTTCCAAAATGTACAGACTGGATCATATTTCCTTTTACAAGTCCGATCATTTCAAATTTCTTTCCGGTTATATAATCTGTGTTTACTAATATCATAAATAAAATCCTTTCTGATTAATGTTAAGATGTTAGGGGAAAATCCTGACATCTTGTTAATTAAATTGTCAAAGTAGTTACGGATGACCTATGGCAGTCGTTATTACAGATAAACCGCCAGACTGACCCGAGCCGGACTAGCTCAGATGCAGGACATCCTTAATGGTATAATATCCAGGACCTTTATTAGCAAGATACGCTGCGCAGTCGCAGGCGCCTCTTGCGAAACATTCCCAGTTGTAGCAGTGGTGAGTGATTTCCAGACGTTCTCCCATGCCACCAAAGAATACAGTGTGGCTACTTGGAATATTGCCGGCGCGCAGAGAATGATAACCGATTGTTCCAGGTTCTCGCGGAGAAACTCCTTCCCTGCCGTATACAGCGATATCGGATAATTCTTTGCCAAGTGCATGTGCCATGGTCTCGCCCATTTCTTTGGAAGTACCGCTCGGTGCATCTTTCTTCCACTGATCATGCATCTCAAGAATCTCAATGTCCAGTTCTTCCCCAACTGTCTTTGTGATAAATTCCAGAACTTTATTCATGACATTGACGAGTTTGGAAGTGTTGGCTGCATAGAGCATTGGGATAGAAGAAGCAGCATCTTCAAAACGTTTCATCTCTTCGTCGGAGAAACCGGTAGAACCGCAGACCAGACCTTTTTTATGTCTGATGGCAAGATCCAGAACTTCCATAGCCATCTCTTTAGTAGAAAAATCGATGATCACATCGCATTTGTCAATAACGGATTCGAGATCATCTACAACCGGAACGTGCAGTTCTTTTCCGACCATTGCGACAGTTCCGAGATCTGTTCCGATGTAATCGCGCCCTTTTGGACCGATACCGGCAACCAGTTCCATGTCATCACGGGAGGCTGCAACCTGTGTGATCAATTTGCCCATTTTCCCTCTTGGGGCTGTTACGATAACTTTCATAAATGTAAACTCCTTTCGTATACGTTTTCAACACGTACCGGGAAATCCCTTTTAATAATTTCAGTTTACCACAAAAGACGAGCAGGAGTTGCATTTTTTTCAGAAAGAGGCTATAATTCTTTTTATAATCTTGAGAGGAAATTTACAGAAAATAAGAGGTATAGAGCATGAAGAAAAGAGTAGTCGTTGCGCTGGGACATCGTGCCCTTGGTACGACCTTGCCGGAGCAGCAGGAAGCAGTTAAGAAAACATCAAAAGTAATCGCGGATCTGATCGAGGACGGATATCAGGTTGCCATTACACACAGCAACGCACCGCAGGTAGGTATGATCCATACAGCGATGAATGAATTTGGAAAAGTACACGAGAACTATACAGCGGCGCCAATGTCTGTATGTTCTGCCATGAGCCAGGGCTATATCGGATATGACCTTCAGAATGCGATTCGCGAGGAACTTTTAAACAGAGGCATTTACAGAACAGTCAGCACGATCCTGACACAGGTAGTTGTGGATCCATATGATGAAGCATTCTATACACCGACCAAGATCCTTGGACGTTATATGAATGTGGAAGAAGCAAATGAGGAGCGTAAGAAGGGTAATTATGTAGTAGAGGAACCAGGCAAAGGGTTCCGCCGCATCGTGTCTGCACCGAATCCGGTACGCATTGTAGAGATTGATGCGATCAAGGCTCTTCTGGATGCAGATCAGATTGTTATTGCATGCGGTGGTGGTGGTATTCCGGTTCTGGAACAGGATAACCATTTGAAAGGTGCAAGCGCTGTCATTGAGAAGGATCTGACTGCCGGAAAGATGGCAGAGGATACACAGGCAGACGAGCTGATCATTCTGACGAGTGTAGATCAGGTGAAGATTAATCTCGGACGTGACAATGAAGAAGCACTGGGCGAGATTTCCGTAGAAAATGCGAAGAAATATATGGAAGAGGGACATTTCGGAGAGTATAATATGCTTCCGAAGTTAAGTGCTTCTGTTTCTTTCATTGAAAAAGGAGAAGGAAGAAGCGCACTCATTACTTCTTTTGATAAGCTTGGCGAAGCTTTAAAAGGAAAGACAGGAACTAAGATTTCTTAAGAAATTCGTTTAAAATGTCTGCAATCTGGTTATACTACCGGAAAAATGAAGGAGGTAACCGATGAAGGCAAGAGTGATGGATGGCTGCATTTCCTGCGGTGCATGTGTGACAACGTGCCCGGAAGTATTCTCGTTTGATGAAGATGGACTTGCGGAAGCATGTGGAGAAGTTGCATCGGAATATGAAGAAGCAGCAAAAGAAGCAAGAGATGACTGTCCGGTATCTGTGATTGATATTGTGGAGTAATAAAATGCGAAGATAAACTGGGGTATGGTGAAGAACTGTACCCCTGTTTTTATTTATCGGGAAAGAACTTTCCTGATATATAAAAACGCTCCACCAGATGTGCACCCGTACGAATAGTCAGCGTGCTGCATATAATAAATATAAGAATAATAAGAGCGGAAGTGTCAGTGTGCGTTTCAGTGAATTTCAGGAAAAAGAAGTGATCAATGCGTGTGACTGTTGCAAACTTGGATATGTAGAAGATCTGGTCATAGATGAGAAAAAAGGAAAAATTGAAGCAATCATTATACCAAAAGGGCGGGGGATCTGTAATCTTTTCTGTGAGGATGGAGAATACATCATTCCATTTGCCTGTATCAAACGGATTGGACCGGATATTATTCTGGTTGAAATGCATGAAGAAAAGTAAAATGTTTCTTTTGATGTTTGACTTCTCTAAGAGCAACCGATATACTAAAAGATAGAATGTATGAAAGGAATTTAGTGTGATGAAATGTCCATATTGTGGTAATTCAGATACAAGAGTTATAGATTCAAGACCGGCGGAAGAAGGCAATTCTATCCGCAGACGCAGATCCTGTGATGCATGCGGGAAACGTTTCACGACTTATGAAAAGATAGAGACGATTCCGCTGATCATTATTAAAAAGGATGATAACAGAGAACAGTATGACCGAGGCAAGATTGAAAGAGGAATTTTAAGAGCTTGTTATAAACGTCCGGTATCGGCGGCAAGGATCCAGAAGACAGTGGAAGCTGTGGAGACACAGGTGTTCAGTCTGGAAGAGAAAGAGATTGCAAGCAGTACGATCGGGGAGATCGTTATGGATGCGCTGAAAGATCTGGACGAAGTTGCATATGTAAGATTCGCATCTGTATATAGGGAGTTTAAGGATGTGAATACATTTATGGATGAATTGAAAAAGATTCTGGACGGACAGGAACAATAAAGTTTTATAATATTCTGTACAGGATATTATATAGTGAGATGAGTACAAATAGACAGGGTGATTAGACTATGAGAACATATAAATTAACGATTTCCTATGATGGAAGCAGGTATCAGGGATGGCAGCGGCAGGCGACGACAGACAATACGATCCAGTTTGTACTGGAATGGAGCATTGGCAAATTAGTCGGATACCGCGTGCGTGTAGACGGTTCGGGGAGAACAGACGCCGGAGTACATGCAAGAGGTCAGGTGGCAAGCGTGAAGCTTTCCAAATTGTATGATCCACAGGAGATGAAGGATTCGCTGAACCGTTATCTCCCGGAGGATATCCGTATCGTGAAGGTGGAACTGGTGCGAAATGGATTTCATGCCAGAAAAAGTGCCAAAGGCAAGAAATATGAATATTATATTGACTGCAGAGAAAAACCGGATGTATTTTCCAGAAGATACTGCTATCATTATCCGGAAAAATTAGATATAGAAGCGATGCGTGAGGCCGTGCCATATCTGCTGGGACCGAAGAACTTTACAAGTTTTACGGATGATAAGGATTGCAAAGATCCGATCCGCAAGATCACCAATATCAAGATTGTAAGTTCCGGTGAGAAGGTGCGTATCACTTTCTATGGAACTGGATTCTTATATCATATGGCACGTATCTTGACAGGTACTTTGCTGGAAATCGGTACCGGCAAGCGTGAGGCATCGATGCTTCCGGTTGTGATTGCGGCAGAAGACAGAAGCCTTGCCGGATTTCTCGCGCCAGCCAGAGGTCTGTTTTTAAGAAAAGTGTATTATTAGAAGGAAAACGAACAGATGAAATGTATATCATGGAATGTAAATGGAATTCGTGCCTGCGTAAAGAAAGGATTTCTTGATTTCTTCAAAGAAGCGGATGCAGATATTTTCTGTATTCAGGAAACGAAGATGCAGGAAGGACAATTAGATCTGGAGCTGGATGGATACGAACAGTACTGGAATTATGCCGTGAAGAAAGGTTATTCCGGAACGGCGGTATTTACAAAAGAAAGGCCCCTTGCTGTTACTTATGGCATGGCAATTGAAGAACACGATCAGGAAGGCCGTGTGATCACACTGGAGTATGAGGATTTTTATTTTGTGACAGTGTATACGCCGAATTCACAGAGCGAACTGGCAAGACTGGATTACAGAATGACATGGGAAGATGATTTTCTCGCTTATCTGAAAGGGCTGGAAGAGAAGAAACCAGTGGTTTTCTGTGGGGATCTGAATGTTGCACACAAAGAGATCGACTTGAAGAATCCGAAGACAAACCGTAAGAATGCCGGATTTACAGATGAAGAACGTGGAAAATTCACAGACCTTCTTGCAGCAGGATTTACAGATACATTCCGTTATCTGTATCCGGATGTGGAAGGAATTTATTCTTGGTGGTCTTACCGTTTCAGCGCAAGGGCAAAGAATGCAGGATGGAGAATTGACTATTTTTGTGTATCGGACTGCCTGAAGGATAAGGTAGAAGATGCGAAGATCCTGACCGACGTTATGGGATCGGATCATTGCCCGATCGAACTGGATATTGCATTATAGTGAAGAGAGGAAGAGACGGATGGATAGTCGTGTATCTGTAATCAGCATTATTATAAAAGATGAAGAGGCAGCAGTAACGGTGAATGAACTGCTTCACGAATTTAGAAATTATATTGTCGGAAGAATGGGCATTCCGTACCGGCAGAGAGAAGTGTCGATCATCAGTGTGGTGTTGGACGCGCCGGGAGATGTGACAAGTTCTCTTTCCGGAAAACTTGGAATGTTAGAAGGAGTCAGTGCAAAGACGCTGACTGCAAAGTTGTAAACACGACGATTTGAAAATTAGAAATATTTAGAATGCAGTGATGGAATAATAAAAAGAGCGGAATCACCGGCTATAGCCGGTTGATTCCGCTTTGTAATTCGTCTGCCCATTTCTGAAGATTGTATGTACGTCCGCCAAATAATTTTAAGATGACACCGGTTGGGTGTTCATGTCCGGCAAATGCATTTGCTTCGTCTGTATCGACGTGCATGGCGAGTGCAAAGTCCGGGTGTACACGGACAACAACATCAGCAAAGATCAGAGAGCGTTCAAAACTCTCCATAATGACGAACACTTCATCTTTGTCTTTGACATTTAACTGGACTGCCTGCACTGGAGTCATGTGGATATGGCGCTTTGCAACAATCACACCGTGATCGAGTTCAATCTCACCGGCAGGACCGAGCAGCGTGCAGCCGGGTGTGCCCTTCGTATCGCCGGATTGACGGATGATGCCCGGAATGCCGAGCTTTCGTGAATCAGTCATGGAAATCTCCACCTGTGTCTCATTACGGAAAGGTCCAAGCAGAGCAACATTTTCAAATGTTCCTTTCGGACCTTTGATCGTAACGCGTTCTTCACAGGCATACTGACCAGGCTGGCTCAGATCTACCCGGTGGGTGATCGTTTTCCCTTTCCCAAATAAGTGTTCAAAATCTTCCTGGCACATATGGATGTGTCTTGCGCTTGTTTCGATTGGTATTGCAAGTCCCATAGTATCTGAGCCTCCTTCTATTATCTGCATTAATTTTTATTCATAGCCATTTTCTGAAAACCTTATTAGAAATATTGTAACAGAGTGCGTTCGGTTTTTCAATCAAAAGTATCAACAACGACATTTTTCGTTGACAAAGAAGGCTTTTTTTTCTATAATTTTTAACGAGGTAAAGCAATGGCGTTTTCATCTAAGGCATGAGAACGCCCATTTTTACATACAGCAATAAATGCAGGAGGTGCATATAATGAATAATTATACGCGTGAAGATATTTTACAGATGGTAGAAGAAGAGGATGTGGGATTCATCCGGCTGCAGTTTACCGATATTTTCGGAACATTGAAAAATGTAGCGATCACTACCAGCCAGTTGGAGAAAGCGCTGAATAACCAGTGTATGTTTGACGGCTCTTCCATTGAAGGCTTTGCAAGGGTGGAAGATTCGGATATGTATCTTTATCCGGATCTGAATACATTTGAGATTTTTCCGTGGAGGCCGCAGCAGGGTAAAGTTGCAAGACTGATCTGCGAGGTGCATAAAGCAGACGGAACACCATTTGAGAGCGATCCGAGATATGTACTGAAGAAAGTGATCGAAGAGGCAAAAGAGATGGGATATCAGTTTAACGTCGGGCCGGAATGTGAATTTTTCTTATTCCATATGGATGATGACAGTGTACCGACAACGATTTCCCATGAGCGAGCCACATATTTTGACCTTGGACCATTAGATTTCGGCGAAAATGCGAGACGTGACATGGTATTGACAATGGAGGATATGGGATTTGTCATCGAGGCATCTCACCACGAGATGTCGCCGGCACAGCATGAGATTGATTTCCAATATGACGAGGCGTTGTCTGCGGCAGACAATATCATGACATTCAAACTGGTTGTCAAGACGATTGCCAAGAGACACGGTCTGCATGCATCCTTTATGCCAAAACCGAAGTACGGAGAGAATGGTTCCGGCATGCATACGAACATGTCATTAAGCCGGGATGGTGTGAATGTATTTTCAGACAGTTCAGATGAGAAAGGGCTGAGTAAAGAAGCTTATTATTTCATCGGTGGAATTATAAAACATATCAAAGCGCTGACCTTTATTACGAATCCCATCGTGAATTCATATAAGCGTCTTGTGCCGGGATTTGAAGCACCGGTATATATTGCATGGTCAGCCAAGAACAGAACGCCATTGATCCGGATCCCGACGGCGCCGGAGGGTGAGGAGAGAATCGAGCTTCGCAGTCCTGATCCGTCAGCCAATCCATACCTGGCATTTGCAGTATGCCTTGCCGCTGGACTGGACGGAATCCGCAACAAGATCATGCCGCCAAAAAGCATTGACTGCAATATTTTTGAGATGACGGAAGAAGAGCGGGCGGCAGCTGGTGCAGAACTTCTGCCGAGAACGCTTCTGGAAGCAGCACAGGCATTTGAAGAGGACACTTATATTAAAAATGTGCTTGGCGATGATCTGACGGAAAAATATATCAAAGTGAAGACGGAAGAGTACATGAATTATCGTAATCAGGTGACAGACTGGGAAATCGCAAAGTACCTGCATGTCATTTAGGCACCCTTAGTAAGAATAAAAATGAAACGACTAAAGGAGGTGTCAGCATGATAGGTATTATTGTAGTATTTCCAAAGAAGGAAAATGCAATTAATATCCGGAATCTGCTGGTGCGAAATGGAGTAAATGTTACCGGAGTGGCGACAACGGGGGCACAGGCAATGCATTATGCGGATACTGTGGATGAAGGAATTGTCGTGTGTGGTTACAAATTAAAAGATATGATGTATACGGATCTCAGAGAATATCTTCCGGAAAATTTTGATATGCTGCTTGTCGCGTCGCAGGATAAATGGAGTGACGGACTGGTGCGGGGCGTGATGGGATTGTCGATGCCGATTAAAGTGTATGATCTGATGAATACGATCGAGATGATGCTGACCGATATTGACAGGCGCAGACGGAAACGCAAGAAGCAGTTAAAAAACCGTGATCCGAAGCAGCAAGAGACAGTCAGAAAGGCAAAAGAACTGCTGATGGCACGTAACAATATGACGGAAGAAGAGGCACATAGATATTTGCAGAAAAGCAGTATGGACAGTGGAACAAACATGGTAGAGACAGCAGAGATGGTATTGAGCATTATGTCAGAGTAGAGGAGATATAGAAGATGGAATTTACAAAAATGCAGGGGTTGGGCAATGATTATGTCTATGTAAACTGCTTGAGAGAAACAATTAAGAATCCGGCGGAAGTATCGAAGTTTGTCAGTGACAGACATTTTGGAATCGGTTCGGACGGGTTGATTATGATCTGTCCATCCAAGGTGGCAGATTTTGAAATGCAGATGTATAATGCAGATGGTTCCAGAGGTGAAATGTGCGGAAATGGCATCCGCTGTGTTGCTAAATATGTATATGATTACGGCCTTACCGATAAGACGAGCATTTCCGTGGAGACACTTGGCGGGATCAAATATCTGGATCTGACTGTGGAAGATGGCAAAGTAAGCCTTGTGAAAGTTGATATGGGAAGTCCGCGCCTTGCGCCATCCCAGATTCCGATCGTGCCGGAGAATCCGGAAGATACAAGAATCATTGATGCCCCGCTTGAAGTAGAGGGGAAGATATATTATATGACAGGAGTTTCCATGGGCAATCCGCATACAGTGGTTTATGTAGACGATGTAAAAGAATTGGATCTTTTGAAAATAGGTCCGTCTTTTGAAAATCATAAACGGTTCCCGGAGCGTATCAATACAGAATTTGCACATGTACTGGACCGTAAAACGGTAGAGATGCGTGTGTGGGAGCGTGGTTCCGGTGAAACACTTGCCTGTGGAACAGGTGCTTGCGCTGTTGCAGTAGCCAGCATTTTAAACGGGTTGACAGAGGATCGGGTAACCGTAAAACTACTGGGAGGCGATCTGCTCATTGAGTGGGATAAAGAAGCAGATAAAGTCTATATGACCGGACCTGCAAAGGTTGTATTTGACGGAGAGATCGATCTTACAGATATTGATGTATAATGCGTCACACATTGAATTCCAGAAACAATAAAACAATCAGTAAAGTCATAAACAGGAGGAAGAAAGATGTTTAAAGTAAATGAAGATTATTTAAAACTGCCGGGAAGCTATTTATTTTCCACAATTGGAAAGAAAGTACGTGCTTATCAGGAAGAGAATCCGGACAAGAGCATTATCCGTCTTGGAATCGGTGATGTTACACAGCCACTGGCACCGGCGATCATTGACAGCCTGCACAGTGCAGTAGACGAGATGGCACATGCGGAGACATTCCACGGGTATGCACCGGATCTGGGATATGAATTTTTGAGAAGTGCAATGGCAAAGAACGATTATCAGGATAAAGGATGTGATATCAAAGCAGACGAGATCTTCATTTCTGACGGAGCAAAATGTGACTCCGGTAACATTCAGGAAATCTTTGCCAAAGACAATAAGATCGCCGTATGTGATCCGGTATATCCGGTTTATGTAGATACAAACGTTATGGCAGGACGTACAGGAACTTACGATGCGAAGACAGAGACATGGAGCGATGTCATTTACATGCCATGTACAAAAGAGACGAATTTTGCACCGGAACTGCCGAAAGAAACACCGGATATTATTTATCTGTGTTTCCCGAATAACCCGACAGGATCTACCATTACAAAAGCACAGTTACAGGAATGGGTAGATTATGCCAATAAAGTCGGAGCAGTCATTATCTATGATGCTGCTTATGAAGCATATATTTCTGAGGATGATGTACCGCACAGCATTTATGAGTGCGAAGGTGCAAGAACCTGCGCGATCGAGCTTAGAAGTTTCTCAAAGAATGCAGGATTTACAGGTGTCAGACTTGGCGCAACGGTGATTCCAAAAGATCTGAAATCCGGAGATGTAATGTTACATTCTCTCTGGGCAAGAAGACATGGAACGAAGTACAACGGAGCACCGTATATCGTACAGAGGGCCGGAGAAGCTGTATATTCTGAGGCTGGTAAAGCACAGTTAAAAGAGCAGATTGCCTACTACATGAAGAATGCAAAAACGATTAAAGAAGGCCTAAGAGATGCCGGATATAACGTATCCGGTGGTGTAAATGCACCGTATATCTGGCTGGAAGTTCCACAGGGAATGACATCCTGGGATTTCTTTGATCATCTGTTAAAGGATGCCGGTGTTGTAGGAACTCCGGGATCAGGATTCGGACCAAGCGGAGAAGGATATTTCCGTCTGACAGCATTTGGCTCTTATGAAAATACAGTAGCAGCCATTGAAAGAATTAAGAGGATAGGCTAATTTATTATGTTATATACAATACCGGATTATTACCGGCAGTTTCACTGCGTTGCCGGAGCCTGTGAAGATACATGCTGCGCAGGATGGCAGATTGTAGCGGATAAGTCGGCGCTCAGGCAATATAAAAAAGTAACAGGAGAATACCGAAAGGAGATTCGTGCCGGTGTGGACTGGAAAGAAGGCGCTTTCCGGCAGGATGAGGAGAAAAGGTGTTATTTCCTGAATGAGGATAATCTCTGCAATATGTACACAGCACTTGGTGAAAAGGCATTGTGTAAGACGTGTAAGCGTTATCCAAGGCATATTGAAGAATTTGAGGGTGTCAGGGAAATGACGCTCTCTGTGTCATGCCCGGAAGTAGCGAAAATCCTGCTACAAAGAAAAGAACCGGTGCAGTTTCTGATTCATGAAGATGAGAAAGAAGAGTGCTGGGATGATGCATTTGATCCATTTTTATATTCCCTTCTGGCAGATGCAAGAACAATGATGATACAGATCCTGCAGAACCGTGAACTGTCATTAAATCTGCGCACCGGACGTGTGCTTGCAATCGCCCATGACCTGCAGATCCGGATTCAGAAGCAGGAAATATTTGACGGAGAGATGGTACTGGAAAAATACCGGACAGAAAAAGCAATGGATTATATAAAAGGACAGATCGCTAAGCTTTATACAGAAGAAGAGAAGCATAGGTTCTATGAATTTATGACAGAAACTTTCCGGGATCAGTATCGGTTAGAGAGACTTCGGGATAACTGGGAACCACATCTTCTGGAAACAGAACAGTGGCTGTATGGAAAAGGTGAGGCTCACTACTATGAGCTTAGGAATGCGTTTGAAGGATGGATGGCAGAGAAGATGCCGGAATTTGAGATACAGAAAGAACAGCTTCTTGTGTATTTCTTAAGTACTTATCTGTGTGGTGCGGTTTATGATGGACATGCATATTCCAAGGCGCAGATGGCGGTTGTAAGTGTACTGCTTATGCAGGAAATTCTGATGGCGCAGTGGATAAAGAATGAAAAAGAGTTGTATTTTGAAGATCTTGTTGATACAGTATACCGCTTTTCAAGAGAACTGGAACATTCCGATCCGAATCTCAACCTGATGGAGCGTTTGATGAGTGAAAGACCGGTGCCGTGGTTTGCAAAGAAAGCTGCAGAAGAATAGAGTATAAATAAAGTTAGGAAGATAAGTAAATTGATAAATTGTTTATTTGTAGGTTTAGGTGGATTTATTGGAGCAGTCTGCCGTTATCTGATCGGTCTGCTTCCGGTTCAAAGTGAGAGCGGATTTCCATATAAGACGTTTTTGATTAATGTGGCAGGAGCTTTCCTGATCGGCTGCATTGCAACTTATGCAGGAAAGCATCCGTCAGTGAATCCTCAGCTTGTGTTATTTCTGAAAGTTGGAATCTGCGGAGGATTTACTACATTTTCTACGTTTGCATTTGAAACGACGGATCTGTTTCAGAGCGGACATACAGTGACAGCGCTTGTATATGCTGTGCTGAGTGTAGTATCAGGTGTTCTGGCTGTGTTTGCCTCCCAGTTTCTGCTTCACTAGGAAGAAGAGACCGAGGAAAGATACAAGCAGTTCGGAGATCGGAAATGACATCCAGACACCGGTCATACCGAGAATATTTGCAAGTAATATAGATAACGGAACGATAATGAGCAGTCCGCGAGCCAGGGAAATGACCTGTGCCGGGACTGCTTTTTCAATGGATGTAAAGTAAAAGGAAAGCACGATATTGAATCCGGCAAACAGGATGCCGGCAAAATAAATGCGAAGTCCTTTTACGGCGATCTGCTGCAGAAGTGGGTTCTGTTCACTGTTAAATGCAGTGGTGATACCATCTGCGCCAAATAAAATTCCTGCATAAATAGTAACAGAAAGTGCCGCCATCAGAAAAAGTCCGTAGCGTCTGTATTGTAATGCATGCTGCCGTTCGCCGCGTCCATAGGCATGACTGATAAGTGGCTGGATTCCCTGTCCGATACCAGTGAAAATGGCGATGACGACGAGAATGAGATTCGCAATCACACCATAGGCTGCAACAGCCGTATTTCCTTCAAGGCGCAGCATTAACATATTAAATACGATCATAACAACACCGGATGAAACTTCGGTTACGAGGGAAGAAAAACCAAGTGCAAGTGTCGAACCTGTAAGTGAAGCGGACAATCCGGTACGGACAAGATGAAATTGGTTTTTCCTGCGGATACGGTAAATGGACTGGATGAGCATACCGAAGAGTGGAGAACATCCGGTTGCAAGTACCGCTCCGAAGATTCCCATATGAAGCGGAAAAATAAAAATATAATCAAACAGGATGTTGGCAAGGCTGCCACCGACCATTGCATACATGGCGAGATGTGGAGCACCGTCATTGCGGACGAATGCCAGAAACACTTCATTAAATATAAATGCCGGAGCAAAGAGAAGAATGATACGCAGGTAGGTATACGTCATATCAAAGACTTCTGCATTGGCTCCAAGGATTCTTGCCAGGGGAGCAGCAAAAGCAAGTCCCACACAGAAGAAAAATGTGGAAAATAATGTGGCAAGAAGAATCGTATGTGTAAAAAATTTATTTGCATGGGCCGTCTTTCCCTGACTTTTGCTTACCGTATAGCGTGTTGCTCCGCCAAGACCGAGCATGAGTGCGCAGCCGTGAAGAAAATTATAGACAGGAACTGCAAGGTTCAAAGCAGTCAGACCATCAGCGCCGACACCATTTGCGATAAAGAAAGTGTCAGCCAGTATATAGAGTGAAATTCCGAACATGCCAAGCACATTCAGACTGGCATAGCGGATAAACTGTCCGAAGATAGTAGGTGAAGTTTTAGTTACCTGCATAGTAATGTCCTTTCTGGTTAAATTACGGAAGTATGTATATCGTTCATTTTTGTGAATGTTTATAATGCTTATATTATATGTGTATATGTTCCTGCGGATTGCTCGTATTCTATACGTTTACAATCCACAAGAGTATAACAGAACAAAAATCTGTTGTCCAGAAGATTACACGGAGAAGAACTTGTAAATGAAACAGCAGTAAATTATAATGATATCAGAGTTAAAAGATCTGAACCCATGTGAGCTTATATATAAGCGGGACAGGATCTCACGGAAAGCGAGGAGTCAGCTTATGAAAATGAGAAAATGGATAATATCTGTACTGGCAGTGCTTCTTGTAATTGCGCTGGCAGGATGCGCGACAAAAGAAGAAAAAGCGAAACCAAAAAAAGCGCCAGAACCACTGGTGATCAATACAAAAGATAAGAAAAAAGATTACAGTGACAAAGAAGCAAAAGCCGCAGAAGCTGCAAAGAAAGCAAAAGCGGAACAGGCGAAGAAGGAACGTGCAAAGAAAAAGCAGGAAAAAAAGCGCCAGAGGAATGGCAAACTTGTAGTGATCGATGCAGGGCATCAGGCGCGTGGCAACAATGAACAGGAGCCGGTGGGACCGGGAGCATCTCAGACAAAAGCTAAAGTTGCATCGGGAACAAGTGGTGTTTCCACAGGAAAACCAGAGTATCAGTTAACTTTAGAAGTTTCAAAGAAACTAAAAAATATACTGGAAGTGCGTGGATATAATGTGAAGATGGTGCGCACAACGAATGATGTAAATATTTCCAATGCGGAGCGTGCAGAGGTGGCGAACAATGCGAATGCAGATGCATTTATCCGTGTCCATGCAAACGGAGCAGAGAACAGCAGTGCGAATGGAATGATGACGATCTGTCAGACGGCATCTAATCAATATAATGGCAGCCTGTATAAGCAGAGCAAGGCATTATCGGAGGCAGTTCTGGACGGTGCAGTGAAAGCAACCGGAGCAAAGAGAGAACGAGTATGGGAGACAGATTCCATGAGCGGTGTGAACTGGGCAAAAGTGCCTGTGACGATTGTTGAGATTGGATATATGACGAATCCGGCGGAAGATCAGAAGATGTCTCAGGCAGACTATCAGAAGAAGATTGCATCCGGGATTGCAGATGGGGTGGATCATTATTTCGGAAAATAACTGCAGAGATAAATTTGCAAAATCTCTGTAAGATGGGTATAATGGGAAAGATTGTGAACACAGTCATTACTGAGTAAAAATAAGGGAAGAACAGGCAGGAGGAAGCGGAAAAATGGGAGCATTGTTTTTCGATATAGATGATACCCTCTTAAGTGGTGTTACGAAGAAAGTTCCGGAGAGTGCACTGGAGGGAATCCGGAAAGTTAAAGAGAATGGGCATAAAGTACTGATTAATACAGGGCGGACGATATGCAGCGTTCCGCCGATTATTAAAAAGCTTGATGTAGATGGATTTTTATGTGGATGCGGAACCTATCTGATTTATAAGAATGAGGTGCTTTTTGAGAGCCATATATCTATTGAAGAAGGAAATCGTTATATAGATCTGATGAAAAAGTATCACATTGAAGGATTTCTGGAAGGAACGGATGACATGTATTTCTCAGAACGGGTAAGTCAGTGTGAACCCGTGGAAAGTACACGGAGATATATGGCGTCCATGGGGCTTGGCAGAGAGACAAGCATGGAGAAGAAGAATTTTGAATACGATAAATTATTGATCCATATTAATAAGAAAGATCCGAACTGCAGATATCAGGAATTTTTTGCATCGATTGAAGATGGCATAGATATCATTGATCGATTAAATGGGATGTATGAACTGGTGCAGAAAGGATATTCCAAAGCAACAGCGATTGAATTTATGAGACAGCATCTGGGACTTACGAAGGACGAGGTGTATGTGTTCGGCGACAGCAGCAACGATCAGTCTATGTTTGAATATGCAAAACATTCCATTGCAATGAAAAAGCACGATCCGGTGCTAGATCCATATACAGAGTATGTGACAGATACCGTTGAAAATGATGGTGTATACAAAGCAATGCAGCATTATGGTCTGATCTAAAGAAATAAAGAAGCAGATACTTGTAAAGGATGTATGAAGCATACCGACGAATGGAAAATTATGGTCTGATCTAAAGAAATAAAGAAGCAGATAGTAGAAAGAAGGTTGAAAACGTGGGTGAGCGTTTGACAGAAAGTGATGTAGCCAAGATCAAAGAAGAGATTGAATACCGCAAACTGGTTGTGCGTAAGAAAGAACTGGAAGCGGTAAAAGAGGCAAGAGCACAGGGCGATCTGAGTGAGAATTTTGAATACAAGGCAGCGAAGCAGGACAAGAACCGGAATGAAAGCCGTATCCGTTATCTGGAACGTATGCTCAAACATGCGCAGATTGTTTCTGATGAGTCGAAAGCGGATGAAGTCGGCATTAATAATACAGTAGAAGTATATTTTGAAGAGGATGATGAGACAGAGACTTACCGGCTTGTGACAAGTGTGCGTGGCAATTCGCTGCAGGGACTGATCAGTATTGAATCACCACTTGGAAAAGCGATTCAGGGACATAAAGTTGGTGACCGTGTGTTTGTAAATACGAACGGTAATGCCGGTTATTATGTCAAGATCCAGAAGATTGAGAATACAACAGATGATTCGCAGGATTCGCTGAGAAAATATTAATATAAGCCATTTAACATGATGTTGGGGTTAAAAGATGCTATACGAATTGTTCCGTACTTCGTAGTTTTAGGCTTTTGATCCTGGCACCTTAACATATAAAGGAAAAGAGAGGGCAAAATATGAAACGAGAAAAATTCGGATCGCGTCTGGGATTCATTCTTGTATCTGCAGGATGTGCGATCGGTATTGGAAATGTATGGAAGTTTCCATACTTGTGTGGACAGATGGGAGGAGCAGCATTTATTCTGATTTATCTGGTATTCCTGTTGATCATGGGAGTGCCGGTTATGATCTGCGAGTTCGCCATCGGCCGCGGCAGTCATTTCAGTGTCGCCGCAGCATTTGAAAAACTGGAGCCGGAAGGAACAAGATGGCATATTTCCAAATGGATCGGCATTCTGGGAAGCTATCTGTTGATGATGTTTTATACGAGTGTAGGCGGATGGATGATGTATTACTGCTTCCGCAGCATACGTGGTGATTTTGTCGGAAACAGTGCAGAGGAAGTCGGTGCAAAATTCACAAAGATGCTTGCTGATGCGCCCAATATGGCATTCTGGACGATACTGATCTGTGTGATCGGATTTGCAATCTGCTGGTTTGGTATTCAGAATGGAATTGAAAAAGTATCAAAAGTTATGATGTCGGTATTGATGGTACTGATGATTATTCTTGCAGTACATTCTGTTTTCTTAAAAGGAGCCGGAGCCGGAATCCGTTTTTATCTGATTCCGGATTTCCGGAAAAAGGCAGAAATTGGAATTGGAAATGTTATCTTCGGGGCGATGAGTCAGGCGTTCTTTACATTATCAATTGGTATTGGTGCTATGATGATTTTCGGAAGTTATCTGGAACGTAACCGGAGCCTTGCAGGAGAAGCACTCAGCATTACAGGACTGGATACATTCGTTGCACTGATGGCAGGATTCATTATTATCCCTGCATGTTTTGCATTTGGCATTGAACCGGGTGCAGGTCCGAGTCTGATATTTATTACAATTCCGAATATTTTTTCGCAGATGCTGGGTGGACAGGTATGGGGAGCGTTATTCTTCCTGTTTTTGACGTTTGCAGCATTTACAACGCTGGTAGCAGTATTTGAAAATATTATTTCTTTTGATATGGATCTGTTCCACTGGTCCAGAAAGAAAAGTGTAATTGTCAGTGCAATTTTGATTATTATACTGAGTATGCCATGTGTTCTTGGCTTCAATATTCTTTCTGGTATCCAACCGTTAGGCGAAGGAAGTACAATTATGGATCTGGAAGATTTTATTGTTTCCAATAACTTCCTGCCACTTGGAAGTCTTGGCTATCTTCTCTTCTGTACGAGAGAGAATGGATGGGGCTGGGAGAAATTCCTGGAAGAAGCGAATACCGGAGAAGGAATCGGCTTCCCGAAGGGATTAAAAGGTTATGTAGGCTACGTGATTCCACTTCTTATCATCATTATTTATCTGAAAGGATATTATGATAAATTCAGCCCGCTTGGTACAACAACACTTGTAATCTGGATGGCAGTAGCTGTTCTGCTTCTTGGATTCGTGCTTTACTGTGCAGGTGGGAAAAAGAAAGAAAAGAATAAATAGAAATTAAAAGGTTTCTAATGAAATAATTTCACATAAAAGGAGGGCAACATATGAAATACCAGATTGTAGGCGATACCTTGCCGGCAGTTATCTGTCAGTTAGAACCTGGCGAGAAGATGATCACGGAAGGTGGCGGAATGTCCTGGATGTCTCCGAATATGCTTATGGAGACAACGTCGAATGGCGGTATTGGGAGTATGATAGGAAGAATGTTTTCCGGCGAGAAGGCATTTCAGAATGTTTATACCGCACAGGGAGGAGAAGGAATGATCGCATTTGCATCCTGCTTCCCGGGATCGATTCGTGCATTTGAAATCGCACCGGGACAGGAAATGATTTTACAGAAAAGTGCATTTTTGGCAGGCGAAGTCGGTATTGAAATGTCGGTATTCTTCAACAAAAAACTGGGAACCGGCTTTTTCGGTGGTGAAGGCTTTATCATGCAGAGGATCAGCGGACAGGGAACCGTATTTGCAGAATTTGACGGACATGTCGTGGAGTATGAACTTGCACCGGGACAGCAGATTGTTGTAGATACCGGCCATCTGGCTGCAATGACAGCAAGCTGCCAGATGGACATTCGAAGTGTGCCGGGCGTTAAGAATATGCTGTTTGGAGGCGAGGGCATATTTAATACAATTATTACCGGACCGGGACGTGTATGGTTACAGACTATGCCGATTAGTAATGTGGCAGGTGTATTGAGACCGTATATGCCGAGCGGAGATTAAAGTGAATGAAGAAACTTTTCTGTTACGGGGGACGGGGCTTTTCTAGAAAAGCCCCGTCCCCCTTTAACGTTTTCACGAAATAAACATATCTTTTCCACATTTTCTTCAAGCTTTCTTCTTATACTGTTACAAGTATTGAACAGTATAAGGAGGATATGTATTTTGATCGAAGTGAAAAATCTGACCAAATGCTATGGAAAGCATCTGGCTGTAGATAACTTAAGCTTCAAGGTACAGGAAGGGCAGATCTATGGCTTTCTGGGACCGAACGGAGCCGGAAAATCTACGACTATGAATATTATGACGGGATATCTTGGCGCTACAAAAGGAGAGGTGCTGATCAACGGGCATGACATTTTAAAAGAGCCGGAAGAAGCAAAAAGCTGTATCGGATATTTGCCGGAGCAGCCACCGCTTTATATGGAAATGACAGTTCTTGAATATCTGACGTTCGCAGCGGAGCTTAAGAAAATTCCGAAGGCGGAAAGAGAATCACAGATTCTGCGCGTAATGAGACTTACGAAATTAGATCCGGTAAAAGAACGGCTCATTCACAATTTATCCAAAGGATATAAACAGAGAGTTGGTCTGGCACAGGCAATTTTAGGATTTCCGGAGATCATCATTTTGGATGAGCCTACCGTTGGTCTTGATCCGAAACAGATTATTGAGATCCGTGAACTGATCCGTACGTTGGCAAAGAAACATACGGTAATTTTAAGTTCCCACATTCTGGCGGAAATCCGTGAAGTGTGCGATCATATTATGATCATTGCAGGCGGACACCTGGTGGCAAGTGATACACCGGAGAATCTGGAAAATCTGATGAGCGGCACCGGACATGTTGCGCTGGAGACAAAAGCTCCCAAGGAGCAGATGGAAGTGGTTTTAAAATCTGTTCCGGAGATCAGTTCTGTAAAATATGAAGAAACGGATGAGCATACAACACTGGCTTATATAGAGAGCAAAGACGGTACAGATCTGCGTGAGAAACTTTTCTATACATTTGCAGATGCAAGGATTCCGCTCCTTACACTAAGGCTGAACAAATCATCTCTGGAGGACATCTTCCTTGAGCTGACACAGGGTGGTAAAAAACAGAAAGAGGCAGAGAAAAAATTAGCCGGTAAGGAGGACCAGAAGTAATGAGTGCAATTTATAAAAGAGAGTTGAAATCATACTTTCATTCGATGATCGGCTATGTATTTATTGCATTTCTGATCGCATTTACAGGAGTTTATTTTATGGCATATAACCTGAATTATGGATATCCATATTTCTCTTATGTGCTGTCCGGAGTTCTGATCGTATTTGTTATTGCAATTCCGGTGCTCACAATGAGAAGTTTTGCCGAAGAACGCAAAAGCCGTACAGACCAGATGCTATTAACAGCTCCGGTCAGCCTGTTTCAGGTCGTTATAGGAAAATATCTTGCAATGGTAACAATTCTGGCAATTCCATGTGCAGTATATCTGATTTTCCCACTGATCATTAAGACACAGGGAACGGCATATATACTGGCAGATGATATGGCGATTCTCGTATTTTTCCTGCTGGGCTGCACGTACATATCTGTCGGAATGTTTGTTTCGGCACTGACAGAGAGCCAGATTATTGCAGCGATTGGTTCGGTTGGAATCCTGCTTCTTCAATATCTGTGGAACGGAATTATGGATCTTCTTCCGACTTCTGCAGTCACAAATGTGATTGGAATCGGCGTTCTTTTAACACTGATTGTTCTTGCTATCTGGCATATGACAAAAAATATTGTGATCGCCGGAGGTCTGGAAGTGATCGTACTTGCTGGATGTGGGATTACTTACGCAGTAAAGTCAAGCATTTTTGAAAGCGCATTAAATACATTTTTCAGTAAATTTTATCTGGCAGGAACTCTTGATGACATTGTTTCCAATCATCTGGTAGATGTAAGTGGAATCATTATGTATTTTTCGCTTACAGCTGTTTTCATTTTCCTTACGATGCAGATGATACAGAAAAGACGTTGGAGTTAGGAGGGCAATATGTTAGAGAAAATAAGAAATACATTTAAAAATGTATCTTCCAGAAACGGAAGTTACAGTGTCGGAATGATTGCACTGGTTGTAGCAATTGTTGCCGTCGTAAATCTGATTGCGGGACAACTGCCTGAAAATGTAAAAAGCATTGATGTCAGTGATAAGAAAATCTATCAGATTTCAAAAACGAGTAAAAAGATCCTGAACAAACTGGATTCAGACATTACATTTACAGTCTATGCACAGAAAAAATCTACCGATGACAGAATCAAAGCGTTTCTGAAAAAATATACAGCGCTTTCAGATAAGATTACTGTGAAATGGGTAGATCCGGTACTGCATCCGGGAGAACTGACAAAAAATAATGTGGAAGAGAATATGATTCTTGTATCGGATAAGAAAACGAAAAAGACAACGACGGTTTCGTTCAGTGATATCATTGTGACGGATGAGTATTCCTATTATACAACCGGCAGCAGTACAGAGTCTGAGTTTGACGGAGAAGGACAGCTTACCAGCGCAGTCAATTATGTGACAAGCGATACGCAGAAAAAGATTTACTACACGACCGGACATGGAGAAGGAACATTTTCTACATCGGTTACAGACCTTCTTGGAAAGAGTAACATTAAGCAGGAAGAACTGAATCTTGTTATGAAGAATAAAATACCGGATGACTGCGATTTGTTATTTATCTATGCGCCGGCGAAAGATCTGACAAAAGATGAAGTAAAACTTCTGAACAATTACATGGACAATGGTGGGAAAATCTACGTTGTTCTCGGTGATGCGGATAAAGCACAGCCGAATCTTAAAAGTTTCCTGAAAAAATATGGTATTCAGGAAGTGAGCGGCTACATCGCAGATACACAGAGAAGCTATCAGGGAAATTATTATTATATTTTCCCGGAACTAACAGCGACAGGAAATCTGGCAAAAGGTTTAAGTTCAGACATGGTTCTGCTTGTCAATGCACACGGCCTGAAAGTCTCTGATCCGGAAGATGATACTGTGACAACAACAGAATTTATGAAAACATCATCTTCGGGTTATGCAATAAGTGATAATGATCAGAAGCAGGGAACATATACACTCGGAGTTGTAGCAGAAAAATCAAAAAATGGTTCCGATGATTCAGACGGAGAAACAGACAGTTCAGATATAGCAGATACCGGAAGACTGACTGTAGTGTCTTCCGACAGCCTGATCAATCCGGATGTTACAGATAATATGTCCACACTGGAAAATCTGGATCTGTTTATGAATACAGTCACAGCAAACTATGACGATGTAGAGAATGTTTCAATCAAGGCAAAGAGTCTGCAGGTTACATATAATACGGTACACCATGCCGGAATTATCAGCCTGTTCATCATATTTGGAATTCCTGTGCTGATCCTCGTATATGGATTCATACAGTGGTGGAAGAGAAGAAAAGCGTAAAAAGGATTTCAAAGAAAAGAGGACATGTATGAAACAGAAAAAGAGAATGTTACTGCTTGTAGGAATTCTGGTTGTCCTTTGCGGCGCATATGGCGGAATCAAGGCATGGAACGATCAGATGAAGACGCAGAAGGCGGCAAAGAAAAAAGCACAGACCGTGCAGATCATAGATGCAGATGACCTGACAAAGATCAGTTATAAAAAAGGAAATAAAAATATGATTTTTGTCAAGGAAAATGATGCCTGGGTGTATGAAAAAGATAAGACCATCAAATTAACACAGAGTGCGGTTGAGCAGATTACAGGTACTGTGGAAAGTCTGACAGCAGAGCAGAAACTGGATGCTCCGGATGCGTTGGAGGATTATGGACTTGCGGATCCGGCATATAAAGTATCTTATGAGACAGCTTCCGGAGAAAAAGGAACGCTCGATATCGGCAATAATGTTGGAGAAGATTACTATGCGAAAATCGAAGAAGAAGATACAGTGTATACGATTGGAAGTACACTGGTAGAAAACTTACAGTTTCAGCTATCTTCCTTTGTGAGTCTGGATACTGTGCCGTCCATCAGCAGCGGCAATCTGAAAAAAGTTGCAGTTACGAAAAATGGAACGACAAAGACATACGATGATGAAGATGATCTGGCACAGCTTGCCGGAGGATTCGGAACGATTACACTGACTGACTGTGCAGATTACCATGTGACAGATAAGACACTTGGCAAATATGGTCTGGAGATTGACAAACGGACAACAGCAACCGCTACATACAAAGATTCTTCATCCGGAAAGAAGAAAACGTACAGTGTTTACATTGGAAAAACAGACAAAGACGGAGAAAATCGGTATGTGATGCCGGAAAATTCAAAAATCGTATACAAAGTCAGCAAAGACGTTATTACAAATATGATTACAGTCTCAGATTCAGATAATTAAATTTTACTGGAAAAAAGACGACCTTCTATTTATAATGTATATGATACCGGAGTCCTAAGGCCTTAAGCCACATGAGCTTGCTCATAATTGGGAAGATTGTGAGAGTGCGCAGCACGGAATAATCTACGGGTATCATATAGCTATGAGAAAGTTATGGGAGGTATGTCTTGTGAGACACAATACACCGGACACGATTAAGCGTGCCGAGCGGTTTCAGATTATTTTAATAGGTGAAGGAATATTAGTTGGAGCAATCGCAGGACTGATTGTACTTTTGTACCGGATCTGTCTGGAATATGCGGGAAAATGGTTAAAGCAGATCCTCGCATATGCGTCAGGCAATCCGGTGCGGATGGCAGGATGGTTTGCGGTGCTCCTTTTGCTTGCCTGGATCGTGGCAAAACTGGTACAGTTTGAGCCGATGATATCCGGAAGCGGAATCCCTCAGCTTGAGGGCGAGATGGTAGGAAAATTAGATCAGACCTGGTGGCGTGTGATGCCGGCAAAGTTCCTCGGCGGCTTCTTATGCCTGCTTGGAGGACTGGCACTTGGAAGAGAAGGCCCATCGATCCAGCTTGGCGCCATGGTAGGAAAAGGGGTATCCAGAGGGCTTGACAGAGGAAAGACCGAAGAGAAGTTTTTATTGACCTGTGGAGCCAGTGCAGGACTTTCAGCAGCGTTTCATGCACCTCTTGCAGGAGTCATGTTTTCACTGGAAGAAGTCCATAAGAACTTTTCCGTATCGGTACTCGTATCCGTAATGTCTGCGTCGCTGACGGCAGATTTCTTATGTTCAAATGTGCTGGGAGTAAGTTCCGTGTTCCAGTTTGATATCTTGCATGCACTGCCAATTCATTCCTATGGAATGATCGTGGCACTTGGAGTGATACTTGGCGTGCTGGGTGCATTTTATAACTGGTTTACTTTGAAATCACAGGAAATCTATAATAAAGCAACGCTTTTACGACCGGAAGTGAAAGTCATGATTCCGTTCGTATGTGCCGGTATTCTTGGATTTACCGCTCCGGATCTTCTGGGAAGCGGACACGCTCTGATTGAATATCTTACAAACAGTGATGTGATGCTTAAGAGCGTTTTGTTTCTCCTGATCGGAAGATTCATCTTCTCAGCAGTAAGTTTTGGATCAGGAGCACCGGGAGGCATTTTCTTCCCGTTACTTGTCATCGGAGGCTATATCGGAGGCGCTTTTGCAACGATCAGTGTGCAGTATTTCGGACTGAATCCAATGTATATCAATAACTTTGTACTTCTGGCAATGGCAGGATATTTTGCCGCAATTGTGCGGGCGCCTCTGACAGGGATTATTCTTATTTTTGAAATGACCGGTTCCTTGAGTCAGATGCTGTCGTTATCGGTTGTATCCATTGTGGCTTATGTTGTAGCAATACTGATGAAGTCAAAACCGATTTATGAAAGTCTGCTGGAGCGTCTCCTGCAAAAGCGCGGAGAGTCTGTGACGGATGAGACCGGCGAAAAGGTACTTGCGAACTTTGTTGTGAAACAGGGATCTTCGATTGAAGAAGAACTGATCCGGGATGTGAAATGGCCGGATAACTGTTTGCTTGTAGCAATACAGCGAGGTACAGATGAGATTATTCCGAAAGGAAAGACAAAACTTCAGGCAGGAGATTTGATTGTAACGATGACAGACGAACGTGATATGGGAGTCATACATGAGAAGATGGAGGCGCTTTGTCAGGAACGATTTTGAAATTTTTTGATTTGGTACTTGCAATTTAAAAAATCCTGTGCTACCATAAACATAGTTTTTAAACAACAAAGCGATGAAGGAGACTCTGTTCTTGTGGAATTAACAGGAAGGAAGCACCGCCGACTGAGAGTGCATCTGAAGGAAGCAGAACAATAGGGAACACTCTGGAGCAGATCTGTTGAACGTCGGCAGGAGATTACCGGATGTAGATTATTAGGCAGATACGTAAGGCACACGTTACGTGCAAGAGATAAGTTCAAAGGCGAGCTTAATGCGGGTGGTACCGCGGATAACAAGTTTATATCCGTCCCGGAATACAAGTATGTATTCTGGGACGTTTTTTAGTACCGGAGGTTCGAAAGAATCTCTTTTTTTATTTATCAAAAAGATTTTTAGTGATAAATAAAATGGCTCTGCGAGGACGCACACTATTTTACCAAAAAGGATACCAAGGGAGGTCTGAATGATGGAATTTATGACAGGAGTAAAGAAAAAAGAGACAAAAGAAATTACAGAGTTACTTACCGGATGCGCAGAAGGAGAGGTTGTAAAAATCAATGGAGCTGTTCATGTCATTCGTGATATGGGAACCGTAGCCTTTGTGATCCTTCGTAAAAGAGAAGGACTTCTGCAGTGTGTATATGAGAAAGAAACTGCAGAATTTGATATAAAAACGATCAAAGAGGCAGCAACACTGGAAGTGACAGGTGTTTTAAAGCAGAATGAGAAAGCACCAAACGGAATCGAGATTACAATGCAGAAAGTGGAAATTTTAAGTGAGCCGGAGGCAGAGATGATGCCGCTTGCAATTTCCAAATGGAAATTGAATACTTCACTGGAAGCAAAATTAAACTACCGCTCCATTGCCCTTAGAAATATCAGAGAGCGTGCAAAATTCCGAATTCAGGAAGGACTTACAAGAGCATTCCGTGATTTTCTTTACAGCCAGGAATTTACAGAGATCCATACACCGAAGATCGGAGCAAAAGGAGCTGAAGGAGGAGCGAATATTTTCAAGCTGGAATATTTCCACAGACCTGCAGTGCTGGCACAGAGCCCGCAGTTTTACAAACAGATGATGGTAGGTGTATTTGACCGTGTATTCGAGACAGCACCGGTATTTCGTGCAGAAAAACACAACACAAAAAGACATTTAAATGAATATACCAGTCTTGATTTTGAGATGGGATATATTGATGGATTCGAAGATATCATGGCAATGGAAACCGGGTATTTACAGTATGCAATGAAACTTTTGCAGAAAGAATATGCGAAAGAACTGAAAATCCTTGGAGTAGAACTTCCGGATGTATCCAGAATCCCGGCAGTCCGTTTCCACGATATTAAAGAAATCGTATCGGAAAAATATGGACATAAGATGCGTAATCCGTTCGATTTAGAGCCGGAGGAGGAGCAGCTGATCGGAAAATATGCAAAAGAAGAGTGGGGCAGTGATTTTGTATTTGTAACTCATTATCCATCCAAAAAGCGTCCATTCTATGCAATGGATGATCCGGAAGATTCGAAATATACATTAAGTTTTGACCTGTTGTTTAAAGGACTTGAGATTACAACAGGAGGTCAGAGAATCCATGATTATCAGAAACTGATAGAAAAGATAGAAGCAAGAGGTATGGAGACAGATGGAATGGATCAGTATCTTGCAACCTTCAGACATGGAATGCCGCCACATGGTGGAATTGGAATCGGACTGGAACGACTGACGATGCAGCTCATCGGGGAAGACAATGTACGCGAGACAACGCTATTTCCAAGAGATTTAAGCAGACTGGAACCATAAAGAAATAGAAAATAGAAAGATGAAAAGGGGACAAAATTATGGCAAATCAGATCACAGATGAGACAATCGAATATGTCGGAATACTGGCAAAGCTGGAATTAAGCGATGCAGAGAAGGAAGAAGCAAAAAAAGATATGGAAAAAATGCTGGATTACATTGATACATTAAATGAGCTGGATACAGACGGAGTAGAACCGATGTCCCATGTATTTCCGGTGCATAACGTATTCCGTGAGGATGTTGTGACAAATGGTGACGGAAGCGCAGATACGCTTGCCAATGCACCACTTGCAAAAGACCAGAGCTTTAAAGTACCAAAGACAATCGGATAGTTTTCTGAAAAGAAAAAAGAGAGGAGAACGAAGGCATGGATATCACAAGTATGACAGCCGTTGAGATCGGAAAGAAAATAAAAGCAAAAGAAATAACAGTGGCAGATGCAGTAGAAGCAGCCATTGCACAGATAGAACGCGTGGAAGAGAATGTACATAGTTTTGTGCGGATTGATAAAGAAGGTGCAAGAAAACGTGCAGAAGAAGTACAGAAAATGATTAATGACGGTACACTTACCGGACCATTAGCCGGTGTTCCGGTGGCGATCAAAGATAATTTATGTACGAAGGGTGTGGAGACGACCTGCAGCTCTAAGATTCTGGAAGGTTTCAAACCAACCTTTACAGCGGAAGCAGTTGTAAATCTGGAAAAAGCAGGAGCTGTAATCCTTGGAAAGACAAATATGGATGAATTTGCCATGGGAAGTACGACAGAGACTTCTTATTATGGAGAAACAAAGAATCCATGGAATCTGGAACATGTTCCGGGCGGTTCATCAGGAGGTTCCTGTGCGGCAGTTGCGGCAGGAGAATGTGCATATGCACTTGGATCTGATACAGGAGGTTCCATCCGTCAGCCAAGTTCTTTCTGTGGAGTTGTTGGAATCAAGCCAACCTATGGAACGGTATCCCGTTATGGACTGATCGCATATGGCTCTTCGCTGGATCAAATCGGACCGATCGCAAAAGACGTCACAGACTGTGCGACAATTCTGGAGACCATTGCCTCTCATGACAGCAAAGATAGTACTTCTATTGCAAGAGAATCGTATGATTTCACAGAAGGACTGGTTGCTGAGGTAAAAGGAATGAAGATTGGCGTGCCGAGAGATTATTTCACAGAAGGTCTGGATCCGGAAGTCAAAGAACAGATTTTAAAAGCGGTCAAAGTGCTGGAAGAAAAAGGTGCGGTTGTGGAAGAATTTGACTTAAGCCTTGTACAGTATGCGATTCCGGCTTATTACGTCATTGCATCTGCAGAAGCAAGCTCGAACTTATCCCGGTTTGATGGTGTGAAATACGGATACCGTACTTCGGAATATGAAGGACTTCACAATATGTATAAAAAGACAAGATCCGAAGGCTTCGGACCGGAAGTAAAACGCAGAATTATGCTTGGATCATTTGTATTAAGTTCCGGATATTATGATGCTTATTATTTGAAAGCACTCCGGACAAAGGCGCTGATCAAAAAAGCATTTGACAAAGCATTTGCATCTTATGATGCGATCATTGCACCGGCAGCACCGACAACAGCACCGAAACTTGGAGAGAGCCTAAGTGATCCTTTGAAAATGTATCTGGGAGATATTTACACGATCGCAGTCAATCTGGCAGGACTTCCGGGAATTACGATTCCGGTCGGAAAAGATTCAAAAGGCCTTCCGGTTGGTATGCAGATCATCGGGGACTGCTTCCAGGAGAAGAAAATCATCCGTGCAGCCTATACATTTGAACAGACAAAATCATATGAGGCACCGGAACTTGCGAAAGGAGACAGATAGAGATGGCAAAACAATATGAAACAGTCATTGGACTGGAGGTTCACGTAGAACTTGCAACGAAAACAAAAATCTTCTGCTCCTGCAGTACACAGTTCGGAGGAGCACCAAATACACATACCTGTCCGGTCTGCACCGGTATGCCGGGATCTCTTCCGGTTCTGAATAAGCAGGTTGTTGAATATGCAATGGCAATCGGACTTGCAACAAACTGTGATATTACCCAGGTATGCAAATTTGACCGCAAAAATTATTTTTACCCGGACAACCCACAGAACTATCAGATTTCCCAGCTGTATCTTCCAATTGCAAGAAATGGATATGTAGAGATCGAAGTGGCAGGACAGAAGAAAAAAGTCCGTATCCATGAAATGCATATGGAGGAAGATGCCGGAAAACTGATCCACGATGAATGGGATGACACGTCACTGGTTGACTACAACCGAAGTGGCGTACCACTTGTGGAAATCGTATCGGAACCGGATATGCGCTCAGCGGATGAAGTGATTGCTTATCTGGAAAAACTGCGTACCATTGTACAGTATCTTGGCGCATCTGACTGTAAATTACAGGAAGGATCCATGAGAGCGGACGTCAACTTATCGGTGCGGGAAGTTGGTGCAGCAGAATTTGGCACAAGAACAGAGATGAAGAACCTGAACTCTTTTAAAGCTATCGCAAGAGCTATTGAAGGAGAAAGAGAGCGCCAGATTGAACTGATCGAAGAAGGGAAACAGGTTGTGCAGGAAACAAGAAGATGGGATGACAACAAAGAATCATCGCATGCTATGCGTTCAAAAGAGGATGCACAGGATTACCGCTATTTCCCGGAACCGGATCTTGTGCCGATCATTATCAGTGATGAATGGATTCAGAAAGTAAAAGACCGGCAGCCGGAACTTCGTTCTGAAAAGCTGGAGCGATATAAAAAAGAATATGATATTCCGCAGTATGATGCGGAGATTCTGACAAACTCCAAACATATGGCAGATATCTTTGAAGAGGCAGCAGCTATCTGTGGAAAACCGAAGAAAGTTTCCAACTGGCTGATGGTAGAGACGATGCGTCTTCTGAAAGAAAATGGAATGGAACCGGAAGACATTGATTTTGCACCAGAGAATCTTGCGGCTTTAGTAGAACTGACAGAAGCAGGAACGATCAACAGTTCAGTTGCAAAAGAAGTATTTGAGAAAATTTTTGCAGAGGACATAGATCCGAAAGCTTATGTAGAGGAGCACGGGCTGAAAACTGTAAATGATGATGGAGCATTGGAAGAAGTGTTAAAGAAAGTGATTGCAGACAATCCGCAGGCAGTAGCTGATTATCAGGGAGGCAAGAAAAAAGCGCTTGGAGCACTGGTCGGACAGACGATGCAAACGATGAAAGGAAAAGCGGATCCGTTAGCAATTAATAAGAAACTGCAGGAAATGTTATAGACAAAATCTTTACAGCATATTTCCTTTTGTGCTAGAATTGTATGATAACGGAGTAATTCGTGGTAAAAAGACAAAAAATTAACAAAAAAGAGATCATTACAGGCAAAAGGAGAAGGCTATGGGAGGATTTTTTGGAGTTGCATCAAAGCAGGATTGTGTGCTGGAGTTATTTTATGGAGTAGACTATCATTCTCATCTGGGAACAAGAAGAGGTGGAATGGCTACTTTTGGAGAAGACGGATTTTACCGTTCTATTCATAATATTGAAAATTCACCGTTCCGTACAAAATTTGACAGAGATGTCGGAGAGATGAAGGGAACACTTGGAATTGGCTGTATTTCGGATTTTGAACCGCAGCCATTACTGATCCAGTCAAAATTAGGAAGCTTTGCGATTACAACAGTTGGAAAGATTAACAATTATGAAGAGCTTTTAAATGAGTTGTATGAGAGTGCACATTCCCATTTCCATGAGATGACAAATGGACAGGTGAATGCGACGGAACTGGTTGCGGCGCTAATCTGTGAGAAAGAGACAATTCTGGAAGGTATCCAGTATGTGCAGGAACGCGTAGATGGTTCGATGACGCTGCTTCTGATGACAGAGAAAGGAATTTATGCAGCGAGAGACCGCTATGGAAGAACACCTCTGGTAGTTGGAGCAAAAGACGATGCGTATTGTGTTTCGTTCGAAAGTCATGCCTATATTAACCTTGGATATAAGGATTATAAAGAATTAGGTCCGGGAGAAATTGTTTTTGTTACCGCAAGTGGCGTGGAGACATTGAAAGCGCCGGGAAAAGATATGAAGATCTGTTCTTTCCTCTGGGTATATTATGGATATCCGACATCTGCATACGAAGGTGTGAATGTAGAAGAGATGCGTTATAAATGTGGAAGTATGCTTGCAAAACGTGATGGGGATTCGGTACATCCGGATATTGTTGCAGGAGTTCCGGATTCCGGAATTGCACATGCGATCGGATATGCCAATGAATCCGGTATCCCATATGCAAGACCATTTATCAAATATACACCGACATGGCCGCGTTCTTTCATGCCGACGAATCAGAGTCAGAGAAATCTGATCGCGAGAATGAAACTGATTCCGGTCCATGCATTAATTGAAGGAAAGAAGTTGCTTCTGATCGATGATTCCATTGTAAGAGGAACACAGCTTCGAGAAACAACAGAGTTTCTTTATAAAAGCGGAGCGAAGGAAGTGCATGTCCGTCCGGCATGTCCACCATTGTTATATGGATGTAAATATCTGAACTTCTCCAGATCAAAATCAGAGATGGAACTGATCACAAGACGTGTGATCCGTGAAAGAGAAGGAGATGACTGTCCACAGGAGATCCTGGATGAATATGCAGATCCGACAACAGAGCGTTATGTACAGATGATCGAAGATATCCGCAAGCTGCAGAATTTTACATCCCTGCGCTATCACAGACTGGATGATCTTCTTGATTCAATTGGAATTGATCCGTGCAAGATTTGTACATATTGTTTTAACGGAAAAGAATAAAGAAAGATACAATAAAATCCCCAGATAGCAAAATCTGTTATCCGGGGATTTTCTTATTGTATATTGATTGCTAATTCTGGACGCTCTGTCTGGAATCAGTTATAATTAATGTATAAATTACCGCGGAGGTGTATGATGTCTGCATTTGTTACATTAGAAGATGTAAAGAAAAGCTACCATATGGGAGAAGTGGAAATCCTTGCGGCAGCAGGGATGGATTTTACAATTGAAAAAGGAGAATTTGCAGTAGTTGTAGGTCCCAGTGGAGCGGGTAAGACAACCGTGCTTAATATCCTTGGAGGCATGGATACAGCGACTTCCGGCAATGTCTGGGTGGATGGTGAGAATATTGCCACTTATAAGGCAAAGAAACTGACGGCATACCGGAGAAATGATATCGGTTTTGTATTTCAGTTTTATAATCTGATTCCGAATCTGACAGCACTGGAGAATGTAGAGCTGGCGCTTCAGATCTGTAAAAATCCGATGGATGCCAGAGAAGTGCTGGAAGAAGTCGGACTAGGAGAACGGACAGACAATTTCCCGGCGCAGTTATCCGGTGGAGAACAGCAGCGTGTATCCATTGCAAGAGCACTTGCAAAGAATCCGAAACTGCTGCTTTGTGATGAACCGACGGGAGCGCTGGACTACAATACAGGTAAATCTATTTTAAAATTATTACAGGATACCTGCCGGAAAAAAGGCATGACAGTGATCCTGATCACGCACAATCAGGCAATCGCACCGATGGCAGACCGTGTGATCAAGATCAAGAACGGAAAAGTTGCAGAGATTGTGGAAAACAAGAATCCGGTATCAGTAGATACGATAGAGTGGTAGAAGAGTATGAAAGTAACGCACAAAGATTTTCTAATGGAATTAAAGAAAAGCCCGGGAAGATTCCTTTCTATGCTGTTTATCGTAGCATTGGGAGTTGCTTTTTTCTCCGGTATCCGTGCATCGGAACCGTCCATGCGTGTGACCGGGGATGCTTATTTTGACGGCGCAGATCTGATGGATGTGAAAGCAGTCAGTACACTTGGAATTACCAGGGAAGACATACAGGCATTTAACGAGGCAGATACGATAGAAAAGGCAGAGGGCGCATACAGTGTAGATGTACTGAGCGATACAAAAGATGACCAGTTTGTACTGCATATGATGACGCTTCCAAAGAATATGAACAAAGTGACTGTATCTAAGGGGCGTATGCCAGAGAAGGCAGGAGAATGTCTGGCGGATGAAGAGATGGATTACAAGATCGGCGACCGTATTGTTGTAAAGTCCGGGACGGATGATCCACTTTCGGATACATTAACGACAGATACGTATACGGTAGTTGGAATTGGTAACAGCCCGTGCTATATTTCTTTTAACCGTGGCAGTACAACGATCGGCAAAGGAACGATAGATGGATTTCTCGTAGTAAGCGAGGATACCTTTGCGCTGGATACTTATACAGAGGCGTGTATGCAGGTAAAGGGTACAAAAACACTGACTGCTTATACGGATGCATATGAGAAAAAAGTGGAAAAAGCAACGGATCAAATCGAAACATTGGGGAAAAAACGCGGCAGAATCCGAAGGCAGGAATTAGTTAATGAAGCAAATGATAAGATTGCAAAAGCAGAGAAGAAGTTAGAAAAAGGCAAAAAGACGTCCGGTGAAAAATTAAAAAAAGCGGAAAAGAAGATCAAAGACGGAGAAAAGAAACTTTCGGCTGGAAAGAAAGAGTTAGCGGATGGTAGGCAGAAACTTGTCAATGCCAGGAAAACACTGAAAGCAAAAGAAAAAGAACTGGATCAGGGAGAAAAAGAATACCGCGCAGGGAAAGCACAGTTAAGAGCCGGCAGACAGAAATTAAAAAAAGGCTGGAGTGAATATCACACAAATGAAGCGCAGTATGAGCAGATGTCAGCCCAGATGGCGGGGATAGAAGCGGCGACATCACAGCTTGCCGAGGCAAAAGCCAGGCTGGAAGCCGGAAAAAAGGAACTTGAGGCGTCCGAAGCAAAACTTACTGCAAGTGAGAGAAAACTTGCAAAAGCAAAATCGAAGCTTAAGTCCGGACGAAAGCAGATAAAGGATGCTTACAGGGAAATTTCGGAACAGGAAAAGAAGCTTACAAAAGGAGAGCAGGAGTTTGCTGAGAGTGAAAAGAAATTAGAAAAAGCGAAAGCCAGCTACAAAAAAGGTAAAAAAGAAGCAAAGGAGAAGATCAAAAAAGCAGAGAAAAAAGTATCCGATGCGAAAAAGAAGGTTGCGGATATCCCAAAAGCAAAATGGTATATCGCAGACCGGAATGACTTGCCGGAGTATACAAGCTATGGTGAGAATGCGGATCGGATGCGAGCAATCGGAAAAGTCTTCCCGGTGATTTTTTTCCTCGTAGCAGCGCTTATTAGTCTGACCAGTATGACGCGAATGGTGGAAGAACAGAGAACGCAGATCGGAACGATGAAAGCGCTTGGATATGGAAAAGCGGCAATTGCGTCAAAATATATAGGCTATGCATTGCTTGCTTCGGCGATTGGAAGCGTTATGGGATTTTTGATCGGTGAAAAGATCTTCCCATTTATTATCATATATGCATACGGAATCATGTATTTACATATACCGGAGATCCTGATTCCGTATCACTGGGGCTATGCAGCGTTTGCTTCCGGTGTGGCAGTAGCATGCACATTGCTTGCAACGATAGAAGCCTGCTACCGGGAGCTGGGAGGAACACCGGCTGTGCTGATGCGCCCGCCGGCACCGAAGATTGGAAGAAGAGTCTTCCTGGAACGAATTGGATTTCTATGGAAACATTTAAGTTTTACTTGGAAGTCTACCATCCGTAATCTGATGCGGTATAAGAAACGTTTTTTCATGACAATATTTGGAATTGGCGGCTGTATGGCATTGATGCTCGTCGGATTTGGACTCCGGGATTCCATCTTCGAGATTGCCGACTTACAGTACAGCGAGATTCAGTATTACGATGGAAGTGTCTATTTAAAAGAGAATCTGACGGAAAAAGAAATCGATAATCTGGATGATTTCCTTACAAAAGACTCGGATGTGATTCGTCATATGAAAGCGAAGATGCAGTCCGTAACACTTGCAAAAGGAAAGAAAAAGCGGGCGACATATGAGTGCGTGTTTGGTGAGCCGGAAGATGTCAGAGACTACGTGCATTTCAGAGACAGAAGAAGCCATACGCCTTATAAGCTGACAGACGATGGAGCAATTATCAGTGAGAAGACGGCGAAGCTTTTAAATGCGAAAGCCGGCGATACGATCCGGATTAAGGACGAGGAAAATGGAGATAAAAAAGTAAAGATCCTAAAAATCTGTGAGAATTACATGGGGCATTATCTCTATCTGACACCTGCCTGCTATGAGAAGATCTATGGCGAGAAGCCGGAGTATAACTGTTTCTTATTTACAATCCGTGATGGATATTCCCAGAAACAGAAGGAAGATGCAGGAAAGAAGATACTGGCAAGGAAAGAAGTGTTAAATGTCAGTTATATGCATGAGATCAGAGAACAGCTTGATGATATGCTGAAAAGCCTGAATCTTGTTATTGTAGTACTGATTATTTCAGCAGGTATGCTTGCATTTGTCGTACTTTATAATCTGAATAACATTAATATTGCTGAGAGGCAGAGAGAGCTTGCAACACTGAAAGTACTTGGATTTTATGATCAGGAAGTAGGAGCTTATGTGTATCGTGAGAATCTGATCCTGACGCTTATAGGAGCGGGTGTAGGAATTGGGATCGGAAGGATTCTGCATCTGTTTATCATCCAGACAGTAGAAGTGGATGCGGCAATGTTCGGACGCAATATCAATCCGCCGAGTTATCTGTACAGTTTCCTGTTTACGGTACTGTTTTCAATCATTATAAATGGTGTGATGTATTTTAAACTCCGCAAGATTGATATGGTAGAATCACTGAAAAGTGTGGAATAAAGATAAAAGCAGCATAATTTATAAAAACTTTATAAAGTTCAAAGAATTATTAGCACTCTGTTTAAAAGAGTGCTAATTTTCTGTTGACTTTTGAAAATGAGAGGCTTATTATATCCTTTAGAGAAGAATGGCGGGGAATCCGCATGATAAAAAATAGAAATAGGAGTGATTAAAATGGCAGCAAAAAAAGGTAGTTTATCGATCAGCAGTGAAAATATTTTCCCGATTATTAAAAAATGGGTATATTCCGATCATGATATTTTCGTTCGTGAGATGGTATCCAATGGGTGCGATGCGATCACAAAATTAAAAAAACTGGATATGATGGGAGAGTATCAGCTTCCGGATGGATATAAACCAAAGATTACGGTAGAAGTAAACCCGGAAGAGAAGACTTTGAAATTTACAGATAACGGTGTTGGAATGACAGCTGATGAAGTGGAAGAGTATATTACACAGATTGCATTTTCCGGAGCAACACAGTTTCTTGAGAAGTATAAGGACAAGACAACAGAAGACGATATGATCGGACATTTCGGTCTTGGATTCTATTCTGCATTTATGGTAGCAGACGCAGTGCATATTGATACTTTATCTTATAAAGAAGGCGCAAAACCGGTACATTGGGTAAGCGAAGGCGGCACAGAGTATGAGATGGAAGAGGGAACGAAGACAGAAATCGGTTCCACAATGACACTGTATCTGAACGAGGACAGCCTGGAGTTTGCAAATGAATATCGTGTCAGAGAAGTACTCGAGAAATATTGTTCATTCATGCCGGTAGAGATTTTCCTTTCAAAAGAAGGAGCAGAACCGGAATATGAGACTATCGATGAGGCAGATCTTAAAGAGGATGATGTTGTCGTAGAGCACATTCACGAAGAAGCCAAGATGGAAGAAAAAGAAAATGAGAACGGCGAGAAAGAAATGGTAGAGACAGAGCCGGCAAAAGAGAAAGTCAAGATTGAGAAGCGTCCGGTTTCTTTAAGCGATATACATCCACTGTGGACAAAACATCCAAATGAGTGTTCCGATGAAGATTATCAGGAATTTTACCGCAAAGTATTCCTGGATTACAAAGAGCCACTGTTCTGGATCCATTTGAATATGGATTATCCATTTAACTTGAAAGGTATTCTGTATTTCCCGAGAATCAATACAGAGTATGAATCTGTAGAAGGAACGATCAAGTTGTATAACAATCAGGTATTTATCGCTGATAATATTAAAGAAGTAATTCCAGAATTCCTGATGGTATTAAAAGGAGTTATCGACTGTCCGGATCTGCCGCTTAACGTATCCAGAAGCGCCCTGCAGAATGATGGATTTGTAAATAAGATTTCTGAGTACATTTCCAAGAAAGTTGCAGATAAACTTGCCGGAATGTGTAAGACAAAGAGAGACGAGTATGAGAAATACTGGGACAGCATCAGCCCATTTATCAAATTCGGCTGCTTAAAAGATGAGAAGTTCTGTGACAAGATGAAAGATGCAATCCTGTTCAAGAACCTGGATCACAAATATCTGACGCTGAAAGACTGTATCGAAGAAAATGGCGGAGAAGTCGTAGAGCCGAACGATAAGAAAGAAGAAAATGGTGACGATAACAAAGTCGAAGAGATCAAGACAACCATCTACTATGTAACGGATGAGATCCAGCAGAGTCAGTACATCAACATGTTTAAGAATCAGGGACAGGATGCCGTAATTCTCGGACATAACATTGATTCTCCGTTCATCACACAGTTGGAGCAGAGAAATCCTACGATTCGCTTCCAGAGAATTGATGCAGATGTAACAGATACTGCAAAAGAAGAAGTTGCTGAAGAAGATCAGGAAACATTTAAGAAAACTTCTGACAGCCTGATCGAGATCTTCCGCAAGGAACTTGGAAACGATAAACTGGATGTGAAGATTGCCAAATTAAAAGACGAGAATGTAGCTTCCATGATCACTTTATCTGAGCAGAGCCGTCGTATGCAGGAAATGATGAAGATGTACGGTATGAATGACATGGGCATGGATCTTGGCGGAGAGAGCACTTTAATCCTGAATGCAAATCATCCACTTGTACAGTATGTTGTAGACCATGCAGACAGCGAGAATACAAGTGTGATCTGCAAACAGCTTTATGACTTGGCAATGCTTGCACACAAACCGCTGAATCCAGAAGAAATGACAGCATTTGTCAAGAGAAGCAATGAGATTATGATGTTGCTGACAAAATAATGAATGGTCAGATTTTGAAAGAAAAGTCAATAAAGATAAATAAAAGAAAGTAAAATTAAAGTACCGGGAAAGCAGGAATGTAAGGTGATGTTCTGTTTTCCCGGTACTTTGATGTTGTGATAATTTTTTATTATAATAGTCTGCACAATTCTGTCCTATATTCGCATATTGAGAAGTTTACACCGAAACTGACGTATCGAGATCACTTTCCAGCAAAAAAGAGCGGACATACTGATCCCATGCGTGTTCCAGAGACTTGTCCAGAGTGAAAGTGCGAAGTGAAGTCCCTGTAATGCAGTGAAGATTGGTACCGTCATAATGGAAATTCAGATACAGCCCCTGGATATCCCCGGCAGTGAATCCGGTAAGCTGCTCTTTTTTTAAAAAGGTATCAAAATGGGATGGAGCCAGAGAAAGGACAATCTTGAAATTTAAAGGGGTACGCTGACCGCGGATAATGCGGAAACAATGTTCGCGTACATCTTTCCAACGGGCATGTGCCTCAGTCGGTTGTTCATCAAAAAAGTCTTTCTGTAAAAATCCATCTATTGTAAATCTGTTAAATGTTGTAATATCCGCTTCGATAAAGGAAAATTTGTCGAATGTCTCTTTGAGAAGCAGGTGTGACATAGAGGCTTTCGCCTTGAGAGATAAAGTAATCATAGAAATCTCCTTTCTGAACTTTTATTATAACAAGAAAATGGGAATAATTCATCAAAAAGCATAAGAAATGCTCTCTTTTTTTTTGAATACAAATGTGGTATAATACATGTTTAGATTAGAAATGGTATGCAAAAAATGAACGGGGTATGGGAATATGATCAGACTGAATAAATACCTCAGTGCAGCAGGAATCTGCTCAAGAAGAGAGGCAGACCGGCTCATTGAAAGCGGGCGCGTTACTGTAGACGGAAAACGTGCAGTACCAGGCATGCATGTGTCCGAAAATCAGATTGTAAAAGTCGGTAAGAAGACGGTTCATACGGGCAATGAAAGAATCGTACTTGCAGTGAACAAACCGGTTGGAATTATCTGCACAGAGGACAGACGGACGAAGAATAATATTATCCGTTTTCTGGATTATCCACAACGGATTACTTACGCAGGAAGACTGGACAAAGATTCGGAAGGTCTTCTTATTATGACGAATGACGGAGACCTCATCAACCGTATGATGCGTGCAAGATATGCACATGAGAAAGAATACAAAGTAACAGTGGACAGACCGCTTACAGATGCTTTTATCCGGGAAATGTCGGAAGGCGTGCACATTACAGACAAAGAGAAGAAGCTGGATGCAGTAACAAGACCTTGTAAAGTAACAAAGATTGGGAAATATACATTTTCCATTGTTCTCACACAGGGGCTGAACAGACAGATCCGCAGGATGTGCAGTGCACTTGGATATGAAGTGAAGAAGCTGGTACGTACCAGAATCATGAATATAGAACTGAAAGATCTAAAGACAGGAGCTACTCGAAAATTAACAGATCAGGAGTTAAAAGAACTATATGAGCAGACAGAAACAGGAACGAATGCAGGAGCTGGTAACGCTTCTGAACCGCGCAGCTAAAGCTTATTATCAGGATGCGCAGGAGATTATGAGCAATCTGGAATACGACAGGTTGTATGATGAGCTGACAAAGCTGGAAGCGGAATTGGGGATTACTTTATCCGACAGCCCGACCGTGAATGTCGGTTATGAAGTGTTGAGTGAACTGCCAAAAGAGCGGCATGAAAGTCCGATGCTTTCGCTTGATAAGACAAAAGAAGTTGAAGATCTGAAACGTTTTGTCGGTGACCAGAAAGCAATGATGTCCTGGAAGATGGACGGGCTGACGATCGTTCTGACATACAGAGACGGTACGCTTTTTAAAGCCGTAACAAGAGGCAATGGGGAAGTCGGAGAAGTTATCACGAACAATGCCCGCGTATTCAAAAATATTCCGCTTAAGATCAGCTATCAGGGCGAACTGATCCTCCGTGGAGAAGCAATTATAGGATATAAGGATTTTGAAAAAATAAATGAAGAGATCGCAGATATCGATGCACGTTACAAAAATCCACGTAATTTGTGCAGTGGTTCTGTAAGACAGTTGAATAACGAGATTACAGCGAAGAGAAACGTCCGGTTTTATGCATTTACATTAGTACAGGCAGATGGTGTGGATTTCCATAATTCCAGAGAGAAACAGATGGATTGGCTGAGAGAACAGGGCTTTGAAGTTGTGGAACACGTCATGGTGACAAGAGATCAAGTAGAAGATGCTGTGGCAGAATTTTCCCGGAAAATCGTGGACAATGATTTCCCATCGGATGGACTGGTACTTGTTTATGACGATATTGCATACGGAAGATCGCTGGGAAGAACAGCGAAGTTCCCACGCGATTCCTATGCATTTAAATGGGCAGATGAGCAGGTGCGCACGAAGCTTCTGGAGATTGAGTGGAGTCCGTCGAGAACAGGACTTATCAATCCGGTGGCAATCTTTGAACCGGTAGAACTGGAGGGCACAACAGTCAGCCGTGCCAGTGTGCACAATATCAGTATTATGGAAGAGCTGGAACTGGGGATTGGCGATGAGATTGAAGTTTACAAAGCGAATATGATCATTCCACAGATCGCAGAGAATCTGACGAGAAGTGGCGTGCGTGATATTCCGGAAGTCTGTCCGGTCTGTGGCGGTAAGACAGAGATCCGCCAGGTGAGCAATGCAAAAGCACTTTATTGTACGAATCCGGAGTGTCAGGCAAAGCATATTAAATCGTTCTCTTTATTTGTAAGCAGGGATGCGTTGAATATTGAGGGATTATCAGAATCCACGCTGGAGAAATTCATAGACAGAGGATATGTAAAGGAATTTGCGGATTTGTTTCATCTGGATCGTTACGAAGAAGAAATCAAAGAAATGGAAGGTTTCGGCGAGAAATCTTTTAATAATCTTAAGGCAAGTGTGGAAAAAGCGAGAGAGACAACACTTCCGCAGGTGTTATATGGTCTTGGAATTGCCAATGTAGGACTGTCCAATGCGAAAGTTATCTGCAAAGAATTTAAAAATGATTTGGATGCCATGCTGCATGCAGATGCGGAACAGTTAAGTGAGATTTCAGGTATCGGAGCTGTGATCGCAGGAACATTTACGGCATATTTCCAGAATCCGGCACATGTAGGACAGCTTAAGAATCTGCTTGGAGAACTGAAAATTCACGCAGAAGAAGGAGAAGCAAAAGAGCAGATCTTTGGAGGCGTTAATTTTGTCATTACAGGCAGTGTTACACATTTTGCAAATCGTAAAGAAGTGAAAGAATTAATCGAAAGTCTCGGAGGAAAAGTAACCGGATCGGTGACTTCCAAGACGAATTATCTTATTAATAATGATATTACATCTACATCGTCGAAGAATAAAAAGGCAAATGAACTGGGAATTCCGATCATCTCAGAAGAGATGTTTCTTGAAATGCTGGAAGGCCGGCAGGCAGGGGAATAACCATATACGATAGGTTGAAACAACAGATACAAATATAGATATAGAAAGGAAGAGACAATGCCAGATCAGAATAATAATAATGAATTTGAAGAACAGAAAGAAGAAGTAGAAAAAGTGGAAACTTCCGGTGTGGAATCTACAAAGGAAGATTCCGACGATGATTATGAGAAAATCTGCTTTATCTGCAGACGTCCGGAAAGTGTAGCAGGAAAGATGATCGAACTGCCGAATCATATCTGTGTGTGCAACGACTGCATGCAGAAGAGTTTTGATGCAATGAACAGCGGACAGATCGACTACAGTCAGCTTATGAACATGCCGGGTGTTCAGGTTATGAACATGGCAGATCTGGAAAATATGATTCCGAAACAGCAGAAAGTGAAGAAGAAAAAAGAAGGTGAAGAGCGTACTCCGCTTGTAGATATCAATAATCTTCCGGCACCACATAAGATTAAAGCCAAGCTGGACGAGTATGTAGTCGGACAGGAGTACGCCAAAAAAGCAATGTCTGTAGCAGTTTACAATCATTACAAACGTGTGGCAACCGATACGATGGATGATATCGAGATCGAGAAATCCAACATGTTGATGATCGGACCTACAGGTTCCGGTAAGACATATCTTGTAAAGACACTGGCACGGATTCTGGATGTGCCGCTTGCAATTACAGATGCAACTTCCCTGACGGAAGCAGGATACATAGGTGATGATATTGAGAGTGTCGTTTCAAAACTGCTTGCAGCAGCGGATAATGATGTGGAAAAGGCAGAGCAGGGAATTATTTTCATTGATGAGATCGATAAGATCGCCAAGAAGAAAAATTCCAGCCAGAGAGATGTCAGCGGTGAGTCTGTGCAGCAGGGAATGTTAAAACTGTTAGAGGGCAGTGACGTGGAAGTTCCGGTTGGTGCAAACAGCAAGAATGCTATGGTGCCACTGACTACGATCAATACAAAGAACATTCTCTTTATCTGTGGAGGAGCTTTCCCGGATCTGGAGAATATTATCAAAGAACGTCTGACAAAACAGTCTTCCATCGGTTTCGGAGCAGATCTGAAAGACCGTTTTAATGGGGATAAAGATCTTCTGTCGAAAGTAACAACAGAAGATTTAAGAAGCTTTGGTATGATTCCGGAGTTTTTAGGACGTCTGCCAATCGTATTTACCTTAAAAGGATTAGATAAAGATATGTATATCAAGATCTTAAAAGAGCCAAAGAATGCGATATTGAAACAATATCAGAAGCTTCTTGCTCTCGATGAGGTGGATCTGGAATTTGATGAAGGTGCACTGGAGGCAATTGCGGAAAAAGCAATGAAAAAGGATACCGGTGCCAGAGCACTCCGTGCGATCATCGAAGAATTTATGCTGGATATCATGTATGAGATTCCAAAAGATGACAGTATCGGGCGCGTTGTCATCACCAAAGCATATATTGAAGGTAACGGAGGACCTGTCATTACATTAAGAGGACAGGATGTACCCCGGTTATCATAAAGAAAGCCGAAGTATTTTCGACGAAAAAAACAACAAAAGGATGAGACAAAAGGAGGAAATGAAAAATGGAAACAATCATCCCAGCATGGCTTTGCATCCCATTTGCAGGACTGCTTCTGTGCATTGCGGTTATGCCGCTTGTGAAAGCTACCTGGTGGGAGAAGAACCAGCCATTGGTTGTAGCTATGTGGTCACTGTTATTTGTGATTCCATATGCAGTGAAGTATGGAGTGGGGGATTCTGTAGAGACCGTATTAGAATGTGTACTCAATGATTACCTTACATTTATTATTCTGCTGTTTGGATTATTCTGTGTAGCAGGAAATATTACACTGGAGGGAGATTTCGCAGGATCACCGAGACTTAATGTCGCGGTACTTGCATTCGGAACACTTCTTTCCAGCTGTATCGGTACGACAGGAGCCAGTATGCTGCTTGTAAGACCGGTACTGAAAATGAACGCATGGAGAAGAAACAAACGCCAGCTTATGGTATTCTTTATCTTTATGGTATCGAATATGGGAGGGTGCTTAACACCAATCGGTGATCCACCGCTTCTGATGGGCTTTATGCGAGGCGTACCATTTTTCTGGAGCTTACATTTATTACCGATACTGTTATTTAATATGGTAATTATATTGAGTATATTTTATTTTATGGACAGACGTGCATACCGGAAAGATATTGCAAGAGGTTTGAAACCGGATATCAGTAAACCGGGAACAGACTTTCAGATTTCCGGACTGCACAATGTTATTTTCCTTGTGATGATCGTTGCAGCCGTCATCTTAAGCGGAACACTTCCGAATATGCCGATGTTCCAGGATGCATCCGGAAATGTACGCGGACTTCACATTTTCCGTGAAGTAACATTAACTTATCCGGCAATCATAGAGATTGTCATTATCTTACTGGCAGCTTATCTGTCCTTTAAGACGACAGACGAGTCGATCCGTACGAAGAACCATTTTACATGGGGAGCAATCCAGGAAGTTGCAGTTCTGTTTGTAGGAATCTTCATTACTATGCAGCCTGCACTGATGCTTCTGAAATCTTACGGACCGAACCTTGGAATTACCAAACCGTTCCAGATGTTCTGGGCAACCGGAGCACTGTCAAGCTTCCTGGATAATACACCGACTTATCTGGTATTCCTGACAACAGCGGGTACGCTTGGATTTACAAAAGGTATGGTAACATCCGTAGGTACGATTTCTGTGAAAATGCTGACTGCAATTTCCTGCGGTGCAGTATTTATGGGAGCAAATACTTACATTGGAAATGCACCGAACTTCATGGTGAAGTCCATTTCTGATGAAAACGGTGTGCGTATGCCATCGTTCTTTGGATATATTATATGGTCACTGTTGTTCTTAGTTCCGGTATTCATTATCGACATGCTGGTATTCTTTATATAGGAGGTGCAGATTATGGAAGAGAATCAGAAGAAATGCTATGAGATTGCAGAACGTATCTATGATCTGGACGTAAAAGTATATGAAAGTGTGGGATCTGCACTTGGACGAACCTTTACGGATGACCGACAGACCTGTGTGGAGAATCTGACCAGATTGATGACGCTGCGTCCACAGGGACATCTGCTTCGAAGTGAGCTGGCACTGATCAGCAACATGGCAAGGACGATCAAAGACGAAGAAGTAAAAGCAGAAGTTATGACGGAATATGATGCGATCTTGAAAGCAGTCGCAGAACTTCCGGACGGCTTTGGAAAAGTAGATATCCTGAATAAAAAACGTGCAAAACTGAATACAGCGCGCACGAAGAAAAAGTTTAAGAAGGGCGATCATCTTGTGATCTGTATCGGAAGAACACAGGGAAGCGCCGGAAATGATATTGGTTTCGCATTGGCAGATGCACTACACATTAATTATTATGATGTAGAGATCCTGCAGGAAGTATTAAAACGTCTGGATGTGACAAATGATGCGAAAGTCAGTGGCGATAAGGATCAGGACGGACTGATTGAAGACAAATATCAGAAAAATTTCGGTGAAGCCAAAGGATTGAAACAGAAATTACATGATTTTAACCGCTATCATGGACTGAATAAGGACGATGCAATTTTCTTTAACCAGAGCGATCTTCTCTGCAAGATGGCAAAAGAAGAAGACTTTGTTGTTATGGGACGCTGTGCGGATGTAATTCTTGCAAATAACCATATCCCACATATCAGTATTTTTATTACGGCGCCATTTGAACAGCGCGTAAAGAGATACATGGAGATCAACAATTTAAGTCTGAAACAGGCTGTTCATGAACTTAAGAAGATGGATAAAAAGCACAGGAAATATTTCCAGTTTTACAGTGGTGTAAAATGGGGAGACGCAGAGAATTACGATATCTGCTTTAACAGTGCAAGTTATGGAATTGAGGATTCGGTAGAGATCATTGAGCGTATGTTGAATAAGATTCCGGGTGTATCATGGAATAAGAAAGAGGCATAACGTTTCAGACTATATGATGTCATAAAAATGACAGGTATAGAAAATGAAAACTGTCTCATATACTTAGAAAAAAGTATATGAGGCAGTTTTTTATGAATAAAATGACATGCCGAGAGAAGATCCTGTCCCAGGATTACTGGGATTTTATACTTCCGGGAGACCGGGGAAAAATGGCAGATAATATACCGGAGAATTCATACTGCAGGCAGCAGATGGATTTTGGCTATGAGAGTGTTTCGGTAGATAAAAGCTTGCTATCCCCACTTAACATAGAAGAATACTGGTATAATTCCATTCCGAACTGTTATACACTTCTGGACAGTACAGGAACAAATAATGATGCATTAAACAGTGCAGGAATCCTGCAGGTGCAGAATTATCCAACACTCCGGCTGATGGGAGAGGGAGTTATGATCGGATTTCTGGATACTGGAATCGACTATCGGAATCCGGTGTTTCAAAATATTGATGGAAGCACCAGAATTGCCGGACTCTGGGATCAGACCATTCAGACAGGCAATGCGCCGAAGGCATTTGATTACGGAAGTGAATATAGAGAAGAAATGTTAAATGAAGCATTGCGTTCGGAAGATCCACTGTCGATTGTTCCAACCACTGATACGAATGGACATGGAACTTATCTTGCAAGCATTGCTGCCGGAAATGCCGATGTAAATACACAGTTTCTTGGGGCGGCGCCGGAAGCAATCTTAGGAATTGTAAAATTAAAAGAAGCGAAGAATTATCTCCGGGATTTTTACTTGATCCGGGAGGATGCCGTCTGTTATCAGGAAAATGATATTATGGCGGGGCTTAAATATCTGAATGACCTTGCTGAAAATGAAGGTCTTCCGCTCGTGCTGTGCATTGCGCTTGGAACGAATTTTGGCGGTCATAATGGAACGACACTATTATCGCGGATTCTGGATCAGTATGCACTTCAATTAAACAGGAGTGTTGTGATTGGTGGTGGAAATGAAGCTGCCATGCGCCATCATTTTTCTTATACAATTTCAGAAAAAATGTCACAGCCAGTCACAGCAGAGATTCGGGTTGGGAGTGGGATTAATGGATTTGTCGCAGAACTCTGGACGAAGCTTCCGATGGTTGTTACGATTGTGCTCATTTCCCCGTCCGGTGAGCGGACGAGGCAGGTGGCGTTCCGGCAGGGCTACCGCTATAATTTTGTATTTACCTTTGAACGGACAGAAGTTATGGTGGAATACAGGCTGTTGCTGGAAAATAATGATTCTCAGCTTCTATTTATGCAATTTAAAAATCCGGTTGCAGGAATCTGGAAAATAGAGATCGAATCCGCGACAGATGCAGGAGGTGAAGTGCATTTGTGGCTTCCGGTGCAGGAGTTTTTAGAAGGAGAAGTGTATTTCCTGGAAGCGAATCCGGATGTCACGCTGACAGAGCCGGGAAGCACAGAAAATGCAATGACAGTGGCGTATTATAACAGTGTGGATAATGCGGTTGATATTAATTCGGGAAGAGGTTATACTAGAAGTAATCTCATAAAGCCGGATTTTACAGCTCCGGGGATGCGTATTACAGGTGCATCAGGGGAAGACCGGTGGGTTACAAGAAGTGGCTCCAGTGCCGGAACTGCAGTGGCAGCAGGTGCGGCGGCGCTGCTTACCGAATGGATACTGGAACAGCCGGGAGCGAAAGGCGTGAATTCCAGCCAGATCCGCAACATTATCATTCTGGGAGCGGAGAATCTTCCGGAGATGGAGCGACCGAACCGGCAGTGGGGATATGGAAAGATGGATGTCTATCATTCATTGGATACTTTACGAAGACTATAGAAAACGAAGGAGAATGACTTATGGTAGATTTTTTTGAAGATTTAGGAAGAAAGATATCCGATGTTGCAAATGATATTGGAAAGAAGACAGAGGACACGATTGAAATACAGAAACTGAAAAGTGATATGCGCACTCTGCGTCGTGCAAACGACAGAGATCTTATGGATATGGGACGTATGGTTTATGACAAATTTGTACAGGGGGAGATTTCCGACCTTGATTATGTTGCAGTATGTGAATCCATTGAAAAACGTGACGAAGAGATGAAGAAGATTGCAGAAGAGATTCAGCATATCAAAGGAGTTTTATAATGAGAAAGTTTGCAGCCGGTGGTATATTTGCTGGACTTCTTGGAATCGATCAGGCGGTGAAGCAGTATATAGAAGAGAATTATGATGAAGAACGGGAAGAGAAGACGAAGATTCCCGGAGTGCTTCTTAGGAAGTTTTACAACAAAGGGCTGATCTTCAGTAGTTTTGAAAAACATTCGAGACTGCCTCTGAAAGCGTCTTTGATCGGAACAGGAGTTATATTTCTGGCAGATGTGAAGATATTTCTCTGTAAGGGGAGAAAGCTTTGCAAAGCAGGACTTACGCTTGTAACAGCAGGTGCCATCAGCAATACATATGACCGGATCATGAAAGGTGCAGTTGTGGATTATATTGGCTACGACGGAAAGCATAAGTTGCTTAGAAGCCTGACTGCGAATCTTGCCGATTTCTACGTAGTGATCGGGATTATGTTGGCACAGCTTGGACGTGGAAAGCGATAGGACAATTTCATAGATTTTAAAAGAATGTTATAAAGTACCGTTTTTGATTGTTATTTATAGTAGAACAGTGAAAACGGTACTTTATGTTTTAATGTCACGCAATCAGAATGGGATTAGCAGAGCGTATCCTGCTTGGTGTATAAAAAGACCATACTTCATACGAAGTATGGTCTTTCACTGAACACTTATTTTAGATATTTGATCTGTCTACTTGACAGGGTGCATATCATAACTGCCGGAGCAGTTTAAATCTTCATATTATACGTTTATTTCTGGTTTTCATTTACTTCCTGCATTTTCATGGCACGAACTTTTAACGGCAGTCCGAACAGGTTGATGAATCCGTCAGCGTCATGGTGATCATACAGATCTCCGGTAGTGAAGCTTGCAAGAGATTCATTATACAGAGAGTATGGAGAAGTTGTTCCGGCTTTGATGATATTTCCTTTGTAAAGTTTGAACTTCACTTCACCAGTTACATATTCCTGTGTGCTCTCAATAAATGCCTGGATTGCTTCACGCAGTGGTGTAAACCATTTTCCTTCGTATACAACCTGGGATAATTTCTTAGCCATCTGCTCTTTTACTTCATATGTAGCACGGTCTAAGATCAGCTCTTCTAACTGCTGGTGTGCTTCGTAAAGGATTGTTCCGCCAGGAGTCTCATATACACCACGGGATTTCATACCAACGACACGGTTTTCAACGATATCAATGATTCCGATACCATGTTTTCCACCGAGTTCATTCAGTTTGCGGATGATGTCAGAAACTTTCATAGCCTCTCCGTTGATTGTCTTCGGAACACCTTTTTCAAATGTCATTGTAACATATTCGCCTTTGTCTGGAGCTTTCTCAGGTGTAACACCTAATACAAGCATGTCGTCATAGTTTGGCTCGCATGCAGGATCTTCCAGTTCCAGTCCTTCGTGGCTGATGTGCCATAAGTTACGGTCACGACTGTAGCTGTGGCTGGCGTCGAATGGAAGGTCGATTCCGTGTGCTTTACAATAAGCAAGCTCGTCTTCACGGGACTGCATTGTCCAGATGTCTGTCATTCTCCATGGAGCGATGATCTTGATGTCCGGAGCCAGAGCACGGATACTTAACTCAAAACGGATCTGGTCATTTCCTTTACCGGTAGCACCGTGGCAGATAGCAACGGCACCTTCTTTACGTGCAATTTCAACCAGCTTTTTAGAAATTGCCGGACGAGCCATAGCAGTACCAATCAGATATTTGTCCTCGTAAACAGCATTTGCCTGAACACAAGGAACGATGTAGTTGTCAGCAAAATCATCTACGATATCTTCAATATATAATTTGGAAGCGCCTGACATTTTAGCTCTCTCTTCCAGTCCGTCCAGCTCTTCTCCCTGTCCACAGTCTACGCAGCAACAGATAACTTCATAACCGAAAGTCTCTTTTAACCACGGAATAACTGCTGTTGTGTCAAGTCCACCTGAATAGGCAAGTACTACTTTTTCTTTCATATGTATATCCTCCTGAAATGTATTTTTATAAAATGCTTAATTATTTGCGATTGCAAAGTTAACTATACACTATATGTTATAAATATGCAAGGAAAAAATAGAAAATACTTGCATATTATACATGCTGGCTGTATAATTATTCACATACTAATGAAAAAGGGACAGGGGGATTTCAGTTTGGGACGGGGATTTTCTAAAAAAGCCCCGTCCCAAACTGGACAACTCCCGAAAATGGGTTTACTATAAAAAACACGAATGTTCAACTAGTAAGTATAAAAATACATCAGGAGGATGACGTATATGATTAAGGTGGGAATTATCGGAGCAACCGGATATGCCGGAGGCGAACTTGTGAGAATTTTATCTGCACATAAGGATGCGCAGATTGTATGGTATGGCTCCAGAAGTTATATAGATCAGAAATATGCAGATGTGTATCGCAACATGTTTGAGATCGTAGACGCAAAGTGTCTGGATGACAATATGGAAGAACTTGCAAAGCAGGCAGATGTAATCTTTACGGCAACGCCGCAGGGTTTCTGTGCTTCGATGATGTCAGAGGAGATCTTGGCTCAGACAAAGATCATTGACCTGAGTGCAGATTACCGGATCAAGGATGTAGCTACTTATGAAAAATGGTATGGAATCGCACATAAGAGTCCACAGTTTATTAAGGAAGCAGTATACGGACTGTGTGAGATCAACCGTGAAGATGTAAAGGGCGCAAGACTGGTAGCGAATCCGGGATGTTATACAACATGTTCGATCCTGACAGCGTATCCGCTGGCAAAAGAAGGAATCATTGATATGAATACTTTGATCGTAGACGCCAAATCTGGTACGTCCGGAGCAGGAAGAGGGGCGAAGGTTCCGAATCTCTTCTGTGAAGTCAATGAGAATATGAAAGCATACGGTGTGGCAAGCCACAGACATACACCGGAGATTGAAGAGCAGTTAGGCTATGCATCCGGAGAAGAAGTGCTGATCAATTTCACACCGCATCTTGTGCCGATGAACCGCGGAATACTTGCCACAGAGTATGCAACACTGAAAAAAGAAGTGACATATGAAGAGGTTAAAGCAATTTATGATAAATATTATAAAGATGAGAAATTTGTCCGTGTGCTTCCAAAAGATGTGTGCCCGGAGACAAAATGGGTAGAAGGAAGCAATTACGTTGATATCAACTTTAAGATCGATTCGAGAACAAACCGTATCATTATGATGGGCGCGATCGACAATCTGGTAAAAGGTGCAGCCGGACAGGCAGTACAGAACATGAATCTGATGTTCGGACTTCCGGAGACGGAGGGATTAGAACTGGTTCCAATGTTCCCATAAGGACAGGTTCAAACGAATTGTTTTGCCGGTTTATCCCCAACGGAAAATACAGACAGAGGAGTAGAGAATATAGATGAATATAAGAGTAATGAAAATAGAAGATTTTGACCAGGTGCATGCACTCTGGATGAGCATTAAGGGCTTTGGTATCCGCAGTGTGGATGATTCCAGAGAAGGTGTGGAACGGTTTTTGAAGAGAAATCCAACCACAAGTGTAGTTGCAGAAGAGGATGGGAAAATCGTTGGAGCAATTCTCTGTGGGCACGATGGAAGACGAGGCTGTCTGTACCATGTATGTGTAGATGTGAACCACAGAATGAAGGGCATCGGAAAAGCCATGGTTGTATTTACGATGGAGGCACTGAAAAAAGAAGGAATCAACAAAGTATCCCTAATCGCATTTACACAGAATGATATCGGTAATGCATTCTGGAAAGAAATCGGCTGGACAAAAAGAGAAGATTTGAATTATTATGATTTTACACTGAATGAGGCAAATATTACAGCCTTCATACAGTAAGCAGTTTCATACAGATATGGCGAATTATAATCTGTGGGAATTATAGATGGAAGAACCGGCAGAGGAGAACAAAAAAGAAAGGTGGAAGAAAGATGAAACAGGTAAAAGGCGGCGTAACCGCAGCAAAAGGATTTGAAGCAGCAAGTACAGCAGCAGGAATTAAGTATAAAGACAGAACAGATATGGCATTGGTATACAGCCAGGTGCCATGCGTGGCAGCAGGAACTTTTACAACCAATGTTGTAAAGGCAGCTCCGGTAAAATGGGATCAGCAGGTTGTAAAGAGCGGTGCAAAAGCACAGGCAGTTATCGTAAACTCAGGAATTGCCAATGCATGTACCGGTGCAGAAGGATTTGGATACTGCAAAGACACTGCAGATGCAGCGGCAGCAGCACTTGGTGTGGCAGCAGACGGTGTCATGATCGGGTCTACAGGTGTAATTGGAAAACAGATCCCGATCGATAAGCTGACAGCAGGAATCAAAGTACTGGCTGAGAAGAAAAATGACTCTCAGGAAAATGGTACAGAAGCAGCCAAAGCGATTATGACAACCGATACTTATGAGAAAGAACTTGCAGTCGAGATTGAAGTTGGTGGCAAGACAGTTACAATCGGTGGTATGGCAAAAGGTTCCGGAATGATCCACCCGAATATGTGCACAATGCTTGCATTTATTACTACAGATGCAGTCATTACAAAAGACGCGTTGCAGAAAGCGTTAAGCGAAGATGTCGGAGATACTTATAACATGATTTCTGTAGACGGAGATACATCTACCAATGATTCTGTTGTCCTTCTCGCAAATGGACTGGCTGAAAATCCGGAGATCACATACGGAACAGAAGATTATAAAAATTTTGCAGAAGCCTTACATACGATCAACGAATATCTGGCTAAAAAGATTGCAGGAGACGGCGAAGGCGCAACAGCATTATTTGAAGTAAAAGCAGTTGGCTGCGAGAGCGTAGAGCAGGCAAAGACACTTGCCAAATCCATCGTTTGCTCCAATCTTACAAAGACTGCAATCGCAGGACATGATGCGAACTGGGGAAGAATCCTCTGCGCAATGGGATATTCCGGAGCACAGTTTGATCCGGAGAAAGTAGATTTATTCTTCGAAAGCGCAGCAGGAAAGATCCAGATCATTGAAAATGGTACTGCCGTAGATTACAGCGAAGCAGAAGCTACTAAGATCCTGTCTGAGAAAGAAGTAACAGCAATCGCTGATGTGAAGATGGGTGAGAAAACAGCAACCGCATGGGGATGTGACCTAACACACGGATACATTGAGATCAATGCAGATTACCGTAGCTAATACGGCGATAATTATGAAATTTAAAGCGAGACAGATGATTCGATAAAAAGCAAAAATTACAGCCAGGGAAGGAGACACAGATGGAAAAATCAATGCAGAAATATCTGGATAAAGCAGAGGTACTGATAGAGGCACTTCCATATATCCAGCGTTTTAACCGTAAGATAATTGTTGTAAAATATGGCGGAAGCGCCATGGTAGATGAGGAACTGAAGGCAAGAGTCATTCAGGATGTTACACTTTTGAAATTGGTTGGTTTCAAACCGATCATCGTACACGGCGGTGGAAAAGAGATCAGCAAATGGGTTGGAAAAGTTGGCATGGAACCTCATTTTATCAACGGACTTCGTGTGACAGATGCCGATACAATGGAACTGGCTGAAATGGTGCTTGGAAAGGTAAATAAAAGTCTCGTCCAGCTTGTAGAAAGTCTTGGCGTCAGAGCAATCGGTATCAGTGGAAAAGACGGCGGGCTGCTGAAAGTAGACAAGAAATATGCAGACGGAGAAGATATCGGATTTGTCGGTGATGTAAAAGAAGTCAATGCAGATATTATTTTCGATCTGTTGGAGAAAGATTTTCTTCCGATCATTGCACCAATTGGTCTGGATGATGATTTTAATACTTACAATATTAATGCGGATGACGCGGCATGCGCGATCGCAAAAGCAATCAATGCAGAGAAACTTGCGTTCTTGACAGATATCGAAGGTGTTTACAAAGATCCAAAAGATCCATCAACTCTGATTTCTGAATTGAATGTATCAGAAGGAAAGAAACTGATGGAGGATGGATTTATCGGAGGCGGAATGTTACCGAAGCTTCATAATTGTATTGACGCCATTGAAAATGGTGTATCCAGAGTGCATATTCTGGACGGAAGGATTCCGCACTGTCTGCTTCTGGAGATCTTTACAAATAAAGGTATCGGAACTGCGATCAAGAATGATATTGACGAGAGATATTATCACGGAGAATAAGCTATGAATGAATATATGAAAGAAACAAACGAGGCGTTACTGCACACCTACAATCAGTTTCCTGTTGTTTTAGAACACGGCGAAGGCGTGTATCTGTATGACATAGAAGGAAAGAAATATCTGGATTTTGCAGCCGGCTATGCGGTTTCTTCTCTTGGCTATGCAAATGAAGAGCTGAATACGGCATTGAAAGTCCAGATCGACAAGCTGTGTCACACGTCCAACTTGTATTATAATACCGTGTGTGGAAAAGCGGCAGAAGCATTGAAACGGATTACGAAGATGGATCGTATTTTCTTTACGAACAGTGGTGGGGAATCTGTGGAAGGTGCACTGAAAGCAGCGAGAAAATATGCATATAAAAAAGGAACCGGACGTTATGAATTTATTGCCATGAAAGAGTCTTTCCATGGAAGAAGTTTCGGAGCAGTATCTGTAACCGGACATGACGCATACAGAAAACCGTTTGGCCCGCTTGTACCGGGGGTGTCTTTTGCAGAATACAACAATCTGGACAGTGTGAAAGCACTGGTGACAGACAAGACTTGCGCGATTATCTTAGAACCGCTGCAGGGCGAGGGCGGTATCAATCTTGCAACAGAGGAATTTATGAAAGGAATCCGTGAGCTTTGCGATAAAGAAGGAATCCTTATGATCTGTGACGAAGTACAGTGTGGTATGGGCAGAACCGGAGAAATGTTCTGCTGGCAGGGATACGGCATCAAACCGGATATTATGACAATGGCAAAAGCGATCGGAAGTGGTATTCCAGTTGGTGCATTTGCCATGACAGAGGAAGTTGCAGAGTATTCACTGGAGCCGGGAGATCACGGAACCACTTATGGAGGTAATCCACTGGCATGCACAGCAGTGAGCAAGACGGTTGAAATCTTTGAAAAAGAAAATCTGACCGCACATGTAAAAGAAATGGGCACATATCTGACAGAAAAGTTAGAAGCGTTAAAGGAGAAATGTGACTGCATAAAAGCGGTGAAAGGAACCGGACTTATGCAGGGAATCCAGATTACAAAACCGCTTGGTGAAGTGACAAATGCAGCATTGAAAAAAGGACTGCTTGTGATCGGTGCAGGCGCAGATGTCCTGCGTTTCGTTCCACCGCTTATCATTGAAAAAGAGCATGTGGATGAGATGATTGCAGTTCTTGAGAAGATTCTGTAAATCAGATCTGGAAAAATCAAGCCAGAAATATAAAAAAAGGTATAAAAGGCCAGTTGTTGGACATAGTATCTGCATAAGCAGGAGGTATGGATAATGACTGGTTTTTTGATTGCTGTTTTATCGGGAACATTGATGAGTGTGCAAGGCGTTTTTAATACACAGGTGACGAAAACCGCGGGAATGTGGGTGAGTAACGGATGGGTGCAGTTCAGTGCATTTATCATCTGTCTCATTGCATGGCTGGTAACGGGAAGAAATCCGGTAGGCGCACTTATGAAAGTCGAGCCGAAATATTTGCTCCTCGGAGGCGTGATCGGTGCCGGGATCACGTGGACGGTGATTAAGAGTATGGCACAGCTCGGTCCGGCGAAGGCAGCGCTTCTTATTGTAATCGCACAGTTGATCGTAGCTTATGTGATCGAGCTTATGGGACTGTTCGGAGTGGAGAAAGAACCATTTGTGTGGCGCAAAGCCATCGGCATGGGAATTGCACTTATAGGAGTTGCAATTTTTCAGTGGAAATAGTAATATAAGTGTATCTAGGCATATGAGGGGATTCACAGTTCCGACCATTGTGGAGGCAAAATATGCATAGGAAGATTTTTAAAAATAACAGAAGATTTTTACTTGTGTGGTTCATAATATTTACCTGCCTGACTGGCTGTTCCGGTATTGGCAGACAGCAGGACACAGGAAATGAAAGTGCGCTGGAAGAAATAGAATTGTCAGAAGATGCTAAGAATGAAACTGCCGGACAGAGGGAGCAGTCAGGGGCAGATGACGAGGATGAGAAAGTATCTTCGGGTGAGATCTGCGTATATGTATGCGGTCAGGTAAAGCATCCCGGCGTGTACCGGCTGGATGCAGACAGCAGGATCTGCGATGCGATCCGGCTTGCAGGAGGTCTGACAGGAAAGGCGGCATCCGTTTCTGTGAACCAGGCAGAGAAGATGCAGGATGGACAGCAGATTTATATTCCGTCAAAGAAGGAAGCAACTAATAATAACGGTGCTTCAGAAAAAACGGAAGGAGCAGCAGAGGGTGGCAGTAGTTCCGGCAGTACAGACGCACAGGGAACTTCCGGTAAAGTCAATATTAACACGGCGGGAAAAGAAGAGCTGATGACTTTGACCGGGATCGGCGAGGCGAGAGCGCAGGCAATCATAAAGTACCGGGAGATAAAAGGAAGATTTGGATCAAAAGAACAGTTGAAGGAAGTCGAAGGGATCAAAGACGGAATTTATGGAAAGTTGGAAGACCAGATCGAGATATAACAATAAAAAGAGACAGAAATAAGCGGAAGCTGACAGTAACAGGAGAGAGCAGGAATGGAAGATAAGAGAGTTCTGGTTGTAGATGATGAAAAATTAATAGTAAAAGGGATTCGTTTCAGTCTGGAACAGGAGGGCATGAAAGTAGACTGTGCTTACGATGGTGAGGAAGCACTGAAACTTGCAAAAGAGAATATATATGATATCCTGCTTCTGGATGTGATGCTTCCGAAGTATGACGGATTTGAAGTATGCAGACAGATTCGTGAATATTCGGATGTTCCGATCATTATGCTGACGGCAAAGGGAGACGATATGGATAAGATCCTCGGACTGGAATACGGTGCCGATGATTACATAACCAAGCCATTTAATATTCTGGAAGTGAAAGCAAGGATCAAAGCTATTTTAAGACGAACAGGAAGGAAGAAGACGGAGCGCGAAGACGATAAGATCATTGTAAAAGGTGAGATGAAGATCGACTGTGAGAGCAGGAGAGTTGTGATCGGAGAGCAGGAGACGAATCTGACAGCAAAGGAATTTGACCTACTGGAGCTTCTTGCTATGAATCCGAACAAAGTATACAGCAGAGAGAATCTGTTAAATATTGTATGGGGATATGAATATCCGGGAGATGCAAGAACGGTAGATGTACATATCCGGAGACTGCGTGAGAAGATCGAGACGAATCCGAGTGATCCGAAATATGTATATACAAAATGGGGAGTGGGATATTATTTTAAAGGTTAGATTTGGAAGATACGTAAAAACAGAAACATGGAAGAGTCTCCGCTTCCTGATTATCAGTCTGCTGGTATTATTTGCAATCATACCGGCAGTGATCATGGAGGCGGTGGTTCTGACCAGTTATGAGAAGAGAGCGGTCGAGGTGCGGACTGCCGAGATACAGAATCAATGCACCATTCTTTGTAACCAGCTCAGTCAGGGCGGTTATCCAAAAGTAGTCACAACGGACGCCATGAACGCAGAGATTACACAATTATCCAATATTTACAATGGAAGAGTGCTGCTTATCGATCAGGCATATCATATTCTGAAAGACACGTATGATATGGACGAGGGCAAAAGGATCGTATCCGGTGATGTTACCGGATGTATGAGCGGAAAAGGAACGACTTATTATGATTCAAAAAATCGTTATATAGAGGTAACTTCGCCGATCATGGATGCAGCGAAAGAGAAAGTCATTGGTGTAATGCTTGTAAGTGTGTCCACGGATTCCATTGCGGAAAGTAAGGGTGTGCTTGGCGGCAAAGCAAATGTTGTTGCAGTTGTTGCAGTGATCATTGCGCTTGTGCTTGCAATCGGTCTTGGATTCTTAATGGTGCGTCCGTTCCAGAGGATCACAAGGCGGATTGAGGCGGTTACGGAAGGATACCATGCTGATTATCTGCATGAAAATGCATATACAGAAACGAAGATTTTATCAGAAGCATTTAACAAGATGCTGGGACGTCTGAAAGCGCAGGATGATTCCAGACAGGAATTTGTATCAAATGTGTCACATGAATTAAAGACCCCGCTGACATCTATGAAAGTGTTGGCAGATTCTCTGTTGATTCAGGAGAATGTACCGACAGAACTGTATCGCGAATTCATGGGTGATTTGTCAGAAGAGATTGAGAGAGAGAATAAGATCATCAATGACCTGCTGTCACTTGTGAAGATGGACAAGACAGCAAGCAATATGAATATCCAGTCTGTCAGCATGAATGAACTTGTGGAGAAGATATTGAAACGTCTGCGCCCGATTGCTACAAAACAGAATGTGGAGGTTGTGTACCAGAGCTTCCGCCCGGTTACGGCAGAAATTGATGAAGTTAAATTGTCGCTTGCGATTACGAATCTGGTGGAAAATGCGATCAAATATAACAGGGAAGGCGGATGGGTTCACGTGACACTGAATGCGGATCACAAGTTCTGCAACATCGAAGTGGCGGACTCCGGCATCGGTATCGCACAGGAAGAGACAGAACATATTTTTGAAAGATTTTACCGAGTGGACAAATCCCATTCCAGAGAGATCGGAGGAACCGGACTTGGGCTGTCCATTGCAAGGAATGCGGTTGTTATGCATCGTGGAGCGATTAAAGTCTTCAGCCAGCCGGGCGAAGGAACCACCTTTACGATTCGTATTCCGCTTGTATATGTTGCACCGGAGCGGGGATAACTGTGTGTAAAAAGAAGGGATGAAATTATGAAAATAAAAATACGCCGGATTTTATCTGTGTGTCTTGCACTTTTAATGTTGATTAACGGAGTTACCGGATGCGGACGTCACAGAGAACCAAAAGAGGGCGAGACGGCACTTTATTATATCAATGCGGAAGGAACAGATCTGGTAAAAGAAGCATATAAGATTACGGGTGATTCCAGGAACTCCCGGATACGGTATGCTCTGAAATCATTAAAAAAAGAACCGGATACGATTGAGTATAAGAGCGCTTTCCAGAACCATACAGCGGTAAAAAGCTGGAGTGTGACAGCTGGGAAGCTGGATCTGCATCTGAATGATGCATTTGGGAAAATGAATACAACTTCCAGATTACTGCTGGAGGCAGCGGTTGTACAGACACTGACACAGATTGACGGTGTGGGATATGTGCGTTTTTATCAGGAAAACAAACCGGTAAAGGACGAACATGGCAAGCCGGAAGGATATTTATGTGCGGCAGATTTTGTACAGAATACCGGTTCGTCTCTTCACTCTTATCAAAGTGCAGATCTGCTTTTATACTATGCCAATGCCAAAGGAGACAAACTGAAAGAAGAGTCTGTGAAAGTACGGTATGACAGCAACACAGCTTTGGAGAAAGTGATCGTGGAACAATTGGTGAAAGGTCCGGAGGATGTTTCGGAGTATCCGGTAATCTCACAGGATACGGAAATCTTAAGTGTGTCCACGAAGGATGGTATCTGTTATGTAAATCTTGATGAAGAATGTCAGAATACAAAATATAAGATCGATCCAAGGCTCAGCATTTATGCAATTGTCAATTCCATTACAGCAAATGGAGCGGCAGGAAAAGTACAGATCCTGATCGGAGGAAAGGCAAATGTACAATATCAGGGAAGCATAAACTTAAATAAACCATTTTCGGCAGATCCGGCGATCGTGGAGGAAGAACAGTGAGAAACAGACCATTATGTTCCGTGTGTCTGCTGTGGATATTTCTGATCGCGGGAAGCGTATGGTTTGGAGGAGAGAAGGCAGAAGACTTTTTCTCTCCTTCGGATCTGGAAACCTGTGTAGAGGACAGAGAAGAAGTTTTGGTATCCGGAACTGTCTGGAAAAAAGAATTTACAGAAAACCGGCAGACTTATTATCTTACAAATGTATCGATACATATTCATGGGCGTTCGCTCAGAGAATCCAAAATTATTTTATACAGAAAAACAAACAGTAAAAAACAAACAGAAAATGAGATCTTCTGTGGAAATAAAGTGAAGGTGACAGGAAAACTGCGCTATTTTGACAGGGCGAGAAATCCGGGAAATTTCGATCAGAGAGCCTATTACAGGAGACAGAAGATCCATGCATCCGTATGGATAGACAAAGTTCTGAAGAACCGGGGCAAGCAGGAACAGTGGCGGGAACGGATCTGGCGCTTGCGGGAACACTGGAAAGAAATGCTGATCCGCCAGCTTGGCAAAGAAAAAGGTGGTGTGCTGACGGCAATGCTTCTCGGTGACAGAAGTGCCATGGATCCGGAAATCAAAGAGCTGTATCAGGTCAATGGGATCGCCCATATCCTTGCAATCTCAGGATTGCATCTGTCATTTCTCGGAACAGGATTCTATCAGTTCCTGCGAAAAAAGAGCGGTTCCTATCCACTTGGTTGCGCAGGCGGGATTCTGGCACTTTCACTGTACGTGCTTCTCGTAGGCAAAAGCGTGTCGGTCATGCGTGCATTTATCATGTTTTTATTCCGCGTGGGAGCCGATGCGGCAGGAAGAAAATACGACAGCCCGACAGCACTTGCGGTGGCAGCAGCATGTGTGCTTATCGGACAGCCGCTTTATCTTAAGGACGCAGGTTTCTGGATGTCTTTTGGAGCGGTGCTGGCAATGCTTCTTATCCTTCCTGTTTTTGTGGAATTGCCATTTCAGAATGTATGGGCGGGACTTAGTACGCAGATACTTCTGCTCCCGATTCTTCTGATGGCTTATTTTGAAATATCTCTGTTAAGTCTTGCGTTAAATCTGCTTGTTATTCCACTTTTGACGATTTTGTTGATGATGGCAGTATTGGCTAGTTTTCTATGGCTTGTTTTCTGGCAGGAATCAGTGCTGTTGCTAAAAGGCTGCGGATGGATTCTGGCAATCTACGAAAAAAGCTGTGATCTTGCGCTTATGTTTCCAGGGGCAAGAGTAACAACCGGGAAGCCTGATCTGTGGCAGTGTATGTTGTATTATCTGATTGTAGGGGGTGTGTTACTGTGGATAAAAAAAAGAAAGAAAACAGATGATATGAAAGAAGATAAAATAGGGAAAACTGTGGTAAAAGGTTGTAGGAAAAATCCTGACAGACAGAAAAAATTGAGGGGAAATGTAATAAGAGTTGGCAGAAAAAAGGCAGGCAGGGCAGAGAGAAAAAGTGACAGGAAAAGCAGGTGGGCAGCAGTATTGGGAACCGGTATCGTAACCGCGACAGCAGTTCTTACAATTCCCCAGAATTTATTTTCCGGAGTACAGGTGACCATGCTGGATGTAGGGCAGGGAGATTGCATTTTTATACGGACACCGGACAGGAGAGCATATCTGATTGATGGTGGCAGTAGTGATGTGAAAAATGCTGGAAAATACAGAATTGAACCTTATTTAAAATCACAGGGAATCCATAAGCTGGATGCTGTTTTTGTGACACATGGAGATGAAGATCATATTGGAGCGATTGAAGAAATGTTAAAACGCAGAAAAATGGGTGTCAGGATTGTGAGACTTATTTTCCCGCCGCAGTCTGTGTGGGATGAGAAGCTTTTCCGCCTGGCAGAAACCGGGCAGGGATGCGGTGCAAAGATCTGTATTATAGAGAAAGAAAAACAACTACTGGAAAAAAGTGGAAAAGAGATCTTCCGGATCGTTTGTCTTGGGCCAGGCACCGGTCAGAAAATGGAGCCTGGCAATGAAGCGTCCATGGTACTGGCGATGGAATATCAGAAGAGACGTTTTCTATTTACGGGAGATGTGGAAGGCGCCGGAGAAGAAACGCTGACACAAGAATTAAAGGAGCACTATCAGAATGTACAGTGGGATTTTCTGAAAGCGGCGCATCACGGCTCGAAAAATTCAACGAAAGAGACGTTTCTTGAATCGGTATATCCGAAATATACGCTTGTTTCTTCCGGAAGAAATAACCGCTATGGACATCCGCACAAAGAGACGCTTAAGAGACTTGAAAAATATGGGAGCCGGCTGTACGGCACAGCCAGCAGCGGAGCGGTGACAATCCGTGTGAATGGAAGAAAAGCGTGGTTGACGCAGACACTTGGAGCTTGTTATTATTAAACATAACGATGTATAATCAAAAGATTAGAGGAAAACTGACATAAAAGACAGAAAGAAGGAAGATACAATGAACTATCAGGAAATATTGGAAAATGCGAGAACCAGCATGGGACCATACTGCAAAGCATGTCCGGTCTGTAATGGAAAGGCATGCACAAGCCAGATGCCGGGACCAGGAGCCAAAGGAACCGGAACGGTTGCAATCCGCAATTATGAGAAGTGGCAGGATATCTGTGTGAATATGGATACGATTTGTGAAAATGGAAAAGCAGATACTTCTTTTGAAATATTCGGACGGACCTATAAAGCACCAATCTTTGCAGCGCCGATCGGGGCAATGAAATTGCATTACGGCGATAAATACGATGATCTGGAATACAATAACATTCTTGTACCGGCATGTGCGGATGCAGGAATCGCGGCATTTACCGGAGACGGTGTGAATGCTGCGGTTATGCAGGGTGCTACGGAAGCAATCCGTGCAAAAGACGGAAAAGGGATTCCAACGGTTAAACCATGGGATGTCAATACATTACAGGAAAAACTGGAACTGATCAAAGCATCCGGTTCTTTTGCAGTGGCGATGGATATAGATGCGGCAGGACTTCCGTTCCTGAAAAATCTGACTCCGCCTGCAGGAAGCAAGACGACAGAAGAACTGGCAGAGATTGTAAAAGCTGCAGGTGTACCATTTATCCTTAAAGGGATCATGACGGTAAAAGGAGCTTTGAAGGCAAAAGAAGCCGGAGCTTCTGCGATTGTTGTATCGAATCATGGCGGACGTGTGTTGGATCAGTGTCCGGCGACAGCGGAAGTACTGGAAGAGATTGTGCAGGCAGTTGGAAAAGATATGAAGATCTTTGTTGACGGGGGCTTAAGAAGTGGCGTGGATATTTTTAAAGCACTGGCGCTTGGAGCAGATGCCGTGTTGATCGGACGTCCATATGTGACAGCTGTCTATGGCGGCGGCGCCGAGGGCGTTGCAACTTATACAGAGAAACTGACCACAGAGCTTGCCGATACGATGACCATGTGCGGAGCACACAACTTAAGTGAGATCAGCCGGGAAATGGTACGTGTATGAAAAGTTTAAACGAAGACATTAAGAACGGACAGTGGAAACCTGTATACTTGCTCTATGGAGAGGAAGCCTATTTAAAAAAGCAGTACAAAGACCGGATGACAAAGGCAATCCTGCCGGATGGAGATACCGTCAATTACGCTTATTACGAAGGAAAAGGAATCAATCCGGGAGAGCTTATTGATCTTGCAGAGACAATGCCATTTTTTGCAGAACGGCGTCTGATCGTTGTGGAAAATTCAGGTTTTTTCAAAAATGCGGCGCCGGAGCTTGCCGATTACATCAAAACGATGCCGGATACCGCATGCTTTATTTTCGTGGAAAATGAAGTGGATAAGCGGAACAGGCTTTATAAGGCTGTCAAGGATAAAGGCCGTGTCGTGGAACTTGGAAGACAGGACGAGAAGACACTTCTGTACTGGATCGGAGCACAGGTAAAGCGGGAAGGAAAGCTTATCAAGACTTCCACAGCGCAGTATCTTGTAGAAAAGACCGGAACAGATATGGAGAATCTGGAAAAAGAACTGGAAAAGTTGTTTGCGTATACATTGGATGAAAAGGAGATTACACCGGCTGCCATTGATGAAATCTGCACCGCGCAGATTTCCAATAAGATTTTTGAAATGGTAGAAGCAGTTGCTGCAAAACATCAGAAAAAAGCGATGGATCTGTATTACGACCTGCTTGCATTAAAAGAGCCTCCGATGCGGATTTTATACCTGCTTTCCAGACAGTTTAAGCAGCTGATGGAAGTAAAAGCATTATGCATAAAAGGAATGGATAAGTCACAGATTGCAAAGACGGTGGGCATTCATCCATTTGTAGCAGGAAAATATATGAGCAGGTGCAGGAGCTTCGGCTTAGAAGAGCTGCGCAGCATTATGGAAGATGCCGCAGATACGGAACAACTGGTGAAAACAGGACGCTTAAGCGATGTGATGAGTGTGGAACTTTTCATTGTAAAATACAGTTCTGTATGATATATTCAGATAGGTAATAACAGAGAAAATTCAAACTAAGGGGAACGATAGAATTGTCAATGGATCAGAGTAAAATCAGAAATTTTTGTATTATAGCCCATATCGATCACGGTAAATCAACACTGGCAGACCGTATCATTGAGATGACAGGTCTTTTGACCAGCCGTGAGATGCAGTCACAGGTGCTGGACAATATGGAGCTGGAACGGGAGCGTGGAATTACGATCAAAGCGCAGACTGTCCGCATTGTATATAAAGCGAAAGACGGAGAAGAATATATCTTTAACCTGATCGACACACCGGGACATGTCGATTTTAACTATGAAGTATCCCGGAGCCTTGCAGCATGCGACGGAGCGATTCTTGTCGTGGATGCAGCACAGGGTGTGGAGGCACAGACGCTTGCCAACGTATATCTGGCACTGGATCACGATCTGGATGTTATGCCGGTTATTAATAAGATCGACCTTCCAAGTGCAGATCCACAGCGTGTGATTGAAGAAATTGAAGATGTGATCGGAATTGAAGCGGAAGATGCACCGCAGATTTCCGCAAAGACAGGACTTAATGTAGAACAGGTGTTGGAGCAGATTGTTGAGAAGATACCGGCGCCGGTTGGAGATCCGAAAGCACCGCTTCAGGCATTGATCTTTGATTCGCTGTATGATTCCTATAAGGGAGTCATCGTATTTTGCAGAATCAAAGAAGGAACTGTAAAAAAGGGCACGCCGATCCTGATGATGGCAACCGGAGCAAAAGCAGAAGTTGTGGAAGTCGGATATTTTGGTGCAGGACAGTTTATTCCGTGTGAAGAATTAAGTGCCGGAATGGTTGGTTATATTACAGCAAGCCTTAAGAATGTAAGAGATACCCGTGTCGGAGATACAGTGACGAATGCACAGAATCCTTGTGCCGAGCCGCTTCCGGGTTATAAAAAAGTCAACCCGATGGTGTACTGCGGATTGTATCCTGCAGATGGAGCAAAGTATCCGGATCTTCGGGATGCGCTGGAGAAATTACAGTTAAATGATGCGTCTCTGCAGTTTGAGCCGGAGACATCTATTGCACTGGGATTTGGTTTCCGCTGTGGTTTCCTCGGACTTTTGCATCTGGAGATCATTCAGGAACGTCTGGAGAGAGAATACAATTTAGATCTTGTAACAACAGCACCGGGTGTTATTTACAAAGTATACAAGACGAACGGCGATGTGATCGAACTTACCAATCCGTCCAATCTGCCGGATCCGTCTGAAATCGAATATATGGAAGAGCCGATGGTAAAAGCAGAGATCATGGTGACATCTGAATTTATCGGAGCGATCATGGATCTTTGCCAGGAGAGACGAGGCGTATATGAAGGCATGGAATACATTGAAGAGACGCGTGCCGTGCTGCGCTATCATCTGCCACTCAATGAGATCATTTATGATTTCTTCGATGCACTCAAATCCCGCTCCAGAGGATATGCGTCCTTTGATTATGAGCTGGACGGCTATGTAAGATCGGATCTTGTGAAGCTGGATATTCTGATCAATAAGGAAGAAGTGGATGCGCTGTCCTTTATTGTGCATGCAGATACTGCGTATGAACGTGGACGTAAGATGTGTGAAAAATTAAAAGAAGAGATTCCAAGACAGCTTTTTGAGATTCCGATCCAGGCAGCGATCGGAAGCAAGGTTATTGCAAGAGAGACTGTAAGAGCAATGCGTAAAGACGTTCTTGCAAAATGTTACGGTGGTGATATCAGCCGTAAGAGAAAATTGTTGGAGAAACAAAAAGAAGGAAAGAAGCGTATGCGTCAGGTGGGCAATGTCGAGATTCCACAGAAGGCATTTATGAGCGTACTGAAGCTGGATGATAAATAAATGAAAGCATTAGAATTATATATTCATATTCCTTTTTGTGTAAGAAAATGTAAATATTGTGATTTCTTGTCAGGTCCTGCTACCAGAGCCGAACAGGAAATATATGTAGAAAGCCTTTGCCGGGAAATCTGTTCCTATACAGATCTGGCGAAGGCTTATCGTGTTGTCAGCATTTTCCTTGGCGGTGGGACACCGTCCACGCTGGAAGCAGAACAGATGGAGAGCATATTTGCAGCAATTAACAGAACATTTACAATCGCAGAAGACGCAGAGATTACAACCGAACTGAATCCCGGAACAGTAGATGAAAAGAAACTCCGTGCATATCAGAAATGCGGGATCAACCGCCTGAGTATTGGTTTGCAGTCGGCAGATGACAGAGAACTCCGGATGCTTGGCAGGATCCATACATATGAGGAATTTTTGCACACTTACAGGCTGGCAAAAGAGGTTGGATTTACAAATATTAACATTGATCTGATGTCAGCAATTCCGGGACAGAATCTTTCAGACTGGGAGCGGTCGCTTCGTACGGTCGCAGAACTTTCACCGGAACACATTTCGGCATACAGTCTGATCATTGAAGAGGGAACACCGTTTTATGAGAGATATGGAAATCAGGAAGACGGACTGGAAAGAGGCAGACGGATACCGGCAGAAGAGCGGCTTCCGGATGAAGATACCGAACGTCGGATGTATTGGCGGACAGAGGAAATTCTGAAAGAATACGGATATGAACATTATGAGATTTCCAACTATGCGAAGCCGGGAAAAGCATGCAGACATAACATTGGTTACTGGTATCGGACAGAGTATCTGGGGATTGGTACGGGAGCAGCATCACTTATTAATAACTGTCGCTTTACTTATGAACCAGACCGTATGCATATGAAAGCGGACGAAAAAGAAATACTGTCTGTGCAGGAACAGATGGAAGAGACGATGTTTTTAGGGCTCCGGATGATGAAGGGCGTAGGAAGAAAAGAATTTTCAGAATGTTATGGAAAAGAACTGGATGAAGTGTACGGAGATACGATCCGTACACTAAAGGAAGAAGGGCTTCTGGAAGAAAAAAACAGCCGGGTATATTTAACCCGGCGTGGAATCGATATCAGCAACTATGTGATGAGTGAATTCTTAAAGTAGATGCGCCATAACCATAGCATACACTTCCTGGTTTTTCTTTGCCCAGTTGTTGGAGATTGTCTCTGCTTCTGCTTCTGTAGGGGCAGTTATGGTTAAGTCGATCAGAGGAAGACCTTTTTCAAAAACCTGGCAGCGGACAGAATACTCCCCCGTGCTGAGCTGGTAATAGTCGGCTTTTACAGCTACTTCGTTCTTCAATTCGTAGTGTTTTTTCTGTAAAAATGTATCGATGTCGCTCTGGATTGCAGGCGATATATCATTTTCAAAATACCGGATTGTAGATTCGCCGTCTTCGGTCAGATGATAGAAAGTACGGCTGTGTGTTGCTTCTTCGCGGATAAAACCGGAAGAGAGAAGTTCAGAGAGAGCCTGCTGTAACTTGAAGTAAGTTGTGTATCCCTGATCTAGGATAAATTCGGAAATCTGTGAATTTGTAAGCGGAAAATCCACTTTATTTAACATATATAAAATGATCAGTTTATACAGTTTAAATGATTCAGCCATTATGAATACTCCTTTCCCTGCCAGATGTCGTGTGCCTTGAAATAAGATTGCATCTGGTTCAGGACATATCTTTTGTTCGCGCTCCAGCAAGGTGCGACGAGCAAAGGTTTCGGACCGTCACCGGTAAGCCGGTGGATCACAATATCAGGTCTTAAGTGGCAGATACACATGCCGAGAAGTGCAAAATATTCTGCCATGGAAGGAACATAAAAAGGATGAGCTTCATAGATATCGGCAAGATCCGTTCCTTTCAGAATGTGAAGAAGCTGTAATTTGATACCCTGGATATCAAAACGGTTCAGATAGTGGATCGTATCCAGCGTCATCTCCGGCGTCTCGCCCGGAAGAGCAAGGATCGTATGTACGATTACAGAAATATTGCGGGCGCACAAATGCTGAACGGCATGTTCGAAAACCGGAAGATCATAGCCTCTGCGGATAAAAGCTGCGGTCTTCGGGTGGATCGTCTGAAGTCCGAGTTCAATCCAGACTGGTTTGATCTGGTTCAGTTCACCGAGAAGATCCAGAATTTCTTCGCTTAAACAGTCAGGTCTTGTTGCAATGGAAAGAATTCGGATATCTGGATGATGGATCGCTTCCGTGAAGAGTTCACGTAGTCTGGATACAGGTGCATAAGTGTTCGTAAATGCCTGAAAATAAGCAATATATGAAGAACCTGTCTGTTTGGATGCTACAAGTGCTTTTGCCTGCTCAATCTGCTCTGTAACAGAAACTGCGGAGTCAGCAGCAAAATCACCGGAACCGCCCCGGCTACAGAAAATACAGCCTCTCGTGTCCAGTGTGCCGTCCCGGTTCGGACAGGTCATACCGCCATTTAAAGAGAGCTTATATAATTTTTCCCCGTAGTTCTCTTTCAGATAATAATCCAGAGAATAATATCTTTTTTCGTTCCAGTGTATTGTCATCTTGTTACCTGCCTTATTCACTATTCATTATCATATCATCCTTAATGGGGCAAATCAAGAAAATAGCAGTGAAAAATAATTTGGTAACCCCTTTAAAAATTAAAAAAAGTGTAGTATAATGAATGAATATTTCAGGAAAGTCAACTCAGACAAAGATTCCCACAACAGATGTGAAAGGATGAATAAAGCATATGATGAGAGAAAAATATGAATCTCTTCCATTAGCTACGCTTAAAGAGCTTGCGAAAGCGCGTGGCCTGAAAGGCATTTCAACAATGAAAAAAGCAGAGTTGATTGAATTAATGCTGAAGGAAGATGAAAAAGAAAAAAAGGCATCCCAGGAGAATGTAAAAGAGATGTCAGCAAACACTGGCGACAGAGAACTGCATGATATTGACAAACTGGACAGCGGTGTTGTCGCAAATGGAATTCTGGAAGTTATGCCGGATGGATATGGATTTATCCGAAGTGATAATTATCTGCCGGGTGATCATGATGTATATGTATCTCCGTCACAGATCCGTAAGTTTAATCTGAAGACAGGAGATATTCTGGAGGGGCATACAAGAATCAAGACACAGCAGGAGAAGTTCAGTGCACTTCTTTACCTGTCAAAGATCAATGATATGGATCCGATGAAAGCGATCCACCGGAAGAACTTTGAAGATATGACACCGATTTTCCCGGATGAGAGAATGCGTCTGGAGAGCGGACAGACAAGCACAGCGATGCGTATTGTGGATCTGCTTTCCCCAATCGGTAAAGGACAGCGCGGTATGATCGTATCACCTCCGAAAGCAGGTAAGACAACTTTGCTTAAGCAGATTGCACTTTCTGTCAGAAAGAACAATCCGGAAGTACACCTTCTGATCCTTTTGATAGATGAGCGTCCGGAGGAAGTTACAGATATCAAAGAAACGATTGAAGGCGACAATGTAGAAGTTATTTACTCTACTTTCGATGAGTTACCGGAGCACCATAAGCGTGTGTCAGAGATGGTGATCGAGCGTGCCAAGAGACTGGTAGAACATAAAAAGGACGTTATGATTCTGCTTGACAGTATCACAAGACTGACAAGAGCATATAACTTAACTGTACCACCGTCAGGAAGAACACTTTCCGGTGGTATCGATCCGGCTGCACTGCATATGCCGAAGCGCTTCTTCGGAGCAGCGAGAAATATGCGTGGCGGAGGAAGCCTTACAATCCTGGCAACCGCGCTTGTAGATACCGGAAGCAAGATGGATGACGTCATTTATGAGGAATTTAAAGGAACCGGTAACATGGAACTTGTTCTTGACCGCAAGCTGTCTGAAAAGAGAATGTTCCCGGCTGTAGATATTCCAAAATCTGGTACACGAAGAGAAGATCTCTTACTTACACCGGCAGAGCAGGAAGCAGTCGATACGATGCGCCGTGCACTCAATGGTATGCGCGCCGAAGACGCTGTGGATAATATCCTCAACATGTTCTCCAGAACAAAGGATAATGGAGAATTTATCCAGTTGATGAAAAAGACAAAATTAGTCTAGACAAGCTGTGTTTTTTGTGATACAATAACAAAGCTGTTTAGAAAACGAATCATAATCGCGAAAATCGCGTGAAAGTAAAAAATAAAAAGAAGAGGTGAAAATCATGAAAGAAGGAATACATCCAGCATATTATCAGGCAACCGTAACTTGCAACTGTGGTAACACATTCGTAACAGGATCAACTAGCGAGGACATCCACGTAGAGATCTGTTCTAAGTGTCATCCGTTCTATACAGGACAGCAGAAAGCAACTCAGGCTCGTGGCCGTGTTGATAAGTTCAATAAGAAATACGGAATGAACAAATAAGTTCGCAGGTTTTGGGTTGAGGTTTTGTAATCTCAACCCTTTTTTCGTTATAAAAGTTTTAAAGGAGGCTTTATGAAGTCATCAGAAATCGGAGGCCAGGCAGTCATTGAAGGTATTATGATGCGCAACGGAGATGAATATGCCGTGGCAGTGAGAAAGCCGGACGGAGAAATCCATGTGAAGACGGAACATTATGAAGGGATTTCCGGTAAATGTGGGATACTTTCTAAGATTCCATTTATCCGGGGGATTTTTAAATTTGCAGATTCTATGGTTCTTGGAATCCGGACATTAATGTATTCGGCAGAATTTTTTGAGGAAGATGAAGAAGAACAGAAAAAGGAGCTGACAGCAAAAGAACAGGAGAAAAAAGAAAAACAGGATGCATGGGCAATGCGCGGTATGCTTGCGTTTTCTCTTGTATTTGCTGTTGTGATCTTTATGATGGTTCCGTATTTTCTGTCTTCATTGTTCAAAAATGTTATTCCGTCATACGAAATCCGGACACTGCTGGAGGGAGTGGTACGGATTCTGATATTTATTTTATATCTGGCACTGATTTCCAGAATGGAAGATATACAGCGCACGTTCATGTATCATGGTGCAGAGCATAAATGTATCAACTGTATTGAACATGGAATGGAACTGAATGTTGAAAATGTCCGCAAGAGTTCCAGACAGCACAAACGTTGCGGAACCAGCTTCCTGTTCCTGGTTCTTGCAATCAGTATTATTTTACTGCTTCTGATCCATGTGGATTCCATGGGGATGCGTGTTGTTGTAAGACTCCTGCTTCTGCCTGTAATTGCCGGAATTTCTTATGAGATCCTGCATCTGGCGGGAGACAGTGACGGTGCACTTATCAATCTTGTGAGCAAACCGGGACTTGCGATCCAGAAGCTGACAACGAAAGAACCGGATGACAGTATGATCGAAGTCGCGATCCAGGCAGTAGAAGCAGTGTTTGATTGGAGAGATTATGAACGGAAAAATTTTTAATCTGGAAGAGCTTTTTCGAAGTGGAAAAGAGAGACTGCGCGAAGCACAGATTGAAGAAGCAGATTTGGATGCGTGGTATCTGTTGGAATATATTACCGGAGTTACGAAGACGGCATATTATGGTAACCCCAAAGCAGATGTGCCGGAAGAACAGGCAGAAGAATACGAAGTCGCACTTGCAAAGCGCGCAGAGCACATTCCGTTGCAGCATATTACCGGGAGACAATACTTTATGGGATATGAATTCCTTGTAAATGATCAGGTACTTGTTCCTCGACAGGATACCGAGAATTTGGTAGAAGAAGCATATCGTCATATAAAAGAAAAATTAAAAAAAGAGCCGAATAAGAAAGTACAGGTTTTGGATGTGTGTACCGGCTCTGGCTGCATTTTACTAAGTCTTATGAAGCTGTGCGGACAGATCGAAGGAAACGGTGTGGATATATCCGAAGGCGCACTGGAAGTAGCGCGACAGAATGGAGAGAGACTTAAGGCGGATGCTGTATTCAGGAAGAGTGATTTGTTTGAAAATGTGGAAGGAGCATACGATATCATCGTTTCCAATCCACCGTATATCCGGAGTGCCGTAATCGAAGAGCTTGCCGATGAAGTAAAATTACATGATCCGTATATTGCGCTTGATGGGAAAGAAGACGGACTGTATTTTTACCGGAAGATTATTGCTCAGGCAGGAAAATACCTGAAACCGGGCGGATGGATCTTATTCGAGATCGGGCACGATCAGGCAGAAGAGGTATCTGCGCTTCTTGCGCAGGCGGGATACGACAAAATTGATGTGAAAAAGGATCTGGCAGGACTTGACCGTGTTGTCAGTGCAATGTACAATAAAGGGTAGCCTTGAAACAGGTGTGAAGAGAAGAAACAGGAGGAGAAAATATGTTTGACAAATTAGAAGATTTGCTCATTCGATTTGAAGAAATATTAAGCGAGCTTCAGGAGCCAGATGTTGCAAATGATCAGAACCGTTTCCGTAAACTGATGAAAGAGCAGAATGATTTGACTCCGATCGTTGAGGCTTATAAGGAATATAAAGCCTGCAAGCAGGCAATTGCAGATAGTCTTGAGATGTTAGATGAAGAGTCTGATGAAGAACTGAAAGAACTTGCAAAAGAGGAACTAAGTGAGTCCAAGAAGAGAGTGGAAGAATTAGAGCATGAGCTGAAGATCCTTCTTCTGCCTAAGGATCCGAACGATGACAAGAACGTTATAGTCGAAATCCGTGCAGGAGCAGGGGGAGATGAAGCTGCTTTATTTGCTGCTGAGATTTACCGTATGTATCTGCATTATGCAGAAGGACGCCGTTGGAAAGTTGAGATGATTTCATTAAATGAGAATGGAATCGGTGGATTCAAAGAGTGTGTATTTATGATCACAGGACAGGGCGCATATTCCCGTTTGAAATACGAAAGCGGTGTACATCGTGTACAGCGTGTGCCGGAGACAGAAAGCGGCGGGCGTATCCATACATCCACGATCACGGTAGCGATCATGCCGGAGGCAGAAGATGTAGACGTAGTGATTGATGACAAAGATATCCGTATTGACGTTATGCGTGCATCCGGTAACGGTGGACAGTGTGTCAATACAACAGACTCTGCGGTACGTCTGACTCACTACCCGACAGGAATCGTGATTTACAGCCAGACAGAGAAATCCCAGTTACAGAATAAGGAAAAAGCTTTCCGTTTGTTACGTTCCAAATTATACGATCTGGAGATGGAGAAGAAACAGGCATCTGAAGCAGAAGCAAGAAGAAGCCAGATCGGTACAGGAGACCGTTCTGAAAAGATCCGTACTTACAACTTCCCGCAGGGACGAGTAACAGATCACCGTATCAAGCTGACACTGCATAAACTGGACTCTATTCTGAATGGAGATCTGGACGAGATCATCGACAGCCTTACAGCAGCAGACCAGGCAGCAAAGCTTGCGAATATGAACGAAGAGTAAAAATTATACGAATTGTTTATAACGAGATAAATGAACAAAATATAGAAGGAAGATTATGGAAGAATATCAGTTTAAAAAGGCAGCACTGGAAGACAAAGAGATCATTGATCACTATTTCAGGCATCATACCAGCCGGAGCTGCGAGAGAACTTTTGTAAATCTGTATCTCTGGTCAAGACAGTATCCGGTAAAATGGGCAGTCATAGAGAATACACTTGTATTCAAAAGTGAGGACGAGAATCACATTGCCTTTGCTTTTCCGGCAGGAAAAGATGAGGATGTGAAGAATGTGATCCCGGTTCTGGAAAGATACTGCGAAGACCGGGGACGTACATTTTCCATGTATAATGTGACACCGGATAATTTTGAACGTTTGCAGGAATGGTTCCCGGACAGATACCAGATCGAGTATGACCGTGACCAGGCGGATTATGTTTATGAGACTGAGAAGCTGGCAACCTTATCCGGTAAAAAATTACATGGCAAGCGGAACCATATTAATAAATTTAAAATTATGTATGAAGACCGCTGGAGCTACGAACCGATGACAAAGGATAATGTGGAAGACTGTTTCCAGATGGCATTAAAATGGAGAAATGAAAACGGTTGTGAGGAAGATCTGGAGAAGAATGCAGAGATCTGTGTGACACTGAATTCACTCAGATTGTTTGAAGAACTGGGTCTGAAAGGCGGTGTACTCCGTATTGATGGAGAAGTAGCAGCCTTTACGGTAGGAGAACCAATCTGTTCAGATACTTTTGGTGTGCATATTGAGAAAGCATATGCAGAAGTACAAGGGGCATATCCTATGATCAACCAGCAGTTTGTATCACATGAGTGCATGGATTACAAATATGTAAACAGAGAAGAAGATACCGGGGCAGAAGGCTTAAGAAAGGCAAAGATGTCCTACCGTCCGGTGTTCATGGTGGAAAAAGGCACTGTGACAAGAAAATAAATAATAAAAAGGAGTGTGTAACATGATTGCAGAGAAGATGAAAGGAATGGTAGCAAACAGTTCTGCCATTCGTGCGATGTTCGAAGAAGGTAACAGACTGGCAGAGATATACGGGGCAGAGAACGTTTTTGATTTCAGCCTTGGCAATCCGAATGTGCCGGCTCCGGAAGCAGTAAAAAAAGCGATTATCGAGCTTGTAAGTGAGAGTGATCCGATCGTACTGCATGGCTACACAAACAGCAACAGCGGTTATGCAGATGTAAGAGAGACAATTGCAAATTCGCTGAATGAGAGATTCGGAACTTCTTTTGAAGGAAAGAATATCATCATGACAGTAGGGGCAGCAGGTGGCTTAAATGTTATTTTGAAGACACTGTTAAATCCGAGAGATGAAGTAATTGCATTTGCACCATATTTCGGAGAATACCGTTCTTATACGAACAACTTTGACGGAGTACTGGTTGAAATTTCACCAGATAAAGAGACGTTCCAGCCGAAGCTTGATGAGTTCGAGCAGAAGATCACAGCAAAAACAAAAGCAGTCATTGTGAACACACCGAACAACCCGACAGGTGTTGTATATTCAGAAGATACAATTAAAAAAATGGCAGCGATCATGGAAGCAAAACAGAAAGAATTCGGAACAGAGATTTATCTGATTTCTGACGAACCATATCGTGAACTAGCATACGATGGAGTGGAAGTGCCATATCTGACGAAGTATTATGACAATACGATCGTAGGATATTCCTACAGTAAGTCGTTATCACTTCCTGGAGAACGCATTGGATATCTTGTGATTCCAGACGAAGTAACAGACAGTGAAACGGTATTGTCAGCAGCTAATGTAGCAAACCGTATTCTCGGATTTGTAAATGCACCGACATTGCAGCAGAAAGTCGTTGCAAAATGCATTAACGAGAAGACAGATCTGTCTTTCTATGACAGAAACAGAGAGACTTTATACAATGGACTTCTGGAGTGCGGATTTGAGTGTATCAAACCACAGGGAGCATTTTATCTGTTTGTAAAATCCCCAATTGCAGATGAGAAGGAATTTTGCAGCATTGCGAAGAAATACAATCTGCTCCTCGTTCCGGGAAGCTCTTTCGCATGCCCTGGATATGTAAGACTTGCATACTGTGTATCTTATGAAACAATTGTAAATTCTCTTCCGAAGTTCAAAGAGCTTGCAAAAGAGATGAAATGTATCTAGGCAGTTGTTAATGATGTACAGATAAAGGAGAGTCTATGTATTCATTTGAAGAGAATATAAGGAAAGTAGAACCGTATGTTCCGGGAGAACAGCCGACCGGAAAAGTAATTAAATTAAATACAAACGAGAATCCGTATCCGCCGGCAAAAGGTGTGACAGAAGCGCTGGAGTCTATGAATACGGATCTTCTCCGCAAATACCCGGATCCGACAGCAGATATTCTTGTGAAAGAACTGGCAGATTTTTATAATGTCGGAGAGGAACAGGTATTTGTAGGAGTGGGATCGGATGATGTGTTATCCATGTGTTTCCTGACATTTTTTAATTCGGATAAGCCAATCTTTTTCCCGGATATCACGTATTCATTTTATGAAGTATGGGCGAACCTGTACCGCATCCCATATACGTGCAAGGAGCTGGATAAGAATTTTGAGATTGTTCCGGAAGATTATTACGGAGAAAATGGAGGCGTGATCTTTCCGAATCCGAATGCGCCGACCGGGCTTTATCAGGAACTTGATAAAGTGGAAGATATTATCCGACACAATCCGGATGTGATTGTAATTGTAGATGAGGCATATGTTGATTTTGCAGGAGAGTCAGCACTTTCATTGATTGACAAGTACGATAATCTGATCGTTGTGCAGACCTTTTCAAAAGCAAGATCCATGGCAGGCATGCGGATCGGATATGCGATCAGTAATCCGCATCTGATCAAATGCCTGAATGATGTAAAGTATTCATTTAACTCTTATACGATGAACCAGACATCATTGGTCTGCGGTGTCGAAGCTGTAAAAGACCGTGCACATTTTGAAGAAACGGTGCATAAAATTATCGAGACAAGAGAATGGGCAAAAGAAGAGCTGGCAAGACTTGGATTTGAGTTCCTTGATTCCAAGGCGAACTTTATCTTTGCAAAACATCCCGAATACGATGCAAAAGAACTTTTTGAAGCAATGAAAAAAGAGAATATCTATGTGCGTTTCTGGGGAAGCAGACGGATCGAGCAGTACATGCGGATTACAATAGGAACAAAAGAAGAGATGGAAACAATGTTTTCATTTCTTAAGAGATATATGAATAAATAGGAGAAGAATATGACAGAAACTTTAGTGCAGGGTCTGATACATGCCCTTAGAGGAAGCATGGGAAAAGAAGCAATCGTCTTTATCATTTCCATGATTCCGATTGTAGAACTTCGTGGTGCATTACTTGTTGCAGGACCAATTCTCGGTGTGCCGGTAGCAGAAGCGATTCCGCTTTCAATTATTGGAAATATCGTGCCGGTGCCTTTTATTCTGCTTCTGATCACACCGATCTTTGCATGGATGAAAGGAACGAAGAAGCTGAAACCACTGGTGGAAAAGCTGGAAGCAAGAGCAATGAGCAAAAAAGATCAGATCGAGAAATATGAGTTCTGGGGACTTGTACTGTTTGTTGGTATTCCACTTCCGGGAACCGGAGCGTGGACAGGATCTCTGATCGCAGCGCTTCTGGGAATAAGATTCAAAAAAGCGTTTCCGGCAATCATGCTTGGAATCTGTATGGCAACTGTCATTATGTGGTTTGTTTCTTATGTCCTGCTTGGCGGCGTGCATTTGCTTGGATAGAGAAAAGAAGAAAAACGGGAGAGACTATTATGGATAAGATTTATGACGTAACAGCGATGGGCGAGATGCTGATTGATTTTACGAAAAACGGAGAGAGTGAACAGGGAAACGGTCTGTTTGAAGCATGTCCGGGCGGAGCGCCATGCAATGTTCTTGCAATGCTGAACAAGCTTGGCAGAAAGACTGCTTTTATTGGAAAAGTTGGAAATGACCAGTTTGGAAGACTTTTAAAAGATACGATCGATGCGATCGGGATTGAGACAAAAGGTCTGATCCTGGATGAAGAGATTAAGACAACACTTGCCTTTGTTCATACATTTCCGGACGGAGACAGGGAATTCTCTTTTTATCGTAAACCAGGTGCAGATATGATGCTGGAAGAAAAAGAAGTTGATGAAGGCTTGATTCGCGGATCAAAAGTATTTCATTTCGGTACATTGTCCATGACAGATGAGCCGGTTCGCACAGCGACAAAGAAAGCGCTTGAGACTGCAAAAGAAGCAGGATGTCTGATCACATTTGATCCGAATTTACGACCACCGTTATGGAAATCTCTGGATGAAGCAAAAGAGATGATGGAATATGGATTTACACAGTGTGATGTGTTAAAAATATCTGATAATGAGATCCAGTTTGTATCCGGAAAAGAAGACTATGATGAGGGAATTCAGTATTTACAGGATAAATATCACATTCCACTCATTTTCCTGACAATGGGAAAAGACGGAAGCCGTGCATATTACAAAGATATGCGTGTAGAAAAAGCGGGTTATCCGGTGAAAGCGATAGAGACAACCGGAGCAGGGGATACATTCTGCGGATGTGCGATCAATGGTGTGTTAAAATATGGAATCGATAATCTCACAGAAGAAAATCTGGAGGAAATCCTTCAGTACGCGAATGCCGGCGCAGCGCTTATTACATTAAAAAAAGGAGCTATCCGTTCAATGCCGGAACCGGAACAGATAGAAGAGATGATAAAAAATGGCAGTCAGAATTAATAAAGAACTTCCGTCACCGGCGGAATTAAAAAAAGAATATCCATTGTCGGATAAATTAAAAAACATTAAAGAAAAAAGAGATGAGATGATCAAGGATGTATTTGCCGGTAAATCCGATAAATTCCTTGTAATTGTCGGACCGTGCTCCGCGGATAATGAAGATGCGGTATGCGAATATGTAAACCGTCTTGCGAGAGTTAATGAAGAGGTCGAAGATCGTCTGATCCTGATCCCGCGTATTTATACAAATAAACCGAGGACAACCGGGGAAGGATACAAAGGAATGCTGCATCAGCCAGATCCGGAGAAAGCACCGGATCTGTACGCCGGAATCCTTTCCATTCGTAAGATGCATTTAAGAGCAATGGAAGAGACAGGGCTTACAGCGGCAGATGAGATGCTCTACCCGGAGAACAGAAGTTATCTGGATGATATTTTATCTTATGAGGCGATCGGTGCAAGATCTGTGGAAAATCAGCAGCATAGATTAACAGCAAGTGGAATGGACATCCCGGTAGGAATGAAGAATCCGACCAGCGGAAATCTCGAGGTTATGCTAAATTCCATTGTTGCAGCACAGAAAGGACATCGTTATATTTATCGCGGAATGGATGTGTCTACAAGCGGTAATCCTTATGCACATGCGATTCTGCGTGGTGGTGTAGATAAATACGGAACCTGTATTCCGAACTATCATTACGAAGACTGCATCCGCTTATATGACTTGTACCAGAAAAAAGATCTGGAGAATCCGGCAATTATTGTAGATGCCAACCATTCAAATTCGAATAAGAAATTCAAAGAACAGATCCGTATTACAAGCGAAATTCTGCACAGCAGAAGATACAATCTGGCTCTCAAAGATATGATAAAGGGTGTTATGATTGAGAGTTATCTGGAAGAAGGAAGACAGGATATCTGTGATCATATGACTTACGGAAAATCAATTACAGATCCGTGTCTTGGATGGGACGATACAAGAGATCTGATTCTGAAGATAGCAGAAGAATGTTAATAGGAAAATAAAAAATACGTATACTAAAATCTCGGTTTTGGTATACGTATTATTGTATTTTTAAGTGGGAAGTTGCTTCCCAGGACTCTAAGAGTTCCAAGTAATGCAACAACTCCTTTTTCGATTGAAGTGACAGCTTACGGTATCTTGTAAGCAGGAGCGCTTCGGTCTGCGAAGTGTGCGGCTCATCAAAAGTGGTAATTTCAACAGGGGAATCATCAAGCAGATAATCTACGCTGACATGGAACAAATCTGCCATAACATTCAGTTTGTCATGGGAAGGTTCTCGGCTTTTTGTTTCATATCCGGCAACAGTAGAACGTGCAACATTTAAAGCGGCGGCAAGCTGAGCCTGTGTCATGTGATTTTGTCCGCGTAAAGCTTTTAATTTTTCAGCGAATGATGCCATAATACGTTACCGCCTTTCTGGATATTGGATAATATATATGTATTGTAACAATTGTTTCGATAAAGAACATAGAATGTGCCGATACTCAACAATAAGCAGAACAAAAGTTCCGAAACGCGACACAAATGAGACATGAAAGGAACAAATCAAGATGTAAAATAAAGGATGCCATGTGGTTTCAGGCTTTTGACCCTGGCATAAGTATATGGAAAGGAAGCGATATTATGCGTCAGGAAAGATTTAAGATGGAAAGAGAAGGACTGGTTGAAGAAGGTCAGGAGGTTGTGATCAGCGAGAGAAGCGCCGTGACCGGTCAGTATACTTATCTGGTAGAGCCGTCAGTTGCAATGTCCGGCATTTACCGTACAAGAGAGCGTATCATGTCCCGAAAAGGGATTATCAAGGAAATCGAGAAGACAGAGAGAGGCTTTTATCTTGTAGTGGAGATGGAGGAATAAAGTTATTTACACAGGGACAGACAAGAAATTTCACCGGATGATAATTCCCCAAAATAAAAAATCTCTATTATGACTAAGAAAATTCAATAGAGGGAACATTATTTTGGAAAAGACACAAGGTGCTTGCCATTGACACCCGATTGGAAAAAACTTATAATTTGTATAAAGCATATTAGTATTATACGGAAGGACGAAGATAGATGTTTATAGCAAAAAATGATGAAGAACAAAGAAGCAGAATCTGGAGGGCAGTCGTACTGGTTTCAACTGCGCTGATCATCCTGATTGCAATCTTCCTGCTGACGAAGATGTTCACTTCCAATCCGGTAGAAGGAACCTGGAAGGATGAGAATGGAAGAATGGATCTGAGTATCCATGGCAGCGGTTCGGCAGATGTGACGCTGTTAGATTTCCAGGAGCAGGACAAAGTAGAAGTGCCTTTAGCTTATTCGATTGATAAGGATGCGAAGACGATTACATTTTCCTATGATGACGCGAAGTTAAAAAGCGTAGCTGATAAGTCTAAGGGTGCATATAGCGAAAATGATCTGGAGACAGCTCTTGAATCGCTGGCATCGACTTACACGTACAGTGTTGACCGGGAATGTCTGACACTTACGGAGAGCGAATATGGCGATCAGATGGTATTAGATAAGGAATAATTAAGATCCCTCTATTTTCCTGTTCAAAGGAACGGGTGATAGAGGGTTTTTCCGACATTTAGAGAGAAAAGAAACAGAATAATTGCGGTTAAGGAGAGAAATTATGACAAGAGAACGTACGAAAGTAGTACAGATTGGAAATGTGAAGATCGGTGGAGGAAATCCGATTGCAATTCAGTCTATGACGAATACGAAGACAGAAGATGTAGATGCAACGGTTGCACAGATCCATGCGCTGGAGAAAGCAGGGTGTGAGATTATTCGCTGCGCTGTGCCGACGATAGAAGCGGCGGAAGCACTTGGAAAAATCAAGAAGCAGATTCATATTCCATTGGTGGCGGACATTCATTTTGATTACCGGTTGGCGATTGCTGCGATTGAGAATGGCGCAGATAAGATCCGTATCAATCCGGGAAATATCGGGGATGCATCCCGCGTGCAGGCAGTGGTAGATAAGGCAAAAGAACATGGCATCCCAATCCGTGTCGGGGTAAACAGCGGTTCTCTGGAGAAGAATCTGGTAGAGAAATACGGTGGCGTTACAGCTGAAGGCCTGGTTGAGAGTGCCATGGATAAAGTACATATGATTGAAGAGATGGGCTATGACAATCTGGTTGTCAGCATCAAATCTTCCGATGTACTGATGTGTGTGAAAGCGCATGAGCTGATCGCTGACCAATGTAAATATCCATTACATGTAGGTATTACAGAGTCCGGTACTTTACTTGCCGGAAATATTAAGTCATCCATTGGGCTCGGTCTGATCCTGCATCAGGGAATCGGAGATACGATCCGTGTATCACTGACCGGAGATCCGACAGAAGAGATCAAGTCTGCAAAATTAATTTTAAAGACACTTGGACTTCGTAAAGGTGGAATCGAAGTTGTGTCCTGTCCGACTTGCGGAAGAACGAAGATCGATCTTATAGGTCTTGCAAATCAGGTAGAGCAGATGGTAGCTGATATTCCGCTTGATATCAAAGTTGCGGTGATGGGCTGTGTCGTAAACGGACCGGGAGAAGCAAAAGAAGCAGATATAGGAATCGCCGGAGGAATCGGAGAAGGACTTCTGATCAAGAAGGGCGAGATTGTGAAGAAAGTAAAAGAAGATGAGTTGTTAGAAACATTAAGATGGGAGCTTTTACACTGGAATGAATAAAAAATTTTTTGAAGTATTTCCAACATTAAAGGTGAAAGATGATATGCGTCTGTTATTACAGGACGTAGAAGTTAGCAAAGTCACGACGAATTCTAATCGTGACTTTGTCCGTATTCATATAGAAAGTGCACATTTGCTTCAGAAGAAGATGATCTACCGTGTGGAATCTATGGTAAAGGAGCAGTTATTCGGAAAAAACAGACTCCAGATAGAGGTAAAAGAGCAGTATCATTTATCGGCACAGTATACGCCGGAGAATCTGCTTAACGAGTATCTGGACAGTATTCTGGAAGAACTGGGGACGGAGAGTGTCGTAGAGCGCAGCATGATGCAGAGCGCTACGTGGTCTTTTGATACGGAAAATGTACTGAGACTCCAGCTTACAGATACAATTGTTGCAAAGGGCAAGAAAGAGCATCTCGTACATTATCTGGAGCGGATATTTGCAGAGCGTTTTTGCTGTCCGATTGAAGTACACGTTACATATAAGAAAGCAAAAGACAGCAAATTAAAATATAATGACCAGAAGATTCAGCAGGAAGTAGAAGCAATTCTGGAACACACAGCGGCAGTGAGAGAAGAAAATGCCGGTCAGGAAACGGAAGCTTCAGACGAAGATAAGAAAAAAGAAACGAAAAAAGAGGAAAAGAAAGCAGCAGCGGTGCAAAAGTCTGCATCAAAACCAATGACTGGTGGAAAAGGTAAGAAATTTTCCGGAAACTTTGGTAAAAAAGAGCGGTTTTCTCCATTTAAGCGGAATCCGGACGATCCGAATCTGCTCTATGGACGTGATTTTGATGATGATCCGATCGAGTTATCCACAGTTGTAGGTGAAATGGGTGAGATTACCTTCCGTGGCAAAGTCATTGAATTTGATACCCGTGAGATCCGTAATGAGAAGACAATTGTCATGTTCGCAGTGACAGATTTTACCGATACGATCATGGTTAAGATGTTTGTAAGAAATGAGCAGCTCCCAGATGTATTAGGTGATATCAAGAAAGGCGCTTTTCTGAAAATCAAGGGTGTAACAACGATCGATAAATTTGACGGAGAACTGACAATCGGTTCGGTAACCGGAATCCGCAAGATCAGTGATTTCACAGAATCCAGAATGGATACTGCGCCGGAGAAACGTGTGGAGCTTCACTGCCATACAAAGATGAGCGATATGGATGGTGTCTCTGAAGTAGTTGATATTCTGAAGCGTGCCCATGAATGGGGACACAAGGCGATCGCAATCACAGACCATGGTGTGGTACAGGCATTCCCAATTGCCAATCATTTTATTGAAGGATTGGATAAAGACGATCCATTTAAGGTGATTTACGGAGTGGAAGGTTATCTGGTTGATGACCTGCAGGATGTCGCAGTGAATGAAAAAGGGCAGAGCCTGAATGACACATATGTAGTATTCGACCTTGAGACGACCGGATTCAGCCCAATCAAGGACAAGATTATCGAGATTGGTGCTGTAAAGGTGGAAAATGGAGTGATTACTGACAAATTCAGTACATTTGTCAATCCGAAAGTGCCGATTCCGTTTGAAATTACGAACCTGACGGGCATTACCGATGACATGGTTATGGAAGCGCCGGATATCGAGACGATCCTGCCTCAGTTCCTCGAATTTGTCGGAGATGCGGTATTGGTGGCACACAATGCAAGCTTTGATGTAAGCTTTATTGAACAGAATTGCAGATATCAGGACATCACACCGGATTTTACATCGGTAGACACGGTAGCGATGGCGAGAATCTTACTGCCGACTTTATCGAAGTTTAAGTTGAATGTTGTGGCGAATGCACTGCACATTTCTCTGGAAAATCATCACCGCGCTGTTGATGATGCGGGAGCGACGGCAGAGATTTTCGTAAAATTTGTGGAAATGCTGCGCGCCAGAAATATTAAGACGTTGACGAAATTAAACCAGTTTGGAGCGCAGAATAAGGATGCGATCAGGAAATTACCGTCCTATCATGTAATTATTCTTGCAAAGAACCAGACCGGTCGTGTGAATCTTTACAAACTGGTGTCGGAGTCACATCTGGACTTTTATGCGAGACGCCCGCGTATTCCGAAGAGTGAGTTGTCAAAATACAGAGAAGGCTTGATTGTAGGAAGCGCCTGCGAAGCGGGAGAGCTGTATCAGGCGATCTTAAATGATAAGTCTGAACAGCGGATTTCCAGAATTGTCAACTTCTATGATTATCTGGAAGTACAGCCGCTTGGAAACAACGAATTCATGATCGACAGCCCGAAGATTACGAAGGTAAACAGTGAGGAAGATTTGCGTGAGAACAACCGGAAGATTATTGCGTTAGGTGAAAAGTTCAATAAGCCGGTTGTGGCAACCTGTGATGTACATTTTCTGAATCCGGAAGATGAAGTGTACCGCCGGATCATTATGGCGGGTAAGGGATTCCCGGATGCGGATAACCAGCCGCCGCTGTATCTGCACACAACGGATGAGATGTTAGAAGAATTTGAATACCTCGGTTCTGCGAAAGCAAGAGAAATCGTAATAGAGAATCCGAACCGGATTGCCGATATGATCGAACGGATTTCCCCGGTGCGTCCGGATAAGTGTCCGCCGGTTATCCCGGATTCGGATAAGACGTTGCGTGAGATCTGTTATAATAAAGCGCACTCCATGTACGGAGAGGAACTTCCACCGGTTGTTACGGAACGTCTGGAGAGAGAGCTGAACTCTATTATTTCCAACGGATTCGCTGTTATGTATATTATCGCACAGAAGCTGGTATGGAAATCAAATGAGGACGGCTATCTGGTAGGTTCCCGTGGATCCGTAGGATCTTCTTTCGTTGCTACGATGGCGGGAATCACGGAAGTTAATCCGCTAAGCCCGCATTATTACTGCCCGAATTGTCATTACAGTGATTTTGATTCGGATGAAGTGCGTGCGTATGCCGGAGGCTGTGGATGGGATATGCCGGATAAAAACTGCCCGGAATGTGGCACACCGTTGATCAAAGATGGTTTTGACATTCCATTTGAGACTTTCCTTGGATTCAAAGGAAATAAAGAGCCGGATATTGACCTGAACTTCTCCGGTGACTACCAGAGTAATGCGCATAAATATACAGAAGTTATTTTCGGAGCAGGTCAGACTTACCGTGCCGGAACGATCGGTACGCTGGCAGATAAGACAGCGTTCGGTTATGTGAAGAATTATTATGAAGAGCGCGGACAGGGCAAGAGAACCTGTGAGATCAATCGTATTGTAGGTGGATGTACCGGTATCCGCAGAAGTACCGGACAGCATCCGGGTGGTATTATCGTACTTCCACTGGGTGAGGATATTAACTCGTTCACTCCAGTGCAGCATCCGGCAAATGATATGACAACAGATATTATCACAACACATTTTGATTACCATTCCATCGATCACAACTTATTGAAGCTGGACATTCTCGGACATGATGATCCAACAATGATCAAGACGCTGGAGGAATATATCAGCTCACCGGCGATGGACAATGAATACAATGAAACAGATCACAAATTTGTAGCGACGGATATTCCGCTGGATGATCCGGACGTAATGTCACTCTTCCACGATACATCGGCGCTTGGAATCGCACCGGATGATATCGGAGGCTGTCCGGTTGGCTGCCTTGGTATTCCGGAGTTTGGAACGGATTTCGTTATCCAGATGGTTGTCGATACGAAACCAAAGACGTTATCGGATCTGATCCGTATCTCCGGTCTGTCTCACGGAACGGATGTATGGCTGAATAATGCGCAGGATCTTATCAAGAGTGGCAAGGCAACGATTTCCACAGCAATCTGTACGCGAGATGATATTATGACGTATCTGATCAATAAAGGACTGGACAGTGAGGAATCCTTTACGATTATGGAACGTGTGCGAAAGGGAACAGTAGCAAAGGGAAAATGTAAGGAGTGGCAGGACTTTAAGAAAGATATGATCGACCATGATGTACCGGACTGGTATATCGGTTCCTGCGAGAAGATCAAATATATGTTCCCAAAAGCCCATGCGGCTGCATATGTCATGATGGCATACAGAATTGCTTATTGTAAAGTTAATTATCCGCTGGCATATTATGGCGCTTATTTTGGAATCCGTGCTAATGCATTTTCTTATGAAAAAATGTGTCAGGGTAAGGAAAAGCTGCAATATTATATCAATGACTATACAAGAAGATCTTCCTCGCTTACGAATAAAGAGCAGGATGAGATGAAGGATATGCACATCGTGCAGGAAATGTATGCGAGAGGATTTGAATTTATGCCAATCGATATTTATAAAGCGAAAGCGACAAAGTTCCAGATCATTGACGGAAAACTGATGCCGCCGTTCTCTACGATTGATGGAATGGGAGATAAGGCTGCAGAGGCAGTAGAAGTTGCCGCAAAAGATGGTCCATATCTGTCCAGGGATGATTTCAGACAGCGTACAAAAGCAAGTAAGACGGTTATTGATACGATGAATGATCTTGGATTGTTTGGAGAACTGCCGGAATCCAACCAGTTATCATTGTTTGATTTTTAAACGGATATTTTAAATCATCATTACAGGAATATAATGAAAAGAAAGTAAAAAAGATAAAGGAGTCAGTAAGACATGGAAAGTAAGAAACGGTACAAAGGAATTATATGTATTATCATGTCAGCTTTTTGTTTTGCATTGATGAGTTTCTTTGTACGAATGGCAGGAGATCTGCCACCGATACAAAAAAGTTTCTTTAGAAATTTTGTGGCGGCCATTTTTGCCGGCATTATATTAATGAAGAATGGAGTATCATTTCACTGTAAAAAAGAAAATTTAGGCTATATGCTTGGAAGATCCATCTGTGGAACGATTGGAATCCTCTGTAATTTCTATGCAGTAGATCATCTAGTGCTGGCAGATGCATCGATGTTAAATAAGATGTCTCCATTTTTTGCAGTAATCTTCAGCTACTTTCTGTTAAAAGAAAAGATTACGGTGCCACAGGGATTATTTGTAATCGGTGCGTTTGTGGGAAGTTTATTTGTGATCAAACCGACATTCAGCAATATGGATCTGCTCCCTTCCCTGATCGGACTGTGTGGAGGAATCGGTGCAGGAGCGGCATATACGATGGTAAGAAAACTTGGAGAGCGGGGAGAAAAAGGACCGTTTATTGTATTTTTCTTCTCTACCTTTTCCTGTGTAGTGACGTTGCCATGGCTGCTTTTTGACTATCATCCGATGAGTCTTGCACAGATCGGGATTCTGCTGTTTGCAGGATTGTCGGCGGCAGGAGGCCAGTTCTCTATTACAGCAGCATATTGCTATGCTCCGGCGAGAGAGATCTCTGTTTATGATTATTCACAGATTATCTTCTCGGCAGGACTTGGATTTTTCTTCTTCGAACAGATTCCGGATCTGTTAAGCTGGATCGGCTATGCAGTCATCTGTCTGATGGCAGTAGCAATGTTTTTATATAACAATCGCAGAACGGAGTAAAAGATATGAGACAGTCACAGATTACACAGTGGTGTCAGGCGATCATAGAATCGCAGGCAGTAAAAGAAGGCCTGTATATCGATGCAACAATGGGAAAAGGTGGAGATACCGCCTTCTTATGCAGACTTGCAGGTGAAAATGGACATGTTCTTGCATTTGATGTGCAGGAAGAAGCGCTCCATCTTACAAAAGAGCGTCTTACAAAAGAAGAACTTGCAGACCGGGCAGAGCTTTGTCTGTGCGGACATGAGCATATGGCAGAATATGCAGGAGAAGAGACTGTGGATGTGATCTGCTTTAATTTTGGATATCTGCCCGGTGGAGATCATAAGGTTGCAACCCATGCTGAAACCAGTATGCAGGCAATCCTGCAAGGATTGAAACTTTTGAAGCATGGAGGGATGATGAGTCTCTGCATATACAGTGGCGGCGATACCGGTTTTGAAGAAAAAGATGCAATTCTGAATCTGCTGCGTACACTGCCGTCAAGAGAATATACAGTGATCGCAAATGAGTATTATAATAGAAAAAATAATCCGCCGATGCCAGTGTTTATTTTTAAATCATGATATACGAGTAGAATTGTGGAAGTGTGAAGTATGGAGCAATTCGTATGGCATAATAATATACAGGAAGAAGGGAGTTCACAAGATGAGAAGAACAGACAGAGAAGTCACAGACAGAGAAAAACAGATGGAAATCCTGCATGTATGTAAAGTTGCAAGAATTGGAATCCAGGATGGAAAGGGCGTATATGTAGTGCCTGTAAACTTTGGGCTTACAATAGAAACAGATAAATTGACAATGTATGTGCATGGAGCAAAAGAAGGCAAGAAACTGGACTTAATAAAAGAAAATCCATATGTTGGATTTGAGATGGACTGCAAGGACGAACTCGTTGAAGGAAAAGTTGCATGTCAGTACAGCTACTATTATGCAAGTATTATCGGCAGTGGCAAGGCATCTGTCGTAGAAGATCAGGAAGAAAAATGCAAGGCTCTGGCAGCGATCATGAAACATCAGACCGGTAAAGAGTTCAAAGACTTCAGTGAGAATCCGAAGCTTGCAGATGCAGTTGGAGTTTTCAAAATCGAAGTGGATGAATATACATGCAAGCAGCATGCATAAAAAGGTGTCTGTAAAGTGCCTTTTGTTCAATTAATGCTTTAAACTACGAAAGTAATGTGCTATACTATAACAAGTGGCAGGCGTAAAGGTTTTGCGCCTGTTTTCGTAATATTGGGGAGAAGAATCCCGGTAGCATGAAGGAGGATGTAACATGATTTGGGCAAAGGAAGAAACCCTGCCAAGAGCTGAGATTGAGAAGATCCAGCTGGAGCGGTTAAAAGAGACCGTACATTATATTTATGAAAAAGTAGAACCATACCGTGAGAAGATGGATGCAGCAGGTGTGAAACCGGAAGACATTCAGACGCTGGATGATCTGAAGAAGCTGCCATTTACATATAAAGCAGATTTCAGAGATCACTATCCAACAGGACTGTTTGCAGTAGATAAGAAAGAACTGGTACGTTTCCATGCAAGTTCCGGAACAACCGGTAAACCGACCGTTGTAGGATATACAAGAAAGGATCTGGATACATGGCTAAATAACGTGGCACGAATCGCCTGTATGGGCGGTGCGACACCAGACGATATCGCACAGAATGCATTTGGATATGGAACATTTACCGGAGCGCTCGGACTGCAGGGCGGATTGGAGAAGATCGGAGCAGCAGTCATCCCGATGTCATCCGGTAATACAAAGAAGCAGATTATGTTTATGCAGGATGTTGGAACAACACTTCTGATCGCAACACCATCTTATGCATTGCATCTTGGAGAAGAGATTCGTGCAAGAGGACTGGATCCGGAGAAGGATCTGCATGTCCATATCGGTCTGTTCGGCGGTGAGGGTATGACAGAACCTATGCGTGATGAGATGCACAAAGTATGGGGGGAGAATTTCCTCTGCACACAGAATTATGGTATGAGTGAATTATGTGGACCAGGTGTTGCAGGTGAGTGTGAACAGCTCTGCGGTATGCATATTAATGAAGACTGGTTTATCCCTGAGATCATTGATCCGAAGACAGAAGAAGTACTCCCACCGGGAGAAAAAGGAGAACTGGTTGTAACTTGTCTCGGAAAAGAAGCGCTTCCGCTTGTCCGTTACAGAACCGGTGACCTGACCAGATTATTTTACGAACCATGTAAATGTGGAAGAACTACAGTGCGCATGGAGAATTTATCCGGTCGCGCAGATGATATGCTTGTTATCCGTGGTGTCAATGTATTCCCGACACAGATTGAAGAAGTGATGTTACAGATTCCGGAGATCGGACCACATTATGAGATCGTAGTAGAGAGAAAGAACCGTCTGGATGTTATGACGATTACTGTAGAATTAGTAGATGACAGACTGCTTGACAGCTACAGCAAGTTAAGCGAACTGGAGCAGAGAATCAAAAAGGGATTAAAAGCACAGCTTGGACTTGCGACACAGATCAAACTGGTTGCGCCACATTCTCTGAAACGATTCGAAGGAAAAGCAAAACGAGTAACAGATTTACGAAAGGATGGACTGTAAAATGGCAGAAAATAAAAAAGTAATTATGCTCGGCAATGAAGCGATTGCCAGGGGAGCATATGAAGCGGGAGTGAAAGTTTCCGCAGCATATCCGGGAACACCGAGTACAGAGATCAGTGAGAATCTGGTAAAATATAAGGATTCTCTGTACTGTGAGTGGTCACCGAATGAGAAAGTTGCAACGGAGGTTGCAATCGGAGCCTCCGTTGCAGGTGTCCGTGCAATGTCCTGTATGAAGCACGTTGGATTTAACGTGGCGGCAGATCCGGCTTATACTGTTTCCTATATGGGAGTTAACGGCGGACTGGTTATTGTTGTCGCAGACGATCCGGGACTTTACAGTTCCCAGAATGAGCAGGATACAAGAATGGTAGCGCGTGCAGCACAGCTTCCGGTACTGGAGCCTTCTGACAGTTCAGAAGCAAAAGAATTTATGAAAATGGCTTTTGATTTAAGTGAGAAATATGACAGACCATTTGTATTCCGTACAACAACAAGACTCGCACATTCACAGGGACTGGTAGAGTTATGTGATCCGGTAGAAGTGCCGGACAAACCGTATGTAAAAGACATCCGCAAGACGGTTATGATGCCGGGCAATGCGAAGCTTCGCCATGTCGAAATTGAAAAACGCAATCTGGAACTCGCTGAAGTTGCAAATACACTTCCGATCAACCAGGTAGAGATGAACGATACGAAGATCGGTGTGATCACAAGTGGTATCCCGTATCAGTATGTAAGAGAAGCAATGCCGGATGCATCTGTTCTGAAACTGGGAATGGTGAATCCGCTTCCGAGAAAACTGATTGAAGATTTCGCTTCCAAAGTAGAGAAGTTATATATCGTAGAAGAGCTTGATCCGGTGATCGAAGAACAGGTAAAATCCTGGGGAATCAAGGCAACAGGTAAAGAGATCTTCACTGTTCAGGGCGAATACAGTGCCAATATGATCCGTGAAGCAATTCTCGGAGAGAAGCTGGATCTGAAACATCCGGCGCAGGCACCGGGAAGACCGCCAATCTTATGTCCGGGATGTCCACACAGAAGTGTGTACTATGTACTGAATAAATTGAAAATGCATGCGGCAGGAGATATCGGATGTTATACATTAGGAGCCGTTGCACCGTTAAGTGTAGTAGATACAACAATCTGTATGGGCGCAAGTATTTCCAGCTTACATGGTATGGAGAAAGCAAAAGGTAAAGAATATATCAAAAACTGGGTAGCTGTTATTGGTGATTCTACATTCCTTCATACAGGAGTTAATTCCCTGATGAATATGATGTACAATAAAGCAACAGGAACGGTTATGATTCTTGATAACTCTACAACCGGTATGACCGGACATCAAGATCACGCTGCAACCGGTAAGACACTGCAGGGAGATCCGACTTATGCAATCGATATTCCGGCACTTTGTCGTGCAATCGGTGTGAAGAATGTAATTGAAGTCAATGCATTTGACATTGAAAAATTGGAACAGGTTGTCAAAGAAGAAGTTGCGAAAGATGAAGTTTCCGTTATCATTACAAAGACACCTTGCGTACTGCTCAGCAAGAAGAAAAAACCATTATACGTGGCACATGCAGACAAATGTAAGAAGTGTGGAATGTGTATGAAACCGGGATGTCCTGCAATGACAAAGAATGAGGACGGAACGGTTCATATTGATGATACAATGTGTACCGGATGCGGACTGTGTGATAGCTTATGTAAATTCGGAGCAATAGAATTAGTAAAGGAAGGTGAGAAATAATGGCAGTAAAGAATATTATGATCGTCGGAGTCGGCGGACAGGGAACCCTTCTCACCAGCAGAATCCTTGGCGGACTGGCAATTGCAGGAGGTTATGATGTCAAATTATCCGAGGTACACGGAATGGCACAGCGTGGAGGAAGCGTTGTAACATTTGTCCGTTACGGAGATAAAGTAGCAGAGCCGATCGTGGAAGAAGGACAGGCAGATGTGATCATCGCATTTGAGCGTCTGGAAGCACTGCGCTATGCACATTTCCTCAAAAAAGATGGTGCACTGATCGTCAATGATTGGCGAATCGATCCGATGCCGGTTGTGATCGGAGCAGCTGAATATCCGGAGAGTATTCTGGAGAATCTGAAAAAAGATTACCGTGTCTATGCAGTGGATGCTACAGAAGAATCTAAGAAACTTGGCAATCCAAGAGTATTTAACTTAATTGTACTCGGAATTGCAGCACAGCACATGGATTTTTCCAAAGAGCTCTGGTATGATGTGATAGAGAAGACGGTACCGCCGAAAACAATTGAGATTAACAAAAAAGCCTTTGACGTAGGCTATCAGTTATAGGAGGTGTCTTATGATCAGACAGGTATCAGTATTTGTAGAGAATAAACCGGGAAGTCTTATGGATGTAACTTCCAGATTGACAGAAGCAGGAGTGAATATTCGTGCAGTGGCAACATTTGACACACCGGAATTTGGAATTTTGCGAATGGTTGTAGATAAGCCGGATGAAGCAAAAGAATATCTGACAAAACTTGGGTATGTTGTGCGTATCCATGAAGTCATGGGAGTCGCACTGGAAGACAAGAAAGGCAACTTAAATCAGATGCTTGCAATTCTTGCAAAAGGTGAGCTGAACATCAATTATATTTATTCGTTTATTATCCGGGATGGCAAAGAACCGGTTATGGTGTTTAATACAGATGATTTTGCGAAAGCAGAGAAAGTATTAAAAGAAGCAGAGGTTAAGATTGTAGAAGAAGCCGATTTATAATACAAAGGTATTTTACAAGTACGAAGGAGGAGAGTTAACACGACATGGCAGCAGTATCATTAGAAAACTGGAAAGAACAGATCAGAGATCCGAAAATCGAGTGCATGAGCAGAGATGAGATGACAGCACTTCAGAGTGAAAGACTGATAAAACAGGTTGAAAACGTATATGAGCATGTTTCATTTTATCGTAAGAAGATGGATGAGATGGGAGTTTTGCCGGGAGATATCAAAGGAATCGAGGACATTAATAAGCTTCCATTTACAACAAAAGAAGATCTGAGAAATAATTATCCGTTCGGTCTGCTTGCAGTTCCGCAGGATAAGATCGTCAGAGTGCAGGGAACGTCCGGAACAACCGGAAAGCTTACACTTGCATCTTATACACAGAAAGACGTAGACGTCTGGGGTGAATGTGTGGCAAGAGGTCTTACGATGGCTGGACTTACCGCAGAAGACAGACTTCATATCTGTTATGGATACGGACTTTTTACCGGAGGTATGGGACTGGATTTCGGAGCAAGAAAATTAGGCGCTATGGCGATCCCGATGTCAGCAGGTAATACAAAGAGACAGCTCATGTGTATGGAGGATTTCGGAGCAACTGCATTTGCATGTACACCGTCTTATGCATTATATCTTGCAGAAGCAGCAAGAGAAGCAGGAGTTGTGGATCGTTTACAATTAAAGGTCGGAATCAACGGAGCTGAGCCTTGGACAGAAGAGATGCGTCACAAGATCGAAGAACTGCTGAATGTCAACTGTTTTGATATTTATGGATTATGTGAAATCACAGGACCAGGTGTTGCGTTAGAATGTATCCATCATAATGGTATGCATGTTTATGAAGATTACTTCTATCCGGAAGTACTGAATCCGGCAGATAATTCTGCATGTGCAGACGGAGAGACAGGAGAACTTGTATTTACAACACTTGCAAAAGAAGGTATGCCATTACTCCGTTACCGTACAAAAGACCTTACAAGCATTGATCACAGCACTTGTGCATGTGGAAGAACACTTCCTAGAATCCAGAAGTTCAAAGGACGTACCGATGACATGAAAGTTATCCGTGGTGTTAACGTATTCCCGACACAGGTTGAGACCGCGCTTCTGTCCATTGGTGGCGGTGTAGCTCCACACTATATTCTGATCGTAGACCGCGAGAATAATCTGGACGTTCTTACAGTTATGGTAGAAGTAGATGAGAAATACTTCTCTGATGAGATTCGTAAATTGGACGAACTAAAAGCAAAAGTCGGTGCAGTCTTAAAACAGGCACTGGGCGTTGCAGTCAGAGTTAAACTGGTTGAGCCAAAGACCATCCAGAGAAGTGAAGGAAAAGCAAAACGTGTCATTGACAACAGAGAGATGTAAAAGGAGGGGACAATATGGGAATCAGTAATACAATCCAGCAGTTATCAGTATTTCTGGAAAACCGCGAAGGACGTATGGACGAAGTGCTACGTGTCCTTGCAGAAAACGATGTCAATATCGTTGCACTGAGTCTTGCAGATACATCCGATTATGGTATGCTTCGTATGATCACATCGGATCCGCACAAAGGACGTGCAGCTTTAAAAGAAGCAGGAATCACAGCAATGCTTACAGATGTTGTGGCGCTTCGTGTACCGCACGAGACAGGATCACTTGCAAAAGCGATGCACCAGATCGTGGAAGGAGAAGTCAACATCGAATATATGTATGCGTTCGCAAATGGTGTGGATGCGGCAGCAGTATTAAAGAGTGACGATCCGGGACGCGTGATCGATATTCTGAAAGGCAGTGGATTCGACGTATACAGCGCAGATGAAGCTTACCACGCAACTGACAGTTAAGGAGTCGTTGATTATGGAAAATGATTTAGTAAAGATCTATACAGCGTATGATCATATCCAGGCAGAGATGGCAGTTGGTGCGCTGGAGAATCAGCAGATTCCGGCACTCAGAAAAGAACTTGGAAATGCCGGTCTTCTGAATATTTACGGAACCAACTCCATGAGCGGGGAAGAGATCTATGTACCGAAAGAGAGCAAAGAGAAAGCAAGAGAAGTTCTGATCGCGATAGGATTTTTAGAAGAGGAATAAAAGAAAATGGAGGGATGTCTTACGGCAGGACCTCCATTTTCGCGTGTGACAGAGACATTGGAGAAAGAAAAATGAAAGCAGAAAAGGAAAATAATCTTGAGAAAGAATTGCAGAAAATGCTCACAGCAATCCATCCGGCGGATCCATGTGTGGCAGAAACCGCACTGAAGCGCTGGAATTCAATCGCAAAGCCGTTGCACAGCCTTGGAAAACTGGAAAAAGACATCATCCAGATTGCAGGGATGACCGGTGATCCGAATGTACATCTGGATAAAAAAGCATTACTTGTGATGTGTGCGGATAATGGTGTAGTTGAAGAAGGTGTCACACAGACGGGACAGGAAGTGACCGCCATTGTTGCTGAAAATTTTCTGACCGGCAATACAAGCGCTGCGATCATGTGCAGACAGGCTGGTGTGGATCTCTTTCCGGTTGACATTGGCATGGTTACAGATACAAAAGTCCCAGATGTTAAGATCCGCTATGGAACAGCAAATTTCGTAAAAGAACCGGCAATGACGAGAGGAGAAGCAGTGCGTGCCATCCTGACCGGAATACAGATTGCCCGGGATAAGAAAAAGGAAGGCTATCAGATCCTCTGTATCGGTGAGATGGGGATTGGCAATACAACGACAAGCAGTGCTGTGGCATCTGTGCTTCTTGGAAAAGAACCGGAAGAACTGACAGGTCGTGGCGCCGGGCTTGACGACAGCGGTCTGCAAAAGAAGATACAGGCAATCTGTACGGGAATTGAAAAACATCATCCGCGGGCAGATGACCCGGTGGATGTACTTGCAAAAGTGGGAGGGCTGGACATTGCAGGAATGGCAGGCATCTGCCTTGGTGGTGCAATTGAGCATATTCCTGTCATGCTGGATGGATTTATTTCGGATGTGGCGGCGCTTCTTGCTGTGCACCTGTGTCCGGCTGTAAAAGACTATCTGTTGATTTCACACGTATCAAAAGAACCGGGGGCCGGGATGGTATTGCGAGAGCTGACAGCGGAAAAAGCCAGTGATGTCCACGGCATGAATCTCGGTATGTGTTTAGGAGAAGGAACCGGAGCAGTCGCATATTTACCGGTTCTGGAACTTGGATTATCCGTGTATCAGGAAATGAGCACATTTGCAGAGAATCAGATTGAGGACTACAAGGATTATACGAAAGAAAATCCGGCAAAGGATTCTCCGGAAAAAACAGAAGCAAATATAGGAGGAACGCCATGTTGCATGTAATTACCGGAGGAAGCGGAAGTGGAAAATCAGCCTATGCAGAGAACTGGCTGCTTGAACAACGCGAGAAAAATCTGTATGATGAAAATAGCGAAAATACGAATCCGTCTGCGCCACTCTATATTGCGACGATGATTCCATATGGAAAAGAAGGGGAAACAAAAGTTATAAGACACAGGAGACTGCGCACGGGAAAAGGATTCCGGACATTTGAATGTTACCGGGATCTTACGAAAGCAGACATTCCGGTAAATACGGGGATTCTGTTAGAGTGCATGTCGAATCTGACGGCAAATGAGCTGTATGACGAAGCAGGAAACATGAATAAACCTGAAAAAGTAAAAAGACAGATACTGGAAGGAATCCGGCATGTGATAGAAAAGACGGATTTACTTGTCATCGTTACAAATGAAGTTCAGGGAGATCAGATGGAATACAGCGAAGAGACGAAGATTTACCAGCGAGTACTGGGGGAAGTAAACCAGAGCCTTGCCGGACTTGCAGAGAAAGTAACGGAAGTCGTATATGGGATTCCGGTGGAGATAAAATAGATGAAGAAATTATGGAACAGTTTTAAAATTGCATTTGCAATGTACAGTAAAATACCAATGCCACAAAGCGAGTGGACGGAAGAAAATATGTCCTATGCTATGTGTTTTTTCCCTTGGGTGGGAGCTGTGACAGGCGGCATGTCCTATCTGGTCGTGTTGTTTGCAGATCTGTTAAAAGAAAGAGAAATCTCATTTGGCAGCCTGTTCTTTCCGGCAGTACTGACGGTGTTACCGGTTTTGATCAGTGGTGGCATCCACATGGATGGATTTCTGGATACGCAGGATGCATTAAGCTCCTGGCAATCGGAAGAGAAGCGTCTGGAAATCCTTAAAGATCCCCATGCAGGAGCATTTGCAATCCTTTCCGGCTGCGTTTATTTCATCTTGAGTCTTGGTATATATTCCGGCGTGACAGAGGAGAGCATGCGGCTGATCGGGATGGGATTCATACTATCTCGGACACTAAGCGGCATATCCGTACTTCGGTTTCCTCAGGCAAGGAAAAACGGTCTGGTTGCAGTATTTGCCGAGCGTGCAGATAAGAGAAGAACCTTTCGTGTATTGATCATCTATCTGGTGCTGGAAATTGTAGCATTGTTATGGGCAGGAAGAGGAGCAGGGCTTTGCTGCGTGATTGTTGCAGGACTTCTTTTTCTGTATTATCATCATATGGCATGTGCAAAATTTGGCGGAGTTACCGGAGATCTGGCAGGGTATTTTCTGCAGATCTGTGAACTTGGAATTGCAATGGCAGCGGTAATTGTGACGAGTGTGTAGATGATGCCAGAGGCAAAAGCACGCGAAGTCCTATGGGTCGCAATAGCGTTTGGAGAAGGTTGTTAGTGGCAGGTTTTGGTGGGAGAATAACAGGAGAGAAAAATGATATTAATAACAGGCGGAGCCTATCATGGAAAACGAAATTATGCAAAACAGATGTACCCTGGTATAGATTTTGTAGATGGAATATCATGCGCAGAAGAGACAATCTTTGCATGTCAGGGAATGGATCATTTTCACAGTTATATTGAAAACCGGATGCGTGAGGGGAAAAAGCTTCCGGAACTTTTAAAAATAGTGGAAAAGTTAAAGTGTGAAAATTCAGAGATAGTATTGATCACAGATGAAATTGGATATGGAATCGTTCCGACAGATGCATTTTACAGAGAATATAGAGAGACGCATGGTAGAGTATGCACGCAGATTGCGGCAGAAGCAAAAGAAGTGCACAGGGTAATCTGTGGAATAGGAACGGTGATCAAAGGATGAAAATCTATCTGATACGACATGGAAAGACAAAAGGAAATCTGGAAGAGCGCTATATCGGAAGGACAGATGAGCCTTTGTGCGAGGCTGGAAGAGAAAACTTGAAGAAATACCAGTACCCGCAGGTGGAGATGGTGTTTACCAGTCCCATGAAACGCTGTATGCAGACCGCAGAAACGATTTATCCGGGGCAGCAGTATCAATGCATAGAAGAATTAAGAGAGAGCGATTTCGGTGCATTTGAAGGCCACACATATAAAGAATTGTCCGGTGATGTCAGATATCAGGCCTGGATTGACAGTGGCGGTACATTGCCATTTCCGGGCGGAGAGAGCAGGAAAGAAGTGCGCGACCGCTGCATCCGTGGAATCGAGACCGCATTGAAAATCGCGGAAAAGGAGCATGCTTCACAGATTGCATTTGTCGTACATGGTGGAACGATCATGAACGTGATGGAGAAATATGCAAGACCGCGGGGGCAGTATTATGATTTCCAGGTGAAAAATGGGGAAGGCTATGTGCTGAATCTGAAAAGCAAGACGGAAAATAACCAGTGTAATTACAGGAAGTGTAGCTTTGATAAAAAAACGGAGTGTATAAATCTGGTTGAAAGCTGAAAACTTAATTGAAAAAATAATTTGAAAAATTGAAAAAATAGTTGCAATTTATAAGAATCTATGATATCATAATTTTCGTTGCAGAGAGCAACAAAAATGAATGCGGGTGTAGTTCAATGGTAGAACACCAGCCTTCCAAGCTGGATACGTGGGTTCGATTCCCATCACCCGCTTTTTATATATGATGAACCAAGCAAAAGAGCAGAATCATTACTTATGTGAATCCTCACTTTGTAATAATTCTGCTCTTCTTTTGAGCTTTCATAGCCTGTTAAAGAGCAGGCTTTTCGTGCTATAAAATATTATTTATTCATAACGTTCGTCAATTACACGTTTCGTTTTCTTCTCACTTCTCGGAAGAAGACCGATTTCCACAACTTTTACAAGCGGAGTAAATCCGATCTTGCTCTTTACACGTGTAGCAATGCGGTCTGCAAGATCAAGGAAATCAACGGTTCCGTTTGTCTCGACGTAGATACGCATCGTGTCTTTGCCGTCCAGATGAGAGATGCGGATCTGATATTCGCTGGATACTTCCTTGAATTCTTTCAGAATCTCTTCAATCTGGCTTGGGAATACATTTACACCTTTGATCTTCATCATGTCGTCAGTACGTCCCATGATCGTATCCAGACGCGGAAATTTGCTTCCACAAGGGCATTCACCCGGAATAATGCGGGAAAGATCATGTGTACGATAACGGATCAGCGGTGCGCCCTCTTTTACAAGAGTAGTGATTACAATCTCACCGAGTTCGCCGTCCGGAAGAACTTCACCTGTTACAGGATCAATGATTTCAATGTAAATATAATCATCCCAGTAATGCATACCGCAGTCATGTGAGCAGCTGATACCGATTCCCGGACCGTAGATTTCTGTCAGTCCGTAAATATCATACAGCTCGATGCCGAGTTCTTCGGAGATACGTTTCCGCATCTTTTCGCCCCATCTTTCAGAACCGATGATACCTTTCTTCAGATGAATCTTATCTTTGATACCGCGACGTTTAATCTCTTCTGCGAGAAGCAATGCATAAGAAGAAGTAGAACCAAGGACTGTCGTTTTCATGTCCATCATCATCTGTAATTGTTTGTCGGTATTACCAGGTCCCATAGGAATGACCATAGAACCTAATTTCTCAGCGCCTGCCTGAAAACCGATTCCGGCAGTCCACAGTCCGTATCCCGGGGTAATCTGGATGCGATCCATATTTGTCATGCCAGTCATTTCGTAGCAACGTTTGAACATAATCGCCCAGTCGTCTACGTCTTTGGCTGTATACGGGATGATGACCGGAAGTCCGGTTGTTCCGGAAGAAGAGTGGATGCGGACGATCTTCTCCTCCGGTGCAGTCATAAGTCCGAGTGGATAGGCATTTCTTAAGTCACTTTTCTCGGAAAATGGAAGCTTCTGGAAATCTTCCACACTGGAAATGTTTGAAACACCGGCTTCGTCCAGTTTCTTTCCATAGAAACTCTCAGCTTTGATAAGAGCCTGAATCTGTCCGTTTACCTGTGCAATTTGTGTTTCTGTAATTTTCATAGGTCTGTCCTTTCTGTTATGTAAATGAAATGTTTCATATCCGGTTATTTTGTATAATTTAATGCCTGAAGGTTCATGGCGTGGAATTTTTCCGGAAGTGTCCGGAGCATTACATGTTCGATGTCTTCTAAGTTGAAGTCAAGTACACCGGTACGAAGTGCAGTTCCAAGGAGAATCATGTTCAGGACTTTGGATGAACCGATTTCCGCACAGGCTTTGTCAGCATCGATCAGTGTAAGATTCGGAACGTTTTGTTTTAAATATTCAAGCATTGGTTCGGAATCATAATTGCTTTCTGAAAGTGTTGCAGTTACCGGCTTGATCGCGCGAGTGCTTACAACAACATGACCACCTTCTTTTAAGTATGGAAGCATACGGACCGTTTCGCCCGGTTCAAATCCAATGATCAGATCGGCAGTTCCGGCGGCGATCATCGGGGAATAGAGCCCTTTACCGATACGCACATGGCTGAATACACTTCCGCCACGCTGCGCCATACCGATCGTTTCGGCACTCATAACCGGAATATTCTGTTCCATAGCTGCGGCAGCAAGAAGTTTGGATGCAAGGACGGTACCCTGTCCGCCAACACCGCAGAGTACAATATTTTTAATCATGCTGTTTACCTCCTTTGATCGCATGAACCGGACAGATTTGACTGCAAAGTCCACAGCCGGTGCACATAGATGAATCAATGGAAACATTTCCGTCTTCTGTAATGATTGCAGGACATCCCAATTCCCGGATGCATTTCTTGCAATGGATGCAGGAGGAAATATCTACATGCATCGGGGTGCCCGGTTTTGTGACAGCAATGCATGGCGATTTGAAAATGATCGCTTTTACACCCGGCTTATCTGCGAGCTCTTTTACGCAGGAGACAGCCGCCTCGTGATCCAGTGGATTTACTGTTTCTACATCCTGCACGCCGATACCGCGAAGAACCTGTTCGATATTGATTTTCTGGACGATTTCGCCCATAACAGTGCGGCCGGTACCGGGATGCGGCTGGTGTCCGGTCATGGCAGTGGTTGAATTATCCAGAACAACAAGTGTCATATTCGCCTGATTATAGACCGCATTGACAACTCCGGTGATCGCAGAAGCGAAAAACGTAGAATCTCCGACAAATGCAAAGCAGGCAGTATCCGGTTCAATTTTTTCCACACCCTGTGCGATATTCAGACCTGCACCCATGCAGAGGCAGGTATCTACCATATCAAGTGGCCTGGCATTGCCGAGTGTATAACAGCCAATATCACCACAGAAAATAGTCTTGCGACCCTGCATTGCTTTTTTTACTGCGTAGAAAGAAGCACGGTGCGGACATCCTGCACACAGAACCGGCGGACGTACCGGAAGTGGAGGGACATCTGTAAGTTTTTGCTGTTCCTTTACCGGAAGATCAAGAAATGTGCGGATATAGGTATCTACGCTGTCTCTTGTATTTTCTCCGGCGTTGGCAGTATTGTGTGTCAGTTTTCCGAGAATTTTTACCGGAAGGTGATATTTTCCACAAATATAAGTAAGCTCCCGCTCAATGACAGGATCTAATTCTTCCAGACAGAGTACTTCGTCGAGTCCGTCTAAGAACTGGGCTGCCAGCTTTTCCGGAAAAGGATGCGGAGTCGAAATCTTCAAATGGCGGACCATACCGGTTTCAATCAGTGTTTCCATCGCATAAGTAAAACTGATACCGCCGGATACGATTCCTTTCCTGCTGTCTGCAAAAGTGTCACAGGCAGGATAGATTTTATTTTTCTCATAGGAAGAAAATATATCTGCTAATTCAACATTTCTGGCTTCTATTTTCTGATGGTTCTGGTAAGAAAGCCGTGGGAAAATAACCCAACGCTTTGAGTCTTTGACAAAGCCTTCCGGCGTATGTACAGTATATTCTTCCGGATCTTTGACAGATACAGAAGCATAGCCGTGACAGACGCGGGTAGTCGGGCGCAAAAATACAGGAGTGTTATATTTTTCAGAGTATTCATACGCTTCCTGAATCATCTCATATGCTTCCTGTGCAGAAGACGGATCAAAACAAGGTAGCTTGGAAAATGCTGCGAAATGTCTGGTATCCTGCTCTGTCTGCGAGGAAATCGGTCCTGGATCGTCGGCGACAAGAATTACCATACCGCCCTTAACTCCGATGTATTCCAGACTCATCAGAGGATCGGAAGCAACGTTTAAACCAACCTGTTTCATTGTGACGAGTGTTCTTGCGCCACTGTAGGAGGCGCCTGCGGCTAGCTCCATTGCTGCTTTTTCATTAACCGACCATTCGACATAGACATCATCCGGACGGTGTTTGGCAATTGTTTCAAGAACTTCCGTGGATGGAGTTCCGGGATATCCGGCAACAACATTGACACCGGAAGCAACAGCACCAAGTGCAATCGCTGCATTTCCCATTAAAAATTCTTTATGCATGATCTCACCTCAAGTTCGTTAAAAATAGTAATAATTAAAAATAAGTATAGTCTGTTTTGAAGTGAAATTCAATGAAATTCATACAAAGGGTTGTATAAATATTCAAATCATAAGCGAGATCGGACGCTTTTGTAACAATGTATGTGCATCAGAAAAAGCACAGTCATGATGGCTGTGCTTATAGTGTTGTTATAGCATTTTGCTGCAAGATATAATAGATAAGAAGCTGCCGGTGGCATATTCTTTTTTATATAATAGGAAATTGTATTTCCTATTATATAAAAAGCCTCCGGCAGGATGCGCACTGCGGCGTACAATGATGATGTCGCAAGCGACCACCGCAGGCGCGCGAATGTGCCAAGGCACATTCGATTTATAGCGACGAGGAGGGAACAACATGGCGGCATTTAACCGTTTTATAGAAAAATGGATGGCACTGGTGACACCAATCTGCCTTCTTTTGGGCGTGTGGTTCCCGGATATTGCAAAACATGGACTCCCATATGTTCCGTTTGTCTTTGCATTTATGACATTTAATGGTGCTTTGAAGTCTAGCTTCAAAGATGTGGCGGGGGTATTTAAGAACCCGTCAATACTTCTTGTGATGCTCGGGCTTATTCATGTTGTAATGCCGGTATTTGCCTGCGGACTTGGACATTTATTTTTCACAGATAATGCAAGGCTGATTGCCGGGATGGTGTTGGAATTTTCAGTGCCGACAGCGGTGTCAGGACTGATGTGGATAACAATCTACAGCGGAAATAGTCCGTTATCGCTGTCTCTGGTGGTGACAGATACGGTGTTGTCGCCGTTTTTAATTCCATTGACATTAAGGATTCTTCTTGGAAAAACAGTACATATGGATACAGTACAGATGATGCAGGAGCTGATCTTCATGGTGGCATTTCCGGCAATTTTTGCTATGTGCCTGAATCAGATCAGCCATAATCGCGCAAAAGAATGTTTGCCGAAAGTGCTCGCACCTTATTCCAAACTGGCGTTGATATTTGTTGTAATATCCAATTCATCCAAAGTGGCACCGTATATTCGCCATATGAACGGACAGCGGGTAGCTGTAGCAGTAACAATTCTCGTACTGGCGGCAAGCGGTTATGCAATCGGACTTCTGGTCGCAAAATTATGGAAGAAGGATCACGAAACATCTATTTCCATGATGTACGGAAACGGAATGCGTAATATCAGCGTGGGAGCCGTGATTGCGGCGGCATATTTCCCGGGAGAAGTGATGTTCCCGGTTATGATCGGAACGTTGTTCCAACAGGTACTGGCTGCATTTTATGGAAAAGCAACGGAGCAGCCGGGTGACAGCAGTAAAAACTAAGATTTCCCTAAGAATATCTTTAGAATTATTTTCTTTACAAGGATGTGTATTCTATTTATAATTTTACCAACAAAAGAAATGAGGAAAAAGGATGCACAAAAGACGAAGAGAGTTTAAGAAGAGAGCCAGATGTGTGTTGAAGACGCATTACTGGCTTTTTGTTATGTTATGCCTTATTGCAGGCATGATCGGAACAGAATTTACCACTTCCGTGAAACTGGGAAAGGACGCAGCAGTGTCTTATGCGGAAGCAGAGAACACGGTCAATCGTCTGACAACGGATAACCTGATCGGAGCGTTCTATGATAATCTGGAAGAATTTAATGAAGGAAAAGAGGCGGAGCAGAGAGCGCGCATTGATGAAAAGAAGAAACGCTATGAAGAAGAATCAAAAAAGAATGAAAATGCGGTTCTTGGACGAAGCAGGGGTGTCTTTTCCGGCATTGTAAATAAAGCCGCTTCCGGTGAATATATTGTTACACTTGCAGTTGCGGTGCGCTCACTGGTCGGCTCGGATAACATAGCTGCCTGGCTGCTGATCGTTGTCAGCCTGGCACTGATCTTTTTCGTGCAGACCTTTATCGTAGATGTGTATCAGATTGTTATGCGAAGGATGCTTTTGGAAGGGCGCTGTTATAAGCGCGTTCCGCTACACAGAGTGTGGTTCCTGATGCGGGTGCGCAAATGGATGCATGCGGGAGTCACGCTTCTGTTAAAACAGGCATTGCACACTGTGTGGGGGCTTACGGTTATCGGGGGCGTTGTCAAATATTATTCTTATTATCTGGTTCCTTATATTGCAGCAGAGAATCCATCAATTAAGGCGGCAGATGCGATCACATTATCAAGGCAGATGATGGACGGGCATAAGTGGGAATGTTTTGTGATGGAATTGTCGTTCTGGGGCTGGAGATTTCTTGGATTTTTTACAATGGGAATTGCCAACATTTTCTATATCAATCCATTTATGGCTGCGACAATGGCAGAATATTATGTGAGTCTGCGAGAGGAGGCAATCGACAGGAAACTTCCGCTGGCAGAACAGTTAAATGATAGATATCTGTATGAGCATCCGGAACAGATGGTGCTGGATGCGGCTTATGAAGACGTTAGAGAAGTGGAGGAAGAACCGCCGGTTGTTATAGAAGGTCTGACTGGAGTTCAGAAGTTTCTTGCAAATACACTGGGAATCACAGTGCTGCATCAGAAAGAGATGGATGCGCTGGAGGAAGAGGCAAACCGAAAATTCCGGGTTGTGCATGATATACGTGCATACAAAGGAATTGTTTATCCGACCAGACTGTATCCGATTTCGGAAGTGAAGAGAAATAATCTGCTGGAAAATATGAACTTTTTGCGTCATTACTCTATCTGGTCTGTGATCATGATGTTTTTTATTATGTCATTTGCAGGCTGGGTGTGGGAAGTGAGTCTACATTTTCTGACCAAAGGATGTTTTGTTAACCGTGGGGTTCTTCACGGTCCGTGGTTGCCGATTTACGGGGCTGGCAGTGTACTGATTTTATTGTTGCTGAACCGTCTGCGCAGAAAACCTGTGGCAGAATTTATTGCAGCGGTAGCCTTGTGTGGATTTATAGAATATTATACATCTTATTTCCTAGAGATTATAACGCATGGCAAGCGATGGTGGGATTATCATGGATATTTTCTGAATCTTAACGGAAGGATCTGTGCAGAAGGGCTTTTGACATTTGGAATCGGAGGCGTTGTAATGGTATATGTACTGGCGCCATTTTTAGACAATCTGATCCGCAGGCTTCCGATGCGACGTCTGATTGCGTTATGTGTGCTGTTGTTAGTATTGTTTGGCGCAGATCAGATGTGGTCGGTACGTCATCCGAATGAGGGGAAAGGAATCAGCAAAATGAGGACGACAGCCGTCCGGACATATGAAAAAGAAGGGAAGGTAGTAAAACAATGATCGCATTATATCTGGCTCCGCTGTATCTGTTATTATGCGGATATATACTCTGGCGCATGCTGCACTGGCTTGCAGCCTGTCACGATGTGACAAAAAATTTTTTTCTCAGGGGACTGCTCGTCACAGTGTACGTTTTTCTGGCGCTAAGCCTGCTTTTTGGATTCCTTGTACCGCCGTCGATGTTACAAAGAGTGCTGAAAGGGATTGGCAATTACTGGCTGGGTGTGTTATTATATATCTTGCTTACAGTTCTTGTAGCAGATCTTATAAGACTCATTCTGAAACATGTGTCATTTCCGAAAAAGGAAAGACTTTTTTCAAGAAAAGGACATGTTATCGTGGGCAGTATATGTCTGGCAGTGATTCTGGCATTCAGTGCCGCCGGGATCTATGGTGCACGTCATATCGTAACGACAGATTATCAGGTAAAGATATCAAAGAAAGCAGGGAATCGGAAGGAACTGAATCTTGTTCTTGTGGCTGATTTCCATCTGGGATACAGCATCGGCAGCAGCCATATGCAGCGGATGGTGGAGAAGATCAATGCGTCAAAACCGGATCTTGTAGTGATCGCGGGAGATATTTTTGACAATGAATATGAGGCATTGGATAATCCGGAGCGCCTGGAGAAGATATTAAGATCGATCAAGAGCAGGTATGGTGTCTATGCATGTTACGGCAACCATGATATACAGGAGAAGATTCTGGCAGGATTTACATTTCCGAGAAAAGGGAAGAAGATGAGCGATCCGCGGATGGATACATTTTTGGAGAAATCAAATATTCATCTGCTTCGGGATGAAGCAGTCGAGATCGACAATGCTTTTTATCTGTTCGGAAGAGCTGATTATGAACGTCCGGGAAGAGGGATCAGGAAGAGAAAGCTTCCGAAAGAACTGGTGAAGGAAATGGATCAGAAGAAACCAATTCTTGTAGTGGATCATGAACCGAGAGAATTAAAAGAACTGGCAGATGCGGGAGTGGATCTGGATCTGTGTGGACATACACATGATGGCCAGATGTTCCCGGGGAACTTGGTTACGGACATGATGTGGGAGAACTCCTATGGCTATCTGAAAAAGGGAAAGATGCATAATATCGTGACTTCCGGGCTTGGCGTATTCGGACCGGATATGAGAGTGGGTACGAAGAGTGAGATCTGCCGGATTAAGATAAAATTCAATTAGAGAGAAAGAGAGAAAGGGAATTGCAAAAAAGTAAAACTTTCTCTTTCTTTTCGCTCTGAATTGGTGTATGATAGTAAAAGACACAACATATTGTGTAATGACAAGTTAAAAATATCTATATTTTGTTATAAAAAAAGAATGCTAAAAAAGGAGAAATCAAGGGGATTATGGGAATTCAAGTGAAAAATCATGTGATCAAACGAAACGGAGAGGAAGTACCGTTCCAGCTTGATAAGATCATAAATGCGATCAAATCTGCAAACAAAGAGGTAGAACGGATCCATCAGTTGAATGAATATCAGATTCTTGCAGTGGCAGATACAATCGGTCAGAAAGTGAACGAATATCGCCATGCCGTGAATGTAGAAGATATTCAGGATATGGTAGAGACCGGCATCATGGAGATGCGTGGATATGAAGTCGCACAGAAGTATGTGCGTTATCGTTATAAGAGAGAGCTTACCAGAAAATCAAATACAACAGATAATGGAATCCTCGCACTGATCGAGCACATGAATGAAGAAGTAAATCAAGAGAATTCCAACAAGAATCCTGTGATCAATTCTACACAGAGAGATTACATGGCAGGAGAAGTCAGCAAAGACTTATCCAGACGTCTGCTCCTTCCGGAAGAGATTGTGCAGGCGCACGAAGCAGGAATCATCCACTTCCATGATTCTGATTATTTTGCACAGAAAGAACATAACTGTGATCTGATCAATTTACAGGATATGTTGCAGAATGGTACAGTGATCAGTGAGACGCTGATCGAGAAGCCGCATAGCTTTTTTACAGCATGTAATGTAACGACCCAGATCGTGGCACAGGTGGCAAGTAACCAGTATGGCGGACAGTCTTTTACACTGGCACATCTGGCACCGTTTGTAGATATCAGCAGACAGAAACTCCGTAAGAATGTTATCGCTGAGAGACAAGAATGTGGCGAGAGCATGGATCCGGAAATCATTGACAAGATTACAGAACGCAGACTCCGCGATGAAGTAAAGAGCGGAATCCAGACGATCCAGTATCAGCTTATCACACTGATGACCTGTAATGGACAGGCGCCGTTTGTAACCGTATTTATGTATCTGGATGAAGTAGAAGACGGACAGTTAAGAAATGACCTTGCTATGATCATTGAAGAAGTGATGAGACAGAGAATGCAGGGCGTTAAGAATGAAAAAGGTGTATGGATCACTCCGGCATTCCCGAAATTGATCTATGTATTGGATGAAGATAATATTACAGAAGGTTCCAAGTACTGGGAACTGACCAAGCTGGCAGCAGAATGTACAGCAAAACGTATGGTACCGGATTATATTTCCGCTAAGATGATGCGTGAGCTGAAGCAGGGAGAAGTTTACCCGTGTATGGGCTGCCGTTCATTTTTGACAGTTGAGGACGAGCAGAGAAATCCGGACGGAAGCCATAAGTTCTATGGACGTTTCAATCAGGGAGTTGTAACGATCAATCTTGTAGATGTGGCATGTTCTTCCAATGGAGATATGGATAAATTCTGGAAGATTCTGGATGAACGTCTGGAGTTGTGCCACCGGGCACTCCGCTGCAGACATGAGCGTCTTCTCGGAACGATTTCCGATGTAGCGCCGATCCTGTGGCAGTATGGTGCACTGGCAAGACTGAAGAAGGGTGAGACGATCGACAGACTGCTTTATAATGGATATTCAACAATCTCTCTCGGATATGCGGGCCTTTATGAGATGTGCATGCGTATGCTTGGCAAATCCCATACAGATCCGGAAGCAAGCCCGTTTGCACTGGAAGTTATGCAGAAACTGAATGATAAGTGCAAAGAATGGAAAGAAGCAGAGCACATCAGCTATTCCGTATACGGGACACCGATGGAATCTACAACTTACAAATTTGCAAAATGTTTACAGAAACGTTTTGGAATCATCAAAGGCGTAACCGATAAGAATTATATTACGAACAGCTATCACGTACATGTAACAGAGAAGATCGATGCATTTAAGAAACTGAAATTCGAATCCGAATTCCAGAAGTTGTCTCCGGGTGGAGCGATCAGCTACATCGAAGTACCGGATATGCAGGACAATATTCCGGCAGTACTCTCCGTTATGCAGTATATTTATGAGAATATCATGTATGCTGAGTTGAATACGAAGAGCGATTACTGTGAATGTTGCGGCTATACCGGTGAGATCCAGATCAAGGAAGACGGAAACGGTAAACTGATTTGGGAGTGTCCGAACTGCGGTAACAGAGATCAGGATAAGTTATGTGTAGCAAGAAGAACCTGTGGATATATCGGAACACAGTTCTGGAATCAGGGAAGAACACAGGAAATCAAAGACCGCGTACTTCACCTGTAAGAAGGAAAGATTGACAAAAAGAACAACTCCATATATAATATAACCTATTGAATTACTGGGAATATGAAGTGACCGGCGGGTGCATGCATGAGAGACATGGAATGCAGCCGCTGGTTTTGCGTAACAAACTTACAAAGCGTGTTCTATTATTGCGATAAAATCTGTGAGACACGTTTCGTACGGCAGAAGGAGAAGATAAGAAGATGCTGACACAATTTTCGAGAACCGAATTATTACTTGGAAAAGAAGCAATGGACAGGCTTGCGAATGCCAGAGTTGCGGTATTTGGAATCGGTGGCGTGGGCGGTTACGTCTGCGAGGCACTGGTGCGAAGCGGCGTAGGTGCATTTGATCTGATCGATGATGATAAAGTATGTCTGACGAACCTGAACCGTCAGATCATTGCGACAAGAAAGACTGTTGGAAAATATAAGACAAAAGTGATGCGTGACCGTATCCTGGAGATCAATCCGAATGCAAAAGTGACGATCCATGACTGCTTCTTCCTGCCGGAAAATGCAGATGATTTCGCATTTGAAGAGTATGATTATATCGTCGATGCTGTAGATACGGTAACGGCAAAGATCGCACTTGTGATGGCGGCAAAGGAGAAAAATGTGCCGATCATCAGCAGTATGGGGGCCGGAAATAAACTGGATGCCAGTATGTTCCGCGTGGCAGACATTTATAAGACGAAAGTATGCCCGCTTGCAAAAGTTATGCGCCGGGAACTGAAAAAACGTGGCGTAAAGAAGCTGAAAGTGGTATATTCAGAAGAGCAGCCAACCAGACCGAAAGAAGATATGGCGACCAGCTGCAGACACAACTGTATCTGCCCGCCGGGAGCAAAGCATAAGTGCACGGAGAGAAGAGATATTCCGGGAAGTGTGGCATTTGTACCTTCGGTGGCAGGACTTATTATTGCCGGTGAAGTGGTAAAAGACCTGGCTGCAGGAGAAACACAGAAATAGATTCGATAAGAAAGCAAAATTGGTGATACAAAGATGAGTATTTCAATAGCGGAATTAAAAAAATTAGAAAAAGACAGTTATGAGCTTCTGGATATCCGCAGTGAGGTAGAGATTTCCCACGGAGCAATTCCCGGAGCAATTGCGGTAAAGCCGGAAGAGATTGAAAAAAAATTAAAAAATAAAGAGCTGGATCCGGAGAAAAAGCAGGTTATTTGCTGTAGCAGAGGAAAAATCAGCGTAGAGATCGCAGAAGAGCTGGAAGAAGAAGGATATAACGCAGAGAGCCTGGAAGGCGGTTATGTAGCCTGGCTGATGGACGTTATGAAAGAGGAGATGGATAAGGATCAGAATAATGAGAAAGCAAAGGAAGTAGAGCAGAGCCTTCGCAAGAAATTCAAGAAAAAAATCTGGTCTAAATTTACAAAAGCGATCAACACGTATGAACTGGTAAAACCGGGAGATAAGATTGCAGTCTGTATTTCCGGTGGAAAAGATTCGATGCTGATGGCGAAATGCTTTCAGGAACTGAAAGTACACAACAAGTTTGATTTTGAAGTAAAGTTTCTTGTAATGGATCCGGGATACAGCCCGGAGAATCGCAAGGTTATTGAAGATAATGCGAAGAAACTGAATATTCCGATCACAATCTTTGAATCCGATATTTTTGAATCGGTATTTAATGTAGAGAAATCACCGTGCTATCTCTGTGCGAGAATGCGCAGAGGACATCTGTATCATTTCGCAAAAGATATGGGATGTAATAAGATCGCACTGGGACATCATTATGATGATGTGATCGAGACGATCCTGATGGGAATGCTTTACAGCGGACAGATCCAGACGATGATGCCAAAACTGCATAGTACAAATTTTGAGGGAATGGAGCTGATTCGTCCACTCTATCTTGTGCGTGAAGATGACATCAAGGCATGGAGAGATTATAACGATTTGCATTTTATTCAGTGTGCATGTAAATTTACAGACACTTGTACAACATGTAACAATGAAGAGAACCAGTCCAAGCGGATCGAGATCAAGAATCTCATCAGCGAATTGAAAAAGACGAACCGGTTCGTCGAGGGCAACATTTTCAAGAGCGTAGAAAATGTCAATTTAAATACCATTGTGGCATATAAGAAAGATGGAGTGAAACATAATTTCTTAGACACTTATGATGAAATATAAAAAACAGAGGGAACAGGAAAGTAAGTACGTGTTCCCTCTGTTTTTATAATGTGCAGTCTTTTTCAGTGAAAAAGAAAAGTTAAGAAGTTGTATCTCTGCGGATCAAAATCGGTGTAATCATTTTGTGGATGATATCAGACTGTGGTTTTGGCTTGCGTTTTTTTTGCTCGTTCATCTGTGATACAAGTAATTCCATTGCTTCATAAGCAATTTTATCAATCTGCTGACCTACAGTGCTGATAGGGATGATTGCTTCAGATGCAATTGGAGAATCATCAAATCCGACAATACGGTATTCGTCAGGGAAATGTCCATATTTGCGCATGAGTAAATTAAGAAAAATATTTGCATGTGTATCATTAGCCATAAAGATTCCTTTTCTTATATTTGGATATTTTCCCTCAATAGAAGAAAAAATATCAGCAATCCGCTGGGTGGTCTCGGCATAAGTATTTCCTAAATCAGAAAGAATGAGTTCATTCGGAATATTATATTGTTCGCATGTGTCACAGAACCCTTTGATTCGGCCATAGGAAGGGATCTGTGTGGGAACATGGGAATTAATGTGAATCAAAATCTCGCAATCGTTTTTGATAAGCAGACTGGTAGCCTGAACAGCACCCATATAGTTATCTGTGTTGATGCTGTTAACATATTGATCCTCACGTTCGATTGTAACAATTGGGATTTGATAGGAAGCCAGTTCCTTGGAAGGAATAGTATGGCTTAATACGATTAATCCCTCAATTTTATAAGCAAGTAATTCCTGGAGATATTTGCGCTCGGTTTCTTCGGATCCTTTTCCGGTTGAAAAGACAAGAAACTTGTATCCAAATTTTTCATAAGTAGATAAAATTTGATTTAACATTTCAGAGTAATAATGCAAAAATAAATTTGGAAGCATAATGCCGACAAATTCACTTTTCCCATTTGCAAGGACTTTTGCAAGTTTATTTTCCTGATAGTCCAGATCGATAAGAGCCTGGGCAATGATTTCCTGATTTTTCAGAGTGAGTGAATCTGGATTATTAAAATATCGGGAGATCGTAGTTTTGGAAAAATTCGTATATCTTGCTATATCATTAAAAGTAATTTTTTTCTTTTTTTCACTCATATATAGACACCTTCCTTTATATGTAGGTAATATGATCAACAATTATCAAATCTTCACTTAGTATAGCAGAAGTCCGCATACAATACAATTGTAAAATAACCAGTTAAGTAACCGGTTACATAAATGCGTAGAACAGTATTGACAAACAGGTTTCCCGGATGTATTATTGGATTATAAAGTAACCGGTTACTTTACCGGTTACACAGTGGAGTATAGATTGAATGGAAAGCTGGAAAGGAGACAAAAAAGATATGAAAAAACGCATAATAGCTGCGTTGATGGCCGGAGTGCTGATGATCAGTCTGACCGGATGTCAGAAGAGTACACCGAAGCCAGGAAGTATTGCAGGGTACGATAAAGGAGAACAATACTTGTCCATATGGGTGCATTCTATCGAAGATACGGATGAGGGACGATGCTACAGAGAAGCAGTGAATGCATTTAATAAGGCATATGATGGAAAATATTTTGCGGATATTGAATTTATTCCGAGAAATGATAGCGGTGGTGGCTACTCAGATAAAATCAATGCATCGGTTATGTCTGGAGATCTTCCGGATGTACTTACTGTTGATGGGCCAAATATTGCGGCTTATGCAGAGAACGGAATTATTCAGCCATTGGCAAAAATGACAGAAAAAGAAAAAAGTGTTTATTTGAAATCGATCATTGAGCAGGGAACTTACAACAATAAGTTATATGCATTAGGTGCGATGGAGTCAAGTGTCGGGCTGTATTATAATAAAGAAATTTTAGACGAAGCGGGCATTCAGGTGCCGGATGCAGATCATCCATGGACGCAGTCACAGTTTTTGGAAGTTCTGAAAAAACTGAAACCGATTATGGATAAGAAAAATGGTTATGCATTAGACATGACATTTCCGGTGGGTGAGGCTACCATATATTATTATGCTCCGTTTTTCTGGTCAAACGGCGGAGATCTGACAGACAAAACAGGACTTACCGTAGATGGAATTTTTAATTCTAAACAGAATATAAAAACAGTTTCTTATTTTAAGACATTATTGAAACAGAAATATATGTCGAAAGTTCCGATCGACTCTTTGTTTGAGAGCGGAAGAGCGGCATTTAAAATTGATGGAGCATGGGAAGTAAATACATTGTATACCAGTTATCCGGATGTATCTTTTGGTGTGGCACCGTATGTTGTGGGAGATGAATGGAATGGAGAGCAATATGCACCTACCGGTTCATGGGCATTTGCAGCTTCTTCCAAAACAAAGCATATCAAAGGAGCAACAGAACTTGTAAAATGGATGAGCGGCGTAGAGAGTGGAAAACGTCTGTGGGAAAAATCAAAATCTTTCCCATCTACTTATGAAGCATACGAGTCCATCGATGTGTTTAAAAAAGATAAGAACTATAAAGAATTATATTATCAGTTAAGTAAATACGGTCATCCAAGACCGAAGACACCTGCTTATCCGCAGGTAAGTACATCATTTCAGCAAGTACTGGAAAATTCTGTTCTGAGCGGATACGATGCAAAAGAACAGTTGGATAAATCTGTAGAAAGGATTGACGCAAAGCTGAAGCGTTATAAAACAAAGTAATGAGAAAAAGAATGGAATCCATTATGGGAATGGCTTTTTTCGGGCCGGCATTGATACTGTTAACCTTATTTCTGTTTTTGCCAATGATTCTGACTTTGATATTCAGTTTTACTGATTTCCTGGCATTAAACCCTGGACTGACACATTTTGTAGGACTGGACAATTATTTCCAGATCCTGAAGGATGATGATTTCCGACAGGCATTTGGCAATACATTAAAATTTGTTATAATCATAGTCCCTTTGCAGAGCATTGGTGCATTGGTACTTGCGTTGCTGATCAATAAAGTAGCATATTGCAAAACTTACTTTAAAGTAGCATTTTTTATTCCGGTTGTAATGTCTCTTGCAGTAGTTTCTACACTCTGGGTACAGATTTACAGCCCGGAAGGAATTTTGAATTCGATTCTTGCACATGTAGGAATCCATGCTCAGCCATTTATCAACAGTGCTTCACAGGCACTTCCGTCTATTGCGATCATGAGTGCATGGCAGGGAATGGGTTATCAGATGCTGATCTTCCTTGGAGGTTTGCAGCAGATTAATCCGGCACTTTATGAGGCGGCAGAAATGGATCATGCAAGCAACTGGCAGAAATTTAAAGATATTACATTGCCGGAATTAAAACCACTGTGTATTTTTGTATTCATTACCGTAACAATCGGAGCATTCCGCATGTTAGTACAGCCAATGGTTATGACCGGAGGAGGTCCATCCCATTCTACGTACACAATGGTATACGATATATACGAGACAGGTACTGTGAACTGGGAGATTGGACTGGCTTCCACTATGGCAATTGTATTTGCATTCTTTGTCATGGTTCTTACTGTAATTCAGACAATCGTTACAAAAGATAAGGAGGGTACAAAGCATGTTAACAAAAAAGCAAAAGCATTTTAACATCATTCTTGCAGTCGTGATGATTGCGATGTCTTTGTTTTTCCTGTTCCCGGTTATATGGATGCTGGCCAATTCATTTAAGACAGATGCAGCTATCACGAGTGATATGAACTCTCTGGCAGCATTTGTGCCGCCGGCATTAAGCGGTAAATTTTTAGACAATTACATTACAATTCTGACCAATACGAATTTTATTCGCTATATGCTGAATACACTATTTTACGCAGCGGTGCTGATTCTTTTGGGAATTATTGTTAACGGTCTGGCAGGTTATGCACTGGCAAAGATCAATTTCCCATTTAAAGAGAGATGGCTTCTGATCATTATGCTTCTGATGATCGTGCCTATGGAAACAATTATTACAATTCATTTTTTATTTATCGCAAAATTAGGATTACTGAACAATGTGATTGGATATGTTCTTCCGATGATCGTCAATCCATTTAACATCTTCTTGTTCCGGCAGGTGTTTGTAAGTTTGCCGGATGATGTGTATGAGGCGGCACAGCTGGATTTCTGCAGTCCGGTAAAATACTTTTTTACAATGGTGTTGCCTATGTCAAAGAGTGTAGTGGCAACGGTTAGCGTATTTACATTTTTAAATGTATGGAATGATTACTTATGGCCGTCACTGGTATTTACTTCCAGTGATCTTCTGACAGCACAGATCGGCTTGAATGCGATCACTTCAAACGATAATACAACGATGGGACAGACATTAGCCGTTATTACGTTAGTTACAATTCCGGTAATTATTATTTATGCATTATTCTCAAAACAGATTGTAGAAGGTGTAGTATCTACCGGTTCGAAGGAGGGTTAAGCGATGAGCTTTATTGAATTAAAAAATGTATGTAAACAGTATGCAAATACGAATAAAAAAGCAGTTACGGATTTCAATCTGAAAATTAATGAAAATGAATTTATTGCATTTGTAGGACCATCCGGATGTGGAAAATCAACGACACTTCGTATGATTGCCGGATTTGAGGAAATTACAAGTGGTGAATTATATATTGACGGGAAAAAGATGAATGAGGTTGCGCCAAGAGACAGAGGAATCTCAATGGTATTTCAGAATTATGCATTGTATCCGCACATGACAGTGGAGAAGAATATAGGATATGGTTTGAAAAATATGAAGGTACCGGCAGAAGAGATCAAGAAGAAAGTAGACTGGGCAATTGATATTCTGGGTCTGGAAGAATACAGAAAGCGCAAACCGAAAAATCTTTCTGGTGGTCAGAGACAGAGAGTAGCACTTGGACGTGCGATCGTAAAAGATCAGAAAGTATTTCTGATGGATGAACCTCTTTCAAACCTGGATGCAAAACTGAGAGTCAGTATGCGAAATGAGATCAGCAAACTTCATCGAAATCTGGGAAGTACAACGATTTATGTAACACATGACCAGGTAGAAGCAATGACAATGGCTGACCGCATTGTCATCATGAAAGACGGAGTAGTACAGCAGGTTGGAGAACCGATGGAGCTTTATGAACATCCGGTAAATAAGTTTGTAGCCGGATTTATCGGCTCTCCACAGATGAATTTCTTTGAAGTAGAAGTGGAGGATAGACAGATTGTATTCTCTGACGGAAACCGTATGCAGATCACAGAAGAAATGGCAAAAAAATTAAGCCCGTATAAAAAGAAAGTTATTCTCGGAATCCGTGGGGAAGATATCAAATTTGATCCACAGAATCTGGATGTATTCAAAGACAATAAAATGTGTGCAGTTGTGGATAACATAGAGATTATGGGAAATGAAAACAATCTGTATTTTAATTTTGGAGGCAATACAGCTATTGCAAGAGTATCCAAATACGAAGTGTGTCATGTCGGAGACAAAGTAGAATTTGTTTTTGTTCCCCACAGAATGCATTTCTTTGATTGTAAGACAGAAGAAGTAATTCCAGTATAGAAGGAGAAAGTATGAATAAATTAAGTAAAGCAAATGAATATGTGGCGAAAAATCACATAGCGAAGGAAGAATTACCGGTATTTCATGTAACTCCGCCATGTGGGTGGATGAATGACCCAAACGGATTTTCAGCTTTTCAGGGGAAAGCACATTTGTTCTACCAGTTTCATCCATATAGTGATGCGTGGGGACCGATGCATTGGGGACATTGTGAAACGGAAGATTTTATGAAATGGACAGAACTTCCGGTAGCGCTTGCACCGGATCAGAGTTATGATGCGGCAGGATGTTTTTCCGGCTCGGGAATTGAGACAGACCAGGGACATTTACTCGTCTATACCGGAGTAATTGAAAAAGAAGAAAACGGTGAAAAGATATGCCGTCAGAATCAGTGCATTGCATTGGGAGATGGAAAAACTTATGTAAAAACAGAAGGAAATCCGGTGGTAACCGGAGAAATGCTGCCGCAAACTTTCAGCAGAGAGCATTTCAGAGATCCAAAAATCGGCAAACAGGAAGACGGATATTACATGGTAGTCGGAAATAAGACGGAAGACGGAGTTCCACAGGTTGTAATGTTTTCTTCTGAAGATTTAAAAGAGTGGAAATATGTTTCCGTATTGGCCAGTGATGAAGAAGGAAAATATGGTTCCATGTGGGAGTGTCCAGATTTCTTCTTATTGGATGGAGAATATGTGCTGATTACTTCACCACAGGATATTTCCGCCGGCCCAGAATTACATAACGGAAATAATTCCGTTTATTACCTTGGAAAATATGAAAAGAAGACACACAAATTTCATTATGAACAGGTGTATTCTCTGGATGATGGACTGGATTTTTATGCACCGCAGACGATGCAAACTCCGGACGGAAGAAGAATCATGATCGGCTGGATGAAATCCTGGGATTCTGATGTACGCCCTGCAGGACAGAAATGGAATGGCATGATGACTTTGCCGCGAGAACTGCGTATGGAGCAGGGAAGACTGATGCAATGTCCGGTACGTGAAATCGAAAAATATTATAAAAATTCAGTTTCTTACGAAAAAGAGAATATTCAGGGAATCCGTAAATTAGAAAATATTTCAGGACGTGTGCTGGATATGACTGTTGAAATTACAGATGGAGATTATCGTGAATTTACCGTTGATTTTGCACAGGATGCACAGCATAAAGTAAGCTTTAGTTACTATAAGAATAAGAAAATGTTTGAAATCGACCGTACATATTCCGGCATGGTACGTGATGTATTGTCAAATAGAAAAGTCAGAGTTAAATCTTCAGATGCAAAAATGAAGATGCGATTTATTCTGGATAAATATTCTGCTGAAATTTTTATTAATGATGGAGCGCAGGTATTTAGTACAACCTTTTATACACCAATGAATGCAGATGGAATCCAGTTTGTATGTGATGGCTCTGCGGTGGTTAATATTCATAAACACGATATTGAAGTGAAATAACTAGGAGAACACCATGAAAAAGTTTGATGTGACTGCTTTAGGAGAATTGTTAGTAGATTTTACAGAAAATGGAATAAGTGCGCAGGGAAATACACTTCTGGAGGCAAATCCGGGAGGGGCACCCTGCAATGTATTGGCTATGCTTAAGAATCTCGGGAAAAAGACGGCATTTATTGGAAAAATCGGGAACGATGCATTAGGTAAAATGTTGAAAAAGACAGTAGAGGATCAGGGAATTTGCATAGACAATCTCGTAGAAGATGAAGAAATACACACAACACTTGCCTTTGTCCATTCAGATAAAGACGGAGACAGAAGTTTTTCTTTTTACCGTAATCCGGGGGCAGATCTTATGCTGCAGTGGGAGGAAATAAATGTCGATTTTCTGGTAAATACAAAGATTTTTCATTTTGGCACCCTGTCTATGACGGAAGAAGAGATAAAAAATGTGACAAAAAAAGCAGTTCAGAAAGCAAAAGAAAACGGTGTGTTGATTTCTTTTGATCCGAATTTCAGGCCACCGTTATGGAAAGATATGGAAGATGCCAGACAACAGATGTGGTACGGTATTGGGCAGTGTGATATTTTGAAGATATCAGATGATGAGATTCTCTTTCTGACAGGGACGAAAGACATTGATGAAGGGATTGCCAGAATTAGAGAGAAAAGTCATGCAAAACTAATTTGTGCAACAATGGGTAAAAATGGAAGTAAGGTATATTACAAAGGAAAAACTGTCTTTGGAAGACCATTTTTGCGGAAAGATACGATAGAGACAACAGGTGCCGGAGATACTTTTATGGCATGCGTATTAAATACCGTGCTGGAAAAAGGACTGGAGCAGTTGACACAGGAGTCTCTGACAGAAATGCTGTTATTTGCAAATGCAGCATCTTCCATTATTACTACACGTAAAGGTGCATTAAAAGTAATGCCACAGAGACAGGAGATTCTGGACTGCCTCATTTCCTAAATCATAGGAAATACGATTTCATTTCAGATAGAAATATGCTACTCTTACAACAATCGGAGGCTGCATCAGTCAGCCTCCGTTTATCAAAAGCTTTTATTCAAAGCATGCTTTCAAAATGAAAACTTTGTTTTACCAACTTTACACTATTGCAAAAAAACACTACAATGTTATATAGAAATAATGTGAGGTATAACTATGAACTATGGAACGATAAAAGAATATGATATTGCAGACGGACCGGGTGTGCGTGTCAGCCTGTTCGTGTCCGGTTGCCGGCATCACTGCAAGGGATGCTTTAATGAAGAAACCTGGAATTTTAATTATGGAGAGCCTTTTACCGATGAAGTAAAAGACCGGATTTTAAAACTTCTGGAGCCGGTATATATTCAGGGATTTTCCCTGCTGGGTGGAGAGCCTTTTGAGCCGGAGAATCAGGTTGTGCTTGTGAATCTTCTAAGAGAGATCAAGGAGACGTATCCGAAGAAAGATATCTGGTGCTACAGCGGCTATCTCTTTGATGTGGATCTTGCAGAGGGAGGCAGAGTGTATACAGAGGTGACAGATGAGATGCTGTCTTATATCGATGTGCTTGTAGATGGTGAATTTGTAGAAGAATTAAAAGATATTACGCTGAAATTTCGCGGCAGTAGCAACCAGAGGATTCTGGAACTTGCAAAACTGCGGTAAATGTAAATAAGGAAGGGGACTTAATTATGAATTCAGCTTATGAGAAATTGACAGATTGTTATGAATCAGTAAAGGGGGAACTTCCGTTCAAACCAAAAGTAGCGCTGGTACTTGGTTCAGGACTCGGTGACTATGTGAAGAAGATGAAGGTGGAGAAAATTATTTCTTACCATGATATTGATGGTTTCCCGGTATCTACAGTTCAGGGACACAAAGGTCAGTTTGTATTTGGATATGTAGGGAACGTACCGATCGTAGCGATGCAGGGACGGGTTCACTACTATGAAGGCTATTCTATGACAGATGTAGTACTCCCAATCCGCCTGATGCGTCTGATGGGGGCAGAAGTGCTGTTTCTTACGAATGCTTCCGGCGGTGTAAACTACGATTATGAGCCGGGAGATTTTATGCTGATCCAGGATCAAATCGCAAGTTTTGTTCCGTCACCATTAATTGGAACGAATATAGATGAACTGGGAGCGAGATTTCCAGATATGTCAGAAATCTATGATGAAGATCTATGCAAATTGATTCGCTATACAGCAAGTGATCTTCAGCTTACTCTGCGCGAAGGTACTTATCTGCAGCTTACCGGACCACAGTATGAATCACCGGCTGAGATCCGGATGTACCGGCTGTTAGGTGCAGATGCAATCGGAATGAGTACGGCATGTGAAGCGATTGCAGCAAACCATATGGGTATGAAGATCTGCGGAATTTCCTGTATCTCTAATATGGCATGTGGCATGACAGATGAACCGCTCAGTCATACGGAAGTTCAGGAGACAGCAGATCGTGTGGCACCATTATTCAGAAGTCTTGTATCCGAATCGATTATCCGGATTTCAGATTTTCTGGAGCAGAAGGAGGCAGAAGCTCAGGAGAAAGAAGAAAAGTAAGAAAATACAGGAGAATCTATGAAAATAAGAATATATAATGCCAGGATTTTACCAATGACAGAAGAAAAGGCAGGACATTTTCAGATTGTGGAAGGGGAAATCCAGATTATAGAAGATAAGATTGCTTATGTCGGATTCTCAGAAATTGCACCATCCGGCTGTGGCAGTACCGGAAAAGAACAGTCTGCATCAGGTGCTGATGATAAATGGGATCGAGAGATTGATGCCCAAGGCAATCTGATCCTTCCGGGATTTAAGAATGCACATACACATTCGGGTATGACGTTCTTGCGTTCGTACGCGGATGATCTGCCGCTTCTGGACTGGCTGAACAAACAGGTATTCCCAATGGAGGCAAAGCTTACACCGGAAGATGTATATTTGTTTTCAAAACTGGCAGTTTTAGAATATCTGACAAGTGGGATTACGGCGAATTTTGATATGTATCTGACACCGGATACGATGGCACAGGCATCAAAGGATCTTGGATTCCGCACGGTTATCTGTGGTGCAGTAAATGATTTCGTACAGTCCGTGCCCGAGATGGAAAAATGGTACAAAACATACAATCAGTTTGATCCGCTGATCTCGTATCAGCTTGGATTCCATGCAGAATATACGACATCAAAGCCGGTTTTGGAGGACATAGCAGCGCTTGCAAAGGATTTAAAAGCACCTGTTTATATGCATAATTCGGAAAGTTGTTCCGAAACGGAACAATGTATTGACAGAACTGGAATGACACCGACAGCGTATCTGGACAGTCTTGGAATGTTCGCACATGGCGGCGGTGGCTTTCACTGTATCCACATGACAGAAGAAGATCTGGAGATTTTTAAAGAACGCGGATTATACGTTGTGACAAATCCAGCATCTAATATGAAGCTGGCAAGCGGGATACCTCCACTTACGAAGATGCTTCAAATGGGAATCCCGGTTGCGATCGGAACGGACGGACCGGCAAGCAACAACTGTCTGGACATGTTCCGGGAGATGTTTCTTGTGACAGGGCTTGCAAAGCTTAAAGAGAAAGATGCGGCAGTTGTTGATGCAAAGGAAGTGTTATATATGGCAGCCGTGCAGGGCGCACGGGCGATAGGGCTTGCGGACTGTGACAGCCTGGCGCCGGGTAAACAGGCAGATCTTATTATGATCGACCTGCATCAGCCGAATATGCAGCCGCTCAATAATCTTACAAAGAATATTGTATACAGCGGAAGTAAGCAGAATGTAGTGATGACGATGATCGCCGGAAAGATTCTCTATGAAAAAGGAGAATTTTATGTTCCGGAAGATGTGGAACGGCTGTATGCGGATGTGAACTGCCGGGTAGAAGAATTGAAGAGATAACAATATAAGACAGAATGAAAACCATAATTTGAACATAGAAAAGAACTGGAGAATTACATGCAAAATATATTATTTGATCTGGATGGAACTTTATTACCGATGAATCAGGAGAAGTTTGTTACTTTTTATCTGCCGCTTCTTGCAGAAAAGATGAAGAAATATGACATAAGTACAAATGACCTGATCTCTGCAGTGTGGAAAGGGTTCTATGCAATGGTGGCAAATGACGGACACCAGACAAATGAAGATGCATTCTGGGAAGCATTTGATGCAGTAACCGGATGGGAGAGAACAGTAGTAGAGCCGGATGTAACCGATTTTTACCAGAATGAATTTAATCAGGCAGTTGTTTCGACAGATCCGACCGGAATGGCAGCAGAGATCATCCATACATTAAAAGAACAGGGGAAAAAGATCTATCTGGCAACGAATCCGGTATTTCCGGAATGTGCGACTATGAACCGTATCAAATGGGCAGGGCTGGATGCGTCGGATTTTGAAGCTGTCACAACTTATGAGAACAGTCATTACTGCAAGCCGAATGTGAAGTATTTTGAAGAAGTATTAAGGGATAATCATTTAAATCCGAAAGAATGTCTGATGGTTGGTAATGATGTAAAAGAAGATCTGGCAGCAGGACAATTGGGGATAAAGACATGGCTTGTAACAGATTGTCTGGAACATGGAGAGGGACTGGATCTTACGAAAGATGTCAAAGCGAATTATCAGAGCACTTTGGAAGAACTTCTGGAGACGTGTCGCAGAGGTGAGCTTTAGAACCATTCAGCCTTTCAGTTGAAAGGAGATAAAAGATGAAGCACGGAAAAAAACACGGACAGAGAAGCTTCAGCAGAGGCTTCTGGCAGACGGGCTGTACAGAGATATTTGAATGTATTTCTTATTATATGGGCAAATCTCTGATCTTGATTTTTACAACTGCATCTGTAGCGCAGGGTGGACTGGGACTGACTGCGGCGCAGGGGGCGGCATTACAATCATTGTTTATTGCTTTTGCATTTTTCGGGCCTCTGGTCGGCGGAGCGATAACAGACCGCTGGCTGGGTGCGAGATATGCGACACCAATTGGTATGGTGCTGGTCGGAATCGGATACTGGTGCGGCTCTATGGCAAAATCTGTGACGCTTGTATATGTCATGATCTTTTTCGTGTGTGCCGGGCGGAGCCTGTTTCAAGTCAGTGCGATGCTGGGGCGGATCGTGGCTGACAAAGATCGGATGGATGCGGCATATTCAATCCGCTATACATTAATGAATGTAGGCGGTTTTCTGGGAACATTTTCTCTTGGAATCTTATATAAAGATGTATTTGCAGTGAACGGCGTCTTTGGGTTTTCAGCATGTTTCCGTGTGGCAGCATGTGCCATGTTCCTTGGAACGATCTGGTTTATCAGTGGATGGAGAAAGATCGGTGAGGTTGGGAAACGACCGTTCAAGACAGAGAAAACAGCAGAAGAAAAGAACTGGGAAAAGGAAAAACTTCCGGTTACGGCAATCGAAAAGAAACGGATTGGCGCAATCTTTCTTGTGTCCGGATTTTCTGTTATTTTCTGGATGCTGTGGGATCTTGCATATCTGCCGGCATACTATTACTGGACAAAATATATGGACTGGACGATAGCAGGATATGAGATACCGGTGAGCTGGTTTGATTCCAGTAATTCGCTGTTCTGTGTCATATTAGGACCTGTAATGGCAGGAGTATGGCTCAGGCTTTCCAGAAGGCCGGAAGGGGATATGAGCCTGTTCCGGAAGACAGGGATCGCATTGTTCCTTCTTGGGCTGGCATATCTGTATTATGCAGTTCTCGATATTGTCCGGGGAAATGGAAAACCATCTGCTGTATGGCTGATATTTTTCACATTTACGCTGACACTGGGGGAAATGTTTTTTGCGCCGCTCGGACATGCATTTATCAGTAAATATGCACCGAGCAGGTATCTGTCAACAATGATGGCGGTGTGGGGACTGGCAATTTTCCTTGCATCATTATGCTATGGAAAAGTTTACGGACGTTTGTTTGAAAGCGGACTGCCTTTCACAAAGGTCTGTGTGGGGATTACCGTGACGGCAGTGGCAGCGGGGTTAATACTTTTTATGTTGGACAAACGGCTGTCCGGTCTGGTTAAAGAATAAATATTATAATAATCTGAAATTTGATATAAGAGAGGGATAAAAAATGAGCAGTACATGGAAATATAAATATTTCATAGATGTAGTAGAAAATAAAAGCTTTACAAAAGCGGGAACGATTAATTATGTATCGCAGACAGCGATTAGTCAGAATATTTCATCACTGGAGAAGAGCATCGGGGGAAAGCTTTTAAACCGTGGAAACGGAGAAATCATACTGACCGAGATTGGGGAAGTTGTGTACAAGCGCGCAAAAGAGATTCTGTCTCTGGAACAGCAGATGCTCCGGGAAGTGGAGCATATTAAAAATAAAGGAATGCTTCTGGTTGGAATGGACAGTGCAATCAATAAGCGTATGTGGATGATGGTAGAGAATGTCTATGAGACTTATTTTCCAAATCTTCCGATTGATTTTACGAAAGTAGATTGCGCGATGGGAGCCTTGATGCTGGAGAGCAGGGATCTGGATGTCTTTGTTGGATATCCGACAGAAGTGCTCAGGCGGATTCCGGCAATCGAGAAAAAAGAATTGTGCCGTCAGTCGGTAGGTATATACGTTGGGAAGCAGACGACCATTCCTTATGGCGAGATTTCTCTGAATGAATTAAAAAATCATCTTTGCTATTGCGCAAACCAGTACGGCGTCAGCTTACAGGAAGAAGCAGAAGAATATCTGAAGGGATCCTGTCCGATCATAGAGACTGGTAATGTGGAGACGATGAAACTGAAAGTCGAATTTAATGATGGCTTTGCTTTTGTAGACAGAGATTATTTTTATCGGAATGACGGTGAGATCAGGGATTTAAAAGATTATGAAAAAGAATGTGTGTTAAAGATGTATTATAAAGCGGACTGTAATAAAAAGACAGCATTTGAATTTATGAAAAAATTGAGAGAAGAATTAAAATAACCTTACCTTATTATGAGATAAGTTTTTGACGTTGGTATTTGTCCTCCCGAAACAGTAGAATAGTCTTATAAGATTGATACTTCAAGGAGGACAAACGAACATGGAGCGTAAAAACATGTGGGAAGGATATTCGGAGGCAGAACTGAAAGAATTAGAAGCGGTGAATGCCCGTTACAGAGAATGTCTGGACGTTGCCAAGACAGAGAGAGAATGTGTAAAACTTACTCGCAGACTGGCAGAAGAACAGGGCTATCAGAACCTGAAAACATTTATCGAAAATGGCACATCTTTAAAAGCCGGAGACAAAGTGTATGCAGAATGTATGGGGAAAACAATTGTCTTATTCCAGATCGGTAAAGAACCGATGGAAAAGGGAATGAACATTTTGGGTGCACATGTGGATTCTCCGCGTCTGGATGTAAAACAGAATCCATTATATGAGGATTCTCAGTTAGCATATCTGGATACGCATTATTATGGCGGTATCAAAAAATACCAGTGGGTAACAATTCCGCTGGCTCTGCATGGTGTATTTGCAAAGAAAGACGGAACAGTACAGGAAGTTTCAATTGGGGAAAAGAAAGAAGATCCTGTATTCGTTATTTCTGATCTGTTGATTCATATTTCACAGGAACAGTTAGAGAAAAAAGCATCTGTTGTGATCGAAGGCGAAGGTCTTGATCTGCTGATCGGTTCTAAACCGGTACTTGGGGACAGCAGGGAAGAGAAAGAAGCCAAAGCGTCCGTTAAGAATATGGTGCTTGATTATCTGAAAAAAGAATACGGTGTGGATGAAGAGGATTTCCTTTCTGCCGAACTGGAAGTTGTACCGGCAGGAGAATCCAGAGAGTGCGGTCTGGACCGTAGCATGATCTTAGGATACGGACAGGACGACAGAGTCTGCGCATTCCCGTCTCTTTTTGCAATGTTTGAGACGGAGGAGCCGGAGAAGACAACCTGCTGTATTTTAGTAGATAAGGAAGAAATCGGAAGTGTGGGGGCTACCGGTATGCATTCCAGATTCTTTGAAGATACAGTTGCCGAGGTGGTTGCCCTGACAGGAGGAAATGCACTTCATGTAAGACGTGCACTTGGTAACTCTGCAATGCTGTCATCTGACGTAAGTGCAGCATTTGATCCATTGTATGCAGATGCATTTGAAAAGAAAAATTCTGCTTATTTCGGAAAGGGAATTGTATTGAACAAGTATACCGGAAGCCGCGGAAAGAACAATGCCAGTGACGCAAGTGCAGAATATCTGGCACAGGTTCGTCATGTGTTTGATGAAAACGGAGTCGGATTCCAGACTGCAGAGATGGGACGTATCGATCTTGGCGGCGGTGGAACCATCGCATATATTATGGCAAACTATGGTATGCGTGTGCTTGACAGCGGTGTGGCAGTAATGTCTATGCATGCACCTTGGGAACTGACAAGCAAAGCTGATATTTATGAGTCTTACAAGGCTTATAGAGCATTCTTAAAAGATATGAGATAAGGATGTATTTAAGAGGTATTCTTCGTTGTTTTGTATAGCAGAGAAACTGAAAAGGGCTGGTTTTTTTTCCAATGCCATGATCCCTCCAGATGATTTCCCTTTTCAGTTTCAAAATCTGCAAAACGGAAAGTTTATAGACATATTAACGAAAATAATTGGAATAGATGATAAAAAGTTGTGCGATATTCCTATCAAAAATTAAATTGTAATAAAATTTTAACATTTTTCTGTCAGAATCATAAAAAAATCATAAAAAATGACGAATGTTCACTAAAAAAATAAATAAAAAAATCGAATTTAAAAGCAGTCTCTTATTGAGGCTGCTTTTATTGACAAATGGGAAAAATAGAACTAATATAATCAAAAAAATTCAGGAAGGAAGGGGATCATACGGAAGATTTAACAAAGGCTCTCATAGAGGAATTGAACTGCAAAACAGTATTTACAATTCCGGTCTTTGGTGGGATCGCAGTAGACGAAGGCGTTGTCGTAACATGGATCATCATGATGGTACTGGCATTACTTTCGATTCTTTTTGTGCGAAACCTCAAAGTGGAGAATCCGGGAAAAGTTCAGCTTGCTTTAGAATCTGTGATCGAGTGGGGCGAGAACTTTTTCAAAGACATCATAGGGGAAGAAAACAAACGTTACATACCCTGGTTAATGACAGTTGCACTGTATCTTGCATGTGCGAATCTGATCGGACTTTTTGGATTTAAACCACCGACAAAAGATTTGAACATCACAGCGGGACTTGCAATTATGAGTATGCTGCTGATTGAATACAGTGGAATCCATAAAAACGGTGTAAAGCACTGGTGTGGACATTTCGCCAAACCGGTACCGCTTGTAGCACCGATCATGATACTGGAAATATTTATCCGTCCACTGTCATTATGTATGCGACTGTTTGGTAATATGCTTGGCGGATTTGTAGTTATGGAATTAGTTGAACAGGTAGTACCACTTTTTGTTCCGATACCGCTTAGTTTTTACTTTGATATCTTTGACGGATTATTACAGGCATATGTGTTTGTATTTTTAACAGGATTATTTATGAATGAAGAAATGGAATAAAGAAAAGGAGATTTAAGATTATGACAGGAACAATTATTGCAATTGGAGCAGCAGTAGCAGTATTAACAGGTGTTGGAGCCGGTGTAGGTATCGGTATTGCAACAGGTAAAGCAGTAGATGCAGTAGCAAGACAGCCGGAAGCAGAGGGCAAGATCAGTAAGAACCTGATTCTTGGTTGTGCACTTGCAGAGGCAACCGCTATTTATGGTTTCATCATTGGACTTCTGATTATCTTCTTCTTGAAATAAGGCGTGTAAAAGAACGAAAGAAAGGCAGGTAATAAGAAGTGCTGAGATTAGATTTTAATCTGGTTCTTACCATGATCAACCTCGTGGTTCTCTACCTCATCCTGCGTAAGTTTTTATTTCGCCCACTGATGAACATTATGGAACAGAGAAGAACGATGATCGCAGACGGACTTCAGCATGCAGAAGATACAAAGAAAGAAGCTTACGCATTGAAAAGTCAGTATGAGTCAGCTCTTGGCGGGGCAAAAGAAGAATCAACCCGGATCATCGGTCAGGCAAAGAAAGATGCAAAAGCAGAATACGACCGTATTCTGGATGAGGCAGATCAGGCAGCAGGCAAACTCATGAAGGATGCCAGAGAGACGATTGATCTGGAGAAAGAAAAGACACTGAGAGACATGCAGTCAGAAGTTGCCGCTCTTGCAGTAAGTGCTGCAAAAAAAATGGTAAAACAGCAATATGGGGCGGATGCAGATCAGGCGGCATATGACCAATTTCTGAAAGAAGCAGGTGACGCCCATGACGACAAATAAAAAAGAAAATGCCGGATTCTACTCCATGCCGGCAATCCGTTATGCACATGTACTTTCAGAACTTGGGATTTCCGGGGCAGCAGTTGAAGAGACAGAAGAAATTCTGGAGCAGACAAAAGAGTTGAAGGAAATCCTGGAACATCCGGTTATTACTAAAGAAAATAAACATGATATCATCGACCGGATATTTCCGGAAGAAATGAAGAATTTTCTGAAGGTTGTCGTAGATAACGGAAAAGTAGATATCGTCATGGAGATCTTCGGCGCATATGAAGAGCTGGAGAAAAAAAGAGCAAAGATCGCGACAGCAAAATTACGATATGTAACGCTTCCGTCCGAAGAACAGAAGAAAAAGATGGAAACATTTATATGTAAAACATTTGCGGCAGATGGCGTGAGCTGGGAAATGAAAGAAGATCCGGAACTGCTTGGCGGCTTCATACTCCTTGTTGATGGAAAGGAATATGATTACAGCATGGCAGGACGTCTGAACCGCTTAGAGCAGACATTAATGCGGAGGTGAAAATAGTGAGTACAATAAGCTCAGATGAGATTATCTCGATCCTGAAAGAAGAGATTGAGAATTATGATGAAATATGCAAAGACCAGGAAGTCGGCACAGTCATCTCTGTCGGCGACGGTATCGCCTCCATTTATGGAATTGACCATGCAATGTATGGCGAGATCGTAACTCTGGAAAATGGATTAAAAGGAATGGTGCAGGACATCAAACAGAATGAAATCAGCTGTATCCTGTTCGGTGATGATGCTGAAGTAAAACAGGGAACAAAAGTTGTCCGTACCGGTAAAAAGGCAGGTATTCCGGTAGGAGAAGCATACATTGGACGTATTGTAGATCCGCTGGGAGCGCCGATAGATGGAAAGGGTGAGATCGAGGCAACCGAGTACCGCCCGATCGAGCAGGAAGCGCCGGGAATCGTAGACCGTAAATCGGTAAGCGTACCGCTGGAAACAGGAATCTTATCGATTGACTCCATGTTCCCGATCGGACGTGGACAGCGTGAACTTATCATCGGTGACAGACAGACCGGTAAGACTTCGATTGCAATGGATGCGATCCTGAACCAGAAAGGAAAAGACTGTATCTGTATTTATGTAGCGATCGGTCAGAAAGCATCAACGGTAGCACAGCTTGTAAATACATTAAAGAAACACGATGCACTGGATTACACGACCGTATTTTGTTCGACAGCAAGTGAGTGTGCACCGATGCAGTATATCGTTCCATATTCCGCAACCGCACTTGCAGAGTATTTCATGTATAAAGGAAAAGACGTATTGATCGTTTATGATGATCTGTCCAAACATGCAGTAGCGTACCGTGCGATCTCACTGCTTCTTGGAAGATCTCCGGGACGTGAGGCTTATCCGGGAGATGTCTTCTATCTACATTCCAGACTTCTGGAGCGAAGCAGCAGACTGAGTGAGGAAGCCGGTGGCGGCTCGATCACGGCACTGCCGATCATCGAGACGCAGGCAGGAGATGTATCTGCATATATTCCGACCAACGTTATTTCTATTACAGACGGACAGATTTTCCTGGAGAGTGCGCTCTTTAATGCAGGTATGCGTCCGGCGGTCAATGTTGGACTTTCCGTATCCCGTGTAGGTGGTGCGGCGCAGACAAAAGCGATGAAGAAGGCAAGTGGAAGTATCCGTATCGATCTTGCGCAGGCAAGAGAAATGGAGTCCTTTACACAGTTCAGTTCAGATCTGGATGATGCGACAAAAGCACAGCTGAAATACGGAAGTACACTGACAGAGCTTCTGAAACAGCCACTGGGACGTCCGTTAAAACTGCATGAACAGGTAATTACGTTATGTGTGGCAACGCACCATCTGATGATGGATGTGGAAGATGCGAAAGTCAAAGAGTTCCAGATGGATATGCTGGCATATTTTGACCAAGAACATCCGGAGATCGGACAGGCAATCGAAGAGAAGAAAGTACTGGATGACGAACTGACAGAACAGATTATTGAGGTAGCTAAAAAGTTCAAAGAAAATAGATAAGCAGGTGAAAATATGTCGAATGCAAAAGAAATCAAAGAACGAATGGGCAGCATTCAGGAGACAAAAAAGATCACCAATGCCATGTATCTGATCTCTTCTTCCAAGATGAAACAGGCAAAGAAAAAACTGTCAGATACGGAACCATTTTTCTATAGGATGCAGGCAGAGATTGCCCGAATCTTAAGACATGTTCCGGATATGCACAGCCAGTTTTTTGATCAGAGAGAAGAGAAGAAACCGGAAGACAGGAAAATCGGCTACATTGTAGTCACCGCAGATAAAGGGCTTGCCGGAGCTTATAACCATAATGTACTTCGCATGGTGGAAGAGAAAATAAAAGGACCGGGACAGCATAAATTATTTGTATTAGGTGAACTGGGACGGCAGTATTTTGCAAAGCGTACAGATGTGGAGCTGGATATGAGTTTCCGGTATACCGTACAGAATCCGACGTTGTACCGTTCCAGAACGATCACCGGTGAGATGATCGGACAGTTCCGGAGCGGAGAGCTGGACGAAGTTTATGTGATTTATACCCGCATGGTAAATGCAATGCAGGTAGAGACAGATACAGTAAAACTTCTGCCGCTTCACAAGGCAGATTTCCTTCCGAAGGAAACATTGAACGCACTTGCAGATGTCTATCAGGAAGGTATGGTGTTCTATCCATCCACACATAGTGTGATGGCAAATATTGTGCCGAATTATATTAATGGTATGATCTATGGCTGTCTGGTTGAATCTTACTGCAGTGAGCAGAATTCCAGAATGCAGGCGATGCAGAATGCGACAGACAGTGCCACAAAGATGCTGGATGAGTTAAATATAACTTATAACCGTGTGCGCCAGGCCGATATCACACAGGAACTGACTGAGGTTATCGGCGGAGCGAATGCACAGAAAAGGAAGTGATAAGCGCTATGACAAAAGGAAAAATCGTACAGGTTATGGGACCTGTCGTAGACGTAGAATTTAAAAGCAAAGAAGAACTTCCATATATCAAAGATGCGCTGGAGGTTGACAATGGCGGAAAACGCTGTGTCATGGAAGTAGCGCAGCACATCGGAAATAATATTGCACGTTGTATCATGCTGGCTTCCAGTGACGGACTGTGCAAAGATATGGAAGTAACCGCTACCGGAGCAGGTATCAAAGTGCCGGTAGGAGAACAGACTCTGGGACGTCTGTTTAATGTATTAGGTGAGACAATTGATAATGGAGAACCGATCGCCAAAGATAAAGAGCATTGGGTAATCCACAGAAAAGCTCCTTCTTTCGAGGAGCAGAGTCCGGCAGTAGAAGTATTGGAGACAGGAATCAAAGTCATCGACCTTCTGACGCCATATGCCAAAGGTGGTAAGATCGGTCTGTTCGGTGGTGCCGGAGTTGGTAAAACCGTGCTGATCCAGGAGTTGATTCACAATATTGCAACCGAACATGGTGGATATTCTATTTTCACAGGAGTCGGAGAGCGTTCACGTGAAGGTAATGACCTCTGGACAGAGATGAGTGCATCGGGAGTTCTGGACAAAACCGCTTTGGTATTCGGTCAGATGAACGAGCCACCTGGAGCACGTATGCGTGTTGCTGAGACGGGACTTACGATGGCAGAATATTTCCGTGACCAGGAACATCAGAACGTATTGTTATTCATTGATAATATTTTCCGTTTCGTACAGGCAGGTTCCGAGGTGTCCGCACTTCTCGGACGTATGCCGTCAGCCGTAGGTTATCAGCCGACGCTAGCAAATGAAATGGGAGCACTGCAGGAGCGTATCGCTTCTACGAAGAACGGATCTGTCACATCTGTACAGGCAGTTTATGTGCCGGCCGATGACCTGACAGACCCGGCACCGGCAACAACATTCTCCCATCTGGATGCGACAACCGTATTATCCAGAAAGATCGTGGAGCAGGGTATTTATCCGGCGGTAGATCCGCTGGATTCTACATCCAGAATCCTGGAGCCGGACGTAGTTGGAGAAGAACATTATCAGGTTGCACGTAAAGTACAGGAAATCCTGCAGAAATATAAAGAATTGCAGGATATCATCGCAATCCTTGGTATGGAAGAACTTTCCGAGGAAGACAAGATGACAGTAAACCGTGCGCGTAAAGTGCAGAAATTCCTGTCACAGCCATTCTCAGTAGCAGAAACATTTACCGGAATCCCTGGAAAATATGTACCGTTAAAAGAGACGATCCGTGGATTTAAAGCAATCATTGACGGTGAGATGGATGAGTATCCGGAAAATGCATTCTTTAATGTCGGAACAATCGATGAAGTCATCGAGAAAGCTAAAGCAGAAGAAGCTGCAATGGAAGCTTAGTACCAGTGAAGGAGTGAAATTATGGATACATTTCAGTTGAAAGTCATATCCAGCGACAGAGTGTTCTACGAAGGACGCTGTAAACAGCTTATCATTCCGGCACCGGACGGACAGAAAGGCATCCTGCCGCATCATGAAAATATGATCATTGCAGTGGAAATCGGTGAACTGCATCTGCAGGATGAAGAAGGAAACTGGATTACCGCTTCGGTTTCTAAAGGTTTTGCAGAGATTATGAACAACCGTGTCTCCGTACTGGTAAATACAGCGGAGAGCCCGGAAGAGATTGATGTCAGACGTGCGACAGAAGCCAAAGAGCGTGCCCAGGAGCAGCTCCGGCAGAAGCAGAGTATTCAGGAATACCAGCTGTCGCAGGCATCGCTTGCAAGAGCTATGGCAAGACTTCGTGCATCGAAGGAAAAAGACTGGCGGATTTAATAAAAGGGGACGGGGCTTTTCTAGAAAAGCCCCGTCCCCTTTTAAGTCGTTATGAGATTACAGAGAGCAAGCCAGTTATTTCACCGTCGCATTTTTCGAAAGCCCTTTTTTCAGGAAGATTTTCTTATAAGATTTTACTTTCCCTTTCGGCACAGTGATGATCGCTTTTGCATGTGTTTTCGTAAATGCCTGGCTGCCGACGCGGGCAGTTGTAAGCTGCGAGGTTTTGATGGTGACAGCCTTTAAATTCTTGCAGCCATAGAATGCTTTCTTGCCGATGTTTGTTACGGTTGACGGGATAACGATTTTCTTAACTTTCGTGTTACCTTTAAAAGCATTGTTCGCAATCTTAGTTACACGGTAAGTTTTGCCGTCACGCTTGACATACGTCGGTATTGTAACCGTGCCGGATGCTTTCTTTGAAGGTTTGTATGTTGTGTTACCACTGATCTTCGGAGCGGTATTGCCGGCAATGCTGATGCGGAGTGTCGGGCGGTCCACGGAGTTATTTGTAGAATATTTCTCTATATAATCTGCAGTGCTGTAAGTGTTATCATTGATAAAATATGTCAGATACAGCGTCCCTTTTTTCTTACCGGTCAGCACTTGCTTTCCGGCATTTCCGGAAAGCGTGGCAGTGCTGCTCTTTACCGGAGTTCCTTTGGCATTTGTAATCTTCCAGATTCCTTTTTTGGCGTTAAAACCGTAATAGTCAGCACCTTTTGTGTTGGTTGCTACCAGTTTAATCTTTGATAAAGAATAGTTCTGCTTTATATTGACTGATTTTGGCGCACCGCTTTTCACACTGATATCACTAAGCGGAAGTGTCGGGATAAGATCATCTACTTTGCTGGAAACGGAAGATAATGTTTCTGTGTAGGAGCCGCCTGCTGCGCTCATCAGTCCGTTTCTGCGGATGCGTTTCAATAATTCATCTCCATATTTATATTTTTTTACAGTTCCCCAGTTGATGCCATCCGGATCCGTCATGCTCGCCTGGATGTAGCTTCGTTTCTTAAGATTCGTGCGGGCATTCTTAGAACCTGCGCCGGTGAAGCTGGCGAGAACGTAAGAATTTAATTTACCGCCTCTTAAGTTGCGGTCATATTCAACGATTGTAACATCGTAATTGATATAGACCGGACATTTATAATAAGTCGTTGCAGTCTGTGTTTTTGTCTGCTGCTGGATAAGAGCTGCAGTATAAGGCAGGAGTGAAAGAGATACTTCGGAAGTATTTTCCGTTGAGCGCTCTTCGCTCTCCTCTTTTGACCAGCCTTTCTCAATGGACTGGCTGGCAGAAAATCCGATGGAAGTTTCCAAATCTCCGAAGAATGGAAGACTCTTGGAATGTGTAACTGTAACGGATTCTTCATAAGTATAAGATTTGGAGCCACTGATGCTGCTCAAAGCACCGTAAGTAGTTGAATTTGTCAGCGACTGCGTGCCGGACACTTCCACGCCACTGTTGTTGCGGATATCGGAGCTGTAAATATTACTGGTCTTTTTCTCGTCACTGATCACCCGCTTGTAGGAGTTATCGTACATTGGGAAAATCGGTGACACACGGAAATTATGAAAATACACAGCGTAGGCTTTGTAGCGTCCGGCGATATCACTGTCTTTTGCACGGAGTGCACCATGCCAGCGGACAACAACCGGAGATTCTTCGGTATCATTGGAAATGGAATCGAGTTTTTTTAATGGAAGCGATCCAAGCGGTGTACTCGTAAGATCATTTGCGATATGCTGCTGTGCATTCGCAAGACTGCTTTCACTGAAATACCCGCCCCAGTTATACCAGGCATCGTCCAGTTTCAGCTCAGATTTCCGCCGATTTCCATAAATGGTCATATTACAAAGTGTATCATTCAGATAACCATAATTTCCCTGCCCTTTTTCGACAGATAAGATCCATCCAAGATAATCCCAGTCGGACAGCAGATAGTCGCCCTTGCGTGTGCCCATAGGAACGTCATCATCTATAATGTAAGATTGTAGTGCTTTTTTATAACATTCCGCCGGAAGCATGGAGAGATCTGTATTAGTATTACGGTAAAAAACGCGGTCACTGCCGAGATCCTGTGAGTCTTTGTCGATGAAAGTTTTCGGAAGATCCACAAGTCCATTTATAATCGCTTCCGGCGATTCATCTCCGGCCTTTACCTGAGTCATTGGAATACAGGAAAAAATCATGACAGAGGAAAGTGCCAGGGCAAATGTTTTCTTCCAGATTCTTATTTTTCGTTTATCATTCTTTTTCATAATGCACCATCCTTTCTAATATACCTTGACGGAAATTGTTGCTTTTCTGCCACTGCCATCGGTTGCGGCGGCTGTAATCTTTACAGTTTTTCCTTTTCCGGCTTTTAAAGCCTTCGCGACACCTTTGGAGGAAACAGTCATATATTTCGTGTTTGAAGAAGTGAAGGTTAAAGTTTTATTTGCACCTGCGGATGCAGTGACAACTGCCTTTAATTTCGTACTTTTTCCGGCTTTTATTTTTGACGGTGCAGTGACTTTCAGCTTCTTTACAATCCCTTTCATGGAAGTAATCTTAAAAGAGCCTTGTACTTTACTGCCATCTTTGGATAAGGCAGTGATGGTAACGGATTTTCCACCGCTGTTTTTCTTTAAAGTGACAACACCTTTGGAAGAAATAGTAGCAACTTTAGTGTTACTTGATTTCCATTGCAGAGCTTTGTTGGTTGCGTTGGAAGGAGAAATCGTGGCTTTTAAAGTGAGCTTTTTCCCGGCAGCAATCTTGTGGGAAAGACCGGATAACCGGATTTCCTTTACTTTATAAACCGGATTTTCTGGTTTGTCAGGATTTGGCGTTTCATTTTCATTGATTACCATTGCATTCTTTTCGAACATGGTATTATTGGAAGAAACCGTACCAGCTGATAAATAATTTACTTTTGAAAGATCAACATACATTGCAGGACGTAAAGGATAGTAATCCTGGGATGCCATGCTGGTTTTCATGATTTCACCTGTCGTTTGGACACTGTCATACAATGCTCTCGTTGTACTATAAGTTTCTAATCTCCAGTTGCAGTTTCCGGCATATTGTGGACGTTTGTCACGCCAGACATTCTGTGCAAATGCAAAGTCTGTACACTTCGCGCGTCTTGCATTATCTTCCAGCAGGGTGACATCTGTGAATCCGTATGCCAGAGCTCCCGAACCGTAGGCTTCCGAGTTGCTTAACAGAAAAAGTTTATTTACAGAAGGCTTATAATTATTGCGGGTTGTATCAACGACAGCAGCCTGTTCTTCGGAAGAAAATATCTGGAAAAATAGTTTGTTATTAAAGAAGTCAGGAATATCTGTCAGACTTCCCCGGTAGAAAATCTTGTCAGCAAGAAGAAAAGCGGTGGATTTATTCATCTTTAACACACGCCATTTCAATGGCTCGTATCGAAAATAGTGCCAGGTGCTGTCATCTTCCCAAGGGAAAATATCATAAGTCTGGGAATATTTAGTGGTTGGCCAGTAGTCCGGAGCCAGGAGATAAGAAACATCCGTCTGGCTGCGGCAAAGCCTCCGATATTTGTAGTTTCCAATGGTAATATTTCCGTTTTCATCCCACTGGGAGTCGTCGGCAGCTTTTAATTTTTCGTAAATTTGTCCATTTTCTACTGTGACTTCAGACTGCGGATAGCTTCCGAGCCAGACGCAGTCCCAGGTGACTTTCTTCCCGGCATAGAGAGAAGAATCATCGGTGATTTTCGGATTGGATAAAGTGTCGGATGCCCGGACGGTCTCCGCCGGACAGATAAGTGAGGACAACGTTCCTGTCACGGTAAGAATCGAGACAAGAAAGATGCCGGAGAATATTTTCTTAAGATGTAGTCTGTTCATAGTGCGCCCCCTTTTCATGATTTTGATAAGTATAGATTTTAACGTTCATTTCTCTATCTTTATCATATGAAAAGGGGACAAAAATCATAGTGTCTGCCGGTCACATATTAGGAAATCAATGGCTATGGCGGTATTTCGCAGGGGTTGTGTCATATTTTTGCTGGAATATTTTATAAAAATATCCTTTGTTGTTATAACCGACGGTGTGCATAATCTCGTCTACGGTTTTATACGTGTGTTCCAGCATGGATTCCGCATGTTCCAGACGGATCTTCTGCACATAGAATGCAGTATCACAGGCAGATATCGATACACTGGTTGAAGAATATTATGACAAATATGAAATCCTTTTGGAAAGAAGAGATGAGAAAGAATTCCGCGAGCATGTTGCAGTGCAGACAGAAATTGAAATTGGATTTGAGAGATCTCTGGAATAGTCTGGCATATTAAAATAGGACTGCAGATTGGGAGGTTTGCAGTCCTGAGGAAAAAGTTATGAAAAAGAATTATAAGTGTTCGTTTTCTTCGAACAATTATAGTATAGGCAGAAATTGTGATGAAATTGTGATGAGATTAAGAAAAAAATGTTAACAAATACATTTTCTTATAAAAAGCCATTAAGCCACAACCCCATTCCTGAGCAAGCCCATCGTGGTTTTAGGCTTATGACCCTGGCATTAATATATGATGATAAGGTTAAAAAATGCCAGACGAATTGCTCCGTACTGTGTACTCTCGCAATTCTGCCCAATATTCGCATATCGCGAAGCTTGCGCTTCCCTTTTATGCTCATATCGGGGCGGGTCATTAAGCCATGCACCCACTCCTGAGCAAGCCCATCGTGGTTGCAGGCTTATGACCCTGGCATCTTAAATTCTGAAGAAACTTTAAAGATATTTTAAAGAAATAAGAAGAATGTGCACAAGCAGGAAAAAGTCTGCTATAATGAACAACATACGGTGAAAAGAGGTGCATTATGAAGAAAGACACGACACAGAAGAAAAAAATGATACCTTCTTATGCAATACTTCCGCTGCTGATCTGTGTAGCCGTGAATTTCACAGTTTATATAGGAACAGATAAGCTGATGGAGCACCGCAATTTTTATGATCTGACCTTACCGATTGACAGAATGGTTCCGGTGATTCCAGCATTTTCAGTCATTTATATCGGATGTTATTTATTCTGGATCGTAAATTATATTATGATCACCAGAATGAACAGAAGCCACTGTTATCGTTTTATTCTGGCGGATGTTATGTCAAGACTTGTATGTGGTTTCTTTTATATTGTAATGCCGACAACGAATGTGCGTCCGGTAGTGAATGGAACAGATATTTTCAGCCAGATGTTAAGATGGGTGTATCAGATAGATGATCCGACCAGATTGTTTCCGTCAATTCATTGTCTGGTAAGCTGGTTCTGTTATATCGGAATCCGTGGACAGAAGCAGATACCGAAGTGGTATCAGAGGTTCAGTCTTGTGTTTGCAATTTTAGTCTGTGTATCAACGCAGGTAACAAAGCAGCATTATATTGTGGATGTTTTTGGAGGCATTGCTGTGGCAGAGATTTGTTACCGGATTTCCGGTAAGATTATGGAGCGGCGAAGCCGGGAAAAGGGGAAAAAGATTGTTAAATAAGAAGAAAAGTATTGCGAATACCATTTTTCTGGTTTTGATTTTCGCATTAACACTTTACAGTGTATTCCATGGTGAAGATCTTCCAGCGGTGCTCAGGACGATCGGTGAAGTGAATCCGTGGTATCTGATACCGGGAACAGCAGGTGTAATCCTGTTTATCTGGGGGGAATCGATCATTATCTGGTATATGTTCGGTACACTGGATATTCATGAAAAGAAACGGACGTGTTTTTTATATTCCTGTGTAGGTTTCTTTTTTAGTGCGGTGACACCGTCTGCAAGCGGCGGACAGCCGATGCAGATCTATTATATGAGAAAGAATAAAATACCGATTCCGGTAGCAACGCTTGTACTGATGATCGTTACGATTACATACAAATCTGTACTGGTATTTGTTGGTCTGTTCGTTGCATTTTTCCAGAGAGGATTTGTTCATAAATATCTGGAAGGAATACTGCCGATTTTTTATCTGGGAGTTGCATTAAATGTAGGCTGTTGTGTTGCGATGTCGATTCTGGCATTTCATCCGGAGCTTGCCAAATGGATCATGATGAAAGGTCTCAGGCTTCTGGAAAAGAGCCGGCTTATGAAACATAAGGAAAAGAGAACGAAAAAGCTTGCAGATTCTATGGAACAGTATAAGGCTACGGCGGCTTATTTCGGAACGCATAAGAAAGTGATATTTAATGTTATACTGATTACATTTTTTCAGAGATTTTCATTGTTTTTTGTAACATGGTTTGTATACAAAGCTTTCGGACTGCACGGAACGAGCATATATGATGTAGTGATGCTGCAGGCAGTCGTATCTGTATCAGTGGATATGCTCCCACTTCCGGGAGGAATGGGAATTAGTGAGAATCTGTTCCTGATTATTTTTAAAACAGTATTTACAGCAGGACTTCTGTTACCGGGAATGGTATTGAGCAGAGGAATTGCGTTTTATGTACAACTTCTCTTCAGCGCAACACTGACATTGGTTGCGCATGTTCGGATAGGACGAGGGCGGGAAGAGACAACAGAAACTTGTGAACAACAGGCTGGCTAATTCAGCGGAAAGAAAAGAGGGAAAAAATGATAGGAATTTATAATTATACGGTTGTGCTGACTTATATGAGTCTCTGCTCTTCCGTTTTTGGAATGACACAGGCAATACACGGACATTTTAAGATTGCGATTTTCTGTCTTGCATTATCCGGGCTTTGCGATATGTTTGACGGCAAAGTTGCGCGTTCTAAGAAAGACCGTACAGATGATGAGAAAGCTTTTGGTATCCAGATTGATTCACTGTGTGATGTAGTCTGTTTCGGAATCTTTCCGGCAATGATTTGTTATCTGCTGGGAGTACGTGGACCAATTGGTCTGCTTTTAATTGCATTTTATTGTATCAATTCGGTGATCCGGCTTGCTTATTTTAATGTAATGGAAGCAAAACAGGCACTGGTAACAGAGAGCGGAGAGAAGTTCTATAAGGGATTGCCGATCACATCCATGGCAATTGTATTGCCATTGGTATTCATGATCCAGTTTTTTGTACCGGATTTTGTTTTCCGTATCTGCCTGCATCTGGCACTGTTTATTGTCGGACTGTTATTTGTTGTAGACTTTAAATTAAAAAAACCAGGCAATAAAACACTTGCACTTCTTGTGCTGGTCGTTGGCGCGGCAGTGATCATTATGATGATATTTACAAAGTACAAAGTAAATATGCAGATGAACTGGCCATGGCTTTGCAGAAGATAAAAGGTTACATAAGAGATTAGAAGACGGCAGGATATGAGGAGAACACAGATGAAATACAGAGACCGGGAAGGCAGAGATGTCGGTGTTGAGACCGGACAGGATCAGTTTTTAAAACATTTATATGGAAATGCATTTGGAAGAGCTGTTATCCGGATCATGATCCGTCCGTGGGTGAGCAGGCTTGGCGGATATGTTCTGGACAGTTTCATATCCAAGATCGGCATCCGTCCGTTTGTAAAAAAGAACAATATTGACTTGTCTATGTGTGAGAAGACAAAGTTTCGTTCATATAATGATTTCTTTACAAGAAAATTAAGAGAAGAAGCACGCATACCACAGGGAGATGAAAAGACGTTGATTAGTCCTTGCGATGGGAAATTAAGCGTATATCCGATCAGTGATATAGCAGGTAGAGAGAATGCATTCCGGATCAAGGATACACTTTATACAACCTCATCACTTCTGAGATCCGGCAAACTGGCAAAGCAGTATGAGGGCGGCATGGCGCTTGTGTTCCGTCTGACAGTGGATGATTATCACAGATATTGTTACGTGGCAGACGGAGAGAAATCCCAGAATTATCATATTCAGGGAGTATTCCATACGGTGAATCCGGTAGCCAATGATGTGTATCCGATTTACAAAGAGAATACAAGAGAGTACAGCCTGCTTAAGACAAAGCGGTTTAAGACGATTTTAATGATGGAAGTCGGCGCTCTTATGGTTGGACGGATCACAAACTATGAAGAAGCAGGAACAGTCCGTAAGGGGCAGGAAAAAGGAAAGTTTGAGTTTGGTGGGTCGACGATTATCCTGTTATTGCAAAAGGATGCAGCAGTGCTGGATAGCGATCTCATCCGCAATACAGAAGAAGGATATGAAACTATCGTAAAGATGGGCGAAAGAATAGGAACGGCAAAGTAATTGCCGTTCCTATTCTTTTGAGGAAAATTCATATAATGAAGATTTGCCTTAAATTAAAGTGTGGTAAACATATCGATCACCTGTCCGGTCATGACTTTCGGTGAGTCGCATAAAAGGTAGATAATACCTTTTGCTACATCTGCAGCACTGTCCATAACAGCATTGTCCTGACCGACATTGTGGTTGTATACCCGCTGTCCCGGTGTATCTACCATACCAGGGGCAACAGCATTGACTTTAATGCCATATTCTTTTGTCTGGATTGCGGTTGTCTTTGTCAGTGTCACGATACCGCCTTTTGCTACTGCGTAGCCACCCATCTGGGAAGCGATACGTCCCATGCGGGAAGAAACACTTACGATGTCACCACTGTGCTGTTTGATCATAACCGGCACAACTTTGTTGAGGCAGAGGAAGGGAATCTTCAGATTTGTCTTGATGATCTGATCCCACTGCTCTTCGCTCCACTCCCAGATCTTGATTGCCTGATGTCCGACTTTGTCATAAATCTCAGATGGGTATCCACCGGCATTATTGATCAGGATATCAATGCGTCCAAATTGTTCTACAACAGCATCAACCATGGACTGTACCTGTGCGGCATCTGTCAGATCACGGGAAAGGGAAGTAGCTTTTCCTCCTTTTTCTTCGATCATCTGTACCGTCTCGTCCAGGTTTGCCTGTGTTCTTGCAACACAGACAACAGTTGCGCCTTCTGCGGCAATTGCGAGAGCCGCTTCTCTTCCGATGCCCTTGCCGGCACCTGTTACAATTGCAATTTTACCTTCTAATTTCATTTATTCAGCCTCCAAAAATAAGTAGTTATCAATATATAATCATTCATTTACCTAAACAATTCGTTCAGTATCGTCAAAGAAATCCAAAGCAGCCGGATAGATATAACTGTCGCCGATCCCATGGAGGAGAATCAGATTCAAGTGATTGTTCAGATTCTTCTTATCCAGTGCAATGGCTTCGGTCAAAGCGCCAAGCGCAACACCGCAGGAAGAAGGAAGTCCGTAGATTGTAAGCAGATCCTGGATCCGTATAGAGGTTCCGTCCGGTGTAAGACCTTTCTCTTCTGCGAGTTTCGTCAGTTGATACATACCGATCGCAACCGCTTCACCATGGCTCTCACGCTCATAATGATAATACTGTTCGATCGTATGTGCCAGCGTATGCCCGAAATTCAGGAGCATACGGCTTCCTGTGTCAAACTGATCTTCTTCGACTACAACACGTTTGCAGTCTACACAACGGTAAATGATATTGCCAAGTTCGTCCTTTAAGTCGGCAAAGGAAGTATGTGTTTCCAGAAGGGAAAATAATTCCGGATCCTGGATGCATCCATACTTGATCACTTCGCCCATGCCATCGTGAATGAAATGGTCTGGCAGTGTCTGTAATACTTCCGGATCTATCAGGACGAGGGAAGGCTGATAAAATGCACCAACCAGATTCTTGCCCTGCGGCAGATCAACAGCAACTTTTCCGCCAACGGAAGAGTCAACCTGTGCAAGCAGGGAAGTCGGAATCTGGACCAGTTTGATTCCACGTAAGAAACTTGCCGCTGCAAATCCTGCCAGATCACCAATCACGCCGCCGCCCAGAGCGATCAGAAGATCGCTGCGGGAAAATCGTGCCTGAAGCAATGCGTCATAGATCAGAGGAAGAGACTCAAATTTCTTCGTGGCCTCTCCATGTGGGAGCACAAGATGAAAGACTTCAAAGTCAGCTTCCAGTACTTCCGACAATGCATCTCCGTAGATCGGATAGACGTTATCGTCAGAGACGATCATGATCTTTCTGCCATGAAAGACTTCATTAATATAAGTTCCGGCATCTGCAAGAATGTGATTCTCGATATAGATCGGATAACTGTTTTTTTCAAGATTAACGGTTAGTTTCATTGTAGCTTTACTCCTGTTCTATTGTCTGTGAATGATGTCAGCAATCTGTTTTACATCTTTCAGCAGTTCACTGTATTTTTCTGGTTTTAAGGACTGTGCTCCATCGCAGAGAGCAGCTTCCGGATTATTATGTACTTCGATCATCAGTCCGTCAGCACCGGCTGCAACAGATGCTTTTGCCATAGAATCTACGAGCCACCATTTTCCACCGGCGTGGCTTGGATCGATGATAACCGGGAGGTGTGTCAGCTTCCGCAGTACAGGAACGCTCTGCAGATCCAGTGTATTTCTTGTATATGTTTCAAAAGTACGGATACCACGTTCGCACAGAATGACATTCTCATTACCGGAAGCCATAATATACTCTGCGGACATTATCCATTCTTCATATGTCGCATTCAGACCTCTCTTTAAGAGGATCGGGCGGTCAACCTGACCGAGCTGTTTTAACAGATCAAAGTTCTGCATATTTCTTGCGCCGATCTGGATCAGATCTACTTTCTCGTTGAAGACATCCAGATATTCCGGAGACATCAGTTCTGTAACGATCGGAAGTCCGACTTCTTCTTTTACTGCGCATAAGATGTCAAGACCTTCCGGTCCAAGTCCCTGGAAAGAATACGGGCTTGTTCTAGGCTTGAATGCACCGCCTCGTAACATATTCGCTCCGGCAGCTTTGATATCCTTTGCAATGGATAATACCTGCTCATAAGTCTCAACGGAGCAAGGCCCTGCGATGTAAGCCATGTTGCCGCTTCCAACCTTCACACCAGATACATCTACAACAGTGTCTTCCGGGTGGAAAGCACGGTTTGCCAGTTTGTAAGGCTCCTGTACATGGATAACTTTGTCAACGTATGGGTTTACTTCGAAAAGCTTTGCATCGATACGGCTTGTATCACCGATACAGCCGATGATTGTCTGACCTGCACCTTTTACAATATGGGTGTCCAGACCTTTTGTTTTGATCAGATTCTCTACGCGGTCAATTTCTTTCTGACCGGAGTGTTGTTTTAATACAATAATCATAAGTGTTCTCCTCCATATTCGCACTGTAAAATTTTAGCTGTTTAAAGTGCGAAACTATACTTATCTTAACGCGGAAGCCTATGTTTGTCAACCTTTTTAGCCCATTTTCGCAGAAAGCGGGGATTTTTCTCTGTTAGTGCTTAGCAGGTGCTGAAATATTTGTAGATTTACCGTATAAAAATGTGTATTTTAAGTATAAACACCTCTGTTTTTAGGGGGGAGTAACAAAACGTTAAACAAGAGTTACGAATATTATGGCGCAAGGTATCAGTGAACTGAATTGTCAAATGAAAAATTAGCCGATATAATGAATATGAAGGCGATCATTAGTGACAGAAAAAGAGGTATAAATATGGAAGAAATAAAAAAAAGAATCCTTTATCCAAAGCCGTTGAAGGCGGGTAATCAGATCTGTCTGATCGATCCGGCAAATGCATACACAGAGGAAGCCATCGAAGCGGTCAGCAGTTATTGGAAAGGGAGAGGTTTTCGAGTGATCTGTGCACCGGAGATGGCATTTAAAAGGGGAACACCGAAAGAGCGCGCGGCAAAATTAAATAAAGTATTTGCTGATGAAGAAAATAAAGCAGTTATGTGCATCTGGGGCGGTTATGGCACCATGACACTTCTTGATTATCTGGATTATGAAATGATCCGGGAGAGAAAGCCTGTATTTACCGGATTCAGTGATATTACAGCGCTGCATCTTGCAATCGGGCAGAAGACCGGGCTGGTGACATTTCACGGAGGTGCAGTTTATGGAAGGACGAGGACGATAACAGAAGATGCCAAAGAAGCGGTATATCAGAGTGTGACGACACCGGTCAGAGGAAAAGCGTTTTCTAATTTTAACGGAGAACCTTTTCATATATATAAAGAAGGAATTGGCGAAGGAATTCTGACAGGTGGCAATCTGACACTATTAAGCCGGCTTACCGGAACGCCTTATGAAGTGAATACGCGTGAGAAAATCCTGTTTTTTGAAGAAATAGGCGAGAAGCCATACAGGCTGCATGGCATGCTGACGCAGCTTAAGATGGCAGGAAAATTTGAAGAAGTAAAAGGAATCATTGTCGGAGATCTGAGTGGTTGTGATACGAAAGACCGTCCGGGAACAGCACTGGAAGCGGTGAAAGAGGTACTTGAAGATGTAAAATGCCCGGTCATCTATGGAGTGAGGGCCGGGCATATCGGAGATTCCATGACACTGCCATTGCACGCACGGGTGCGCATAGAGGCAGTGGAGGAATACGGTGTACAGTTCCGGGCAATATAAGAACTGCCCGGATACATGGTTTAATTATCTAATTTGATCCCGGACAATGCCTGTGCAAAGGCATTGTTGACAGGTTCTTCTTTTTGTTTGTTCAGATATTTGCGGACATCTTTTTTAGAAACACCTGCGCCTTCTTTCTGGCGTCTTGCTTTAAATGCTTCCAGTTTTTCTTTGTGTCCGCAGGAGCATACAAATGTCTCCGTATCTCCTTTCTTGATAAGCTCCATTTTCTTATGGCAGTTCGGACAGCGGGCATTGCTTGTGCGTGCGATTGTCTCGCGATAGCCGCATTCGCGGTCCTGGCAGACGAGAAGTCTTGCGTTTTTGCCGTTCACGGCAAGCATGCGCTTTCCGCAACGTGGGCATTTATGATTGGTAAGATTATCATGCTTAAAGGTGCCGTCCGCTGTTTTGATATCCTGGATCAGAGACCGGGTGTAATCCTGAATATCATGCAGGAAAACCTGCTCTTTCTGTGTGCCTTTCGCGATGTGGGACAATTCCATCTCCCAGGAGGCGGTAAGCTCCGGCTTTTTCAGATCTTCTGGAACCAGTTCAAGCAGTTGCTTTCCTTTGGAAGTGATCAAAATTTCCTGTCCCTTTTTTTCTATCAAAAATGTGTGGAATAATTTCTCTATAATATCAGCTCTTGTCGCAACGGTTCCGAGTCCGCCGGTTTCGCCAAGTGTTTTGCGGGCAGCAGCGTCTTTTGATTCCATATATTTGACGGGATTTTCCATTGCACTAAGTAGTGTGGCTTCGGTAAATCTTGCCGGAGGTTTTGTTTTGCCGGAAGTCAGAGTGGCGCGGTCAATTGTAAGATATTTTCCTTTTTTAAGCTCTGAAAGATTCTGCCCGGATACAGAAAAATTGTGCGTTTCATTATCGAAATCGTCCTCCCAATGCGCATTGCTGTCATTCTCATACACCGCTTTCCAACCGGGAGTAAGGATTTTATTTCCTTTGGAAGAAAATGACTGACCGGCGGCAGTTCCCTTGAGGGAAGTCTGCTCATACTCATAAGCAGGATAAAGGACACTGATAAAACGGCGCACGACGAGGTCATAGATTTTTCGCTCTTCATTTGTCATATGATCCAGCTGGACAAATTCCTCTGTTGGAATGATCGCATGGTGATCGCTGACCTTCCTGTCATCGACAAAAGATTTGCTTGTGTGGATCGGAGCTTTTAAAAGTGTTGGAACAAAGGCTTTATACGGACCGAAGTTGATAGCTTTCAGACGCTCTTTGATCGTCGGAACAACATCCGAGCTAATATAGCGGCTGTCTGTCCGCGGATAAGTCAGTACTTTATGATTTTCATACAGGCGCTGCATAATGTTCAGCGTCTCTTTTGCGGAGAAACCAAAACGGCGGTTGGCATCCCGCTGTAATTCTGTCAGATCATAGAGACCTGGTGAAAATGTTTTTTTCTTTGTTTTGTGCACATCTGTAATCTGTAAAGACTGCCGGTTTGCGGAGTTGGTTTGTGAGGTTACACCGGCTGTGCGGTTTTTTGTCAGTGCTTCACGTAATTGTTCCAGATGTTCTTTGTGAAAAGAACGGGTGCTTTTGGATTTTTCACTCTGCCATGTCCAGGTAATTCCGCCTGCCTGCAGAGTCATACCATAATAATCCTGTGGTTTGAAAGAGCGGATCTCCGTCTCTCTTGCGGCGATCATAGCAAGCGTCGGTGTCTGGACACGTCCGCAGGAGAGCTGCGCATTGTATTTACAGGTTAAGGCACGGGTCGCGTTGATGCCGACAAGCCAGTCGGCTTCGGAGCGGCTTCTTGCTGCATAATAAAGATTGTTATATTTTCTGCCGTCTTTTAAATTCTGGAATCCTTCCCGGATCGCTTTGTCTGTGACAGAAGAAATCCAGAGCCTCTTGATCGGTTTGCGGCAGCCGGACTTATCCAGAATCCAACGTGCGACCAGCTCGCCCTCGCGACCGGCATCGGTTGCGATAATGATTTCTGAAATGTCCTTCCGGAATAGTTGTGTTTTTACATGCTGGTATTGTTTAGAAGTCTGTTTAATGACGACAAGATCCCATTTCTTCGGAATCATTGGCAGGACAGACATATTCCATTCTTTGAATTTTTTATCGTAGCTTTCCGGATCAGCCAGTGTGACCAGGTGTCCGAGCGCCCATGTGACAACGTAGGAATTGCCTTCGATTGCACCGGTCAGATTTTTATGACACTTCAGCACGCGCGCAATATCGCGTGCGACCGAAGGCTTTTCTGCTAAAACGAGTGATTTCATAGATGTAAGTCTCCTTAAATAAGAGTTTTTTTATTCAACATAGCGGATTTCGGGCGGGGTGTCAACTGTTCAGATATTTGCAAAAAAAATTGCAAAAAAAGTTAAAAAATACTTGCAATCTGTATGTGAGTGTGTTATATTAATCTTCGGTCACGTTTGATAGTGATTTATATAAGGCTCCATGGTCAAGCGGTTAAGACATCGCCCTTTCACGGCGGTAACACGGGT
>OLRL01000008.1_pt1 | contig 174224 bp, 194 predicted proteins | sample 1643201 | NCBI WGS metagenome assembly OLRL01 (sample SAMEA3136649, study PRJEB25190) | human gut metagenome | biome: human gut; feature: human-associated habitat; material: faeces | place: Austria | collected 2013
CAATTCCCCTCAGGTCCATAGAAAAAGCTCAGTGTTTACTGGGCTTTTTTGTTTTCGTGTTGCATTTCGTGTTGCATATTATCAAAATGATTTAATGATAGTTTGGCAAACTTATCCTTTTCCGGAATTAAAATATTTCTGTATACTGCTTTCATTGTGCGGTCTGTGCTCCAGCCACCCATAGACATAATATACTGGTCCGGTACACCGAGAGCGTGATTAACGGATACATAATAATGCCTTAAATCATGAAAACGAAATTTAGGCATATTCAGATTATTTCTAAGTGTTCCGAAGCGATCTGTTATCTGATCAGGAGTCAAGGATACAATTCTTCCTGTTTTCCCTTTTAAAATGTCAATTAAAAATTCCGGAAGATATACATTACGATTACTACTTTCAGTTTTTGGCGGTTTTATTTTCCAACCATTACTTTCAGTTTTACCCATACTTTTATTGATACGAATATAGCCGTTAAGCACATCTGCATCTTCTAATGCACAAATTTCTCCCCTGCGAAGCCCTGCAAAGGCTCCAAGGTAAATTGCTATTTGCAAATCATCTTTTGAATTAAGAAGAAGAGTTTTAATATCTTTGTCTGAAGGTATATAGATATCTTCCTGTTTTTTCTGAGGAAAGTTAATTTTAAAATGCAAGTCAGAAAAAGAGGAAACGGCTGCATTAAAAAGTCCATAAGCATTTTTGACAGTTTTCACACTTACAGTAGAAGATAAGGAGTTCACCCATTTTTGAACCTTTATTGTTGTTAAGAGAGAAAGTCGTTCATTTGTTATGTCTGTCAGATAGTTCTTTTGGATTACTTTGTAGCCGGTTAAGGTACTTTCAGATAAAACGTGAGTTTTTGACTGGATATAAGAAGAAACAGCTTGCCCCACAGTCAAATCTTCATGTTCCGTATATCGCTCTTTATTGGCTGCCCAGTCCGCAGCTTGTTTTTCGCAGGCACGCTTTCCTTTCGGACCCGGTATATCACTGGTGAATGATTTGTAGACTCTTTTCTTTTTTGTAGTGCCGTCTGGTTGAGGTATTTCTTCAATGTGAGAATAAACCTGCACACGCCATGAACCTGACGGAAGTTTCTTTGCTGATGCCATAATTCATCTTCCTTTCTATTTTTGGGTATAAAAATAACAGCCATCGAAAGTATGTTCCGATTGCAAGGCTGTTCCGAAGATGATACAATATATTTGCAATTAAAGAGTATATCTTCGGATATATTGAGCCGTTCCTGTTGGTAGCAGGGGCGGTTTTTTCGCATTTGACAAATAATCCAACCTGACATATAATATACTTAACAGGAAAGCCGGAAGGGAACCACCACTTCCCTGTCCCGGCGAAAAGAAAAAAACTATTGAAAATAGCTCGTCGACTTTTGCAGGGTCAGGACGGGCTATTTTTTATGGGTATAATTGAGAATAGTAACGATTAATAAGGCAACGCTTACAATCAGACTTAATTCTTCGTATGTACTCATTGGCACCACCTCCGACAGGCTCGGAACGGGTGCAGCACGTCCCCCGGCTTCCCAGGTAAGTATATTATATTATCAAGGTAACGTAAAAGACCCCGTATTTCTACGAGGTCTTCACATAATAAACTTATATCTTCTTTGATGCCCCTAGGGCGATATTGGAGAAGCAACCCTTCTCTGTTAGTTTATTATAGAGTATATTATGCTCGTAGTCAATGAAAATATTACGTATTTTCGATATTTATTTTCCAAAAACATATAATTCTTTTACTTTTTCGTTAATTTTTTCCATGTTTTCTTCTGATAAAGATATACCTGCAAGAACACCCTTGAGATTGCGAGGGTCAAAAATTCGTATTTTACTCACTGTAGTTATTTGATTTACAAGCGCAATACTGCCTTCTTTCATCCTCGAGATTTCAAGCCCTATTTTATCTAAATAGGTCTGTTGCTCTTTGTTATGTTTTTCTTTTTCTTCCCATATTTTCTGTAACGAATATGAAGCATCTAAATACTTTTCTGCTGTAGAAAGTTTTTGCGCGAATTCCTTTGAATTGCGTTCACATTCTTTTAGTTCGTCTGCTGCTTGGGTTGTTAGGTCTACAAGCGCTTTAAAAAGTGTAAGTTCTTGTATAATCTCTTCCTCTTCTTCTTTTAGAGACTTAGAAATTGTATCATACTTTATCTTTAAGGATCTATAAATTTCGTTTCCGAGTTCCACATTATTAGAATGTGTTTCTTTGGCGGATTTTATAGAAGTAAGAGGAACAACTGTTACAACTGGTGAGTTATGGGGATTTTTATTATCTAAAACCACACCATAATGCAGACCACCGTATTCTGCACCAATATTGAAGCCAAAATCAATTTTTACAACATTTCCTCTTTTATAGGATAGATTTCTTGTTGGGTCAAATTGTTCTTCAAAATTAATCATTCGAACATAATCTTTAATCCAATAAGAAATTAAATTTGCTTTCTTTAGATGAGAGCCGCTAGGGTCGTTAATGTATCCTTCAAGTAGTTTATTTAAAGACTTTATAGCCTCTTTTTTGTTTTGAATTACACTATCTTTTGTGATTTCATTTGACAAGGAAATACCTCCTTCCTTTTATGTTAACTTAATCCAGAATAAATATATTTTCAAGGTGTTGCCCCTGTGTTGACAGGGGCAGTTGGTGTTATAAAACGTGAGATGCAATAAGCTTGTTTATGGACTGTACATCAGAATTTGAGGAAAAATCAAATTTCACTGTACCTAATCCGCTGAAGCAAACTGTAAGCTCTGAGTCCATATCAAAAGTTCCGGCACTTTCAACTGAGAAAGCTTGCATTTTTGAATACGGTAGAGAAGTATAATCTTTCTTAGAACCGGTAATACCTTGTACGTTGCAGGCAATAATTCTTTTATTGGTAAAAACAACGAAATCTCTCATGGCAGAATAATAACCAGCTATTTCTTCCCCAGGAATGAGCAAGTCAAATACTTCTTTCGGGATGTTCTTTTCTTTTCCTTTACTTAATTTGAACACTTTTTTGTTTTGAAAATCAATCATTTTCTTCTCCTCCTCATAGGTATTTTATTATTAAATTGCTGAAGTGATTTAATCTATTTTAATAGCAGTTTTTACATGGCCTTGATTTTCCGCTTTCCGCAATGCTGCCACTTAAAACTGTTTTTGAGCGGCTTAAGCTTGGACAACTAGAAGTAGAATGATATACTTCACCATTTGGCGTCCAATATACTGTTCCACCAACGTCTGTTTGCTGTTGTTCTTGAGCCTGAGCTTCTTGCTCGGCTCTAACTCTTTCCGCTTCGGCTTGTGAAGCAGCCTCTTGCTCTGCCTGTAGTCTTGCAGCCGCTTGCTCTGCCTGTAGTCTTGCGGCTTCTTGCTCAGCAGCGATACGTTCCGCTTCTGCCTTGGCAGCAGCTTCCTGTTCCGCTTTGAGTCTTTCAGCTTCAGCCTTAGCCTCTTGCTCCGCTTTTAAGCGTTCCTCTTCTTTCTTTTTCTCCTCCTCAATTCGTTTTTTCTCAGCTTCTTTATCTATTACAGTAATTTTTTCGGTATTACTATTGACAGAACCATTCGCTGTAAAAAATATGGAGGCTGTTCCTGTTTCCTTGAATGTAATAATTGCCTGTCCATCTTTGTAATTTAGATCTGCTATTTGGTTAGCGGAAATTCTTAAATCTTCAATTTCAGCGGAATCTGGTATTACAGATACTTTAACTTCTGTAGTATCGTTGATATCATAAGTATCTTGTCCCCATTCAACTTGAATACTCGATATTTCTGGGGCAGTTCCTAACCATCCGAATATTAACAATGATGTTAGAGTTATAGCAATTGAGGTAATGAGTCGCTTTCTTTTTATAGCAGGGTCTGATTTTTTTATTGCAAAATATATTGTTGCGATAATTCCAGGCAACCACATAAAACTGTATAAAGCAAGAGCAAAACATACCGCAAAGAAAGCAAGTATATAGAATAAACAGCCTCTTTTCTTTTTGTTCTCATTGTTGTTTTGAAATTCTGGTTCTGGATTTGGAACAATTGGTGGAGGTGTGGTAGTTTCCTTTTTAGTTCCACAACTAGATGATTCTGTGTAATAAATACCAGTTCCTGGGATACCAACACTTTTAGTTGTTTTCCCTTTACTGTTCACAGTATAATGCATTCCTTTCCCGCCAAAAGTAACACTGGAGCTCTTCTTGCCAAGATTGACTTTAACTCCAGGAGCCACTTTAAAACTCTTTCTGAACCGAAGTCCCATTTAAATATCCTCCCTCATTTGTGAAATTATTAAAACGCCAGTGGCGAATTAACCGTGTGCCAAATACTCAATGCTCTGCACATCATTCTTTTGAAAATCATCTCCTGTAATATGTTTCATAGCATGGAGATACGCTTTCATTTGCTGTTCATAATTAAGTCTTGTATTTATAAAAACAGTATAACTTCCGTCCTCGTTAAGAACGACCATTTCTTTTCCAAAATTCGGAAAGTCTCGAAAGACAACATTAACATCCTGTGTCGTCATTTCCCCCACGTTCCTTTCGTTTCAAAGCCAGAGCCATGCCGTGTAATGCTTGCAAATCCTCAGCAGACATTCCGCGCTGGACATCAAACAATGCTCGTAATTCTTTATTTTCAAATATTTCTTGTGCTACCTGAGCAGTTTCTTCGTTTATGTAGTAGCGGTCTGCCTCTTTTTCTTCTCCTGTCATTAAGTATTCTAATGTTACTCCGAAATAGTCAGCTATTTTTTGGAGTTTATCCTGTTTTGGTGTACTAACACCTCTTTTCCAATCGCTTAGGGTTGACTGAGAAACTCCGGTTTCTTTACTCACTTTATACGGAGTGATTCCATGCTCTTGTAATAATTTGCTAAAAATCTCATACATAATTTGTTTACCTCTCACAAAAAAATAAAATACTAAAGAAATCCGTTGTAAAAATATTGACATTAAAGGAAAACAGTAGTATAGTATGAGCATACACAAGAAAACCGATGTATTTGTTTGGTGTATGCTACGGAAATATTATAATTTATCTGGTAAATAAAATATATCATAATTCCGTAGTAATTTCAATAAAAAAAGTACGGAAAGGCGGTGTAATAGTGTACAAAAAATTCGAGAAGCTTTTGGCAGAAACGAACAAAACTACATATAGAGTATCAAAAGATACAGGAATTGCTCAATCTCTGCTATCGGATTGGAAGCTAGGAAAAATTAAGATGCTCGGTGCAGACAAACTCAAAATCCTTGCTGATTACTTCGGTGTAAGTATTGAGTATTTCTTAGAGTAGGAGGTGGGGGAAATGAATTTAACAGATGCAAGCTTAATTTTAGGAATTCTCTCTATTATTCTTGGAATTGCAACAATAATAGAGAGATGGCGTCATTAACGTTCAAGAGAAGTGTTATTCATAGAAATAGGGTAAATTTTTGTTCCTTTATTGCTATGAATAGTTATTGAAGTTTTCGCAGAAAGCAATTCCGCATTGCTAATAGGTATGGGGCTTTTGCAAAAAAAGAATCCACCAATTATTCCATATCCTTCAATATGAGCAGGAAGAGGAATTGTGTGAACATTAATTTCATCAAGTATCTCACCTTTACACTTTTGAGTTGCTTGAAAGACGAATTGAGGAATCCAGTAAAATTCCAGAGATGTATTGTCTATATTAAGAAAGATTCGAGATATAGAAATAGGGACTTTTACTTTATTTTCAATTGACATTGAAATTGTAATTCCCCTGTGATCATGTTCCGAAATTAAATGATTTTTGTAAATGACATGTAACTTCATACGGTTTTGAAGAATATCTCTTAAAAAATTATATAAAGAGAGTAAGAAACCTAAAACAGCAATTAAGAAAGTTATATTTTCTTTCGTAAGCAAAGAGAGAATTTTGTCCATGTACATTCTCCTTTCATAAAACTCGGCATGGCGGTGCCTGTAAGTAAAGTATAGGAGATATATTAGGAAAACACAAGACAGGAGGTGACAACATGGCACAAGTCTACTTAACACAAGCACAGGAAAGACAAGCTAAAGCTGAGAAGCAGTTAAGAATATGGATTGCTACTCAAGTAACAAATCAGAGAGAGATTGCAAAAAAGACAGGCTTAAAATACTGCACAGTAAATAAGCGGATTAACGAGCCTGAGACATGTACACTGGAAGAACTTTGGAAGATATTAGATGCATTAGAAGTTCCACCAGAGGAAAGGGCAAAGATACTTTTATAGGAGGGAGAGAAACTTGCAAATTGGAGACAAGATAACCGGTGCCGGATTTATCAGTATGTTGCTTTTGGCATCTGGTTTAGATGGACCAGGCTGGAAGATATGTTTACTGCTGGTAATCGCATCCTTGGTTGTGATGTGTATTGGTCAGCAAATTAAAAAAGTCCGCTGGGCGGCAACCCGTGTGCGGACAAAGAAAAATAAATATCTCGTCATTATTGTAAGACGAGTATAGGAAGGATGTCAAGATAAGAATGAGAAATAAAGCAATCAACGCACTGCTAGAACTGGGTATTCCGGCAAATACGAAGGGATTTTTATATATCACAGATGCTATGGAGGCCATAGATGAAAATGAAGGACTTCAATATAAGACTTATCAACTGTATGAAGAAATTGCTAAAAAATATGAAGGAGTTACAGCATCAAAAGTAGAAAGAGCTATTCGACATGCCTTTAGCGAGGTTACTGCCTATAAAAATATAGAAGCGGTAGAAAAATGGCTTACGCTGTCTGGAAGAATGAGCAACGGGAACTTATTAGCAATCTTATACATCAGATTAAACAGGGAGGTAGAGTAAATGTTTGAAAAAATGAGTGATGGAGATGTGGCGGTATATTTAAGAAACGCAGCGTTGCAAATGCTTAGGCTATCTCAGGAACGTGGGGTGGATATTACTATTGATACAAGGACAAGAGGGTATATGAATGTACGTGTAGGTGATTATGAGATATATAAAGGAAGCAGAGATGGCAAAATCAGATATCAATATCATCCTTTGAACGACAGCGGCGTTGGAGAGTGGAGAGAGGATATCTCACCGCAGTCTATTCGGTTTGGTATGCTATCGTAGGAGGTACAGAATGAATGAACTTTTTATCATTCTTGAGAACCAAGACCATGCGTCTTGGTTAAAGGCGAGAACCTATGGTATTGGCGGATCGGATGCTTCCGCCATCATTGGGATGAATCCATATAAGACAAATATTGATTTATTTGAGGAAAAGATAGGACGTAGAGTTCCGGAAGATATTTCAGATAAACCATACGTCAGATATGGAACTTTAGCAGAAGAACATATCCGAGCATTGTTTTCCCTGGATTATCCGGAATACAAAGTTTCTTACCATGAAAACAGGATATTGCGTAGTAAGGCTTATCCCTTTCTGCAAGCATCTCTGGACGGGGAACTGGAAGACGAAAATGGAAGAAAAGGAATTCTGGAAATTAAAACCACAAATATACTGCAGAGTATGCAGTATGAGAAATGGAAAGACAGAATTCCGGACAACTATTACATACAGGTCTTACATTACTTGCTTGTTACCGGATATGAATTCGTGGTGTTAAGAGCACATCTTCTTGGAAACTGGGGAAGAGATAAAAGAACAACAGTGAAGCATTATTTCATTGAACGTTCGGAAGTGGAAGATGATTTAAAAATGCTTTTGGAGGAAGAACAGAAGTTTTGGAAGTATGTGGAGAGTGGCAGGAAACCACCTTTACTGCTTCCAGAAATATAAAGGAGGATACAAGATGGAATTAATGATTTATAGTCCAACGGAAAACGAGAGATTACCGGAGATACAGTGGAACTTTGAAGAAATAAAGAAATACGCTGCAGAGAAAGCAGAGTACTATCAGAATATTGCTTATACAGACGCAGATGTGAAGGACATGAAAAGCGATAAAGCTGATATCAATAAGTTTATTAATACCTTGGAAAATGTAAGAAAGCAAAAAAAGAAAGAGTACCTGGAGCCTTATGAGGTCTTTGAAGGACAGGTTAAAGAGGCCTTGTTACCGCTTAGAAAGACAGTTGCCTTAATTACAGAGAAAATGGATGAGGTAGAAGAGCAGTACCAGGAAACCAGAAAAGCTAAGATGGAAGAGTTTTATTATAAATACGTGGGTGACCTGCAGCCTATGGTACCGTTCAACAAAACTATTAAAGAAGAGTATTACAAACGAGCTTTTACAGATAAGAAACTGGAACAGGCATACAGTGATTTCTTTGATAGGTTACAGGAAGACATGAAGGCATTAGATCAGCTGCCGGAACGCTTCCGAGATAAAGCACTTTTAAGATATATGGAAGACTTTTCTTTATCTGCAGCTTTACAGGAAGGGAAACGTCTGGAAGAACTGGATAAGCTGGTAGAAGAACGTAGAAAGCAACAGGAAGAGGAGAGAGAAGCCAGAAGGATAGAAGAAAACAGGCGACTGGAAGTAGCAAGGGAAGCTCAGCAACAGCAGAAAATAGACGTAAAACAAGAACCCGTGCAGAAGGAAGAACCAAAGGCAGAGCTGTTGCAGGAAACTCAGGAACCTCAGAAATTACAGGAAGAAGTCTTTCAGATGGATTTCCGTGTATGGGGAACCAGAGAACAGATTATGGGGCTTCGTCAGTATCTTATAAATAATCAGATTAAATTCGGAAAGGTGGAATAAGAAATGGCAGTACAGAATAGTTTAGCAAACAGAACACAAAAAACAGGAATGGCAGCATATCTGACACAGGATGCTGTAAAGAAACAGATTAACAGTGTAGTAGGTGGAAAGAATGGGACAAGATTTATTTCTTCCATTGTTTCAGCAGTACAAACTACACCTGCACTTCAAGAATGTACAAACCCTAGTATTTTATCCGCTGCACTTTTAGGAGAAGCTTTGAACCTTTCTCCTTCTCCTCAGCTCGGACAGTTTTATATGGTTCCTTTTGATAATAAGAAAAAAGGCTGCAAGGAAGCGCAGTTCCAATTGGGGTATAAAGGATATATCCAGTTGGCAGAGCGTTCCGGTTATTATAAGAAACTGAATGTTCTTTCTATTAAAGAGGGTGAACTTATCCGATATGATCCACTGAATGAGGAAATTGAAGTGGAGCTAATTGAGGATGATGTTGTTCGTGAAGAGACTCCGGCAATGGGCTATTATGCCATGTTTGAATATGAGAATGGCTTCCGTAAGACCATGTACTGGTCAAAAAAGAAAATGCTTGCCCATGCAGAGAAGTATTCTCAGGCGTTTAAAAGAAATGGCGGTGCGAAGTCTCTGGAACTTCTGGAACAGGGAAAAATCCCAGAGAAAGACCTTTGGAAGTATTCTTCATTCTGGTTTAAGGATTTTGACGGCATGGCACAGAAGACCATGCTCCGCCAGCTTATCAGTAAATGGGGTATCATGAGTATCGATTTACAGACAGCCATTGATAAGGACATGGCAGTGCTGCATGAAGATGGTTCTGTGGATTATGTAGAAAATCAGACAGAACCGGAAGAAAGTAATAACGGGCCCAGCCTTGAGGATGCTTTCTTTGCCCAGCAATAGTGGGGTAGGTGCATTTTCATGCTTGTATAATATATCACAAATACATAAGCCCTGGTGGAATTCCAGGGCAGAAAGGGGTAGGATATGAGACATTTTAACATGGAGGAATTTGCAAATGGAGCTTTTACTCAGCAAATCAATCGGGAACTTGAGAAGGTGACACAGAATATTCAGGATCCAAACACAGATGCTACAGCGAAGAGGAGGATAACTGTAGTAATAGAATTCAAACCCAATGAGGAAAGAAATTTTGTTACTACCGGAGTGCAGGCAAAATCCACACTGGCACCATCCCTTGGAGCTGTTACTGCCTTGAATATGGGTAAGAACCTAAAAACAGGGGAAGTAGAAGCTGTGGAGATTGGAAATCAAATCCCAGGGCAGATGTCTATTGAGGATATGGAAGCGGAGGAGCGGCATCAGCCGGAGAAACAGACGCAGATGGCAAAGGCAGTAGATCCGTTAACCGGGGAAATCTATGAAACACCAGAAAGTAATATTGTTGATTTGCGAGTAGCCAGATAGGATAAAAGGAGGAAAATCCGATGTTAGAAAAAGCTATGAGATATATTGCAGGATTAAAAACAGAAGCTATGGAACCAAAGGTAGTAGAAATTCAAGGGAAGATCTATTGCAACAAGGAGTTAATTCGGTATGATGTGGAGCCTATGGCACAGACAATTCAGGCATCCACTCTTACTGCTTTAGTAGATTATATAAAGAACTGCGAGAGAGAACTGAGGGATGCCATGATTATTCATGTGAAATCCCCGACAGAAGTAGAATTGTATTCTGGTCTCACCAAAGAAAGAAAAAGAGAACATCTTTTTCTTTCACGGGCAAATGTACCGAGTTTTGAATTTGATAAATGGTATGATCAGGAACGTTTTATTATTGAATTACAGGCGAATTTCGAAGTAAACCAGGATTTACAGACTATCTTGAAAGTGTCCGGTAATGTAGAGGCGAAAACAACAGCAAACTATGGAGATGATGGAATAAGCCAGAAAACAACAATTAAGCAGGGCATTGCATCTAAGACTGATGTGATTGTACCGAACCCTGTTACTTTGGTTCCATATCGTACCTTCGTGGAAATAAAACAGCCGCCGAGTGAATTTGTTTTCCGCATTAGAGACATTAACAGTGAACCAGCCTTTAAAATTGTAGAGGCAGAAGGTGGTTTATGGAAACATGAGGCTATGTCCAGTGTGAAAGCTTATCTGAAAAAAGAGCTTCAGAATATTCTAGGAAGAGAAAAGATTACAATCATTGCATAAGCAGCATCCCATCTGTCCCATAAAAGGAACAGATGGGAGTTATCGGAGGAAATAGGTATGAATAGCAGACAGAAGGGAGCCAGAGGGGAAAGAGAACTGGCAAATATCCTGAAAAGCTATGGATATAAGGAAAGCCGCAGAGGGCAGCAGTATTGTGGCAGTAACGGGGATGCGGATGTAGTAGGACTTCCCGGAATACACATTGAATGTAAAAGAGTAGAAAAGTTAAATTTAGAAAAAGCCATGGAACAGGCAGAAAATGACCGAAAGGAACAGGAAAAGGCGGTTGTGTTTCATAGAAAAGATAGAAAGTCATGGCTTGTGACTATGAAACTGGAAGATTGGATGGAATTGTTTCAGGCATACGAAAAGCAGATATAATAGTGTGATAAGAGGAAGCGAGGAGACATGGGAAGACTCAGAAAAGAAGGCAATGAGTTCTTTTCCTTTGATGTAGATTTCTTCTCGGATAGAAAAATAAAGATATTAAAAGCAAGATACGGAGCAGATGGCATTACATTATACATATATCTGCTCTGTGAGATTTATAAAAATGGGTTCTATTTAAAGTTAGATGAAGATTTTGAGTTCATTGTTTCAGATGATCTGAATATGAACAGCGTCAAGGTGAAGCAGGTCTTGAACTTCTTATTGGAACGGTCACTGTTTGATAACACACTTTTCCAGTCGGACAAGGTCTTGACCTCTGCCGGAATACAGAGGAGGTATCAGCTCATGGTAAAATCCCGAGCTATGAAAAACCCCATTACAGTAGAAAGGTACTGGCTTCTTTCAGAAGAAGAAACGGAGACCTTTATTAAAGTGAACTCTTTTTTAAATAATTCCAAGAATAATGAGGATAATTCCAAGAAAAATAATCTTAATTCCGAGAAAAACGATACAAAAGAAAAGAAAGGAAAAGAAAAGAATATATATATAGATACGGCAGAAACAAAAGTGGTATTTCAGGATAAAGATTTGGAGAGTGCTTTCCGGCTCTTCGTTACCTGTAGGGCACAGAACGGACAGAAATTGACTGAGGAACAGATAATACTTTTAAGGGAAGAATTACAGAACCTTGGTGATACTGTTCAGGAACAGATAGCCATAGCAAAGAAAGCTACTGTAAATGGTTGGAAAAGCTTTTATCCTTTGAAGAAGAAACAAGAAAGTAAAATGCAGAAGCCAAAGAGCAGCAATAAGTTTAACAACTTTCATCAGAGGGATTATGATATGGCTGCACTTGAAAAAGAACTTTTGAACCAGCAGAAATAAATCTGTTGGCGGATATATGGTTAAAAAATGATTGAAGCACAAGAGGAGTTGCAGAGTAATGAAGAAACGAATAAAATGCCCTAAGAAAGGCATAAATCCAGCAATGGTATACATGAGCGAAGAAGCAAAGGCGAAGATGGCAATAAAAGCATCCAGTGAAGCTATAAAGCTTATGACACTTAAAATTTTGCATGATACATTTGATTTTGGAGAGAAACGACAGCAAAGATTTATTGATGAATTTGAACGACAGATGCAGATGTATGAAGAAGGGTATTTTAATTATAAAGATTTAAAGGAACTTGTAGGAAACGGATTAAAAAATAAGCAAAGAGGGTAGGTGAAAAGTAAATGATGAAAAATGCTTCAGGTGCACCAGTTCCGACAGAGCAGGAGGCTATTGGGAATATAGCCAAAGAGGAGAACCGGCATATTAAGCGAGTAATAGATAGCTTAAGGATGTTACTGGGAGAAGTTGGTTTGGAACTGGTAGAAATTCGTGTGAGAGACAGAAAGAGCAGGAAGAAATATGGCTGGAAGGAGTAATAAGTAGAGGTGAGTCCATTGGAAATCAATAAGGAACTTCTGATACAATACTGTGAACTGCGAGGAGAAATAAAAGATTTAAGAGAAAGGATAGATAATGATAAAAGAAGATTGAGAAAGATAGAGGAAGAAGGAGTGGTATCTGATACTGTTACCGGCACAAGAAAAGACGGAACGATTGGAGCAATAAAGATAACAGGATTTCCTCTTCCTGAATACAGTAAGGTAAATGCTATGTTAAAGAAAAGAATAGCAAAGCTGCAGATTATGGAAGATGAGTTGTTGGAGGCAGTAAATGCGGTAGATGATTTTATAAACAGTATTCCAAAGAGTGATTTAAGACAGATATTCCGGTTTTATTACATAGATGATATGACGTGGGCAAGAGTTGCCTTAAACATGAATGACCGTTTTCCGAAAAGAAGAATTAAATATACCGAAGAAAGCTGTAGAAAACGTCACGACAGGTATCTGGAAAAGTTAGATGAATTTTGAAAATGTCCGCCCATGTCCGTTTTTATTATGGTAGTATTTATACTGGAAGTGAAAACGGAATGGATTTCATATTCCTCCTCTGATTGGAAAATTGTAGAACGGCAGCAGGGTATCACAGCTCTGTTGCTGTATCAGGTTTGGACGGTAGTACCTTTGCAGGAGAAAGCATAGAGACCGTCAATCCCAATACTTTATCTAAAAAATGCCCTACTTCGGTGGGGTATTTTTTGTGCAGAATTCCATCTTGTAATTAAAGAACACTTGTTCTATAATTTAATTATCTTCAATACAGATGTTTGTTGAAATATGTAGGATATTGGTATAAAATGGAAACAGATAAAAGTATTGGAGGAAGATTGCATGGCAAATAAAAATGCTTATTTTTTTACTGTGAAATTAAGTGAAGTAAGAACAGGAGAAGAAGTGAATTATCAGCTTCTTCAAGGAGTTATGCAAGAAATAATTGAGAATTATGGGATAGAACAACAGAATTATATAACTCTGAATTTAACATTGGATGATGATCCTATGCATATTATATTTGATGTTTTCGATTATAAAAATACACGTTTATTCGGAAGGTTAAGTAAACAAAGACCAAGTAATACAATGATTCAGAGAGATTACCGAACATATCAAAAGCAAGATGTACTTCCAGATATTAGTTTAGATGAAAGAGGAATTGAAGTTTACACATACGCATATTTAGATTACGAAACGGGTATTTTAAATATTGTATATGCGAAAGGAGCCCCTGATGAGCGAGTACTTAAAAATCTTTTTCTGAAATATAATACAGATTATCAAATAGAAATAGAAGCAATTCCTAACGCACGTGGTATCGAACAAATTTATCAAGGAACAAATTCGGAAATTATTAGAGTAGAAATAGAAGCAGGATTGCCTGATGCAGCTACTTTAGAACATGTTTTTGGTTGGAATAACAGAGAATTACTTGATGTAATAAATCAGAGAAATTTGATAGTAGATTTTGTTCTCAAACCGCAACCTAGACGGGGCATTACTTACGATACAGAGGAAACAATAAATTTAATTGACTGTATAAAACAGGCATTGCCCAGATACAAAAAAGCAAAAGTTAAAGCAAAAGCGAGAAACGTAAAGGCAAGGGATTATAATCTATTTGAGGATTATTTTAGTTATCCCATAGAAATTCCTACCTATCGTACAGAAAATTATCAAAGAATTCAGTATTCAGTAGATGAATTAGTTACGATCTATAAAAATAATTTAATTATGGCATTTAATGAAAATAGAACTCTTTTATTAATTGCAACAGGCCGTACATAGAAAGAATGATGAGAATGAAGATGAAAAAGAGCAGAAGTATTATTTGCATTATAGTTCTCCTATTTGTACTCTATTTTGCGAATAGCAAATATAGTTTTATTATCCTACCGGACAATGAGGATATAGTGGATTATCAGTTTAATTTATTTACTGTTAGTACTGTATTTGCCGGATTTTCTTTTACCATTTTGAGTTTGTTACTTGGATTAAATGGTGAAAAAATAATAGAGAAATTGCAAGGAACGAGTTTAATGTGTAGAAACGGAGAGAGGATTTTTAAGAGTGTATTATATTTTTGTTCATCTTGTTTTATATCACTTTTATTTGTTTTAAGAGTTAATGAATTTATCGAAAAGATTTTTCAATGCTTAAAATGGAAATTTGATATTAGTTTGTTTTTGTTTATAAGTTGTATTACATTTTTAGTGTTAGGAATAGTGTATTTTCTCAAAGCAATGAATGTAGTGCTTCAGATTGTTTTTAAGATATATGGGTATAATGATAAACAATATAATGAGAAAAGAAGAATGTTAGATGAATGGATAAAAAGAAAAAATGGATAAAGATATCGTCCAAAGCGGTGAAATTCAATTGGCGACAACAGTAATTCAGATAAAATATTTTTCAAACACCATGTAGAAATACGGGATGTTTTGTTGTATGATAAAAGAAAAAGTATTCGGGAGGAAAGAAAATGACTAAAAGAGAAATGTTAAAAGAACTGGAAAAAAACATGTGGGAAGATGAATTAAATGAAGATAGTTCGTATGATGAGGTTAAAGAGGCATATAAGGAAATGAGAAGCGAATTAGATGATAATTCAGACATGTTTCCAAATGGAAGAGATTACGATGCTGAAGATGAAGACGGAGTTTAAATAAAAAGGATAGCACCCATCAGGGGTGCTTTTCTATTACCCATAAGGACCTTTAACTCAGTAGGTTAGAGTACCTGGCTCATAACCGGGCAGCCCTGGGTTCGAGTCCCAGAAGGTCCATTAAAAATAAACCAGATAGGAAGGTGAGGTGATGGCAAACAATGAAAACTTAAAAGGATATGGATTTCATGAACGAACAGCGAAGGAGCAGCGAGAAATCGCTGTTATGGGTGGTAAAGCAAGCGGTGAAGCAAGGCGAAGGAAAGCGAACTTCCGGAAGACCTTAAATCAGCTGCTTACCACAGAAATAGATAGCCCTGAATGGAAGCCGGTTCTTGAGTCACTCGGCATTGAGTGCACTTTGGAGTCGGCTTTAAATATGACAATGATAAAAGAGGGACTTGCCGGAAATGTAAAAGCTTACGAGGCGATTGCAAAGTATGCGGGGCAAAGTCAAAAGACCGAAATAGACCATGCAGAACAGCTTGCAAAGATAAATTTAATGCAGGTACAAAAAGAAAAGGTTCAAAAGATGGAAGAAGACAACACAGAAACCGGATCTGGAATGAAAGATCCTCACGATGTAGTAATTCCAGAGTTTTGGGATATTTTGGATGATATAGAACATGAGCATCAGATTATCACATCTGGTCGAGCCGGTACGAAATCAAGTTTTTCCGGAATACTGGGCATAAGCACGATTGTGAGTGATGAACCAGCAGCAGTTGTGGTTTTAAGAAAAAGACATAATAAATTACGAAAAACTGTCTATAAAGAAATGATACGTGCCATAGGGCGATTGGGACTTAGTAAAGATGATTTTGATATTGGAGTATCTCCAATGGAAATCAGATACAAGAAAAATGGAAATGTTATTTATTTTTCCGGTTCTGACAGTATAGATGATACGAAAGGTATTATTGACGAAGATAAGCCTATCCGCTTAGTAATTCTGGATGAACTTACAGAGTTCTTTGATGTAGGTGAGGGAGAAGATGAATTAACAAACATTGAAGCAACCTTTGTCCGTGGAAACGATGAAGGCTTCCGTATGGTATATCTGTATAATCCGCCAAAGAACCCAAATGCTCCCATAAATGTATGGTGCTTGAAAATGGAGATGAGAGAAGACACCATACATAAGCATGTAGATTACAGAGATGTGCCAATCAGCTGGATTGGAAAGAAGCTTTTAGAGTCCGCTGAGTTATTAAAAGAAACAGACTACCGCCTTTATCGTTGGGTATGGCTGGGAGAGTGCATCGGTGTAGATGATTTGATTTACTATATGTTCAATGATAACCACCGGCGTGAGCCAGAAGGCAATGTTTACAAGTTAATTGGTATCGGTGTGGATTATGGGCAGCAGAATGCAACCACATATCAAGCAGCAGGAGTTAATATCCATAAGCGGAAATTGGAAGGTCTTGGCGAGTTTTATCATTCCGGCAGAGAGTCTGGAAAGCAAAAGAGCCCATCTGATTATGCAAGGGAACTGATAAGGTTTACAGATGAATTACATGAGAAATATTCGTGTAATGCTTTTTATGTTTATATAGATCCTTCTGCAAAAGGATTAGCAGAAGAGATTAAACGACTGGCAATGGAAAGCAGAGTGTATGGAATATCTATAAAAGATGCAGAAAATGATGTGTCAGTTGGTATTCAAAGGGTGCAGAAGTGTTTAACATACCAGAACATGACAATTTCAGAAAGTCAGGAAAACTTAATTCGTGAGATGGGGACTTACGAGTACGATGCAAAATCCGTTGAGTCAGGAAAAGAAAAACCTATGAAAGTGGATGACCATTGCTGTGACGCATGGAGATATTTGGTTATGGGATTATGGGATAAGATTAAATATTTCCTTCCGGCAGGAGAAAGAGAGGAATAACATTGAATATTATTAAATATTTGAATAAAGCCGGATATGACACACTTAATTCTGGCTTTTATACACTGATTGATACATGGAAAAGCTGGTATATAGGAAGTGTAAGGAAATTCCATCGTTATAAGATGTGGAATGGGAAAGAGCATGTCACTTGCAAAAGATTAAGCTTAGGTATGGCAAAGAAGATATCAGAGGATATTGCAGACTTGCTTTTGAATGAACGTGTGCAAATCACAATACAGGACAACAACACCAGTGACTTTGTAATGGGTGTATTGAATGCAAATAACTTTTTTGTAGTTGGAAATGATTATCAGGAAAGAAAAGCCTACACCGGTACAGTTGCATACGTTCCTTATCTGAACAACATCAGAATAGACAAAAATGGGGATATCTTAACCGGAAGCGGTGATGTGAAAATTAACTATGTTTCAGCGGAGAACATATATCCTTTATCATGGTGTAACGGGTATATATCAGAGTGTGCCTTTGTATTTCCAAAAGTAATCGGAACCAAGAAATACAATCATATCCAAATACATAAAATAGAGGATGACGAATATATAATTGAAAATCATGTAGTAGAAAATACTACAGGTGCAGGAAAAGAAATTCCTGCATCAGAGTGGAATTCTTTAAAAGGGTTTGAAAGCATGGCAGAATATGTGAGAACCGGTTCAAAAGAAAGGCAGTTTGTGATAGACCGATTAAATATTGTCAATAACTGGCATAGTGATAATCCTATGGGAGTTGCTATTTTTGCGAATAGCCTTGATGTACTGCAAGGCATTGACTCTATTTATGACTCTTACATAAATGAGTTCACACTTGGGAAGAAAAGGATATTTGTAGCTCCTGAAATGCTGGGGATGGATTTATATGGAAATCCGGTATTTGACCCAGATGATGTGATTTTTTATCAGCTTCCGGAAGGTTTCCTGAAAGATGGAGGAAAGCCAATAGAAAGTGTGGATATGGAAATCAGGGCGGAGCAGCATGAAAAAGGCATCAATGACAGTTTGAATATGCTTTCTATGAAATGTGGCTTTGGTCAAAACCATTATCGCTTTGAAAATGGAAGTATCCAAACAGCAACTCAGGTTATATCTGAGAATAGTGATATGTTCAGGAGTATCAATAAGCACGAATTAATTTTAGAACCTGTGTTAAAAGAACTCATCCGGATTATTGCTAGGCTTGGAAAGGTGATAGGAGTTTCTGTCAACCCTGAAACGGAGATAGTAGTGGATTTTGATGACTCTATTATTGAGGATAAACAGGCAGAAAGACAGAGTGACAGGCAGGATGTTAGCATGGGCGTTATGTCGTTGGCAGAGTATAGAGCAAAATGGTATGGAGAAGCGGAGGAAGAAGCGGAGAAAAAGCTTCCGGAAGTAAACGGAGTAATGGAGTGATAACATGAAAAAGCCTGATACAGACAAAATGTCCCTGAGAATGGAGCATATATGGCTGGAAGCAGAAAACCGTATCATTGAGGATATTGTCAGAAGAATAAAAAAGGCTGGAAAGATTACCTCTACTGCTGATTATCAGATTAACAGGCTGGTGGAAATGGGAAAGTCCACAGAAGAAGTTGAACATATCTTAAAAGAAGCCCTAAACGCTACTTATCCGGAAATGTTTAAACTCTATGATGATATAGCAGAATGGCAGTATGTAAGGGATAAAGATATTTACGAACAGGTAAATCAGGAATTTATCCCAGCAGAAGAAAATGAACAGCTGAAACAGATATCAGCAGCAGTAAGCAAGCAGACACAAGATGCGTTAAAGAACCTTGCACAGTCTTATGGTTATTCTGTTTTAATGGGAAATAAAAGAGTTTTTACTCCTTTCTCAGAATACTATCAGAAGTATGTAGATGTAGCTATTATGGATTTGTTAAGCGGTGCGTTTGATTATAATACAGTAATAAGACGGGTTGTAACCCAAATGACAAACAGCGGGCTTAGAACGGTAGATTATGCAACAGGGCATACCAATAGAGTTCCGGTGGCGGTCCGCAGAAGCGTTTTAACAGGCGTTTCGCAGATTACAGGATATCTTAACCTTTATAATGCAAAGAAACTGGGAACAAATCACTTTGAAGTAGATTGGCACGCAGGGGCAAGACCAACACACAGAGTATGGCAGGGGCGGGTTTATAGCTATGAAGAACTTGTTAGTGTGTGTGGACTTGGGACTGTGACCGGTCTGCAGGGAGCAAACTGTTACCATGACTTTTATCCCTTTGTTGTTGGTGCATCGGAAAGACAATGGAGTGATGAATGGCTGGATGAGAAAAACGAATTGGAGAGTCGAACACGATACTGGAAAGGAAAAGAACTGGATACATACGGCATAACCCAAAAGCAGAGGCAGATGGAGACAGCAATGCGGGCACAGCGGTCTAAGATAGCTGGACTAAAGAGTGGAGGGGTAGATGCAGACGAAATAACGATAGAAAAGGCAAGATATCAAGCTCAGCTGTATGAGTATGCTACATTTTGTAACAAGATGGGAGTAAAGCAGCAGCGTGAAAGAATTTACATGGATATGAATGGAAGGCTGGCAACCAATACAAAGGAGCAGAATAGGAAATATACTCCTGAAATGCTTAGAAATGCAGGTAGAGACAGTAGCCAGTATAAGCATTATAAAAATATCTTAGGAGATGATATTGGAAGCCTTGAGAAGTTCCGGCAGATGAAGTATAATGAGCCTGAGAAGTTTAGTATTATCAAACTGGATTACGAAAGAAGAACAGAGTTATTAAAGAACCCTGATAAAAGACTACCAAATGCAGAAAACGCAATACTTCCAGATGGAAAGTTTATAAAATATCTATTTGATAAAAATAGTGAAAAAGGTTATCCCAAGGGCAAAGCTTTTGAAGCTCGTTTAGGCTATAATATAGATAATTGGGAAGAACTTCAAAAGGAATTAAAACAAAGAGCAACGAAGTATCCTGCTACATTCAAAGGCAATCAGGGGTTTGGAGATAAATATGAGCAAAAAATGATACTATATGGTTTGAAGGGAACTCCAGCGAATGTAGTTGTAGCTTGGATTGTAAAACCGGGAGATATATTATCACTTACAAGCGTCTATATAAAGGAGGTATGAAGGTGAAAATTGAACAGTATTGTACCGTACTTTTGAAGGACGGCAGAGAAGCAGCAGTGGTGGAAATACTGGATGATACACATTTCCTTGTGGATGTTGGAGACTCACCTGCTGATTGGGAAACGATTGATATAACAATAGATGATATAGAAAAGATTATTTAGATGCCATTCATTCTTCGGAGTGAGTGGTATTTTTATACCCTTTTTAGGAGGTTTGGGAATGCTGAAATGGTTAAAACAAAGATTTTGTAAGCATAAATACAGAAAACATTATGACAAAGCAAGTAAGAGTTATGTGAAAAGATGTGTGAAGTGCAATAAAATTGAACCGAGGTAGAAATATCATGACAAAAATTAAGTATATGGAAGATGGTATTATCATTGACGGACATGCAGGAAATCCTGTTGTATGCAATGGAATTTCTGCCATTAGCCAGATGGTAGCGAACTTTGCGGAAGAGCGAGGATGGGCAAATGTAACAGTCAGTGATGGTCATTTGGAAATTCGGAATGTATCAGATGAGCATTGTGGTGATGCTCTGTTTCAGGCTATGGTGATTGCTTTTGAGGATATTGCAGTCCAGTATCCAGATTGCGTGAAGATTGTCAGAGAATAGAAAGGCGGTGGTCCATCATCCCCCTTTGAGATGCGGGGTGAAGCGTCTTATTTTTATGTCCAAAACGTGAAGACGTAAAAAGCTCGGGAGCCTGTCGAGGCAAAACGGAGGTAGAAAGAATGAGATATAAAATGAATTTGCAGCTTTTTGAAGACGGTACAGGAGCTGGCTCTGCAGGTGGACAGAGTAGAAATACCGGAACTGGAGGCGGCGGCCAGAATACCGCTGGGAGTGCTGCTGGGGCACATGGAACCGGAACGTATACTTATGAGCAGTTGGAAGAAATCGCAAATGCAAGGGTAGAAAGGTCAGAAAGAACAGCGCTGGCTAATTTCTTCCGTGGTCAAGGAATGACAGAGGAAGAAGTAACACAGGCTATTACGGACTTTAAAACACAGCGAGCTGCAAATCAGCCGAAAACGGAACAGTTACAGCAGGAAAGGGATGATGCACTGAAGAAAGTAGAACAGATGAAAAATGAAAAGGTGCTGACTTCTAAAGGTGTTAAGGCAGATGACTTAGACTATGTGATGTTCAAAGTTTCAAAGTTGGTAGATGATAAGACTGACTTTGAGAAGGCAGCAGATAAGTTTTTAAAAGAAAATCCTAAATTTGCGGAAAAATCTTCCGGCACTTACAGAGTGAGTACAGGTGCTCAGTCAGGAGGAGCAGGAGGAAAAGAAAACAGTAATGATTTTATTAACGCTGCAATTAGAAGAGCAGCAGGGAGGTAAGTAATGAATAAAAGAAAAATAAACTTGAGATTATTTGACAATGACGCACAGCTTATTGACAGAGCTGGTGCAGATACGTTAATCCCGGAAGAGAGAGCAAGGGAGATTATCCAGGGAGTAGTAGCACAGTCAGCAGTACTGTCCCAGGGACGCAGATTACCGAATATGTCCAGTAGAACTTATCGTATGCCGGTACTTGATATGCTGCCGTTAGCATACTTTGTAAATGGAGATACCGGACAGAAGAAAACAACAAAAATGGCATGGGATAAAAAAATTATTACAGCAGAAGAAATCGCAGTTATTGTGCCAATTCCTGAAGCCGTGCTTGATGACTCAGAATATGATATCTGGTCTGAAGTCCGCCCACGTATTGAAGAAGCCTTTGGAAAGGTTATTGATGGAGCAATCCTCTTTGATGTAAATAAACCAGACTCTTGGAGAGACGGTTTGGTTTCAACTGCAACAAAAGCAGGAAGTGTAGTAAACTTTGGAAAGTCTGACAACCTGTATGATAAAATCATGGGAGAAGATGGTGTTATTGCAAAAGTAGAAGAGTCTGGATATTTTGTTACAGGACACATGGCTGACATCTCTATGCGTGCAAAATTAAGAGGATTAAAAGACACCACAGGAAATCCGTTGTTTAAATCAGATATGCAGAATGGTACAACCTATTCCTTAGATGGATCTGCAATGAATTTCCCTAACAATGGGGCATTTGATAAAGCAAAAGCACTTATGATTTCCGGTGATTTTAAACAGCTTGTATATTCCATGAGACAGGATATTACCTTTAAACTGTTTACAGAAGGTGTTGTGCAGAACACAGATGGTTCCATCGCATATAACCTTATGCAGCAGGATATGGTTGCATTAAGAGCTGTAATGCGCTTAGGCTGGGAAATTCCGAACCCTATTAACTCTTTAAAAACGGATAAGAACAATAGATGTCCGTTTTCTATTTTAAAGGCGGGGGAGTAAGCCCCGTTGATGATACTGCCTTGATTGACAGCGGGAAACCTAAAAAGGCAAAAAGCACAAAGTAGGAGCAGCCTATGGAAGTGAAATATGAGTATTATATGTCTGAGTTTGGAGGTGAAGAAATCCCGGAGGAAAAATTTAAAAGGATTTCAAAGCTTGCAAAGACTTATTTAGAACAATTTACTCATAACAGAGTAAAAGATGATACTAAAAACACAGAAAAAGTGAAAGACTGTGTTTGTGAGATGTGCGAAACTATTTATTTGACAATGTATAAAAATGAAGGGGCAGAAAAGAAGTCGGAGAGTACCGATGGATATTCTGTCTCTTACGTTACAGAGCAGCAGGACGGCGAAGATAAAAACGTTATGCTGCAGAAGAAATTATATCGGATAGCACAGAACTATCTTGCAAATACGGGACTTTTGTATTTGGGGGTGTGAGAGTGCTTACGAATACAGATGTAACTATTTACAGACGAGAATATGATGAAGCTTCCCGGCAGGATAAGTGGGTAAAAACTTATGTTCCGGTAGCATGGTGGTTTAAAGAAGAAAAATCCACACTTACACCGGAAGGAAGAGTAAATGCAGATGTTTACACAATCCGTATACCAAATACTAAAATTTCCGTGAAAAAAGATGATTACCTTGTAAAAGGTAATTGCAATATTACAATGGAAACGGTAAAGGATTTGGAAGATAAGGAAAAGATGCGTGTGACATCGGTTAATTACAATACTTTTGGTGGTAATCCTCATATAAAGGTGGTTGGTGTGTGATGGCAAAAGGGAAGAAGCAATTTAAAATCGAAACACCAAGAGGAACAATATCTACCTATAAGGTTGCAAAAGGTAACTTAAAAGGAAGAACGATAGCAAGGCTGGACTGGAACCCTGGATTTAAACCGGATAAAGAAAAAGGTTTTGCTGATGCACAGGAATTTGTAGATTCTGAGTGTATAAGGCGCATGGCTCCTGAAACTCCCAGGAGAACTGGTATGCTGATTAAAACCGCTACTCTTGGAACTGTAATAGGCAGTGGAGAGATTAATCAGATAGCACCTTATGCAAGGAAACAATATTACGAACATAAAGAAAAATCGCAGTGGTTTGAACGGATGAAAAACAGACACAAAGACTCAATTTTGAAAGGAGCTGCTAATTTTGTTAAGTCTCATTGATAGTATACGAAATTTTATTATTACCTGTCCGTTTTTGGAAGATTGGAGAGTGAATGTAGATTATCTGGGAACGGAAATGGAGTATTCCATAGATATTTTGCCGTGTGATCCAATTTTGCAAAAGTACATAGATGGAGGGGCGAAAAAACAGTTCCAATTTGCTTTTACCAGCCGTGAAGAATATGACACCGATGTGAGAATTAATATAGAAAATAGTGGATTTTTCCAGATGTTTGATGAATGGCTGGAAGAGCAGAATATGAATGAAAATTTTCCTATCTTGAGTGAAGGAAAAATACCAATTAAATTAGAAACCTTAAACAGCGGATACTTATATGATGTAGATGGTGATAAAGCCAGATACCGCATTGAGTGCCGCTTAATTTATGCACAGGAGGTATAAAATGGCAGTTTCAAAAGCACCGAAAATTGTACAGCGGTCTAAACGTGTTGCTTTTATGAATACAGCAGCACCGGAAGGACCAGAAAAATTCGAAAGAATGAAAAGATTTACAACGATAACAAATAGTAAAAATCCAAAAGAATACAGCAGACAGTATGTAGATGAAGACGCAGAAACATCTGACGTGGTCGGATATGCACCTTCTATTGAGTTTTCTTATGACAGGTATACAAATACACCTGTGCATGACAAACTGTCTAAAATCCATGATGGAGAGCTTCTGGGGAATGATACACATGTTGATATCGTGACCGTGGATTTGTTTACAGAAGACGATAGCAAGAGATGCCTTGCAGTGAAAAGAACGTATGCAGTAATTCCGGAGTCTGATGGAGATGGAACAGATGCTTTGATTTATTCCGGAACTTTTAAATCTGCATCTGAAATCGTAAAAGGCTATGCAACAAGTGAGGACAACTGGCAGACAGTCACTTTCGTAGAGGGAGAAATTCCGTCATAAAGGAGAGAGAATATGAGCTTATGGAAATGGAATAATGTCGAACTAGAAATTGACATGGAAGATGTTGAATTTCAGGAGCGATATGAAAATGCCTTTCTGCATTTAGAAGAAAAGGAAAAAAAGCTTGTTAAAACAGGTAAGATGTCGGAAATTTCAAAATCTTATTGTAAAATGTTTTGGGATTTGTTTGATGAACTGTTTGGAGAAGGTACGGCACAGAGACTTTTTGAAGGGAAAATGAACACAGGACTTTGTGATGAGTGCTACGACTCTTTTATTTCTCATTGTCAGAAGCAGGTAAATGAAATAAATAAAAAACGCAGCAGCCGATTTGCAAAGTATAAAGTAAAGAAGTGATAACATGAATTTGTTTTACGAAGACTATCCAACAGTCTTAACTGTAGAAGATGAGTTTGTGCCGATAATTACAGACTTTAGGGAATACATAAAGTTGCTGGATATGCTTAATGATGAAGAAGTAAACGGATATGAGAAAATGCTTTTTCTTCGACAGTATTTTTTGAAAGAACCGAAAAATATGGATGAAGCGATATCAAGATTGACTGATTTTGTATCCATGCAAGAACTAAATGATGTGCATACAGAAGAAAGCGGAGAAGGAGAAGATACAGATGTAGAAGAACCAAAACCGCTTTTTTCTTTTGCTCTGGATTATCCATATATTTTAGCTGGATTTTGGCAGGACTACGGAATAGATATATCTGAGATAAGATATTTGCACTGGTGGAAGTTCAGACAACTATTTGATGGATTGTCGGAGAAAACAGAGATTAAGCAGAGGATTATGTATCGCTCCATTGATTTATCTACGATTAAGGATAAAGATGAAAGAAAGCGGATAGAAAAAATCCAGAGGTCTATTAAACTACCTGAGAGTGAGCTTACAGAATATGATATTGGTAATGCGTTTATGTAAAAAGGTGGTGTGAATTGAAAAAAATAAAATATCCGCCATATAAAAGACAATGGTACAAATGCCCTTTGTGTGGAACAAAATTATGTGTATATGACAATACAGCTAATTTAATCGGTGGAATTTTTATAAAATGCAAAACTTGTAAAAAAGAAATAGAGATAAAAGCACTTTAAATTGAGCCGCAGAGCCTGTGCTATCCGAGAAAGGAAGGGATAGTATGGGTTATGATGGCTCTTTAAAGTTTGATACGTCCATAAATGAGAATGGATTTAATAAAGGATTAAAAAATTTAGGCAGTATTGCAGCGAAAGGTATGGCGGTACTAGCTGGCGCAGTTGCTGGTGTTACGGCAGCTATGGGAGCTGGAGTTGCAGCTTCGGTGAAAGTTGGAATGGATTTTGAAGCTCAAATGTCTAGAGTACAGGCAATTTCTGGAACTACGGGACAGGAATTAGAAGCTTTAAGAGAGCAGGCTGTTCAGCTTGGTGCTGATACAGCTTTTTCTGCCACACAGGCAGCAGAAGGAATGGAGAACCTGGCAGCAGCCGGATTTACAACGAATGAAATTATGGAAGCTATGCCGGGTCTTTTAGCTATGGCAGCAGCTTCTGGAGAAGATTTGGCAAATAGTTCTGACATTGCAGCATCAACATTAAGAGGATTTGGATTGGAAGCTAGTCAGACAGCTCATGTTGCCGATGTACTTGCAGAAAATGCAAACCGTACAAACGCATCCATCGCAGATACGGGCGAAGCTATGAAATACATTTCTCCTCTCGCCAGAGCAGCTGGTATAAGTTTTGAAGAAACAGCAGCAGCTATTGGTATTATGTCGAATGCTGGTATCAAAGGCTCTCAGGCAGGTGTAACGCTTAGAAGTGCATTATCCAGATTATCAAAACCAACAGATGATATGATTGGAGCCATGGAAGAACTGGGGATTTCTTTTTATGATACTGATGGAAAAATGAAACCTCTAAGTGAACAGATTGGTATGTTGCAAAAAGCTTTTAATGGCATGACAGATGAGCAGAAAAATAATTACATGGTAAATCTGTATGGGCAAGAAGCATTATCTGGCATGTTGACGCTTATTAATGAAGGCGAAGATAGTTTATCAAAATTAACAAGGTCCTATGAAGACTGTGGTGGCGCTGCACAAAAAGCTGCTGATATCATGCAGGATAATTTAAAAAGTGCAATAGAGCAATTAGGTGGTTCAGCAGAAAGCTTAGGAATAGAGTTGTATAGAAGCTTGCAAGAACCTTTGAAGGGAATTGCAGAAGTTGGAATAAATGCAATAAATGAATTAACAGAAGCCTTGAAGACAGGAGGGGTAGAAGGTCTTATTCGGGCTGGTGGACAAGTATTGTCTAATTTATTATTAGGTATTGCCAAGGGATTACCTAATGTGGTTAATATGTCAGTTATAATTATTAAATCGATTTTTAATAGTCTTACAGCAAATATTCCACAATTACTATCCTCGGGGATGGAGATTGTCTTATCGTTAATTTCTGGAATGATGCAGCTCTTGCCATCTATCGGAACGTTTGCAATTACACTGATAACACAATTATATGAGCAGATAACAGCGCAAGCGCCTGTATTATTACAAAAAGGATATGAGTTATTAAACAATTTAATTACAGGATTTGTAGAAGCAATTCCAGAGGCTCTTCCTAAAGTTTTAGATTTTATACAGGGTATTGGAAATAAATTAGCAGAAGCAGCTCCGGTGATGATAAAGAAAGGTTTTGATTTGCTCGGCAAATTGGTCGAAGGCATTGTGCAAGCTATTCCTATTCTGATTGCAAAAGTACCAACAATTATATCTACTTTTGCGAATGTTATAAATGATAATTTCCCTACGATTTTAGCAAAAGGTGTCGGCTTACTGTGGGAACTTATTAAAGGTATTATAAGCGCAATTCCTGATTTAATTGCCAACATTCCTAAAATTATATCAGCTATTGTAGATACACTGATGGCATTTCAGTGGTTATCGTTAGGAAGAAACATAATTAAGCTTCTAAAAGATGGAATTATGAGCATGGTTGGGGCTGTAAAAAGTGCTGGAATTAAGATTTTCGATACCATTAGAAATACAATGATAAATCTTCCGTCTACATTGAGCAATTTGGGAAAGTCAGCAATTCATAATTTGTCAGCCACTATAAGAGGCCTAGCATCCAGTGCAAAAACAGCAGCTTTGAAAGTTGCAAGCGCCATTGAGTCTGCCATTTTAAAACTTCCAGGTAAGATGCTTTCTATCGGGAAAGATATTGTGACAGGTCTTTGGAATGGTATTTCTGGTATGGTGGGCTGGATTACAGATAAAGTAATGGGATTTGCTGATTCTGTACTTGGAGGTATTAAAAAAGCTCTTGGTATTCATTCGCCTTCTCGTGTTATGCGAGATCAGGTTGGAAAAATGATGGCTCTCGGTATGGGGATAGGATTTGAAAAAAACATTCCTGAAACTGATATGGAAAAGCAGCTGGGAAAAACTGTAAATAAGCTGAAAGCCGGAGCAAATAGTGTTTTTAAAGTATCAGGAATAAAAACTACAGAACAGATCGTAAAGAACATTACGAATAATTATACAGGAGAAACAGCTAATTACAAAAAAGTAGAGTCTGCTGTGCTTAGAGCTTTAAATAAAGCAAATAAGAAACCGATTATACTAAATGGCAGAAATTTAAGAAGAGGATTAAACGATGGAGGGATTGTATTAGCATGATAATAAAATATGTGAATAGCGAAAATAAAGAAATTGTGCTAAATAAAAAGCCATATAAAGTTCTTCTATCGGATTTGACAGATTATGAATGGGAATTTGTAGAGAACAACAGCAGGATTATTTGTTTTACAAAAAACATTGTAGAAAAAGAGCTAAATATAGATATTATAAGCAATTCTAAAGAAATTACGCAGGAGTATGGGAACAGATTAAATGAATGTTTTGAACAAGATATTTGTAACAATATTCCCGGTAAAATCTATATTGATGATTTTTATATGACGTGTTTTGTTAAATCTTGTCAGAAAATAAAAAGAGGAAGTGGAGTAATACAATCTTACGAATATAAGATTGTAACAGACTATCCCTTCTGGATAAAAGAGCACCCCTATTATTTTAAAACCAGCGATGTTACATCCGTCAATAACAAGCGCTATGCCAATAAATACGCTTACCGCTATGCAAACGGCTTAAACAACACCTACCTCATCAACGAGCATTATGCGGAGTGCAACTTCCGTCTGAACATCTATGGACCATGTGTCAAGCCTTCCGTTTACATTGGCGGATATGAATACCATGTAGATACAGTTCTAGAAGCAGGGGAATATCTGGAAATTGATAGTGCAGCGGAAACCGTAACAAAAATCCTGACTTCCGGGATAAAGGTCAATGTTTTTCATTACCGTTCTTTTGAAAATTCAGTTTTCCGCCCCATTCAGGTGGGAAGACAGGAAGTATTCTGGGATGGGAAGTTTGATTTTGACATAATCTTGTTCGAAGAAAGGAGTGAGCCGAAATGGTCGTAAGCGTAGAAGCTGTCTATGAAGGCGGTACCTATCCCCTAAAGAAAGACAGTCAGACAGGGGCATATACAGCAAAGATAGAAGCCATCCAGAAAAAGTTAAAAACCGAGGAACGATACAGTTATTACCCCGTAATGCTGCGGATTACCGATGATGCCGGGAATGTAACGGTAAAAACCATTTCTGATGCAGAGATTGGGCAGAACCTTTTATTGGTGGTAAGAGAGGAGCAGTTTTTTCCTCTGAAATTCATTGTGGCAAATGAAAAAGGGGAAGAATTGGGTTATGTAAAGGAAGCCAATTACATCGACCTGGAACTGGGCGAAACCAATGACTTTGAAGTGGAATTCAGTGCTGACGCATGGAAGGAAGAAACTTATAACTGGGGATACCGGATTTTTATTCCAAATACGGAATACGGCGGATTACTGGAAGAGAGAAAGACTACCACCGGACAGGGAACGGTTACATGGCTTGGCTATACTTGGAGGGGACTGTTAAACCAGAAAATTATACAGCCGCCGGACGGGGAAACTCATCTTACAGTTTCCGGTGATGCAAATAAAATTATAAAGGATATCATTGGGAGCCGCTTTGGCTCTCTTTTTGTTGCGGAAACAGAAGCCAGTGGGATTGAAATCAGGAATTACCAGTTTGACCGTTATTGTACAGTTTTGGAGGGACTGGAAAAGATGCTGGCCGGCAAACAGGCAAGATTAAAAATCTGTTATAAGCAGGGTACACCGGGGCTTTTAGACAGCGCTGTATTATTAAGTGCTGTACCAATCACAGACTGGTCGGAGCATCTGGAATACAGCCAGGATGGAAGACTGACCTTTACCACGGAGGATTACCGAAGGGGGATTAACCATTTGATTTGTGCCGGAGAAGGGGAAGGAACGGAAAGACAGGTATTACATCTGTATGTGCAGGGAGATGGGAGCATTCTACAGGATAAACCTTATTATAGCGGTCTTGCAGAAAGGGAGGCACTGTATTCCTACACTTCTGTGGAGGATTTAGAGCAGCTTAAAAAAGATGGAATAAAGCAGTTGGAAAGCCTGAAAAATTACAGAGGGATGGAAGCGCATATTAACAATGTAGATGTGGACATTGGCGACATAGTAGGAGGTAGGGACAGGGTAACTGGAATGTCTATACAGCAGCCTGTAGTTGGGAAAATCCTTACGATAAAAGACGGGGAAACCGATGTGGAATATAAGTTGAAAGGAGCGAAGTGATATGGGATTGAAACCGCTTACAATCAATACACCAGCGGAAAGCGCAGCACATATTTTAGCGGAAGATGATGCAGCGCTTTACGCCGGGATGCTGGCACAGGACAGTGTATTGAACTTGGGGAGCAAATTAAAAGCAACGGTAATAAGCAATAATAAAGTCCGTATTGCAGACGGGGTGGTTCTGGTAGGAGGACATGCTGCAAGGATTGTGAAAGGCGATTATGAAGACATGACTATCAATAACGGAGTCAGCGGTCAGAAGCGGAATGATATTATCATGGCACGCTTCATTGCAGGGGCTGACGGGGGTGCAGACTCTTACAAGCTGGTTGTGATACAGGGGACATCCGGGATAACAGCGAAAGATCCTGTATATACAAAAGGGGATTTATACAACGGCGATAAACAAAGGGACTATCCTTTGTGGAGGGTAAAGATTGAGAACCTTAGCATTGTGAAGGTAGAGCAGATGTTTACTGTAGGGAAAAGCACTGAAGAGGTCATGGCAGAGATGCTGGCAGCCAATGCAGCCCTGCAAAAGCAGATAGGGGCAAAAGGGCAGGAAGCCAGCATCGGAGGCTATACAAGGGAATGGCTTTTAACCGATGAGTATCAGGCGATTGGAAACTATGCACAGACAGTTAACAATGAATACTTTGAGTCCGCAAGTGGTCCTGACGGGTATTTAAAGGTGAAGCAGTCCGGTGTTTATCTGATTTCCCTGCAGGCAAACTTAAGAAAAAAAACACAGGACTCTTCTGGAAATGTTTGGTCTAAGATTGTCGTCAACGATGCAGGGAATATCGGTGGAGATGTACATTATATGCCGGCAGGAACTTACTATGATACGGTGAATTATGTTACCTATAATTACTTAAATGCGGGTGCAAAGCTGAAAGCACATTTATCTGTCAATGCAGAATTACAGGATGTCTGGGCACAGGGCGGTGAGTACCTGAATGTTGTAAAATTGTCTTGAAAAGGGGGAGAAGGATGTCTGTAAAAGAAGTAGTCCTTACTCTCAACGGGCAAAATTACGCACTGGAAAAGAATACAGAAGGTGAATATGAGGCGGTGATTACAGCACCGGAAAAATCCGGTTATACGCAGCCGGAGCATGCCTATGCAATGGAGCTTCGTATCACAGACCAGTCCGGCACGGTTGTTATTGATAAAAACCATGACACTTTTGGAAGTAAAATGAAATTGGCTGTTGCGGAAAGAGTGCCGCCTGTCATTTCCCCTGTCTATCCCACGGAGAGTGCCTATCTGACGGACCAGACAGTGCAGATACAGTTTGATGTTATAGACGATGACTCCGGAGTAAAGAAAGACACCATATCTCTTCAGATAGATGCCGGGACTATGCTTATGGAGCAACTTACCAAAGTCCCGGTCATTGAAGGATACCGCTGTACTTATGTGGCTGTATTAAAAGACGGGGCACACATTCTAAAAATAAGAGCAGAAGACCAGGATGGAAATGCCGTAGAAAAGACAGTGGCTTTTCAAGTTGACACAACAGTTCCCAGCTTGAACATATCGGAGCCGTCGGATCATATTGCCTTAAATGTCCCCACCTGCCGGATTGTAGGAATTACCAATGATGCCGCCAGTGCACCGTGTACGGTTACCATAAACGTAAACGAAAAAGAGCAGGGCCATGTACCGGTAAACGGAGACGGGACATTCTTAAAAGAAGTGCTTTTAGAAGAAGGCGTCAATATTATCCGCATCAAAAGCACAGACAGAGCGGGCAACTATGCAGAGGTTGTAAGGAATGTCACCTATAACTTTGATGCTCCGCAGGTTTTGGGAGTGAAAATAGAGCCTAATCCGGTATCTGCCGGAAAAATTTTTGAGATTACAGTCAATGCAACAGATTAAGGCGGTGGAGAATGGTACGAATTGAGCAGATAGAAGTCCTGCCAAACCCTGTAAGGACAGGGGAAAAAGTAAAGATAACTGTAACGCTGCAGGAAGAATATGAAAATGCAAAGCGGTATAAGAACCAGTACCCTTACCGGTACGGGAAAGGAGAAGCAAAATGAAAGAAATTGTATTTAACGATGGGAGAAATCTGGAAATTCAGTCAGTAGAGAGCCGGGAAGGAAAGTTATATGTAAGGGTTATCCTTACAACTTCCGAGCAGTTAAAGGCTTTGTTTGGGGATGAATTTGCAACCCGGAAAATGACCTTGTATGAAAACCATAAAGAGCAGGAAGCATTTGAGAACTATAACAAGCTGTCTTACTTAAAAGAAGAAGCAGGAGGTATCTGGGAAGTGGAGATGCTGCAAAGAGAAAAAGAGGATGCCGTAAAAATCGCAGAGATTACTATGCAGCTTCAGGAAGCAAACCGGCAGATTACAGATTTACAGCTTGCCGTCTGCGAACTTTATGAAGGAATGGGGGTATAAGAAATGGCGAAGATTTATGCAGATTTAATCCAGAAAGGTTTAAAGACGATTGAAGAAGTACCGGAAAAAATACGGGAAGAAGTAAGAATTCTTTTAAAAGAATGTTAAAAAGCCAAGATGCCCGCCAAAAGAGCGTTGTAAGAAGGGAGGGGTGAAATTGAGGGTTGATTTTAAAGATGACAGAAAGAACATTACGGTAATCGGTCTTGACCAGTGGGATTACGGGCAAAAATTGGAAATATACGGGATACCGGATGTAACCCATGCAGAGGTACATTTCTGCTGTGAAAGTGACACAGAAGCTTTAATAAAACAGGCACAGGTTACAGACCATATCACAGCGGATATCCCGGACGCACTTTTACGCACCGGGGAAAATTTAAAAGCTTATGTCTATATTGCCACGGCAACGGAAGGAAAAACAATCCGTACAATTACAATGATTGTAAATAGGAGGCAGCGGCCAGAAGACTACACGGTGTTACCGGAAAAGAACTTATTAAGGGAAATCCTGGAAAGGCTGGATTTAAAAGCAGATGATATCGAATTAAAAGAGAATGAATTGCAGTTGCTTTCCGGTGGAAAGGGAATTGGAAGCAAAATCCGTCTTCCTGGTGGTTCTGGTGGCAGGGAAATTGAGCTCAGAAATAATGGAACTGCAATCCAATGGAGATATACAGACAGTAATGATTGGATAGATTTAATTCAAACAGAAGAATTAAGAGGCAAAGATGGTGTTACTCCAAGTTTTATCATAAGGGACGGACACCTGATTGCAATATATGAAGAAAAGGAGAAATAAAACATGGCAAGAGAAGTAGATTTAGGAAGCATTGTGGGACCAAGAGGACCGCAGGGAGAAAAAGGAGAGAAAGGAGATCCAGGTGCAACCACAGCAGACGGAGTATCCTATAAAGACTCCAATGTAGCAAATGCATTAGATGAACTGACAAAAAGGATGGATGATGTGCAGTATACACCAATCCAGATTACTTCTTTTTCAAACAGTGTAAATACCGTTGAAATGGGAAGTACTGTAAATACAGTTGTATTGAATTGGGGATATAATAAGGAACCAAAAGCGGCAACGCTTGATGGAAGTGTATTGGATGTAAAACTGAGAACAAAGACCATTGAAGGGGCTGGCATTAAAAGCAATAAAACTTATACTCTTACTGCAACGGATGACAGGGATGCCAAAGCAACCAAAACTACAGCAATTACATTTTTAAACGGAGTGTATTATGGAGTGGGCAACGCAGTTGGGGGTGCTATAAACAATGACTTTGTGAAAGGACTGACCAAAAAGCTTTCCGGAAGCAAAGCCGGAAGTTTTACCGTAAATGCCACAGAAGGAAACTATATTTATTATGCTCTTCCGAAAAGGCTTGGTACACCAACGTTCTTTGTAGGAGGCTTTGAAGGTGGATTTGCACTGGAAAAGACATTTGAATATACCAACCCAAGCGGTTATACAGAAAGTTATGATGTATATAAAAGTACAAATGCCGGACTTGGAAGCACCAAAGTGGATGTAAAATAAGGGAGGAAAAAAAGAATGCCAATTTTATTGATTGATAAGATTAAACAGAAAAATAACGGGAAATTTAAACTGGTAGACGCAGCGGATGTAGAATATAACGGAAAAGGACTGGACGAGGCAATTAAATCTGGTGAATTCAAAGGGGACAAAGGTGATGCGGGTCCTGTTGGACCTGCCGGAGCGAAGGGAGAACAGGGAGAGACAGGACCTACCGGACCGGTCGGAGCAAAGGGAGAGCGAGGAGAAGCAGGACCTGCTGGACCTGCCGGTGCAAAAGGAGAACAGGGTATTCAGGGACCTAAAGGTGAAAAAGGAGATCCTTTTGCAGTAGCAAAAACGTATCCTTCCGTAGCGGCTATGAACGCAGGCTTTGCCACTGATGGAGTAAAAGAAGGAGGCTTTGTCGTAATCAATACCGAAAACGTAGAGGATGAAGATAACGCAAAGTTATATGTGAAAGGAAAAAGCGCTTACACTTTCCTTACAGATTTATCTGGTGCACAGGGTATGAAAGGACCACAGGGAGAAAGAGGTCCGCAGGGAAATCCGGGAGCACAGGGAGCAGCCGGTCCAAAGGGAGAAAAAGGAGATCAAGGTGCAAATGGTGCACAGGGTCCGGCAGGACCAAAAGGAGAAGATGGGAAGACTCCAACGTTTGAAATCCGGGACGGACATTTATATGCAATCTATGAATAGATAGGAGACATGGCAATGCGGGAAATTGATTTAGGTCCCGTTCAGGGACCATTAACTTTTGTAACCCCGGAGGAGTTTGGTGCAAAAGGAGATGGATTAACGGATGACTCAGATGCTTTTAAAAATGCACTGCTGACAGGAAAGAAAGTTATCTGTATGCCGAAAAAAGTATATAATTTTATAAAACCGGTAGATGTTAAGAGAATTTATGCAGGCCATCTTGATTTGAATGGTTCCTTGCTAAAAAATTTCCATATTCTTGTAAATTTGAATGACGCAGGAAACGACTGGAGGCAGACTTACCCAGTGGGAAAATTTGTAATTGAAAACGGGGAAGTTGGCGGGACATGGGGAGAACGTCCTGCAAACTGGGAAGTTCCGGTAATTAAAACGGGGACTCAAATGCGCCTGCAGCATTTAAAATTTACAAACGCCCCCTATATGTTGGCAATGGTAAATCAATACTTGGATTACATGGCCTTTGAAGACTGTCTGTATATAGAAAATCATGCACTGTTTCAGGAAAATGTATTAAAATTAGATGCTATAAATGTAATTGGAACAGATGGTAATGCGAAAAAAATTGATGGGACAGCTCAAAATCTGGCAGGGGATGCTTGGATTTTTAAACAATGTAATGAATGGTACAGCCCTAACAATAAAGATTATAAAATGATTGCTTTCCATAACAATTCTGCCGCCACGATGATCAATTGTATCCAAAGCGGATTTCGAATTGGAGGTTCTTATTCGGACTATGCAAGGGTTGTTTGTATTTCCTGTCATTGGGAGGAAGAAGGTTCTATGCCGGTTACAGGAGGTCCGTACTGGTATTTGTGTTCTGCGTTGTTTTTAGGATGTTTTTTCTGGGGTAATTATCAGTTGTTTAATTTTAAAAGTGTGCAGTATATTAACTGTACATTTGTTCAGACAATCGATAATTATCGGCTGCCGCATCGAGATTTTGCATTTTTTACAAATGGAAAATACCTGCATGAATTAGATTGTGTGATGAAAAACTGCGGAGTAGGCGGAAACTATATAATAGATACTAAGGGTATAAAGCAAACAAGGAAATCCCCAAAGAAAACATACAACAAATTCATGGATTATCTTAATATTGCAAACCTTTCCACGAAAGTTATGCAAAACTGGGAACACGCAAAATTTAACCAGACAGGACAGTATACTTATGAAATGTATGTTCTCGCAACAGAGTTAGATAATTATTCATATAGTTTTAAAACACAACAAATAAATATAACAAATGAAAGAACGCAGGTAACAGCTTTGTTAGGAAATGCGATTGGTGGATTTGGTATAAGGGCTATAAGAACAACTCCCAATGGTGAAATTCATGAAACTATACTACATAGCAGTTCCGAAATTGCAATAGGTGATGACGGAAATCCAGTTGCTAGAAACCTAGTATTTCACGATTATGGAGAATGGTGCGATTTTGGGTTTAATGATGACATCAAAACACAGCTTCCGAATATATGGAAAAAAATATCTAAGAAACCAAATATGATTAAAAATATGCAGATGTTAGAAGCAAATGGTGTGCTTGTAACAAAAGACAACTCTACAATAACAACGGATATAAGTGGCATGATCCAGGTTAAGAAGGCTTAAAATATCTTAGAAAAAATTGAAATTTTTAGGAGGATAGAAATGGGATATATCTTAACATTTCTCGCCGGCGGCATGGCAGGGGTGTTTCTTACCTGCTTAATGCAGGTGAAACGATAGACAATATACGGGATTTTAGAAAGACCTTAACCGGTCTTATTTTATTGCATATTTATATTAAGGAGAAAAAGACTTGGAATTTATACAGACATTACTTAGTATCTGCGGGGCAATCAGTATTGTTGGAGGAGCTGGTGCAATCATTATAAAAGTGATTGCGCCGGCTTTTCAACTCTCGAAAAGAGTATCACAGCTGGAAGCATACAACGAAAAAGATTATAAAAGATTGCAGTCCTTAGAAGAAATGCAGAAACAGCAATCCAAATGCCTTGCAGCCATGTTAAACCATACCATAACAGGAAATGGGATTGAAAACATGAAGAAAATCCGAGATGAGCTTTTGGAAAATATTATTGATAAGTAGGAGGAATAGAAGATGGATTTAGGATTTTTGCAGGAATATTATATTCCGGTGGTTTTAGTAGCTTGTTTAATTGTAGGATATTGCATTAAGCACATTACATGGCTGGATAAAGTGAGCAACCAGTACATACCTACGGTTTTGGCAGTGCTGGGGGCTGTTTTAGCTGTCTTATCTGCATATCTGGGGAAAACTCCAATCACACTGGAAACAGTCGTTTACGGAGCTTTTACAGGGCTTGCAAGCACAGGACTGCATCAGGCTTTTAAGAATATCATTAACAAAGATAACCAGTGAATAAGTTGCGCCGGCACAACAGCTGGTAGAAAGGAGAAAACATGGGAAGATATAATGTACATGCAGGACACTGCCCACAGGGAAATGGTGCTTCAGGTGCTTGTGGTTATTTAAAAGAGTCTGCGGAAGACAGACTGGTAAAAGATGCTCTTATTTCAAAGTTGAGAGCTGCTGGTCATACAGTGTACGATTGTACAGATGATAGTAATTGCAGTGCGTCTCAGAATTTAAAAAATATCGTAACTAAGTGTAATGCTCACAAAGTGGATTTAGATATTTCTATCCATCTTAACGCAGGTAGAGGTACAGGTGTGGAAACCTTAATCTACGACAATAAAACAAAAGACATTGCAACAAGGATTTCTAAGGAAGTTTCAAGTGCTCTTGGAATTGCAAACAGAGGTGTAAAAACAAGAATAGGATTGTATGTATTAAAACATACAAATGCTCCTGCATTGTTGGTAGAATGCTGTTTTGTTGACAGTCAGAACGATGCAGCAAGGTGGAACGTAGAAAAATGTGCGGAAGCCATTTTCAAAGGTATTACTGGTGTTTCTTCTGCCAGCAATGAGTGGATTAAAAATGATATCGGCTGGTGGTACAAGCACGCAGATGGTTCCTATACAAGAGCTGCGTGGGAGAAAATTGAGGGTACTTGGTATTACTTTAATGAGAATGGTTATGTTGTATCAGGGTGGCAATTTATCAATGACCACTGGTATTATTTAAACGAAAAACATGATGGTACTTTTGGAGCAATGAAAACAGGTTGGCAGTATATTAATGGAAATTGGTTCTGCCTGCGGAAAGATGGAACCATGATGGAAAAAGAATGGCACAAAGACGAAAACGGAAATTGGTTCTGGCTCAAAGAAAATGGCTACATGGCACGCAATGAGCTTGTTTGGATTGGCAGTGAATTGTATGCGTTTCTGAATGACGGGCACATGGCTCATACGAATGACAGAGGGGCATTGGTGTAATTTTGGTATTGCATATTTGCAAGTAATGAACTACAATATAGACATTCATAAAAATAATATATCAAAAGGAAAGAAAGATAAAATATTGAAAGGAGATAAAAAAATGAGTTCTGAAAAACTTACATTAGCGCATGAAATTGTAGATAATTATAATCGTAATGCTAGAATTGTAGATGTTGCTCAGAAGTTTGGCATGAACAAAAGGAAGGTTCAGCAAGTTTTGCACTTATTTAATTTCCAGTATGGAATTCAAAGAACGAGTGAAAATGCGATTAAACCTATACATCCTTTTGTTAAGGAAACAGACTTAGAGTTTTTATAAAATGCGTAAAATAGCCTTCAAATATTTTTATCTTTTCATGAAAACTTATGAAGGGAGTAAAAGCATCCTTAGGGGTGCTTTTCTTCTGTAAAAAAACATCTCCCCGGTTGCTTCCAGGGAGCATATATTGCACCATCTTCGTGTTGCATTTCGTGTTGCATAGGTTGCATTTTGGGTTCAAATGTTCAAATTTTTATCGAAACAAAAATTTTTAAAACCCAGTATTTATGCGGAGTTTAGGGTTTTGAGTGAAAGTGTTTCTTCTATATTATATGTACAATATAGGTTCAATTCCCCTCAGGTCCATAGAAAAAGCTCAGTGTTTACTGGGCTTTTTTTACATAGGAAATTATGTCTTGCGAGACAAAAAATTTGACAAATTGTTTTTCTTGACATATAATATACTTAACAAGACAGCCAGTAAGGGAGGTTAAGGCTCCCCGCTTGGCAAATATATTTAGCTAAAATAGCCGCCTATTCTTTTCCAGAGAGCAGGGCGGCTATTTCTTATGTGATGTATATGTAAGGATTGCTACGATAAGTAAAGCTGTGTTTACAATCAAACTCAATTCTTCATACGTACTTATAAGCATCCCCTCCTGTCAAGACTCAGGCGGAGAACCATAGCCGTCCTACTGGCTGCCCGGGTAAGTATATTACATTGTCAAGAAACAATTTATGTAATTAAATTAAGAAAGTGCATTTTGCTGAATTTGTGCAAAGGCTTTTTTTACTGCCGGTATAGAGAGTAAAATAATGGTAATCAAAGCTTCTGCCAACAAAAAGCTGTAGTTATAGATGAAAGGATAAGCTACAGATAATTCTTTTGGGAAATTTTCAGGCATATAATCCATCCAGTATAAATATCCTCCTAAAACGTGAAAAGCACCTCTGGCAATTACAGCAACCAAGTATCCTTTTACCAACCCATTTTTCTGCTTGCGGAAAATTCCAGCCAGCCCAAGAGCAGCAAAGGCAAGGAGATAATCGCAGCATACCTGGAAAAAGGAAAGCACATAAGGCTCCTGTAAAAACTGTAAAATACCAAAAACAAATCCTAAAAGTATGCCTACTTTCGGTCCATACCAATAAGCAATTAATACAATAAAAAGCATACTGAAAGCGGTAACAGAACCGCCAAAAGGAAGTTCAAAAATTTTAATATAAGAGGTAATAAAGCTAAGTGCTAAAGCCATAGAGCAATAAGCCAGCTGTTTGATACTTAATTTTTTTCTTGTGGATTCCTTTCCGGCGAGAATAATGGCTGCAACTGTAAATAAAATTGCTGCCAGGATAGTGACTGCATAACCGGCGGCAGTAAGACCACCTTCTGCATTGATAAAAAATTGAAACATAGAAAAATCCTCCTTCTTTTAGAAGAACAAGAAGGGGCAAAGAAAGCTTGAAAAAAAGATTCCTACGTTGGCATAATCCAAATCAGGTACAAGGGTCGAAGCGGTCCTTCCTCTCAGCCTTTCGGCTCCCCTTCTTATTCTGCTGATATTTATTTCTGTTCCACTATATCACAGTCATAAGAGCAGTGTCAAGAATAGGAAAAATAAGGGAAAATATTGTGAGATAAGAGCGGGTGTGTTAGAATTGGCAGAGAGAAAAGCTTGTTCACATTTTTAACAAATTTATTTGATACAATTTAAAAAAAGGAGGAATTTTCATGGATAAATGTAAGGTACTTGTAGTAGACGATGAAAGCAGAATGAGAAAGCTGGTAAGCGATTTCCTGACAAAACAGGGATATGAAGTATTAGAAGCCGGTGACGGAGAAGCTGCACTAGATATTTTTTATAAAGACAAGGACATCCAACTGATTATTCTGGATGTGATGATGCCGAAGCTGGATGGTTGGGGCGTATGCAGAGAAATCCGAAAGGACTCAAAAATACCTATTATTATGCTGACTGCCAGAGGAGATGAAAGAGATGAGCTTTTGGGCTTTGAGCTGGGTGTTGATGAATATATTTCCAAGCCTTTCAGTCCGAAAATTTTGGTTGCAAGGGTAGAGGCAATTTTAAGAAGAACAAGCGCCATTGGCTCAGATGATATTTTAAGTGCGGGAGGAATTGAAATTAACAAAACTTCTCATACGGCTTCCATTGACGGAAAAACAATGGATTTAAGCTATAAAGAATTTGAGCTTTTGACTTATTTTTTGGAAAATCAGGGAATTGCCTTATCAAGGGAAAAAATCTTAAATTCTGTGTGGAATTATGATTATTTTGGAGATGCTAGAACCATTGATACCCATGTAAAAAAACTGAGAAGCAAAATTGGAGCAAAGGGAGAATACATTAAAACCATTTGGGGTATGGGCTATAAATTCGAGGTGTCATAATGAAAAAATCCATAAAAATACGAGTGGCAGTCAGCTATATCGGGATTATGTGTCTTTCTCTGATTGCCATGCTTTTGGTAAATACACTGTTTCTGGAAAAATTTTATTTATCCAAAAAGACAGACTCTTTAAAAAAAGCTTTTGAGATGGTAAACAGCACGGAGAATTATGCTTATCTGAAATACGACACGGATTTTTTGCAATTTTGTGAGGAAAAAAACCTCTCGATTATTGTAGTAGACCATAAAACCTCCAATCAGATATATGCTTATGCAAGAGATGCGGATAAGCTTTATGCAGAGGCGCAGTTTGGATTTTTGGACAGCTTTTCAAGAGGAAAGCACAGCGTTCTTGAAACAACCGATAATTATGTAGTAGAAAAGAAAACAGATGACAGGGAAACTATGGACTCTGTAAACATGGTGGGAAATCTGGATAACGGAAATCCGTTTTTAATCAATACTCCTGCCCAGAGCTTAAAAGACAGTGCGATTATTTCCAACATTTTCTTTTTATATATCGGTGTTCTTACAATTTTGGTAAGCTCTGTGATTATCTGGTTTATGACAAGACATATTACCAGACCGCTTCAGGAGCTCAGTTCTCTTTCTCAGGAAATGGCAAATCTGAATTTCGAAGCAAAATATCACAGTGCAGGACAGGATGAAATCAGCGTATTGGGAAACAATCTGAATAAGATGTCGGAGGCTCTGGAAAATACCATTTCCGAGCTGAAAACAGCCAATAATGAATTGCAGAAGGACATTGAGAAAAAAGAACAGATAGATGAGATGAGAAAAGAGTTTCTTTCCAATGTGTCCCATGAATTGAAAACGCCCATTGCTTTAATACAGGGTTATGCAGAAGGCTTGCAGGAGTGCATCAACGATGATGCGGAGAGCAGAGAATTTTACTGTGATGTTATTATTGATGAAGCAGGAAAAATGAACAATATGGTAAAAAAACTGCTGACATTAAATCAGTTGGAATTTGGAAATGATAAGGTTTCCATGGAGAGATTTGATTTAACAGAAGTTATTCGTGGCGTTGTTCAGTCGGCACAGCTTTTGGCAGGACAAAAAGAAGCAGAGCTGACTTTTTCACAGGATGCCCCTATTTATGTCTGGGGAGATGAATTTAAAGTAGAAGAAGTGGTGACAAATTATGTTTCCAATGCTCTAAACCATGTGGACTATGAGAGAAAAATTGAAGTAAAGGCACAGAAAGAAGGAAATGTAGTCAGGGTATCTGTCTTTAATACCGGAGATATTATTCCAAAAGAGGATTTGGAAAAGGTATGGATTAAATTTTATAAGGTGGATAAAGCCAGAACCAGAGAATACGGAGGAAGCGGCATCGGACTTTCCATTGTAAAGGCAATTATGGACAGTATGCACAAGAAATGCGGTGTGAAAAATTATGAAAACGGTGTGGAATTCTGGTTTGAATTATCCTGTGCAGATGCGGAAGAATAGAAGAAAAAGAGGTTACGTGTTTGCATTTTTTGACATATTCTGCTAAACTAAAAAGCGGATAAAAAGAAAAAGGAGGAGTACAGATGCCGCCTTTACAAGGACAATGGCTGGAAGCTTTAAAGCCGGAATTTAAGAAAGAATATTATAAAGAGCTGTTTCAAAAAGTAGGGCAGGAGTATCAGGAAAGAAAGATATTTCCTGCACCGGATGATATTTTTAATGCCTTTCATTTTACACCTCTTGATGAGGTAAAAGTAGTAATTTTAGGACAGGACCCCTATCACAATGACGGACAGGCACATGGGCTTTGCTTTTCTGTAAAGCCGGAGGTGGAAATCCCGCCGTCTCTGGTAAATATTTATCAGGAGCTCCATGATGACTGCGGATGTTATATACCGGATAACGGTTATCTGGAAAAATGGGCAAGACAAGGTGTGCTGATGTTAAATACGGTATTGACGGTACGGGCTCATCAGGCAAATTCTCACAGGGGAATTGGCTGGGAGCAATTTACTGACGCAGCAATTCGTGTATTGAATGAACAGGACAGACCGATTGTATTTTTGCTTTGGGGAAGACCGGCACAGATGAAACACAGTATGTTGAACAATCCGAAGCATTTAATTTTGGAAGCGCCTCATCCGAGCCCCTTATCTGCATACAGAGGATTTTTTGGGTGCAGACATTTCAGCAAAACCAATGAATTTTTGGAGCAAAATGGTCTTGCTCCTATTGACTGGCAGATAGAAAACAGACAGGGGATATAGAAATGGGAAAGAAAAATGATAATACATTAGTGAAAAATGCTTCTTTTCTCATGATTGCTGCGCTGATTTCCAAGATTATCGGGCTGATTTACAAAAGCCCTTTGTCAAGCACAATGGGAAAAGAAAGCTTTGGATGCTTTCAGTTTGCACAGAATGTGTATTTTATTCTTCTGATGATTGCATCCTTTAGTATTCCTCAGGCTGTGTCAAAAATCATGGCAGAAAGACTTGCGTTTAAGAGATATCGAGATGCTCAGAGAATTTTTAAAGGAGCGTTGCTTTATGCGGTAATCGTAGGCGGAGCTGTGGCAGTTATCTGTATTGTAGGCGCTCCGATTTTAGTGCCTGACGGAATGGCAAATGCAAGACTTGCGCTTCAGTTTTTAGCGCCGACCATTTTTGTTTCCGGTATTCTGGGTGTTTTCCGAGGATATTTTCAGGCATATCGAAATATGCTTCCGACATCTATTTCTCAGATTTTGGAGCAGATTGCCGTAGCCGTGGTAGCTCTGGTAATGGCAAATTTTATGGTGCATCATTTTGCAGATGCACAGCCGGACGTGCTGCGAAGCTGGAGTGCGGCAGGGGCTACTCTGGGAACGGGAGCCGGTGTTTTAACGGCGCTTATCTTTATGCTGTTTGTCTATCAGGTAAACAGAAAGACTATTCAAAGAAAGATTGCAACAGACAAGGTGTCGGTGGATGAAAGCTACAAGGATGTTATGAAAATCATTGTGATGATTGTAGCTCCGATTATTTTAAGCGCCTTTTTGTATAACGTAAACGGTTATATTAACAGTATGATTTATACCTCTGTGTCAGAGCTGAAGGGCTTAAAAGGAAGCATTGTAGAGGGATTTTATGCGGAATGTGGGTTCTTTTTAACCATTATTAACATTCCTCTTACCCTGTCAAGCACAGCGCCTACTTCTATGATGCCGGAGGTTTCCGGGGCGTATGCCAGAGGGGACTTAAAAACAGCGAAGGAAAAGATTGATAAAGCAACATGGCTTAGTATGTTTATTTCTATTCCATGCAGTGTGGGACTTTTTGCACTGGCAGGTCCGATTACTGCACTTTTATTTCCGTCCACAGACGGTACCGCAGGCTTTTTAATGATGCTTGGTGTAATTACAGTTATTATGAACGGAATGTCCAACATTTCCAATGGCGTATTACAGGGAATTGGAAAAGCCAATATCCCTATGATTAACGCAGCCATTGCTTTGGTAGTTGATGTAGTTGTAGTTACGGTATTGATGTTTGTGACAGATTTTGGAATTTACAATGTGGTGCTGGCAATGATTGCTTATGCGCTGGTAATGTGTATTTTAAATGACAGGGCACTTAAAAGAGAACTGCATTATAAAAATCCGTGGAAGACGGCTTATATGCCGGCGGTTTTTGCGGCAGTCCCTATGGGTATTGTGGCATTTGCAGTTTATCAGGGAATTTATCTGTTGACGAAATCCCTGCCGGGAGGAAATCTGTTGGCATTGATGCCTGCCATTGTGTTAGGGGCAGGTGTGTATTTCCTTTTGTATCTGTATTTTGCAAAGCCGAAGGAAGAAGAATTGGCAGGAATTCCGGGTGGAAGAAAACTGGTGCAGATAGCGAGAAAACTTCATATTATGTAAGAAAAAAGAACTGTTACATTCGAAGAGAAAATCAAATGTAGCAGTTCTTTTTAAGGTCATATTTTTAATCATTAGAAAGTTTTTTAAAGGCAGTGGAAAGCATCAACTTAATACGATTTAACTGATTTACTTCACTGGCACCTGGATCATAATCTACCGCCACAATATTTGCCTGAGGATAATCCTTTCGGATTGCCTTAATCACACCTTTTCCTACAATATGATTAGGAAGGCAGCCAAATGGCTGGATGCATACGATATTTGGGGTGTCTGCATGAATAAGCTCCAGCATTTCTCCTGTAAGGAACCAACCTTCTCCTGTCTGATTTCCAATGGAAACAATAGGTTCTGCCATTTTTGCCAGACTTTCAATTTGAGCGGAAGGTGTGAAATGCCGGCTCTTTTTAAATTCATCATTAGCAGCTTTTCGGATAAAGTCAATGGCTTTAATTGCCAGTTTACCCTTCTGAGCAAAAGACTTTTGGAAACCAAGGTATTGAGATTTAAAACTCATATTGTAGAAGCAGTAGCACATGAAATCAATTAAATCAGGGCATACAGCTTCTGCACCTTCTTTTTCTAAAAGTTCAACCAGATGATTATTGGCACCGGGATGGAATTTTACCAGAATTTCGCCTACAATTCCCACACGAGGTTTTTTCTCGTTTGTAATAGGAAGAGTATCGAATTCTCGTATCATCTGACGACAGAACTGGTTAAAGCGAGCAAAGGTTACATGTTTTCCTGAGAGGAAAGCAATGCAGCGTTTTTCCCATTTTTTGTGAAGGTCGTTGGCAGAACCTTTTACTGCCTCGTAAGGACGCATACGATACAGACATTTCATTAAAATGTCTCCAAAGACTGCACCGTAAGCTAATCGGGTTGCCAGCTTCACTGTTATTTTAAAGCCGGGGTTTTCTTCCAGTCCGCTTAAATTAAGGGAAATAACAGGAATGTGAGCCATACCTGCTTTTTCTAAAGCACGTCGTATAAAACCGATATAGTTGGAAGCACGGCAGCCTCCCCCAGTCTGTGTCATGATAATTGCCACTTTGTTTAAATCATATTTTCCTGATTGTAATGCTTGCATAATTTGTCCGACTACCATTAAAGATGGATAACAAGCATCATTATTTACATATTTTAATCCAACATCAACAGCTTCTTTATTTCCGTTTCCTAAAACTTCTAAATGATAACCACTAGTGTTAAAAGCAGCTTCTAAAATATTAAAGTGGATAGGAGACATTTGAGGACACAAGATAGTATATTTTTTTCTCATTTCCTCTGTAAAAGAAACACGTTCAATAGAAGAAGGGTGTATTTCTCTTTCTATTTTTTGTTGTTCTTTTACTTTCAGTGCAGCAATTAAAGAGCGCACACGAATTCTGGCAGCACCCAGATTATTCACTTCATCAATTTTCAGGCAGGTATAAATTTTTCCACTGTTAGATAAAATTTCATTGACTTCATCTGTAGTTACAGCATCCAGACCGCAGCCGAAAGAGTTTAATTGAATTAAATCCAGATTGTTTTTTTCCTTTACAAAATTTGCTGCAGCATATAGACGAGTATGGTAAGTCCATTGATCATTAACTCTCAAAGGTCGCTCAATAGGAGCAAGATGAGAGACAGAATCTTCTGTAAGTACTGCAATTCCATAAGAGGTAATTAATTCTGGAATACCGTGGTTAATTTCCGGATCAATGTGATAAGGACGTCCTGCCAGAACAATGCCTCGTCTTCCTGTTTTTTCAAGATAACGAAGGACTTCTTCTCCTTTTCGCATAATGTCATTTCTGCATTTTCTCATTTCTTTCCATGCATCATGAGCAGCTTTTTCTACTTCCTTGGAAGGAATATCAGGAAATTCTTCCACTAAACGTTTTGTGATAATTTCTTCGCTGCTCAGCGCCAGAAATGGGTTGTGAAAACGAATATTAGGATTTTTTAGTTCATCTATGTTATTTTTAATATTTTCTGCATAAGAAGTTACTATTGGGCAGTTAAAATGGTTTACAGAGTCTTTAAATTCCTGGCGTTCATAAGGAATACAGGGATAAAAAATATAGTTTACACCCTGTTTAATCAGCCAGGATACATGCCCATGTGCCATTTTGGCAGGATAACATTCTGACTCACTTGGGATAGACTCAATTCCAAGTTCGTAAATCTTTCGTGTAGAGGTAGGAGAGAGTATTACCTGATATCCCAGTTCAGTAAAGAAGGTATACCAGAAAGGATAATTCTCAAACATATTTAAAACTCTTGGAAGCCCGACTTTTCCTCGTGTTGCTTTATCAGCAGTTAAAGGCTCATAGGAAAATAGACGTTTGTATTTATATTCGTATAAATTTGGAATTTGCTCTTTATTTTTTTCTTTTCCTATTCCACGCTCACAGCGGTTTCCGGAAATATATTGACGACCACCAGAAAACTTATTAATGGTAAGGCGGCAGTTATTGGTACAGCCCTTGCAGTTTGCCATAGTAGTTTTATATTCCAGAGAATTGATTTTCTCAATAGGCAGCATAGAGGTTGCCTTATCCTTGCTATAACGTTCTCTTGCAATTAAAGCAGCGCCGAAAGCTCCCATGATTCCTGCAATATCAGGACGAATAGCTTCGCATTGGGCAATTTTTTCAAAGCTTCGAAGTACAGCATCGTTATAAAAGGTGCCGCCCTGAACAACAATATGTTTTCCAAGTTCAGAAGCATCAGAAACTTTGATTACTTTATACAGAGCATTTTTGATAACAGAATAAGCAAGACCGGCAGAGATATCTGCAACGGAAGCGCCTTCTTTTTGTGCCTGTTTTACTTTGGAATTCATAAATACAGTACAACGTGTACCTAAATCAATAGGATTTTCGGCAAAAAGGGCAGCTTTGGCAAAATCTTCTACACTGTAATTTAAGGATTTTGCAAAGGTTTCAATAAAAGAACCACATCCCGAGGAGCAGGCTTCATTGAGCTGTACACTGTCTACGGTTTGATTTTTAATTTTAATGCATTTCATATCCTGACCGCCAATGTCTAAGATACAGTCTACTTCTGGATCAAAAAAGGCAGCAGCATAGTAGTGAGATACAGTTTCAACTTCTCCTTCATCTAACAGAAGAGCTGCCTTAATTAAAGCTTCTCCATATCCGGTAGAGCAGGAATAGGCAATTTTAACGCCGGCAGGAAGCTGGCTGTAAATTTCCTGAATGGCTTTGATGGAAGTTGCCAAAGGATTTCCATTATTGTTACTGTAAAAGGAATACAACAAAGAACCGTCTTCTCCTACAAGGGCAGCCTTGGTAGTGGTAGAACCTGCGTCAATTCCCAAATAACAGTTTCCGCTGTAAGTATCAAGGGGAGCTGTTTTTACATTATAACGGCTTTGACGCTCATTAAAGACATCATATTCCTGTTGAGAAGCAAATAAGGGCTCCATACGGTCAATTTCAAAATCCATTTTAATAGATGCCTGCAGTTTGTCACGCATGGCAGTAATAGAAAATGCAGGAGCATCTTCTTTTGCGTTTAAAGCAGAACCTATTGCGGCAAATAAGTGCGAATTTTCAGGTACAATGGTGTGTTCCTTATCCAGTTTTAAAGTACGGATAAATGCAGCTTTCAGTTCAGAGAGAAAGTGCAGAGGACCGCCTAAAAAAGCTACGTGCCCACGAATTGGTTTTCCACAGGCAAGACCGCTGATTGTCTGGTTTACTACAGCCTGAAAAATAGAAGCAGATAAGTCTTCTTTTGTAGCACCTTCGTTAATTAAAGGCTGAATATCTGTTTTTGCAAAAACACCGCAGCGGGCTGCAATAGGATAAAGAGCTTTGTAGTTTTTCGCATAATCATTAAGTCCAGGAGCATCTGTCTGTAAAAGAGATGCCATTTGGTCAATAAAAGAACCTGTACCACCGGCGCAGATACCATTCATACGCTGTTCTACATTGCCATCTTCAAAATAAATGATTTTGGCATCTTCTCCTCCCAGTTCGATGGCAACGTCTGTTTGAGGTGCCAGTTCTTCTAAGGAGGATGAAACAGCAATTACTTCCTGTACAAACGGGATGGTTAAATGAGTTGCTAAAGTAAGTCCTCCGGAACCAGTGATAACGGGTATCACGGAAATTTCTCCCATAGTCTGATATGCTTTGTCAAGAAGTCTTGCCAGAGTATTTTGAATATCAGCAAAATGTCGCTCATAATCAGCAAACATAATTTGATGTTTTTGATTTAAAATTGCGATTTTTACAGTTGTAGAGCCAATATCAATTCCTAAGGTATAAAAGGTATTTTTAATTTTTTTATCTTCTGACATTGTCAGAAACCTCCTCTATGTATGTGTTTCTACTTATTATTATATGTATAAAAAAATCAAAGTCATTATACGACAAAATGTCGAAAAAAACAATCGTAAATATTTCACAGCCATTGCGTTTGAAATAGGCTTATGATAGAATAATCTGTACGACAGCAAGAAATAAGAGAATGGAAAAAGAGGAAAAATTGATGTATAAAGTATTAAAACAGGAAGGCAGAGCGAAAAGAGCTCGCATGGAAACGGTTCACGGAACAATCGAAACTCCGGTTTTTATGAACGTGGGAACAGCGGCAGCCATTAAAGGCGCTGTATCTACTATGGACTTACAGGAGATTAAAACGCAGGTGGAGCTTTCTAATACCTATCATCTGCATGTAAGACCGGGAGATAAAGTCGTAAAGCAGCTGGGCGGTCTTCATAAGTTTATGAATTGGGACAAACCGATTTTAACAGACTCCGGCGGTTTTCAGGTATTTTCTTTATCAAAATTGAGAAAAATAAAAGAAGAAGGAGTTTACTTTAACTCCCATGTAGACGGCAGAAAGATTTTCATGGGACCGGAAGAAAGTATGCAGATACAGTCCAATTTAGGTTCTACCATTGCCATGGCATTTGACGAGTGTCCATCCAGTGTTGCCAGCAGAGAATATGTGCAGGCATCGGTTGACCGTACCACAAGATGGCTGCAAAGATGTAAGGACGAAATGGCAAGACTGAACAGCTTGGAGGATACAGTAAATCCCCATCAGCTTTTATTCGGTATCAATCAAGGTGCTATTTACGATGACATTCGTATTGCCCATGCAGAGACGATTTCCAAAATGGATTTAGACGGATATGCAGTAGGCGGTTTGGCAGTAGGGGAAACTCATGAGGAAATGTATCGCATTTTAGACAGCGTAGTTCCGCATCTGCCTGTGGACAAGCCGACTTACCTTATGGGCGTGGGAACACCGGCAAATATTTTAGAGGCGGTATCCAGAGGCGTGGACTTCTTTGACTGCGTTTACCCAAGCAGAAACGGTCGCCACGGACATGTATATACGAATTTCGGTAAAATCAATCTGTTTAATGCAAAATATGAGCTGGACTCCCGTCCGATTGAAGAAGGCTGTCAGTGTCCTGCATGCCGCCATTACAGCAGAGCCTATATCCGCCATTTGCTGAAAGCCAAAGAAATGCTGGGTATGCGCCTTTGTGTTCTGCATAATTTATATTTCTACAATACCATGATGGAAGAGATTAGAAATGCCCTTGATGAAGGCTGTTATGAGGAATATAAACAGAAAAAATTAGAGAGTATGGCAGCAGGTCCGAAAGACTGAGAAATTGGTATAAAAAAGTATTAAAATTGGAAAAATACAGAAAAACCACTTGAAGAAAAGTCGGAAATTGTGTATTATAACAATAATGTCTATAAGTCTGACAGACAAAGATTATTTTTTCAGGAGGAAGTAAGATGTTATTATCAGCAGCAGGTGCAGGAAGCATGATTAGTTTATTCGTACCATTGATTGTATTTTTTCTTTTAATGTATTTCATGATTATGCGTCCGCAGAAAAAAGAGCAGCAGAGAGTAAAAAGTATGCTGGCTTCTATGGAGGTTGGTGACAGTGTTGTTACAACCAGCGGTTTCTATGGGATTTTAATCGATATTACAGAAGAAGATGTTATTGTAGAATTCGGAAATAACAGAAACTGCAGAATTCCAATGAGAAAAGGCGCAATCGCTGAAGTAGAAAAAGCAAGTGACGGTGCAGCAGAATAAGAGAAATAAGAGGTGCTGAGGGATAAAACCACAGTACCTTTTTCATTTCACAGGAAATTGTGCAGCAGCGCAAGTTTTTAATATAACAGGAGATAGAAATATGGCATTTATCAGTTTATTTGAAGTAATCGGTCCCAATATGGTAGGCCCCTCCAGCTCTCATACAGCAGGAGCAGCTTCTATGGCTCTTTTGGCAAGAAAGCTGTTTCCGGGAGAGATAAAGAGCGTGCATTTTACCCTGTATGGTTCTTTTGCCAGAACTTATCGGGGGCATGGTACAGACAGGGCGCTTTTAGGCGGAATTATGGGCTTTGAAACCGATGATTTGCGTATTCGTGACTCTTTAAGCATTGCAAAGGAGCAGGGACTTCATTATAGCTTTTCTGTTTCTGCGCAGGAGGATGCGGCTATCCATCCCAATACGGCAGATATGGAAATCGAGGGAACAAAAGGGGAGAAGCTTTTTGTCCGAGGAGTTTCCATTGGCGGGGGAAAAGTAAAAATCGTAAAATTAAATCAGATAGAAGTGGATTTTACAGGGGAATACAGCACCTTAATCGTAAGCCAGACAGACAAGCCCGGAGTTGTGGCTCATATTACCAGAGTTTTAAGTGAGGAAGGGGTAAATATTGCATTTATGCGTCTGTTTCGGGAAGAAAAAGGTGCGGCAGCCTTTACAGTTGTAGAGTCTGATGAGAAAATACCTGCCAAGGTGCTGGACAGAATAAGAGAAAATCCGCTGGTTTCCGATATCACATTGGTGCAGTTATAGGAGGAATGGGAAATGGAATTTAATAACGGAGCAGAATTACTGGAATTATGTCAGGAAACAGGATTTCCGATTTCTCAGATTATGAAAAAAAGAGAGGCAGAGTTTTCTAAGATTTCTGAGGCAGAGGTAGAGAAGAAAATGAGAACAGCTTTGGAAATTATGAGAAATTCTGCAAAAGAGCCTTTAAAAAATCCCCAGAAATCCATGGGAGGCTTAATCGGCGGGGAAGCAAAACTGCTGGAAAACCACAGATTAAGCGGAAAATCCATCTGTGGAACAGTTCTGTCAAAGGCAATGACCTATGCCATGGCAGTTTTAGAGGTAAACGCTTCTATGGGTGTGATTGTGGCAGCTCCTACGGCAGGCTCTTCCGGCGTTGTCCCCGGCGTGCTTTTTGCTTTGCAGGAAGAATTTGATTTGTCAGACGAGGAATTATTAAACGGACTTTATACAGCCGGTGCAGTGGGGTATCTTTTGATGCGAAATGCTTCTGTATCGGGAGCAGAGGCAGGCTGTCAGGCTGAGGTAGGAGCAGCCTCTGCAATGGCGGCGGCAGCGGCAGTGGAAATGATGGGCGGAAGTCCGAAGATGTGTTTGTGGGCAGCAACCGGAGCCCTTTCTAATCTGCTGGGCTTAGTTTGCGACCCCATAGCAGGCCTTGTGGAAGCCCCCTGTCAGAACCGAAATTCCATTGGTGCATCCAATGCTTTGATTTGTGCGGAACAGGCGCTTGCCGGTATTCATCAGATTATTCCTTTTGATGAGATGGCAGAGGCAATGTACCATGTAGGAAGATGTCTTCCTTTTGAATTGAGAGAAAGCGCTTTGGGCGGCTGTGCAGGGACAACCAGCGCCTGTGAGAAAAGCTGTAAAATATTCGGAAATACAGAAGAATAGGGAAAAAGAGAGGTATTGTTTAAAAAGAATGGAAACCATAACAAAAAAGCATACCTCTCTGTTTTATTATTGCTTGAATTGTGGTGAAAAAAGGCTTATCATAGTAATAATTTAATTTGAGAAAACGGGGGATCGATATGGAATATAAAATTGCTTTGATGCCGGGAGACGGCATTGGTCCGGAAATTATAAAAGAAGCCAGAAAAGTATTAGACGCCACAGCAAAGGTCTACGGACATACGTTTTCCTATGAAGAGCTGCTCTTAGGAGGAGCGTCCATTGACGCTTACGGAGAACCGCTGACAGAGGAAACCATTGCAAAAGCCAAAAGTGCAGATGCTGTTTTAATGGGAGCAGTAGGCGCAGATGCAAAAACCTCACCATGGTATCGTCTGTCACCCGAGAAAAGACCGGAAGCGGGACTTTTAAAGCTGAGAAAAGAATTAAAGCTGTTTGCCAATTTAAGACCGGCATATTTGTATGAGGCTTTAAAGGATGCCTGCCCTGTAAAGGAACAGTTTTATCAGACAGGAATTGATTTGATGATTGTAAGGGAGCTTACAGGAGGACTTTATTTCGGAGAGAGAAAAACAGTTGTGGAAAACGGAATTGCAAAGGCTGTGGATACTCTTACTTATGATGAAAAGGAAATTCGCAGAATTGCAAAAAAAGCCTTTGAGACCGCTGTGAAAAGAAAGAAAAAAGTCACCAGTGTGGATAAGGCAAATGTTTTGGACTCCTCCCGTTTGTGGAGAAAAATAACAGAGGAAGTGGCAGCCGATTATCCGGAGGTTACTTTGGAGCACATGCTTGTTGATAACTGTGCCATGCAGTTGATTTGCAATCCGGAGCAGTTTGACGTGATTTTAACAGAGAATATGTTCGGAGATATTCTTTCCGATGAAGCAAGTATGCTTACAGGTTCCATTGGAATGCTGCCTTCTGCAAGCTTAAATGAAACCAGTTTCGGACTGTATGAACCGTCTCATGGTTCTGCTCCTGATATTGCGGGAAAAGGAATTGCAAATCCGATTGCAGCCATATTGTCCGCAGCTATGCTTTTACGCTACTCTTTTTCCATGGAGGAAGAAGCAAAAGCTATTGAAAATGCGGTAAATGCAGTTTTAAATGAAGGTTATCGTACATCCGATATTATGTCAGAGAATATGAAAAAAGTTTCCACAGGAGAAATGGGAGACTTGATTATAGAGAAAATACAGTAGATAACAGGAGGAAAGATATGCGAAGTGATGTAGTAAGAAAGGGGATGCAGCAAGCGCCTCATCGTTCTTTATTCCATGCTTTGGGAATGACAAAGGAAGAAATGGAAAGACCTTTGGTGGGAATTGTCAGTTCTTATAATGAAATTGTTCCGGGGCATATCAATTTGGATAAAATCGTAAATGCGGTAAAAATGGGTGTTGCTATGGCAGGAGGTACTCCGGTGGTATTTCCGGCGATTGCCGTTTGTGACGGAATTGCCATGGGACACAGCGGTATGAAATATTCCCTCGTCACCAGAGATTTAATTGCAGACTCTACAGAAGCAATGGCAATGGCACATCAGTTTGATGCTCTTGTTATGGTGCCAAACTGCGACAAAAACGTGCCGGGACTTTTAATGGCAGCAGCCCGTATCAATGTTCCCACAGTTTTTGTAAGCGGCGGACCTATGCTGGCAGGAAAAGTAAGAGGGGAAAAGAGAAGTCTTTCTTCCATGTTTGAAGCCGTAGGCGCTTACAGTGCAGGAACAATGACAGAAGAAGATGTAGAAGAATTTGAAAACAACGTATGTCCGACATGCGGTTCCTGTTCCGGTATGTATACTGCCAACAGCATGAATTGTCTGACCGAAGTTTTAGGAATGGGATTAAAAGGAAACGGAACTATTCCGGCTGTATATTCCGAGCGTATTAAGCTGGCAAAACAGGCAGGTATGCAGGTAATGGAAATGTACCGCAGAAATATACGTCCGAGAGATATTATGACAAAGGACGCTATTTTAAATGCTTTGACAGTAGATATGGTGCTGGGCTGTTCTACCAACAGTATGCTTCACCTTCCGGCAATCGCTCACGAAATCGGCTGGGATTTTGATATTACTTTTGCCAATGAAATCAGCGAAAAGACACCAAATCTTTGCCATTTAGCCCCGGCGGGTTATACTTATATGGAAGATTTGAACGAAGCCGGTGGTGTCTATGCCGTTATGAACGAGCTGACAAAGAAGAATTTATTAAATCTGGACTGTATGACAGTAACAGGAAAAACAGTAGGTGAAAATATTGCCAACTGTGTAAATAAAAATCCTGAGGTTATCCGTCCGGTGGAAAATCCGTACAGTGAAACAGGAGGACTGGCGGTACTCACAGGAAATTTAGCCCCTGACGGCGGTGTTGTAAAACGAAGCGCTGTCTGTGAAGAAATGATGGTACATGAAGGTCCGGCAAGAGTGTTCGACTGTGAAGAGGATGCTATTTGTGCAATCAAAGGCGGCGAAATCAAAGCAGGAGATGTAGTGGTTATTCGTTATGAAGGACCAAAGGGCGGTCCCGGTATGCGTGAAATGTTAAATCCTACTTCCGCTATTGCAGGTATGGGACTGGGCTCCAGCGTTGCGCTGATTACAGACGGACGTTTTTCAGGAGCATCCAGAGGAGCGTCCATCGGTCACATTTCACCGGAAGCGGCAGTGGGAGGTCCCATTGCACTGGTACAGGAAGGAGACCGCATTCGTGTAGATATTCCAAATACCAGACTGGAGCTTCTTGTTTCGGATGAAGAGTTGGAAAAGAGAAGAGCACAGTGGCAACCAAAAGAGCCGAAGGTAACCACAGGCTATCTGGCACGTTACGCAGCTATGGTGACCAGCGGAAACAGAGGAGCTGTATTGGAAATACCAAAACAATAAGAGGAAGGGGAGGTTTTGCTTATGCAGATGACAGGAGCGCAGATTGTGATAGAATGTTTAAAGGAACAGGGAGTAGATACTGTTTTCGGATATCCGGGAGGAACGATTTTAAACATATATGACGAGTTATATAAGCATCAGGGAGAAATTCATCATGTGCTGACTTCTCACGAACAGGGGGCAGCTCATGCGGCAGACGGATATGCACGTTCCACAGGGAAGGTAGGCGTTTGTCTGGCTACCAGCGGTCCGGGAGCAACTAATTTAGTAACCGGTATTGCAACCGCACAGATGGACTCTATTCCTGTTGTTGCCATTACCTGTAACGTAGGATTGCCTTTGCTTGGAAAGGACAGCTTTCAGGAGGTGGATATTGCGGGAGTGGTAATGCCTATTACAAAGCACAGCTTTATTGTAAAGGATGTGGCAAAGCTGGCAAAGACCATTCGCCGTGCCTTTGTAATTGCAAAAAGCGGAAGACCGGGTCCTGTTCTGGTAGATATTCCAAAGGATATTACAGCCGCTGTAACGGAATTTAAGCCTTATGTACCGTCACCTGTAAAACCATATACAGTGGAAATCAGACAGGAGGACATTGATTGTGCGGCAGAAATGATAAAAGAGTCAAAACGTCCCTTCCTTTTTGTAGGAGGAGGAGCTGTGGCTTCCGGTGCGTGGGAGGAGGTGCGTAAGCTCTCCCACAACCTTCAAATTCCGGTGACAGACTCTTTGATGGGAAAAGGTGTATTCTCAGGGGAAGACCCTTATTATACAGGAATGTTGGGGATGCACGGAACAAAAGCTTCCAATTTAGGTGTAACAAAATGTGACCTTTTAATTGCAGTGGGAGCCAGATTTTCAGACCGTGTAATCGGAAATCCAAGAAACTTTGCAAGAAATGCAAAGGTCATTCATATTGATGTAGACGCAGCGGAGATTAACAAGAATATACTGGTGGACTGCAGTATTGTAGGAGATGCCAAAGAAATTTTGAAGCAGTTAAATGAAAAATTAAGTCCCTGCCAAAGAGAGGAATGGCTGGAATATATCGAGCAGCTAAAGGCAAAATATCCTTTAAAATACAGACAGGAAGGGCTTACCGGACCGGCAATTATCGAAGAGCTGTACAGACAGACAAAGGGCAATGCCATTATTGTTACTGAGGTAGGTCAGCATCAGATGTGGGCGGCACAGTATTATAAATACAATATGCCTCGAACCTTTTTGTCCTCCGGCGGACTGGGAACTATGGGATACGGACTGGGCGCTGCTATTGGAGCGAAGATGGGAAATCCGGACAAAATTGTCATTAATGTGGCAGGAGACGGCTGCTTCCGTATGAATATGAACGAAATTGCCACAGCTACCAGAAATAATATGCCTCTTATTCAGGTAGTAGTGAATAATCAGGTATTAGGTATGGTGCGTCAGTGGCAGACTTTATTTTATGAAGGAAGATATTCCAATACGGTTTTGCAGGATAAGGTAGATTTTGTAAAACTGGCAGAAGCAATGGGAGCAGTGGGCATTCGTGTTACAACAAAAGAAGAATTGCCAAAAGCCATTGCAAAAGCCATTGAGCTGAATACAACCGTTGTTCTGGATTGTATCATTGACAGTGATGATAAGGTATTTCCAATGGTTCCAGCAGGAGCAAATATAGAAGATGCTTTTGATGAAGATGATTTAACATAATTGTCTTTGACAAAAAGACAAATGTTTTTGTTGACAGCTATAAGTGAAAGGTTTATCATAAAGAGAAAGAAAAAAGTGCCATGTATTCCCAGAAGGAGTAGATGGCACACTTTTATAAAAGACATTTAGAGGAGGACGAGTCATGAGCAGAGTGTATAATTTTTCAGCAGGACCGGCAGTATTACCGGAGGAAGTATTAAGAGAAGCATCAGAAGAAATGTTAGATTACAGAGGATGCGGAATGTCTGTGATGGAGATGAGTCACCGCTCGAAAATGTTTGAAAGAATATTGGAGGAAGCAGAGGCAGATTTTCGAGAGCTGCTTCATATTCCAAATAATTATAAGGTTTTATTTATGCAGGGCGGCGCCAGCCAGCAGTTTGCGGCAATTCCCATGAACTTGATGAAAAATAAAGTGGCAGATTATATTGTGACAGGACAGTGGGCAAAAAAAGCATGGCAGGAAGCACAGAAATACGGAAGAGCAAACAAAATCGCAACTTCTGAGGATAAAATGTATTCTTATATACCGGATTGCAGTGATTTGGAAATTGACGAACAGGCAGATTACGTATATATTTGTGAAAACAATACCATTTATGGTACGAAGTTTAAAACACTTCCAAATACAAAGGGAAAACCATTAGTGGCAGATGTGTCCTCCTGCTTTTTGTCAGAGCCGGTGGATATAGAGAAATATGGAATTATGTATGGAGGCGTACAGAAAAATATCGGACCTGCGGGAATGGTGATTTCTGTTATTCGAGAGGATTTGATTTCTGAAGATGTAATGCCGGAAACTCCTACCATGCTGAAGTTTAAAACGCATGCAGATGCCAATTCTCTTTATAATACGCCGAATACGTATTGTATTTATATGTGCGGAAAGGTATTTCAGTGGCTGAAAAAACAGGGTGGCCTGGAAGCCATGAAAGCATATAATGAAAAGAAAGCGCAGGTTCTTTATGATTTCTTAGACAGCAGCAAGATGTTTCAGGGTACAGTTAGAAAAGAAGACCGTTCTCTTATGAACATTCCTTTTGTTACCGGAAAGAAAGAGTTGGATGATAAATTTGTAAAAGAAGCAGAAGCAGCAGGTCTGTATAATCTGAAAGGGCATCGCACCGTAGGCGGTATGCGTGCCAGCCTTTATAATGCAATGCCTATGGAGGGTGTAAAAGAACTGGTAGCCTTTATGAAGAACTTTGAGGAGGGAAATTTAAAATATGTATGAGTATTATTGTTTAAATCCAATTTCAGCAGTTGGTCTTGATAAGTTTCCTGCAAAATATGAAAATACAGAGTGTATGCAGGAAGCGGATGCCATACTGGTGCGAAGTGCAGATATGCACAATCTGGAAGTGGCAGAAAAAACAGCGGCAGTGGCAAGAGCAGGAGCCGGTGTAAACAACATTCCTTTGGAAAAAATGACAAAAAAGGGAGTTGTAGTATTTAATACACCGGGAGCAAATGCCAACGGAGTAAAGGAAATGGTGATTGCGGGAATGTTGCTGGCATCCAGAGATATTATCGGAGGCATTGAGTGGCTGGAAAAACAGGATGTTACAGAGGATATTGCCAAAAGAGCAGAAAAACAGAAAAAGCAGTTCGCAGGCTGTGAAATCAGCGGTAAAAAGCTGGGAATTATCGGACTCGGAGCTATTGGCGTGCGTGTGGCAAATGCGGCAATTCATTTGGGAATGGAGGTTTACGGATATGACCCGTATATTTCCGTAGATGCAGCATGGAATTTATCAAGAAGCATTTATCACATCAATGATATTAACATGATTTACCGTGACTGTGATTATATTACCATTCATGTGCCTTTGACAGATGCTACAAGGAAGATGATTGGGAAAGAGGAAATCGCTCAGATGAAGGACGATGTAGTTCTTTTGAACTTTGCCAGAGATTTGCTGGTGGATGAGGAGGCTGTCTGCGAAGCATTAAAAGCCGGAAAAATGAAAAAATATGTAACAGACTTTGCAAATCCTACCGTTGCAAATGCACCAAATACTTTGGTGACACCTCATCTTGGCGCATCCACAGAGGAGTCTGAGGATAATTGTGCAGTGATGGCAGTAAAACAGCTTATGGATTATCTGGAAAACGGAAATATTAAAAATTCTGTCAATTATCCAAGCTGTGACGGGGGTACCTGTATTGATGCGGGACGCTTGACGATTAATCATAAAAATATTCCGAATATGATTTCTCAGTTTACAAAAGTATTAGGTGATGCAGGGGTAAATATTGCCAATATGATTAACAAAAGTAAAGGCGATTATGCGTATACGATGATTGATGTTACCATGCCGATTTCCAAAGAGGTGGCGCAGGCATTAAAAGCCATTGAGGAAGTATACCGAGTACGAATTATAAAATAGAGTTTTCATGAGAAAGGAACAGAACATGAAAAAGAAAATAACGGCGCTGTTATTGGCAGCGGTAATGATGGTTGCAGCCTTTATGGGATGCGGAAAAGCCGAAGGTAAGGCAGAAGAGCCGAAAGAAACAGGAAAAGCACCGATAGATGTGAATATTATGGCATTAAAAGGCCCCACCGCAATGGGACTGGTAGAAATGATGGAAAATTCTGATTACAATTTTTCCATAGCAGCTTCTGTGGATGAGGTTTCTCCAAAGCTTTTGCAGGGGGGAACAGATATTGCGGCAATTCCCGCAAATCTGGCTTCTGTTCTTTATAATAAAACAGAAGGAGACATTCAGGTTCTGGCAATTAACACGTTAGGTGTGTTATATATTGTGGAGAACGGAGAAACTATACAAAGCGCAGCAGACTTAAAAGGAAAGACCATTTATGCCAGCGGAAAAGGCGCAACACCGGAATATGCTTTAAATTACATTTTATCTTCTAACGGAATAAACCCTGAAACAGACGTTACCATTGAATGGAAAAGCGAACATTCTGAATGTGTTGCTGCCTTAGCAAGTCAGGAAAATGCAGTTGCCATGCTGCCCCAGCCTTTTGTCACTACGGCACAGACAAAAAATCCTGAGATTAGAACTGCTCTTGATTTAACAAAGGAATGGGACGCATTACAAGAAGGTGAGGAAAAGAAAAGCAGCATGATTACAGGAGTTGTGGTTGTCCGTAAGGAGTTTGCAGAAGAAAATCCAGAGGAAATACAGGAATTTTTAAAGGAATACCATACTTCGGTGGATTATGTAAATCAGAACGTTACAGATGCGGCACAGCTAATCGAAAAATATGACATTGTGCCGGCAGCAGTGGCGGAAAAAGCGCTTCCTGCCTGCAATATTGTCTGTATAGACGGGGAGGAAATGGAAGAAAAACTTTCCGGATATCTGGAGGTTTTAAAAGCGCAAAATCCTCAGGCAGTAGGAGGAGAAGTACCAAATCATGACTTCTATTACATCCAGTAAGAAAAATAGAAAAATAAAGCTATGGGCAGTGCTTTTCTGGCTGCTTGTATGGGAAATAGCCAGTCTGTGGCTTGGACAGGAGATACTTCTGGTATCTCCTGTTGCTGTTCTGAAAAGACTTGGCAGTTTGATTTTTGAAGCTTCTTTTTGGAAGACAATTTGTTTTTCGCTTTTTCGTATTATAGGCGGTTTTTTCCTTGCTGTACTGGCAGGAGTGCTCGGGGGAAGCATTGCGTCAAGACTTCCGAAAATACAGGAGCTTTTTGCCCCTCTTATTCTTGCTATGAAATCTGTTCCGGTTGCATCCTTTGTCATTTTAATTTTAATCTGGGTTCCTTCCGAAAACCTCTCTGTAACCATTTCTTTTCTCATGGTGTTTCCGGTGATTTACACTAATGTATTAAACGGTATTCAAAATACAGATAAAAATCTTCTGGAAATGGCACAGGTGTTTCAGGTATCTGGAAAGAACAAAATTCGTTACATTTATCTTTCTGAAGTGCTGCCTTTTTTCAGAGCAGGCTGCAGTGTGTCGCTGGGATTATGCTGGAAAGCGGGAGTTGCTGCAGAGGTAATCGGAATTCCTGACGGTTCTATGGGAGAGCGATTATACGAGGCAAAAGTGTATCTGGATACTCCAGACCTTTTTGCATGGACCATGGTAATTCTTATAGTCAGCATGATATTTGAAAAAATCTTTCTGGCAGCGCTGGATAAGGCTGTTTCGTGGGTAGAAAGGATGTAAAGCATGGCAATTAAGATAGAAAACTTGAGTAAAAGTTACGATGGCAGACAAGTGTTCGAAAATCTGAACATGGAGCTGACAGAAGGACAGATAACCTGTATTATGGCGCCTTCCGGAAAAGGAAAAACCACATTGCTTCGTATTCTCATCGGACTGGAGCAGGCAGACAGGGGAAAGGTAGCAGGAATAGAAGGCAAGGATATCAGCGTTGTCTTTCAGGAGGATAGGCTTTGCGAAAACCTAAACGTCCTTTCCAATATTCGCCTTGTCCAAAAAGAAAAAACAGAAATTCGGGAAGGGCTAGAAGCAGTGGGACTTCTGGACTGCTGCCATCAGCCGGTAAGAGAATTGTCGGGAGGAATGAAAAGACGAGTGGCGATTTTAAGGGCATTGTATGCAAAATGGGATATCCTGTTCTTGGACGAACCCTTTAAGGGCTTGGATAAAGAAATGAAAGAAAGGGTTATTCAGTTTTTGAAAAAAAGCTGTGAGGGGAAAACGGTCATCTGTATTACCCATGAGGAAAAAGAGGCAGAAGCCTTGGGAGCGGTCATTCAATATTTCTAAAATTTAAAAAGAGGTTGTCGCATTAAATACATATATATTTAAAACGACAGCCTCATTTTTGCTTTTTAGTATTTATCTACATGAAGCAGTTCATGTGTCTTATCTTTCAGTAAGGTATCGTAAAGAGCGAGAATTAATGGATTTTCGTCAGCTTTTCGGATACTTGTCACATGGTCTGCCTGATACAGTCCGTCACGGCGGGCTGATTTGGTACGGTCACCGGCTCTTGGAGGCTGTCCGCCGCCCATGATACATCCTCTGCGGCATGCCATGATTTCAATAATATGGTAATGCTTTCTTCCGCTTTTCACATCTTCCATAACAGTCTGTGCATTGGCAAGTCCGCTGGCAACGCAGACATTTAAGTCAGTGCCTTTATAATTTACAGTGAACTCTTTAATACCCTCGTCACCACGAGCCCCTGCTTCTGCAATGGCATCCATGGTCGCTTTATTATGGTCATCAGCAAGGCGGCGAAGCATTGCTTCTGTAACGCCTCCGGTCACACCGAAGATAGCGCCTGCACCGGAGCCAAAGCCAAAGGGCATATCGCATGCCTCTGTTTCCTGAGAAGCAAAGTCAATACCGGAATTGTTAATCATACGGATGATTTCCGTAGTAGTCAGTACAATATCGGTATCCTGTTCTCCATGAGTAAAATTGTTGGAGCGCAGGATTTCCATTTTCTTTGCTGTACATGGCATAATGGAAACCACGAAGGTTTTCTTATTCTGGCTTCTTTCCGGATTTTTATAATATTCCTTAATAACTGCCGAGAACATTCCCTGTGGGGAACGACAGGTAGATAAATTATCTTTAAACTCAGGATATTGGTCACATACAAATTTTACCCATGCAGGACAGCAGGAGGTTAAAAGAGGAAGTTTTTCATTCTTTTCCACACGGTTTAAAAATTCCTTGGACTCCTCCATAATGGTAAGGTCAGCTGCAAAGGTAGTGTCGTAAACTTCATCAAAGCCCATGCGGTGAAGAACAGCTACCAGCTTGCCCATTACACTGTGTCCCTTTGTTAATCCGAAGGCATCGCCTACCGCTACACGGACAGCCGGAGCAACCTGTGCGATAACCCGTGTATCCGGATCATTGATAGCGTCCCAGACCTCATCCATATTGGTGCGGATGCTGATAGCGCCCGTTGGACAGAAAACACGGCATTGACCGCAGCTTACACAGTCTGTTTCAGAAAGTGGCTTGTCAAAGGCAGGCGTTACCATAGCATCTGTACCACGGTGGGTAAAGCCTAAAACCTCCAGTCCCTGAAGCTCACGGCATGCACGAACACAGTTTCCGCAGAGAATACATTTATTCGGGTCACGAATAAGAGCAGGAGAGCTTGTATCTAAAGGCTTTTCCTCTCTGGTATTCTGGAAACGAACCGTAGTGATGTTCATTCTGTGAGCCAGCTCCTGCAACTTACATTCGCCGCTTTTCACACAAGTAGTACAGTCACGGCAGTGTGCGGAAAGGAGCAGTTCTACAATCATTTTACGATATTTTTTAATTCTTCCGGAATTGGTATAAATTACCATGCCGTCTCTGGGCTCCTCTGAACAGGAAGCAAAGGTACGTCCTCTGTCATCCTCTACGGTACATAAACGACATGCGCCAAAGGTGGACAGCTCAGAATGATAGCAAAGTGTAGGTAAATCAATACCGGCTTTTCTAATGACAGAAAGTACGTTTTTTTCATCGGTAAATTCTACTTTTCTGCCGTCTATTGTCATAAATCCCATAATCATCCCTCCTAATATTCAACATACACTGCATCAAATGCACAGTTATCACGGCAAGAGTCACATTTAATACAAAGATTTGGATTGATGTGATAAGCTTCCTTGCGCACACCGGTAATTGCACCTACCGGACAGTTCTTCGCACATTTGCCGCAGCCCTTACAAAATTCAGGATTGATTACATATTTTCTCATGGCAGTACAGTTTTTCGCAGCACATTTATGCTCTACAATATGTTCTTCATATTCCTTGCGGAAGGTTTTCAAAGTACTGATAACCGGAAGAGGAGCGCTCTTTCCGAGACCGCATAAAGCCATATTTTTCACCATGGCAGCCAGTTCTTCCAGTGTGTCCAAATCTTCCAGCTTGCCCTCGCCATTGACAATTCTCTCCAGAATTTCCAGCATACGTTTTGTTCCCTCACGGCATGGAACACATTTTCCGCAGGACTCTCTTTGGGTAAAGCTCATAAAGAAACGGGCAACCTCTACCATACAGGTATTCTCATCCATAACAACAAGACCGCCGGAGCCCATAATGGCATTGTATTTTTTTACGCTGTCAAAATCCAGCCCAACGTCAAGATGTTCTTTTGTCAGACATCCGCCGGAAGGACCGCCAATCTGAATGGCTTTAAAATCACCGCCGCCTTTGATGCCGCCGCCGATGTCATAGATAATCTCTCTTAAAGTAGTACCCATAGGCACTTCAATCAGCCCTGTATTTTCAATGGCACCGGTAATGGAGAAGGTCTTTGTTCCGGGACTTCCTTCTGTACCGATGGTTTTGAACCAGTCAGCGCCTTTTAATACAATTCCCGGTACATTGGCAAAGGTTTCTACATTATTTAAAACCGTAGGCTTTGCCCAAAGACCTTTGTCAACAGTACGAGGCGGTTTTACACGAGGCATACCTCTGTCGCCTTCAATAGAAGCAGTAAGAGCAGAACCCTCGCCGCATACAAATGCTCCTGCACCACGGTTGATGTGCATGTGGAACTGGAAATCCGTACCTAAAATATGGTTGCCTAAAAGCCCTTTTTCTTCCGCCTGTCGGATTGCCTTGCGAAGTCTTGCAACGGAAAGAGGATATTCGGCACGAACATAAATATAACCATTTTGAGCGCCTGTTGCGTAAGCGGCAATAGTCATACCTTCAATCAGACGATATGGGTCGCCTTCCATAACACTGCCGTCCATGAAAGCGCCGGGGTCGCCTTCGTCTCCGTTACATACCACAAAATGTTCCGCTACATCCTTGTGAGCTGCAACCTGTTTCCATTTGCGTCCCGTAGGGAAGCCGCCGCCTCCTCTTCCGCGGAGTTTGGACTTATCCACTTCATTTAAAACATCTTCCGGAGTCATGTCAAAAAGCGCTTTTGATAAAGCCTCATAGCCGCCGGAAGCAATATATTCATCAAGAGACTCTGCGTCAAATTTACCGCAGTTTTCCAAAGCAATACGAGTCTGTTTTGCAATAAAAGGAATTTCATCGGGAGTCGGATAAGCTTTACCGCCTTTTTTATAGAAAAGACGTTCTACCGGCTCTTCATTTAAAACCGTGCGCTGGAAAATTTCAGCACAGTCGTCCTCCTGTACTTTTACATACTGATAATGATAAGGCTCGATACGTACCAAAGGGCCTAATTCACAAATTCCCTGACATCCTGTTTTTACTGTGCCGATATGGGGAACGTCTTTTTGAAATTCAACGGAAACCCCTTCTAAATCCTGACAGAGCTCAACCATTTTCTGGTAGATTTTCTCAGAACCGGAGGCTACACATCCTGTTCCCGCACAGACTAAAATACGACATTTATAAGAAGCCAGTTCTTCACGGGCAGCTTCTCTTTCTTTTAATAAAGCTTCTCTGTTTTCAATTATCATACATTATCACCTCTCAGTTCTGCGATTAAATTCAGAGCTTTTTCCGGCGTCATGGAAGGATAAACTTCGTTGTTTACCGTCATAGTAGGCGCTAATCCGCAGGCGCCCAGACAGGAAACCGTTTCTACGGTGAACAGCATATCATCTGTGGTATGCTTTTTCTTGCTAAGCCCCAGCTCCTTTTGCAGGGCTTCTAAAATAGGAATAGATTTGCGGACATGACAGGCAGTTCCGTCACAAACTTTAATTATGTATTTTCCCTTTGGTTCAAAAGAGAAATTTTCATAGAAAGTTGCCACACTGTAAGCTTTTGCCTCACGTACTCCGATTTCTTTCGCAACATAGGTCAGCAGCTCTCCGGGCAGATAACGATATTCTGCCTGAATATCCTGCATAATGGGAATTAATGAACTTGCTTTACGGCCATAAAATTCGATGATTTCATCGGTTTTTTCATAATAACTTTGGTCAAGCATGCTTTGATACCTCCTCCTAATAGTCAAATACGCAGCCAAAGGGAAATGAACCTTCACTTTGCGAAGCTATTCCTATTATACTTGATATGTATAAAATTCACAATCATTTTCTGTTATAAAAACAAAAAATATACAATTTATATATACAAATTTTGAGAAGGTTGGGGCAAAACTTTACAATTTACCGGATTGATGATAATATAGAAAAAAGGAGGCGCAATATGTCTGAGGAATTATATGATTTAATGGATTGGCAAAAGATAGAGGCTCTTGTTTATTCAGAGGAAAGCGAGCCGCAGAAAACACTGAAACCGAAAATTATGAAAAACGGTATTTTGTTTCAATGCTTTTTTCCGGAAGCACGGAAGGTAAAGCTTCTTTTTGGAAAAAAGAAACGGGAATATAAAATGGAAATGCAGGATGAGGCAGGATTTTTTGCCTGTCTGATACCGGAAAAGCAGATGTCAAATTATACATATCAGGTATTTTTTGAAAACGGCGAAGAAAAGCAGGTACAAGACCCGTATTATTTTGAAAGTCAGATTACAAAAGAGGAAGAAAAGAAATTTCGTGCGGGAATTTGTTATGACATATATGAGAAATTAGGAGCACATTATCAAAAGATAAAAGGCGTTTGGGGTGTACATTTTGCAGTTTGGGCGCCTAATGCCCTGCGTGTCAGTGTGGTAGGGGATTTTAACTGCTGGGACGGCAGAATACATCCGATGAACCGGCTTTCCCGGTCAGGGATTTTTGAGCTATTTATTCCCGGTGTCAAACCCTCTGATTTGTACAAATATGAAATCAAAACAAAAGATTTACGGGTATTTTTAAAAGCAGACCCTTATGCAAATCAGGCGGAGGTGCGTCCGTGCAATGCTTCTGTGGTAACAGATTTGTCCGGTTATCAGTGGGAAGACAGTCCGTGGATGAAAAAAAGAGGTAAGCTCCAAGGAGAGGACAGACCACTTTCCATATACGAAGTGCATTTAGGCTCATGGAAAAAGCCGGAGGACGGCAGAGAATTTTATAATTATCGGGAATTGGCAAAGCTGCTGTGCGATTATGTAAAAGAAATGGGATATACCCATGTGGAGCTTTTGCCTGTAATGGAGCATCCTTTAGATGAGTCATGGGGCTATCAGGTGACAGGATATTATGCACCCACCAGTCGCTTTGGAAGCTGCGAAGACTTTATGTATTTTGTGGATTATATGCACCAAAATGATATCGGAGTGATTTTAGACTGGGTTCCGGCACATTTTCCAAAAGATGATTTTGCTTTGGCAGGCTTTGACGGCACAGCTCTTTATGAGTATTCCCAAGCAGAGAAGGCAGAGCATCCTCACTGGGGAACGCTGGTATTTGACTATGCCAGCCCTGAAGTAAAGAATTTCCTCATATCCAATGCTCTGTTTTGGGCGGAAAAATACCATGCAGACGGTATCCGTATGGATGCGGTGGCGTCTATGCTTTATCTGGATTATGGAAGACAGGATGGACAGTGGCAGCCGAATATGTATGGCGGAAATGAAAATCTGGAAGCAGTAGAGTTTTTGAAACACTTAAATTCTATTTTTAAGAAAAAATATCCCGATGCCCTTTTAATTGCAGAGGAGTCTACTGCATGGCCGGCTGTTACGGGAGATTTAGAGGATAATGGCTTGGGCTTTGACAGAAAATGGAATATGGGATGGCAGAATGATTTTCTGGATTATATGAGAAAAGACCCGATTTTCAGAAGCGGTGTACATGATGAGCTGACTTTTAGTATGTTATATGCATACAGTGAGAAGTTTTTGCTTAGTTTTTCTCATGATGAGGTAGTACACGGAAAAGGTTCTTTTCTTAATAAAATGCCCGGTGAAAAAGATAGAAAATTGGCAAATCTGCGAGTTGCTTATGGTTTTTGGATGACGCATCCGGGTAAGAAACTTTTGTTTATGGGACAGGATTTTGCTCAGGAAAGAGAGTGGTGTGAAAAATCCTCCTTAGATTGGGAATTGCTAAAAGAAAAAGAACATAAACAATTGCAGGATTATGTAAAGGCATTATTGAAACTTTATAAAGACTATCCTGCCTTGTATGAATATGATGATACTTCTGATGGTTTTGAATGGATTAATCATATAGAAGCAGAAAAAAATATGCTTACGTTTTTGCGAAAAGGTGAGAAAAAATCAGATACCTTAGTCATTGTATGTAACTTTTCTGATGTGGTGTATGAGGATTATGTTATGGGTGTTCCTTATGCAGGAGAATACAGAGAAATTTTTAATAGTGATGAAAAAATCTTTGGCGGGACAGGTATAAAAAACAGTGGAGTGCAGAAAGCGAAAAAAGAGGAAAAGGATGAAAGACCTTATTCTATAAAAATTCAAGCAGCACCTCTTTCCGTACAGATTTTTTCTGTAAAAGAATGTGGGGAAAAGATGGTAAAAGAGTCTAAGGTACGCCGTGAATTGGAGAAAAAAATAAAAGAAGAACACAAAAAAGAGGAAAACAGAAGATGAGAATTATCTTGACAGACGCATTGACAGAACCGCTGGAAATTGCGGGAATTGGAGAGTTTTTCAGACAGTATCTCACATGGGATTACTGGAGTCAGAAGCTGCCCTTAATCGGAAGCTTTGCAGGGAGAGTCCTTCTGGCAATTTTGGTCTATGTAGTTGCCAGTAAAATCATTCATAAACTTTGCAAATTGATTGTGGCATCTATGAACAGGGCGAATGCAGATACCGGAGTTACACAATTTGTATCCTCATTCGCAAAGGCTGCCATGTATTTCTTCCTGATTGTTTCCATTGCAACCAGCTTTGGAGTGAAGGAGTCTTCCATTGCCGCACTTTTGGCATCCAGTGGTGTTGCCATTGGTCTTGCTTTGCAGGGGGGCTTGTCAAACCTTGCAGGCGGAGTGATTATCCTGATTTTAAGACCTTTTGTAATCGGAGATTATATTATTGAAAATTCGGGAAAGCAAGAGGGCACGGTTGTAAAAATTGACCTTTTTTACACAACCTTATCCACAGTGGATAACCGAAGAATTACCGTTCCAAACGGAGCGCTTACCAATTCCAGTATTGTCAATGTGACGGCAAAGGACAACCGCAAGCTGGAAATTAAGGTGGGAATTTCCTATCAGGCAGATTTGAAAAAAGCCAAGAAAATTTTAGAAACACTGCTTCACGAGGATGCCAGTATTATGTCGGATCAGGAAATGCAGGTCTTTGTAGACGAGCTGGCGGCAGACAGTGTGATTTTGGGACTTCGGGCATGGGTAAAGACAGAGGAATACTGGGCGACAAAGTGGCGTTTGAATGAAAAAATCAAGCTTACCTTTGATGACCAGGGAATTGAAATTCCGTTTCCTCAGTTGGACGTGCATATTAAATAAAGTGTATGCAGGAAAAACTTTATAGAGAGTTTAGAGTTTTTAAGAATTAAGAAATATTATTTCTATTGTTTTGTGATAAAATACTATTATGACAACAATAGAAGGGAAGATGAACATGAAAACGCAGGTATTGTACAAGAGCAGAACCGGCAATACAGAAAAGCTGGCAAAAGCAATTTTTGAGGCTGTTCCCGGACAGTGTAAGGATATTGCACCTTTAGAAGGACAGACAGATTATGAAATGGGAGACATATATTTTATAGGATTTTGGACGGACAGAGGAAGCGCCAGCGTGGAGGTGTTGGATTATCTGGGCAGTCTTCAGGGAAAGAAGATTGCATTATTCGGTACCTGCGGCATGGGAAATGATTTGGAATATTATAAAAAAATCGAAGAAAACATACGTGTTTTTATTGAGGATGACAACGAATATCTGGGCGCTTACATCTGTCAAGGAAAGATGCCGATTTCCGTGCGAGAGAAATATCTCAGCATGAAGACACCGGAAAATACGAAGATGATAAATGCCATGCTCCGTAATTTCGACATGGCAATGCTTCATCCTGACACGCAGGATTTAGAAGGCGCAAAAGCCTTTGTACAAAAGGTATTTGAAGATATCAGGAAGGAAGAATTGCAATATGAATAAAATAAGAGAAGCGTTTCAGCGATTTATGTATGGAAGGTATGGCAGTGACCGTTTAAATCAGGCGATGCTGATTGTTTTTCTGGTCTGTGCCATGTTGGATATTTTCGTGGATAATGTATACTTTAGCGTGTTGCTTACTTCATGGGAATTTTTACTTGTTATTCTTATTTATTTCCGTGTGTTTTCCAGAAATATTTCAAAGCGATATGCGGAAAATCAAAAGTATCTGGCATTGGAAAATAAGGTACGAAGATTTTTCGGGAAAACAAAATACATACAGCAGCAGAGAAAGGACTTTCATATTTATACATGTCCCCAGTGCAAACAGAAAATCCGTATTCCAAAGGGAAAAGGTAAGATTAGTGTAAGATGCCCCAAATGTGGAGCTGAATTTGTTAAGAACAGTTAAAGTTGATAGAGAGAGGTTATGATTTGAGATTTATCATATCCTCTCTTTCTTTTTTAAAAATGGAATTGGTTATACCAGATACCAAATACAAAAATTGACATAAACGAAGAAAAAACAGAGAAAAATAGGATAAAATATATAAAAATCAGAAGTTATATTGACAAAAAATCGTCATAATAATATAATGTCAATAAAATAACAAAATTGGTACAACCAATTAGAACGGAGGAAGAGCAATGGACAAATTCAAAGTTCTGGAAATTAAAAAAAGTGTATTTTCCGGCAATGAAAAACGTGCCGATGAGCTTCGCAAGCAGTTGAAGGAGAAAAAGTTATTCCTATTAAACCTAATGTCTTCTCCCGGTTCAGGAAAAACCACAACCCTTACAGGAACCATTGAAGCTTTAAAAGGGGAGCTTCGCATTGGGGTTATGGAGGCAGATATTGACTCTGATGTAGATGCGAAAACCATATCCGATTTAGGGGTAAAAACCATTCAGCTTCATACAGGGGGAATGTGTCATTTAGATGCAGGCATGACTGCGCAGGGGCTGGAAGGTCTTGAGGCAGATGAGCTGGATTTGGCAATTTTGGAAAATGTAGGTAATTTAGTCTGTCCTGCGGAATTTGACACAGGGGCAGTAAAGAACGTTATGATTTTAAGTGTGCCGGAAGGTCACGATAAACCGCTGAAATACCCGTTGATGTTTTCTGTGTGTGACGTGGTTTTGATTAACAAAATAGACGTACTTCCATATTTTGATTTTGACATGGAAGCATGTAAAAGAAATATTCTGATGCGTAATCCAAAGGCAAAAATCATTCCCATCAGTGCAAAGACAGGGGAAGGAATGCAACAGTGGACAGAGTGGCTTTTGGGCGAAGTCAGACATTGGAAAGAATAGAAAAAGAGAAAAGGAGAGTCGCTTATGGCAGAAAAAAGAGAATTAATTTTAAAGCTGGGACAGAAAATTACAGACCGTATCGGACACAAGGTTACGGTGGATGATCCGGAATACTGGGGGCTTGCCTGTATTGTAACAGATGAAATGGCAGAGGTAGCGCTGAAGATGAAAGTGCGTAAGCCTATGACATTTCCACAGCTTTTAAAAGCAACAGGAAAAGAAGAAAAAGAGCTGGAAAAGCTTTTGGAAGAAATGAGTATTGTAGGTCTGCTGGAATATAACTGGGAAAATCCGCAGAAAGAAAAACAGTACATATTACCGATGTTTGTGCCGGGCAGTGCGGAATTTACCAATATGAACCGCAAACAGCTGGAGGAACATCCGGAGCTTGGCAGATTTTTTGAGAGAATGTCAAGACTGCCCTTAGAGAAGGTAACGCCAATGGTGCCGCCGGGAGGAGCCGGTATCGGTATGCACGTTATTCCGGTAGAAAAAGCCATTGAAATGGAAAATCAGTCCATTGACATTGAGCATATTTCTCACTGGCTGAAAAAATATGAAGGAAAATATGCGGCAAGTCCGTGTTCTTGCAGATTGTCAAGACAGACCTATGAGGAAGGCTGTGCAGATGACCCGGAGGACTGGTGTATTGCAGTGGGGGATATGGCAGATTACGTAGTAGAAACACAAAAGGGCGGACGCTATATCACTTATGAGGAAGTGCTGGATATTTTGAAAAAGGCTGAGGATAATGGCTTTGTACATCAGATTACCAATATTGACGGAAAAAATAAAATTTTTGCCATCTGCAACTGTAATGTCAATGTATGCTATGCACTACGTACTTCCCAGCTGTTTAATACGCCGAATATGTCAAGGTCTGCTTATGTTGCTCACGTAAAGACAGAAAATTGTGTTGCCTGCGGCAGATGCGTGGAATATTGTCCGGCAGGAGCGGTCAAGCTGGGACAGAAGCTCTGTACAAAAGATGGACCAATCGAATACCCGAAGCATGAGCTTCCGGATGCCATGAAGTGGGGACCGGAAAAATGGGATGAAGATTATCGGGATAACAATCGGATTAACTGCTATGACACCGGTACAGCGCCATGTAAAACAGCCTGTCCTGCGCATATTGCAGTACAGGGCTATTTGAAAAAAGCCGCACAGGGCAAATACAGAGAAGCGCTGGCTTTGATTAAAAAAGAAAATCCGTTTCCGGCAGTATGCGGACATATCTGTAACCGCAGATGTGAAGATGCCTGCACAAGAGGAACCATTGATCAGGCGGTTGCCATTGACGAAGTAAAGAAATTCATTGCAAAGCAGGATTTGACAGCAGAAAACCGTTATATTCCGCCGATTATTCCGCCTACCACAGGCAGATTATTTGAAGAGAAGATTGCCATTATAGGCGGTGGTCCGGCAGGACTTAGTTGTGCCTTTTATCTTGCAGAAAAAGGTTATAAGCCTACTGTTTTTGAAAAGAATGAAAAGCCGGGCGGTATGCTGGTTTACGGAATACCTTCTTTTAAACTGGAAAAAGACGTGGTAGAGGCAGAAATTGATGTGATGCGCCAGATGGGTGTGGAAATTAAATGCGGTATTGAAGTAGGAAAAGATATTACCTTAGAGGAACTGCGTAAACAGGGCTATAAAGCCTTTTATCTTGCAATCGGATGTCAGGGAGGAAGAAAAGCCAATATCCAAGGAGAAGATGCAGAAGGTGTTATGACTGCCGTAGATTTCCTTCGTACAGTAGGTGACAATCAGAATTATCCGGTAGAAGGACGTACCGTAGTCGTAGGAGGCGGAAACGTAGCCATTGACGTGGCGAGAACTGCAAGCCGCTGCGGAGCATCTGAGGTTTCCATGTTCTGTCTGGAAAGCAGAGAGATTATGCCTGCATCAGAAGAGGAAATCACAGAGGCACAGGAAGAAGGCATCACTCTGAACTGTGGCTGGGGACCGAAGGAAATCCTTACAGAAAACGGAAAAGTCAAAGGAATTGTATTTAAGAAATGTCTTTCTGTCTTTGATGAAAACAAACGCTTTGCACCGAAATTTGATGAAGCCGTAACCATGACCGTTCCTTGTGAAAGAGTCTTTTTAAGTATCGGACAGAGCATTGTCTGGGGTAATTTATTAGAAGGCTCAAAGGTTGAATTAGGCAGAGGAAACGGTGCGGTGGCAGATAAAGTAACGTATCAGACAGCAGAACCGGATATCTTTGTAGGCGGTGACGTTTACACAGGACCGAAATTTGCCATTGATGCCATTGCAGCAGGAAAAGAGGGTGCAATTTCCATTCATCGTTTTGTGCAGCCGCACAGCAGTTTGACAATCGGAAGAAACAGACGTCAGTTTATTGAGCTTGACAAGAGCAATATTCAAATAGAGGAATACGATAATTCTTCCCGCCAGATACCGGGTGTGAGAAAAGACATTGATGCTCATAAATCCTTTAGAGATGCAAAAGAAGCCTTTACAGAAGAACAGGTGAAAAAAGAAACAGCACGCTGTCTGGGATGCGGAGCTTCCGTTGTAGATGAAAACAAATGTATCGGCTGCGGTGTTTGTACTACAAAATGTGAGTTTGATGCCATTCATCTGTATCGAGAGCATCCGGAATGCAGTACCATGCACAAATCAGAGGATAAGATGAAGGTCATTCTTCCTTACGCATTTAAGAGGGAAATGAAAATCCGTTTTGGAAAAAAGGAGAAATAGAGGATGCACGAGCTGGGAATTGTCTTTCATATTATTGACAGCTTAAAAGAAGTGGGGGAAGAAAACCATTTAAAGCAGATTGCGGGGGTGACTTTGGAAGTCGGGGAAGTTTCCGGAGTTTTGGAAGATTATCTGCAAAGCTGTTGGCGGTGGGCGTCAGACAGAACAGAGCTTCTAAAGGGAGCATCACTTACTGTGGAACAAATTCCGGCAGTGACCTTTTGCGAGGATTGTAAACAGACTTATTCTACAACAGAATTTGGAAAAATCTGTCCCTATTGCAAAAGTGAACATACATATCTTGCAGCCGGAAATGAGTTTAATATTAAAGAGATAACTGCCTGCTGAAAAATGCAGGCAGAAAGAGAAAGGAAGGGATTTTATGTTATTTCAGATTTACGGAGATAACACCATGTGGCAGCTGTTAGGCTGGATTTTGGTATTTGCGGGGCTTATTCTCATGAATGAGCTGGCAAGAAGAAGCAAAACAGGAGGAATTTTCTGTTTCTTAATTTTACCTGCGGTCTTGACCGTATATTTTGTGGCAATTTATGTAGGAGCAGCCATGGGCGCAGATTGGGCGCTTCATAATCAGACTTATCTGCACATGACAAGCTGGTTCCATTATGCGAAGCTCTATGCGGCAACAGCGGGATGTATCGGCTTTATGATGATTAAATACAAATGGGGAATTGGAAAAAAAGAATGGTTTAAGCTGTTTCCTTTTCTCATTGTGGCAATTAACATTTTAATTGCAGTAGTCAGTGATTTTGAGTCCGGTATCAGAGGTATGATGGCAATGGCAGAATACGGAGACCGCTGGTGGCTGTCATCTGAAAACGTATGGCTGTACGGAGGCTGGTGGAACTGGGTAAACGGTATTTCCGGCTTAATCAATATTTTCTGTATGACAGGCTGGCTGGGGATTTATGTTTCCAAGGATAAAAAAGATATGCTGTGGCCGGATATGACATGGTGTTTTATTCTGGCTTATGATTTATGGAACTTTGAATATACTTATAACAATCTGCCTACACACGCATGGTACTGCGGACTGGCGCTTCTTTTAGCTCCGACAGTTGCCAATGCCCTTTGGAATAAAGGCGGCTGGATACAGAACAGAGCAAATACTTTGGCTTTATGGTGTATGTTTGCACAGGTATTTCCGCTGTTTCAGGATGCCAGCAGATTTACCACTATACCGGTATTGTATGCAGACGGATTTATGGATGCTGCCACAAGACCAACCGTAGCAAATCCCACTATGCAGGGGGTGGTAGCGGTTATTGCGCTGATTGCCAATATTGCATGTATGGCAATGATTATCAAACGTGCAAAACAGCAGAAGAAAAATCCATATACACATGAGATTTTCACAGACCAGAAAGACTTTAAGCTGGCTATGGAAAGAGCAGAGAGATAAAAAAGAAAAACTGTTGTATGAGCAGTTATTGATAGTTCAATAGCTGTTCTATACAGCAGTTTTTTTCTAATCAAAATAAATCTGCGTATCCCCGTCAATACATTGCTTCAGAGAATGCTCAATCCAATCCACCGCTCCCTGTGTATCTCGGTTTTTTATATAAGTCCACATGGTATAATTGCGGTTATAGAGCATTTCCACACCATACAGTTCACAGAAGCGCTCCCACATGGTAAAGATAGGGGCATGAAAAGACTGAAAAATCAGAGGTATCAAAGTATTTTTGGAGGACAGGGCAAATTCATGCTGAAAGGCAAAAGCAGCCTCAATGGCTTCCTGAACGCTTGCAGTATTTTGAATGGCTTCTACTTTTTCCAAAAGTACCTGAATTTCCTCATCGGTAATCATGGGAATACTCAGTCTGGCAATTAGCGTGTCAAGGGCAATACGCACTTCTAAAATAGAGCGGATTTCCTCTCTGCGAATACGTCCTCCATTATATTTCATAATGGCAACTAAGGTTTCTACCGTACCTTTTCTGCGATAGTCGGCAACAAAAGTTCCGCTTCGGGGTTTTACAATTAAAAAACCCTTTTTTTCCAGCTCCGCAATTCCGCTGTTTACCACGGCACGGCTGACCTGCATCATCTGAGCAAGCTGGCGTTCGGGAGGAAGCTTTTCGCCGATTTTTAATTTTCCTGACAAAATCATATTTTCTAACTGGTCTACAAAAAGTTCCCGAAGAGATGGCGAACTTATTTTTTCAAATTCCATAATCCTTCTCCAAAACAGTAAAATTTGAGTTCATTATATTGCGAAATAAAAGAAACTGCAAGAGCTTTCTTATTTTTAATTGACCGCAATGAAATGGTATAGTATTATATAGTTGTTTTACAATTTAGAAAAAACAGCGGTATAAGCTGCCGTTCAGGAGGAAACCATGTTAATTGTTAAGAAGTTCGGAGGAACCTCTGTTGCCGATAAGGAACGCATTTTCAATGTGGCAAAACGGTGTATAGAGGATTATGAAAAAGGAAATGATGTTGTGGTCGTTTTGTCTGCAATGGGAAAATATACGGATGAATTGATTGAAAAAGCTCATGATATCAATCCTAATCCACCTAAGAGGGAAATGGATATGTTATTTACCATTGGTGAGCAGATGTCGGTATCTCTTATGGCAATGGCAATGGCACAGCTGGGAGTCAGAGCTGTTTCCTTAAACGCTTTTCAAGTACCTATGCACACGACCAGCAGCTATGGAAATGCAAGGCTGAAAAAAATTGATACAGAGAGAATTAAACGAGAACTGGAAGACAGAAAAATTGTAATTGTAACAGGCTTTCAGGGAATAAATAAATATGATGATTATACCACACTTGGCAGAGGCGGTTCTGATACCACAGCAGTTGCTTTGGCAGCAGTTCTTCATGCAGATGCCTGTGAAATTTATACAGATGTAGACGGCGTTTACACAGCAGACCCACGTCTTGTGCCGACAGCAAGGAAATTAAAAGAAATCACTTATGATGAAATGCTGGATTTGGCAACATTGGGAGCGGGAGTATTACATAACCGTTCTGTGGAAATGGCAAAAAAATACGGCGTACGTCTTGTAGTGCGTTCAAGCTTAAACAATTCAGAAGGAACAGTGGTGAAGGAGGTTGTCAATAAAGTGGAAAGAATGATTATCAGCGGGGTTGCATTAGATAAAAATGCAGATAGAATTTCAGTAATCGGTATTCAGGATATGCCGGGAAGCGCATTTAAGCTTTTTAATACATTGGCAAAGAAAAATATTAACGTAGATATTATTATCCAGTCCGTAGGAAGGGAAGGAACAAAGGACATTTCCTTTACAGTTTCCCATGAAAATCTGGATGAAGCCATTGCGCTTTTAGAGGAAAAGAAAGAAGCTCTGGGCTTTGAGAAGGTAGAATATAACTGCGATGTTGCAAAGCTTTCTATCGTAGGAGCGGGTATGATGTCTAATCCGGGTGTTGCGGCAAAGATGTTTGAATGTTTGTATAATCAGGATGTAAATATTAACATGATTGCCACTTCTGAAATCAGAATTACCGTTTTAGTAGCACAGAAGGATGCAGTGGCAGCTATGAACGCAGTTCATGAAGCGTTTGGTTTATCTGAGAGAAATTAAATAAAGAAAGCGGGGTAGTGTAATGCAGCAATTTTATTATGGCGGAGATATTCTCACCATGGAAAAAGAAGGGGAAATCTTAGAAGCGGTACTTGTGGAAAACGGCAGAATTAAAAGCGCTGGAGATTTTGAAAAGGTGAAGCTTTTGGTAAAAGAAGATGCACAGTGGATAAATCTGGAAGGAAAAACACTGATGCCCGCATTCATTGATGCGCACAGTCACATCTCTACTGCCATTCAAATGTCACAGGCAGCAGATTTAAGTCAGTGCGAAAGCTTTGAAGAAATTATTTCTGTTTTAAGAGAGTATCAGAAAGAACAGCAGATAGGAAAATCAGGAGTGATTATTGGCTTTGGATATGACCATAATTTTCTGCCTGAGGGGAAACAGCCCGATAAAAGGTACTTAAATCAGGTTTCCAAGGAAATACCGATTTATATTTCTCATGCTTCCGGTCACATGGGCTGCGCCAATGACGCTGCGCTTGCACTGGCGGGAATTACAAAGGATACCCCAAATCCGGATGGCGGTAAAATCGGAAGAACAGGCGCTGACGGAGAACCTGACGGCTATCTGGAAGAAGCTGCTATGATGATGCTGCAAAAAGCCATAGGTCCGCGAATAAGGTTTGACTTAAATGCAGGGCTGAAAAAGACACAGGAATTATATCTGCAAAACGGAATTGTTACCGTACAGGATGGAGCAGCATCTTCAGAGTCTTTTGCCATGCTCAGACAATTTGATGCGAAAAAAGAGCTGGTTTTAGATGTGGTATTGTATCCTTTATTGCAGAACCGGGCAAGGGAATTGTTTCAGGAATTTCCCGAATATGCAGAAAAATATCATGGAAATTTAAAGCTGGGAGGCTATAAAGCTGTTCTTGACGGCTCCCCTCAGGGACGCTCTGCATGGCTTACAAAGCCCTACGAGAACAGTGACGGATACTGCGCTTATCCGTGGTTTTCTGACGAAGAAACAGAAAAATTTATGGAAGCAGCAGTGGAAGACAGCAGACAAATTTTAGTGCATTGTAACGGAGATGCAGCTGGGGACCAGTTTATCCGTGCGTATAAAAAGGCGCTGGAAAACAGTAAAAATCCGGAAAAAAACAAGCTTCGTCCGGTGATGATACACTGTCAGACAGCAAGAGAAGACCAGCTGGAGGAAATGAAAGAGCTGGGTATTCTTCCCTCTGTTTTTGTGGGACATGTATATTACTGGGGAGAGGTGCACAGAAAGAATTTAGGGGAAGAAAGAGCCTTGCGTATCAGTCCCTGTCGTTCCGCATTTCAAAGAAATATGAAGGTTACTTTTCATCAAGATACGCCGGTTACGAAACCGGATATGCTGCACTCTGTATGGTGTGGAGTCAACCGCATGACACGTGCCGGAAATCAGTTGGGCAAGGAGCAGTGCTGTACGGTTTATGAAGCACTTCAGGCGGTGACCATAAACGGAGCATACGCATATTTTGAAGAAAATGAAAAGGGAAGTATTCGAGAAGGGAAAAGAGCAGACCTTGTTATTTTGGATAAAAATCCAATGAAAACAGAGAAGAAAATGTTAAAAGAAATACAAGTTTTGGAAACCATAAAAGAAGGAAAAAGCGTTTGGAAAAAGGAAGTTAAATAAAATATGGATGCCAAAGAAAGAAGAAGACTGCTCCGAAAAAGAGCAGTAAGAAGACAAATAGGGCTTATTGTCGCCGCTGCTTTTGTTATAGGGCTCAGCATCTATTTTGTGTCCAGCATAACATCTGCCAGAGCACAGGCAAAGGAAGAAAAAGCGAAAAAAGAAGCCCAGATTGCTAAGGAAGAAGCAAAAGAAGCCGCTGTAAAGGTTCGTCAAAAAGAGCATGAAAAGGCAGCAAAAGAGCAGGAAGCACTGATGAAAAAGCTCCAGACAGAAACGGAAAAAATGGTAAGCGGATTTGCAGGAGACTGGAGCGTATATATTCAGGAAATGGACTATGGGAATGAAATTGTTCTTAACAACGAGCCCATGTATCCTGCAAGCTTAGTAAAGCTGTTTGTTATGGCTGCCACTTACGAAAATCTGGATGAGGTTATGGAAACTCAGACAGAGTATTACGGAAGTGAAAAAAAGGCGTGGAAGGAAACAAAGAAGCTTTTAGAGGAAATGATAGAGGTTTCTGACAATGAAGCTTATAATGAACTGATAAAGGTGCAGTCCCCTAAGCGAAGCTTTGTAAAGGGAGCTGCAAAAATCAATGAATATCTGGAAGAAAACGGATATGAGGAAACAGGAATACATACCACGCTGCATCCGGCATATTCCAAGTCTGAAAAGGACGGCAAAGGTGATAATGTAACAACGGTAAAAGACTGCGGAAAGCTTTTAGAGAAAATTTATACGGGAAATTGTGTCAGCCATGAAAAATCAGGAAATATGCTGCATTTATTGTTAAATCAGGAAAATACCATAAAAATTCCTCAGGGACTTCCCGAAGGAACAAAGGTTGCCAATAAAACAGGAGAGACCTCTGAGGTGCAGCATGATGCAGCTATCGTATACGGAGATAGCACAGACTTCATTTTATGTATTATGACAAAAAATACCAATGGAGCAGAGGAAGTATATGGAAATATCCATGAACTTACAAAAATGGTATATGATACCTTAAATCCATGAGAATAAGAGCTGTTGTGTCAGGGAAATGCTTGATACGACAGCTCTTATTTTTATCATAGAAGTAGAGTTTTTGTAGAGAATTTTAGGTTAAACTGGGAATAAAAACAGCTATGGAAGGAAAAAAATGGATTACTAAAGATTTACTGTCATCAAAGTATATGCCTGTGGCAAAGCTATACGGTATTCGCATGACACAGGCGATTATCTATTTAATGTTACTTTTAGGCATTTATATGTGCGTTTTAAAAGCAGGAAATTGTGAATTTGCATTTTTGAAATTATATATGGGCGAGCTGGCAACCATGGTGTTTTTAGGCGGAATGGGCATTTTCTTTTATGCACTGACCGACCAGGTGGTAGTAGGCTATATGATACCTCTGCTGTATTATATGTTGAATATTACCATTTCCCCTAACAAGATAAAAGGATTGTATCTGTTTTCCATGAGTATTGGCAAATACGAGTGGAAATGGACTTTAGGAATTGCAGGTGTTGTGCTTTTGGCTGCAGGAATAGCTATTCGCTCCAAAAGAAAATAAAAATTTATCGAAAAACGATAAAAAAATATTGAAAAACAAAAAGTTCTGTGGTATTCTTTGGTAAAGAGAAATCACAGAACTTTTTTTTGCGGGAGGTAAAAGATGAATTGGAACAAGGATAAAAGCTTAAAATTTACAAGAGTCTGTATTTATTTGTTTGCAGTCCTTCTTGTGGGGATGTGCGTTGGCGCTCCGTGGCTGTATCGTGGTTTTTTAGAACTTCGCAGTCCTCTTTTAGATGGAATGCTGCCGTATTTTTTAGTGACGAATTATGCTACGGCAGTTCCTGTTGGAGCGGCGCTTTACAAAATGAATGGTCTGTTGAAAAACATCAGTGCAAATCAGGTGTTCATTTCTGAGAATACAGAGCGTTTAAGACAGCTGTCATGGTGCTGTGCGGCGGCAGGAATGATTTTCGCAGCCAGCGGTTTTTATTATTTTCCGTTTTGGTTTTTATGCGGGGCAGCTATGTTTATGGCTTTGATACTGCGTGTGATAAAGAATGTTTTTGCACAGGCGGAAGAAATTAAAAGAGAAAACGATTATACCATATAGGAAGGGTGATAAAAATGCCTATTGTAGTTAATCTTGATGTCGTTATGGCAAAGAGAAAAATCAGCGCAGGAGACTTGGCAAAAGCCATTGATATTACGCCTGCCAATTTATCTGTGTTAAAAAACGGAAAGGCAAAAGCAGTTCGTTTTACTACTTTGGAAGCTCTTTGTAAGACCTTGGAGTGTCAGCCGGGAGATATTCTGGAGTATGTTTCTGAGGAAGAATTCTAAATAGTTTTCAGAAAGTGAGGAAGAAAAATGGAAAATAAAAATCAGGTAAGTACAGAAATGGGCTTACCTTTGGAAAGTGAACCCTTTTTTGAGAAAATAAAGGTAGATAAATGGGATAAAATCTTTGCGGCGGCGTATTTATTTTTAGGATATGTGCTGTGGAAAACAGGACAGTATGACTCTTTTTTTAATATATCAGGCTTTGTTATTCTCTATATTGCAGTAGTTTCTCTGTATTGTTTTGTGAAAGGCTTTCATATAAACGGTGAAAAGATATTTTGGAGTATTATTTTGCTGGGAGTTGGAATACCTTACGGATATTATTCGATTATGCCTCTGACACAGCTTGGAATGTTGGCGGTGGTAGGTGCCTATTGGACGCTGGTTATGACCGATGCGCTTGTTTTGGATGGCAAAACCTCCTCGTGGGTGCTTTTGGATGTATGGTATGCGCTGATTATTTTGCCGTTTTCTAATTTTTTGTGTCAAATCAGAGTGTTGCTGCAAAGTCTGTTCAGCAAAACACAGAAACGGACAGGAGCTATGATTTTACTGGGAATAGGGATATCTCTGCCGGTGCTTGTTATTATCTTGCCGGTTTTGTCTCAGGCAGACGCGGGATTTTCCCGGATGCTTAAAAGCCTTTTGGGAAATATTTTTGACGGAGGTCTTTTCCTTCAGTTATGTATAGAAATTCCGATTATGCTTATTCTTTCTTCCCTAATGTTTGGTACTGTTTATGGAGGAATTTATCAGAGAAATATAGAAAAAGACCTCTGTAAAGAGCATAGGGAGATATCAGGAGAAGGCCTGCATATCATACCGGATGTGGCAGTTTATACCTTTGCAGGAATTATCGGATTTACCTATATTTTGTTTATTGCTTTTCAGGCAAAATATCTTTTTTCTGCCTGTGCGGGGATTTTACCGGAGAGCTTTACTTATGCAGAATATGCAAGACAGGGCTTTTTTGAGCTTTGCGGAATTACCGCTTTTAATGTCCTTCTGCTCCTTTTTATGAATACTTTTACAAAGACTATAACAAGAGAAAACAAGGTGCTTTCTGTGATAAATATAGCTTTTTCCGCAGTGACGATTTTGCTTTTGATTACGGCAATGAGCAAGCTGGGAATGTATATTGCAGCCTATGGTTTTACGATTAAGAGAATACAGGCAGGTGTATTTATGATATGGCTGTTCCTTGTCCTTTTTATGATTATATGGCACCAAAAAAGGAAAATTCCATTGGTCCGTTGGGCTGTTTTTTCAGGTGCGGTTCTCTTTACCTTGCTGTGCATATTGCCATTGGAAGCGATGCTTTCTTAGCGCAATAGAAAAAGTGGTTGCCAGAAACTCTGTCCTTGTATATACTGTATCATTGCAAGATAAAATATAAAGGTGAGGGATTTATGGAAACAAAAGATTTTATGACAAAACCGGTAAAAGGGTTATTTTTTCATTATTTAATCCCGTCCATTATGGGCACAATGGTAACCTCTATCTATGTTCTGGCAGATACCATTATTATCGGAAAAGGATTGGGAAGTGTGGCAATGGCAGCGTTAAACATCGCACTTCCCATTTATAATGTGTTCTTTGGATTGGGACTTTTATTTGGTGTGGGCGGCTCTGTACTGATGTCTATTTTCAGGGGACGAGGAGAAAAAGAAAAGGCAGATGCCTACTTCACGGCATCCTTTCTTTTGAACATTCTCATATGGCTTTTGCTCCTTGTGGTGAGTGTGGTTTTCATGGAAGATATCGCATGGCTTTTAGGCGGAACAGAGGAAACCATGCCTTATATTATGGACTATATTCCCTACATTATATGGGGAATGGGAGCATATTTTCTCTCTGCTTTTTTACAGACCTTTGTAAGAAATGACGGTGCTCCGAAGCTGGCAATGAATGCGGTAATTGCCGGAGGAATTACCAATATTGTGCTGGATTATGTGTTTGTATTTCCTATGGAAATGGGAATGTCAGGGGCTGCAATCGCAACGGTTATCGGCTCTTATTTAACCGTAGGAATTCTGCTTATTCATTTTTTTACAAAGAAAAATCAGTTGAAATTCAACCTTCGTGGTATTCGTGTAAGCTATATGAAGGATATTCTGGTGAACGGAACAGCCAGTTTTTTGATTGAGGTTTCATCGGGAATTACCATTTTTGTATTTAATTTGCAGCTTTTAAAATATGTGGGAAATACGGGAGTTACGGTATTCGGCATTATCTGCAATACAGCCATTGTGGTAATGTGTCTTTGCAAAGGCGTTAATCAGGCATCTCAGCCTATTATCTCTGTAAATTACGGGGCAGGGCAGTTTGAAAGAACTTTTTCCGTAAGAAAACTGACGATGATTACATCTATTATTGTCTGTGGCGTGATTGTAGCAGTTGGAATTTTTGCACCGGATTTCTTTACTTATATCTTCTTAAATCCTGATAAGGAAATCCTTTCCATGTCAGGAGACGCAGTGCAGATTTACTTTATCGGATTTTTATTTACAGCAGTAAATATGGTGTATATTTGTTATTTTCAGTCTGTGGTGGAAAATGGATATTCCCTGCTTTTATGTCTTTTAAGAGGCTGTATTCTGGTACTGATTTTTGTCTATGTATTGCCTGTTTTTATGGGAGTTACAGGAATTTGGCTGGCATACCCGGCGGCAGAATTATGTACTATGGCAGTGGGAATGTTTGTAATAAAGAGAACAGACAGAAAAAATTTTCAAAAAATAGTTGACAAAAAACAAAGTTAAGCATAAAATGATACCAACAAAAGCAAAACCGATGAGAAAGAGGAGTAAGCTTGAAATGAAATTACAGAGAGCGGCAGATGGTGGGATTGCCGTATGGACTTTGAAGCTGAATGGACTTTCGAGGGCAGCCCGAAATGAAAAGAGTAGGCGTTGTCGGGAACCGAACCCGTTATCAATCAGGCGTGTATGTCAGTACATGGTAAAGTGGACATTTGGCAATGTCAAGTTGAGTGGTACCGCGATAATAAATGATTTTATTACCGTCTCAAGTTAGTTTCTAACTTGGGGCGGTTTTTTATTGTATAGGAAATTGCGTCCTATACAATAGAAAGCCCTTGCACATCGGAATGGAAAAAGAAAAGCAGAGAAAAGGAGAAAAAATTATGAAGAAAAAAGTATTTGTTATGATTTTAGGAGCAATTTTAACAACAGGTCTTTTCACCGGATGCAAAGGCGAAAATAAAGAGAGTAAAGAAGGTGTCTATCACATTGGCATTTCTCAGTTTGCAGAACATGGTTCTTTGGATAACTGTCGGGAGGGATTTTTGGAAGGCTTAAAAGAAGAAGGTATTGAAGAGGGGAAAAATCTGGAGATTGATTTAGACAATGCCAATTCCGATACTGCCACAGCAGCACAGATTTCCGATAAATTTGTGTCAGATAAGGTGGATTTGATTTGTGCCATTGCAACACCAAGCGCACAGGCAGCTTACAACAGTGCAGCAAACACAGAAATTCCCGTTGTGTATACAGCAGTGACGAATCCGGAGGAAGCCGAGCTTGCAGGTGAGGATAAAACACCGGTGGGAAATGTGACAGGAACAAGTGACCAGCTTCCCGTAGAGGCGCAGCTGAAGATGATACGTGAAATGCTTCCGGATGCAAAAACAATCGGTATTTTATATACAACCAGCGAAGCCAATTCCGTTCACAGTATCAAAGAATATGAAAAATATGCCAAGGAATACGGATTTACCTTAGAAACAGCAGGTGTTACCAATACTTCCGAGGTGTCTTTGGCAGCAGCAGGATTGTTGGAAAAGGTAGACTGCCTTACCAATCTTACAGACAATACGGTTGTCAGTGTTCTGCCAACGATTTTAGAGCAGGCAAATAAAAAAGGTATTCCTGTTTTCGGCAGTGAAATTGAACAGGTAAAACTGGGGTGTCTGGCAGCCGAAGGCTTAGATTATATCAATCTTGGTAAAGAAACAGGAAAGATGGCGGCAAAAATCTTAAAGGGTGAAGCAAAAGCAGAGGAAATGTCTTATGAGCTTTTAGAGGGAAGCAGCCTTTACATCAACGAAAAAGCAGCAGAAAACTTAAAAATAGAACTTCCGGAAGAACTGAAAAACAGAGCAGAGGAAGTATTTACAGAAATTGAAGGATAAGAAAAGAGGAAAAAAAGATGGATTTTGCAATCAGTATTATTGAGCAGGGATTGATTTACGGCATTTTAGCATTAGGTGTATATATTACTTATAAAATTTTAGATTTTCCTGATTTGACAGTAGACGGAAGCTTTCCTTTGGGAGCAGCCGTAACAGCGGCGCTTTTAAAATCCGGCGTAAACCCCTATCTCACACTGCCTGTGGCATTTTTTGCCGGGGCAGCAGCCGGACTTTGCACAGGTCTTATTCATGTAAAATGTAAGGTACGGGATTTACTTTCCGGAATTATTATGATGACAGCTTTATACACGGTGAATTTAATGGTGGCAGGAACAAATAATGTCCCTTTATTTTCTAAAGAAACCATTTTTAAAAATGAGTTTTTATCCGGTATATTCAGCGGAGGAATTTCCAAATACAGCAATTTGATGATTATTTTGCTGGTGGTTCTTATCAGTAAATTTGCATTAGACGGATATCTGAAAACAAAGTCAGGATACTTATTAAGAGCCGTAGGTGATAACGAAAATCTGGTTACTTCTCTTGCAAAAAACAAGGGAAACGTGAAGATTTTAGGTCTTTCCATTGCCAACGGACTGGTTGCATTAAGCGGCTGTATTTCCTGTCAGCAGCAGGGAGTATTTGAAATTTCTTCCGGTACAGGAGCCATTGTCGTAGGACTTGCCAGTGTTATTGTAGGAACAAGTTTTTATAAAATGCTGAAAAAAATATCCTTTATCAAAGTTACAACCTTTGTGTTTTTGGGTGCAATTCTTTATAAGGCGTGTACAGGAATTGCCATTTTATACTTCCCGCCGCAGGCAATGAAAATGATTTCTGCATTGTTCCTTTTAGGCGTGTTAGTCTTAATTCTGGTTGTTGATAAAAAAGAGAAGAGAGGGAAAAGCCATGCTTGAATTAAAACATATTCATAAATACTATAACCCGGGAACAGTGCATGAAATGTGTCTGTTTGAAGATTTTAATCTGACCATAGAAAAAGGAGAATTTGTATCCATTGTAGGCAGTAACGGTTCAGGAAAAACCTCTCTTTTAAATATTATCTGCGGAAGTATTGAATTAGATGAGGGGAAAATTCTGGTAGACGGTCAGGATATTACAAAGCAAAAAGAATATAAGCGTCTGGAGAAAATCGGACGTGTGTATCAAAATCCGGCTATGGGAACCTGCCCTTCCATGACTATTTTAGAAAATATGGCAATGGCAGATAATAAGGGAAAAGCCTTTGGATTAAAAAGAGGAACAGATAAGAAACGCATTGCTTTTTATAAAGAAGAGCTGGCAAAATTACAGCTTGGCTTGGAAGATAAATTGAATACAAAGGTAGGAGCTCTTTCAGGAGGACAAAGACAGGCATTGGCGCTTTTAATGAGCACCATGACGCCTATTGATTTCCTGATTTTAGATGAGCATACGGCAGCATTAGACCCGAAAACCGCAGATTTAATTATGGAATTAACAGAGAAAATTGTGAGAGAAAAGCATTTGACAGCGATTATGGTAACGCATAATCTTCGCTACGCAGTGGAATACGGAGACAGACTTCTCATGTTGCATCAGGGAAATGCAGTTATGGATGCGGTAGCAGAAAAGAAAAAAGAAATAAAAATTGAGGATATTTTAGAAAAGTTTAATGAGATTAGCATAGAATGCGGAAATTAACAGCCCTTGAAACGAACTATATATCGTGCTAGTATATATACATACTGACTAAATATAGTGGAGGGTAAAAGGATGAATGTTGAAGAATGGCTGGGCAGCGAAAACCGGCTTGGAATGGATATCTGGAATAAAAAGTATCGGAATGAAGAAGAGGATTTTGAAAGCTGGATTACACGTATCAGCGGCGGAAATGAAGAAATCGCAAAGTACATAAAAGAAAAGAAATTTCTTTTCGGAGGAAGAATTTTATCCAATCGAGGACTGGATAAGCAGGGGAAAAAGGTGACTTATTCCAACTGCTATGTGGTCGAACCGCCAAAGGACAACATAGAAAGTATTTTTGATTGTGCCAAAAAGCTGGCACGTACGTACAGCTACGGTGGGGGCTGCGGTGTGGATATTTCCGAGCTGAGTCCAAGAGGTGCGAAAATCAATAATGCGGCAAAGGAAACCAGCGGAGCGGTATCCTTCATGGAATTATATTCTCTTGTGACTTCTTTAATCGGACAAAACGGAAGAAGGGGAGCGTTGATGATTTCCATTGACTGCTCCCATCCTGACGTTCCGGAATTTATTGAGCTGAAAACTGATTTGGAAAAAGTAAATACAGCGAATATTTCCGTGCGTATTCATGAGGATTTCATGGAAGCAGTGAAGAAAAACGAAGAGTATTGTCTGCATTATACAAGAGAAGAGACAGGACAGGTTATTGAACGTATGGTAAATGCCAGAGAGCTGTTTCACCGCATTACGGAAACAAACTGGGATTATGCAGAACCGGGCGCATTGTTCTGGGACAGAATTACCGGCTGGAATTTACTTAGCAATACAAAGGAATTTTCTTATGCAGGCGTAAATCCCTGTGCAGAAGAGCCCTTGCCGGCAGGAGGAAGCTGTCTTTTAGGAAGTATCAACCTTTCTGCTTTTGTAGAAAATCCTTTTACAGAAAACGCCTATTTTGACTTTGAAGAATTTAAGCATTGTGTACAGGCATCTGTAAGAGCTTTAAATGAAGTGTTGGAAGAAGGACTGCCCTTGCATCCCCTTCCGGAGCAGCGAGAAAGTGTCAGCCAGTGGCGTCAAATCGGACTGGGAATTATGGGACTTGCAGATGCACTGATTAAGCTGGGACTGACGTATGGAGAAGAAGATGCAGTTTCTGTCTGTGACAGAATAGGCTTTGTCATGGCAGATACAGCGATTGCAGCCTCCGCAAGACTTGCCAAGGAATTGGGTGCATTTCCAAAATGTAAGGTGGAGGAAATTATGGAAACACCTTATTTTCTGGCAAATACAACAGAGGGAACAAAAGAGCTGGTGCGTAAATACGGGCTTCGCAATTCTCAGCTTTTAACCATTGCTCCTACGGGAACCTTGTCTACCATGCTGGGCATTTCAGGAGGAATTGAGCCGATTTATGCTAATTATTATGAGAGAAAAACAGAGTCCTTACATGGAGAGGATGTGTATTATAAGGTCTATACAAAAATTGTAAAAGATTTTATGGAGGAGCACAAGGTTTCGGATGACAGACTTTTGCCGGACTATTTTGTAACGGCTATGACTTTAGACTATCACCAGAGAATAGATATGCAGTCCATCTGGCAGCGACATATTGACGCATCCATCAGCTCTACGGTAAACGTACCTTCCGGCTTTACTGTGGAAGAAACAGAAAATCTTTATTTATATGCCTTTGAGCAGGGGTTAAAAGGAATTACTATTTTCCGAGACGGCTGCAAGCGTGTGGGAATTTTAAATACAAAGGAAACGAAGAAAATCACAGCAGGAGAAGGACTGAAACGAGGAGAAATTATTCTTGTCACAGACGATGTGGTAGGCAAGAAAAGAAAGCTGATTACAGGCTGCGGAAGTCTTCACTGTATTGCCCTTTTTGACCCGCATACAGGAGCACTTTTGGAAACATATTTAAGCAAAGGTTCTACCGGAGGCTGTAATAACTTTATGGTTGGTCTTTCCAGAATGATTTCTATCAGTGCAAGAGGCGGAATTGATATTGAAACTATTGTAGATCAGTTAAATTCCAGTGGTTCCTGTCCGTCTTATACTGCTCGTAGAGTAACTAGAAAGGATACAAGTAAAGGTGCATGCTGTCCAATGGCAGTGGGAAATGCTTTAATGGATATGTATAAAGAAATGCAGGAGGAATTAAGTCAGAAAGCGGGAAAAGATGAGAAAGGCAAGAAAATTCCAAAACCAAAAGCAGTTCCGGTAAGGGGAGAAACAGATAAAATGTATTGTCCGGAGTGCGGAGAATCCCTTGTTTTTGAAGAAGGATGTAATATTTGCAAAAGCTGTGGATGGAGTAAATGTCACTAATGAACAAAAGGAGACGATATGAAACTTTTATTTAAACAAAGGATATTTTCATGGCTTGACAGTTATGATATCTATAATGAGCAGGGAGAAAAAGTGTATACAGTAAAAGGTGAATTAGCGTGGGGACATTGTCTAAAAATTATGGATCAATATGGGCAATATTTAGGTACAGTAAAAGAAAAAGTGCTCACATTTTTACCTAAGTTTGAACTCTATGCGGGAGAACAATATTTGGGGTGTGTTCAGAAAGAGTTTACTTTTTTTAAGCCTAAATTTGTTGTTGATTTTAATGGCTGGAGCGTGCAGGGAAACGTATGGGAATGGGATTATGAAATACAGGATCAGACTGGAAGGGCAGTAGCCTTGGTAAATAAAGAAGTATTTTCTTTAGCGGATACATATGTCATGGAAATTGACAGACCAGAAAATGCTTTATATGTATTGATGCTGGTTCTGGCTATTGATGCAGAAAAATGTTCCAGTCAGTCATAAGAGAAGGAAGACAGAACGATGAGATTAGAAAAGTTGCAAAACCTTTTAAAAGAAAAAAGATTTCCTTTTACCTATTCTGAGGAAGATGGTTGCGGAAGTATTGATTTTGAATATCGTGGAGTTGCTTATCATGTATGGGAATTTTTTGATGATGATATATGGGGAGCAGAAACTAATGTGAAAAATATGGGGCGACATGAAGATTTATTCGGAGAGTATGAAAGGGAAATTATAGATATTGTTCAGACATGGAATTAAAAAATGAAAAAACAGCCTTGACATTGACGCAGCGGAAACTGTTATGGTAATTGTACAGGAAGAAAAGGAGGAAGAAATATGGAGTACAGTATCAGACAGTTGGCAGACCTTACAGGGGTCAGTACCAGAACCCTTCGTTATTATGATGAAAGAGGTCTGTTAAAGCCTAGTAGAGTAAATGAGCAGGGCTGTCGTTACTATGAACAGGAGCAGGTGGACCTGCTGCAACAAATCTTATTTTACCGGGAAAGAAATCTGGGATTGGATGTGATTAAAGAGATTATCAGCAATCCCCAATTTGATGCGGCACAAGCGCTTGAGGAACATTTGATTGCTCTTATGGAACAGGAAAAACATATTTCTACCTTAATTCAGACTGTAAAAAATACCATTGCAGACATGAAAGGAGAAGAAAGAAATATGAGTGATAAAGAGAAATTTGAAGGTTTTAAACGAGAGCTGATAGAAGAAAAAGAAAGACTTTACGGGAAAGAAGCCAGAGAAAAATATGGCGAAGAGGCTGTTGATGAGGCAAATCAAAAAATTATGGGACTGTCCGAGGCAGATTACGAGAGATTTAAAAATCTGGAAAAGGAAGTGCTTCGTCAGTTAGAAGAAGCTGTAAGAAACAAAGAATTGCCCGAAAGCGAAACAGGACACAGAATTGTGCTTTTGCATAAGGACTGGCTGGGATATACATGGAAGGAATATTCTGCTCAGGCACATAAAGGGCTGGCGTCTATGTATATAGCCGATGAGAGATTTCTTGCATATTATGATAAGAATATAAAAGGGTGCGGCGAGTTTCTTGTAAAAGCGGTGGACTATTGGGCAGGAAGATAAGGTGTCTTGACTAAGTTGCGGAGAAATTTTATGAGTAATGAAGTAGTAAATTATTATGAAAATTATCGAGAAGAAGATAGAATTACGACTAATAATGCAAGGAGAATAGAATTTTTAACAACAATATATAAATTTGATAAATTGTTGAAGGGTAATTTGAAAATTTTAGATTGTGCTGCTGGTACAGGTGCTTATGCTTTTTATTTGGCAGATAAAGGACATAATCTCACAGCAACAGATATAACACCAAGACATATTAAAATAATAAACGAACAGTTAAAGGATAGAACATATTCAATGGAAACAAAAGTATTAGATGCTACTGATATGAGATGTTTTGAAGATGGGTGCTTTGATGTGGTGTTAAACATGGGCCCTTTTTATCATTTAACCGATGATATGTCAAGGAATAAATGCTTAAGCGAGTCTATAAGAGTTTTGAAAAAAGGTGGATATCTTATTACAGCATATATTCCAAGATTATATCTTAATCAGATGCTTGTTATGTCAGTTATTACATGATAATCCAAAATGCTTTTGGACTGATACATATTATTCATCATACGATGAAATGCAGAAATTATATAAAGATAATGGCATAGAATGTATAGACCAATTTGCATAGGATGGATTAGCACCTTTATTTCATAATAGAGTAGACCAGTGGAACAATGAACAATTTGAAATATGGCTTAAATATCACTTGTCTGTATGTTCGGAAAAATCAATTATAGACATGAGCAATCATGTGATTATTATAGGCAGAAAAAATTAAATAGTTTTTCAGAAACAAAGGAGTTGTTGCTTTTCATGGTGGTTAGAAATATCACTGAAAGCAACAACTCCTTTATTATTTAGTTCCATTCTTCAGCTAAGAGAAAATCACGGATATTACGGTGCTTGATACCATTGCGGCTCATATCAAATTCATCTAAAGAAACCACATATTTCGGGAAATTGTCTCGGATTGTATCGTATACTCCGAATTCACGTTGAACAGTTTCCTCGGAGGCAAGCAGATAGGCAACCTGAATATGTAGCTTTTCATCTCGCTTATGGCACACAAAATCGATTTCCTTATCGCCGTTTTTTTCTACTGTGACTTTATAGCCACGGCGTAATAATTCTTGATAAACAATGTCTCGCAAGTACACAGTCCCATACATAGCCTCGTAAAGACTGTTGGAATTCCCATATTCAAAAACGAAAATAAGCAATATAGTGGTTAAAATAAGAGAAAAGCCAAAAGGTGAATTACTGTAAAAATAAAAAATAACAACTGTCTTGTCACTTGTAAAAACATGGTGTATAATAGCTGTCAAATGCTTGGCAGGAGGAAAGAGAAAATGAAAGCCATGAAAGAGGAAATCGAACAGCTGAAAAAAGAAAAAAATGCAGTAATTTTAGCACATTATTATGTTCCAAAGGAAGTTCAGGAGGTTGCGGACTTTGTAGGCGACTCCTATTATTTAGCAAAAAAGGCAAGAGAGACAGAGGCAGAAATTATTGTTTTTGCAGGTGTTTCTTTTATGGGGGAAAGTGCCCAAATTTTAAATCCCACGAAGAAAGTATTATTGCCGGATGCAGAGGCAGATTGTGCAATGGCACACATGGCATCAGCGAAAAAAGTACAGGAAATGCGAGAAAAATATGAGGATTTGGCAGTGGTATGCTACATTAATTCAACAGCCGCTTTAAAGACGGTTTCTGATGTATGCGTGACCTCATCCAACGCAGTAAAAATTGTAAAAGCATTGCCAAATAAAAATATTTTCTTTATTCCGGATGAAAATCTGGGAAGCTATGTGGCAAAACAAGTACCTGAAAAAAATATTCTTTTAAATGACGGATATTGTCCGGTACATAAAAAAATTACAGTGGAAACCGTAAGGCAGACAAAGGCAAAATATCCACAGGTAGAATTCTTGGCACATCCGGAATGCACAGAGGAAATTCTGGCAGAGGCAGACTTTATCGGAAGCACTTCGGACATTATCGGCTATGCAGAAAAGTCTTCAAAAAAGGAATTTTTAATTGGCACAGAGGACGGTGTTTTCGCAGAGCTTATGAAAAAATGCCCTGAAAAAAGCTTCTATTCTGTTATGCAAGGACAGTGTTGTGCAGATATGAAAAAAGTCACTCTTGAGAAGGTGCGTGACTGCTTAAAAGAAGAAAAATATGAGGTGGAAATTACAGAAGACACCAGAGAAAAAGCACAGAAAGCATTGGACAAAATGCTGGAGCTGGCAAAGTAGGGGGTGTCTTTATGAATAAGATAAAAGCAGATGTGCTGATTGTAGGAACAGGCGCAAGCGGACTTTTTGCAGCGCTTCATATTCCTTCCGATATGCAGGTTATATTGATTACAAAGGATGACCTTAAAAACAGCGACTCTTATCTGGCGCAGGGTGGAATTTGCGTTTTAAGAGACGAAAATGACTATGAAAGCTTTATGGAAGACACCTTAAAAGCGGGGCACTATGAGAACCGAAAAGAGTCTGTGGATATCATGATACGTTCTTCCAGAGAGGTCATTAATGAACTGATTTCTTACGGAGTAGATTTCGCAAAGCGTGACGGAAAGCTGGATTATACAAGAGAGGGCTGTCATTCAAAAGCCAGAATTTTATTCCATGAAGATATTACCGGAGAGGAAATTACAAGTAAGCTTTTAATGGCTGTGAAAAAGCTTCCAAATGTAAAAATTATGGAGCATACCACCATGCTGGATTTAATCGAGAAGGACAATACCTGTATGGGAATTCTTGCAGAAACGGAAAATGAGGAATGTATGGGAATTCAGGCAGAGCATACCATACTGGCAAGCGGCGGAATTGGAGGTTTATATCAACATTCTACCAATTATCCCCATTTAACAGGAGATGCTCTGGCAATCGCTATGCGCCATAAAGTGGAATTAGAAAATATTGATTATATTCAAATTCATCCTACGACCTTATATTCTTTAAAACCGGGAAGACGTTTTCTGATTTCGGAGTCTGTAAGGGGAGAAGGAGCAAAATTATATAATGCAAAAGGAGAACGTTTTGCAAATGAGGTGCTTCCAAGAGACATGATGACAAAGGAAATCCATAAGCAGATGGAATTGGATAATAAGCCTTATGTGTGGCTGGATATGACGGTTTTAGGAGAAAAAGTGATTTTAAATCATTTTCCTCATATTTATGAAAGATGTCTGGAGGAAGGCTATGATGTAACCAAGGAATGGATACCCGTAGTTCCTGCCCAGCACTATTTTATGGGGGGAATTCATGTGGATGCAGACAGTAAAACAACAATGAAAAGTCTGTATGCAGTAGGTGAGACAAGCTGTAACGGCGTGCACGGCGCTAACCGTCTTGCAAGCAATTCTCTTTTGGAAAGTCTGGTTTTTGCTGAGCGTGCGGCAAAAAATATTGAAAAAAATAGGGAAAAATGCAAGACAAATGATGCAGATTTTGATAAACTGTATCAAGAGACACAAGAGTGTATTGTAAGTCAGAAGGAATGTCTGGCAGAGGTGTATAAGAACGAAATTCTGAAAGAAATAGAAAGAGAGAGACAGGCAAAATGAACGATATTACAATGAAATTAAATGCAGATAATTTGATAAAAATGGCATTACAGGAAGATATCAGCAGCGAGGATGTTACTACAAATGCCGTTATGCGAAACAGAAAACAGGGAGAAGTACAGCTGATTTGCAAGCAGGATGGAATTATTGCCGGACTGGGTGTATTTGAGCGTGTTTTCAAGCTTTTGGATGAGACAACAGAGGTAGAATTTTACGCAGAAGACGGCGATGAGGTAAAGAATAAACAGCTTTTGGGAGTAATACGTGGAGACATCCGTGTGCTTCTTTCCGGCGAGCGTACTGCGCTGAATTATTTGCAGAGAATGAGCGGAATTGCGACTTATACACATCAGATTGCAGAGCTTTTAAAAGAAACAAAAATCAAGCTTTTAGACACCAGAAAAACAACTCCGAACATGCGTATTTTTGAAAAATATGCGGTAAAAGTCGGCGGCGGTTATAATCACAGATACAACCTTTCTGACGGAATTTTATTGAAGGATAATCATATCGGAGCAGCAGGAAGTGTGAAAAAAGCAGTGGAAATGGCAAAGGAATATGCTCCTTTTGTTCGTAAAATCGAGATTGAAACAGAAAATCTGGAGATGGTAAAGGAGGCAGTAGAAGCCGGAGCAGACATTATTATGCTGGATAATATGACGCCGGAGGTAATGAAAGAGGCAGTGAAGCTCATTGACGGCAGAGCAGAAACCGAGTGCTCCGGTAATGTTACAAAAGAGAACATTGAACGTCTGGTAGAAGTCGGCGTAGACTATATTTCCAGCGGGGCTTTGACACATTCCTCTCCGATTTTAGACTTGTCCTTAAAAAATCTTCACGAGGTATAATACAGCGAAGGAAGGGGATTTTTCAGAATGGTTGGAGAAACACGCAGAAAAGAAATTTTAAAATATATTTCGGAAAGCGACAAACCGGTATCAGGAACAAAGCTGGCAGAACTTTTTCATGTAAGCAGACAGGTAATTGTACAGGATATTGCATTACTGCGTGCGGCAGATTGTGAAATTCTGTCTACCAACAGAGGATATATCTGTCAGGGAACAAAGAAATTTGTTCGGGTTTTTCAGGTGTGTCATACCGATGAAAAAATAGAAGAAGAATTAAACGCAGTAGTAGACTGCGGAGGCACAGTTATAGATGTGTTTGTACAGCACCATATTTACGGAGAATTAAGAGCTTCCCTGCAAATCAGCTCCAGAAGACAGGTAAAACAGTTTGTGGAGGATATTCGCACAGGAAAATCACGTCCTCTTACAAATATTACATCCGGTCATCACTGCCATACCATCAGTGCAGACAGTGAGGAGGTTTTAGAGCTTATTGAAGAAGCCTTTCAGAAAATGGGAATTTATGAGGATGAGAGAGAAAATATGGAAATTACAATCAGAAATGCAAAATTAGAAGAAGCCTCTGTATTGGCGCAGATTGAAGCAGAGTGTTTTCCAAAGGCAGAAGCAGCTTCGGCAGAGGAAATTCAAAAACGCATGAGTACATTTTTAGAAAGTTTTTTCGTAGCAGAAGTACAGGGAGAAATTGCCGGTTTTATTAACGGAGCGGTGACAGACCGGCCCTCTTTACCGGACGAGCTTTATCATAATGCGGCACTGCATAAGCCTGACGGAGCTTACCAAACAGTGTTTGGATTAGACGTAAGAGAAGCATACAGAAATCAGGGAATTGCAGGAAAGTTGCTGGATTTTCTCTCCGATACGGCAAAAGAAAGAGGAAAAAAAGGTGTGATTTTAACCTGTAAAGAACATTTGCTGAAGTTTTACGGAAGTCATGGATTTGAAAACTTTGGGGTGGCAGACTCAACACACGGAGGAGCTTGCTGGTATGATATGAGAAAAATGTTTTAGAAAAGTTTATTTTATTGATAATCAAATATAACGATTTTAAGAAAAAATACTTAATAATATGGCTTGCTATATTTATAGGTATCGTGTTAATAAGTATTGCATGGATACAAATAGAGAAAAAGAAGACTCTGAATATAAATTTAGCAAAATATAAGTACGAGCGTGAGCTGGAAAATAGCCCTTGTATATCGTCGGATGGTAATGCGATTTTAAAAATGGTGGTTGTATATGACAAACCAAGGGGCGGAGAAGGATATGTTTTAGGGTTTGCACATTTTAAAGATACAAACGAAAAAAGGTGGATTTAGAAATGAATGAAAATGAGGCTGTTGCATCAAGTGTAAGTATTCGTAATATACAACTTAATGTAGCAGCCTTACTTTCATAAGAACTATGCTAGAGTTAAAAGCGTCGGTTCCGTCATTTTAATATGATTTTCCAAGGAGGTTCTGTCAATGAGCGCCGGCACTACACCGGTTCTGGAAATACAAAATCCGGCTGCATGAGTTGCGATTTTCACTGCATTCAAAAGAGGATACCCTTCTGTTAAATAAGAAGCAAAAGCAGCAATAAAAGCGTCAGCACCTCCCGTAGAGTCGATGGAAGGAAAATCGGCAGCAGGAAAATAACCGGAAAAATCTGCTGTTTTTACGTAAGAACCCTGATGACCTAAGGTGATAATAATCACAGGACAGCCTTGACGGTAAAAATAATCAGCCTGCTTTTCTACTGTGTTTTCAGAAGGACATAAAAGTGCGGCTTCTCGTTTATTGGGAACGAAAATATCTGCATTTGCCAAAAGCTCAGTTGGCAGCGCCTTTAGAGTGGCGGGCTTTACAATGTTTTTGGCGTGATGGAAATGGGCTGTTTTGGCAGCCTGTATACAGGTATTCATAGGGATTTCCGTGGAAATCAAACAATAACCGCAGCCGTCAAATAAATGTTCTCTTGATAAGATGTCCTCAGGAGACAGGGTTTCATTAGCGCCGGGCAGAACAGTAATACAGCTTTCCGCATCTTTTTGTACGTGAATATATGCCTTTCCGGTGGCAGAGGCAGAGCTTCTTCGTATTCCGTGAGTCAGCACATGCTCTTTCTTTAACGTATCATAAATAACGGTGGAGTCATAATCATTTCCGATTTTTCCGATTAAAATCACTTCACGTCCGAGGCGGGCAGCGCCAATGGCCTGATTTGCTCCTTTTCCCCCAAGGGAAATACAGGAGGCGGTAGTAACGGTGGTACTGCCGGAGCTTGGGAGCTCGTCTACGGTCAGTGTAATATCCGTATTGATGCTTCCTACGGAAATCACTTTTTTATAGCGGCAGGAAGGCGGCGCATTTAAGCTTTCTTCATGGTCCAAAGTGAGATTATCAGAAGTAAAGAGTGTAAATTCAGGTTCATTTAAGTTTTCGCAGGCTGCAATTAAATGATAGCAGACTTTTTCTCCGAAAGCCTCGTAGGGGATTTGGAGAGAGGAAATTCTGGGAAAACAGATGGCGTCTCCCGCATCCTCCCGAAGACTTATAAGGGATAAGTCGGAAGGAATATGGTAATGAAAGCTCTTTACTTTTTCATACAGAGAAAGAGCAGCCTCAAAGTGGGTGCTGACAATTCCTGTAAAGCCCTGCAAGGAAATCTGGGTATAAAAGTCAGGGTCGGTAACGAAAAGCTTCATATCCTCTGAGTAGGGAATTTCATTGTCAAAAAGACATTTCTTAAATCCTTCAAATACCATTTTGGAGCGAAAGCTTCCGGGCTTTGTCAGGCATGCAATATGAGTATGGCGATAATCTAAAAGCTTTTGGGCAGCAAGATAACCCATCTGCATAAAATCCAGACAGTGAGAGGCTTCCGGAAGGGAGGAGTTAATGTAGGAAACAGCAATATCCTGCTCCTGAAAATAATGTTCGTATTGAATACTGTTTTCACTGACGGGCTCCCAGATAACACCGTCCACATGATGCCTGCACAGTGCGGTAATGTGTTTTAATTCCTTTTCTTCAGAGTCCATACTGTCGCAAAGAAGAACATTATAGCCATGCTTTTGCGCCATATCCATAATGCCCTTTAGCATCAGGTTCAGCAAAGTGCTGTGTCTTAAAAGAACGCCGATGACAAAGGTCTTTGCATTGGAAATATTTTTGGCTGTGCCATAAGGCGTATAGTTGTATTCTTTTACAATTTTCAGTACACGATTGCGGGTTTCGATATTTATATTATCTGCTTTGTTGTTTACAATTTTTGAAACGGTTGAAATAGAAACGCCTGCCAGCTTGGCAATTTCTTTAATAGTCATAAGATGACGTCACCTCACTTGTGTTTAATCTTATAAAGTATTATTCACTATCTGGAATTATTTGTCAATAAAGCTTCCGTACCTTTTTTGTTGCCGTAAAAAAGAGAAAGGGGTATAATCAAAAAAGCAGTAAATTCTGACAAATGAGGTGGGAAAATGAAAGAATTTGTTTGTAAAAGAAAAAAGGTATTTTTTCTTATAGGAATATATCTGTTGTTTCTTTTATTTGTGTCTCAGGACGCTTGGCTTTATGATACAACCATTGCCAAAATTACAAAAGTGCAGACAGAAAAGACAGGAGAAAAAGAAGGGGCAAGAGGTGAGACGGAAGCTTATTACCGACAGACAATGCAGGGGATTTTACTGAACGGAAAATGGAAGGGAAGTAAAGTTACGCTGAAAAATGAATATACGTATTCCGGTGTTACAAATCAGAAATACCACAGAGGGGATAAGGTGTTTATTCATGCCAGTGAAAACGGGGAAAGGCTTTCAGGAAAAATCAAAGGTCTGAAAAGGGATACTTATCTGGCGGCAGTAGGAGGAATGTTACTTTTTTTGCTCATCCTGATTACAAAGAAGCAAGGAATTTATACTATAAGCACGATGATTTTTAACACGGTTGTCTATGCCGTGGGATTTCATTTTTATCTAAAAGGCGGAAATATGATTAAAATCTGCAATATCATGGTTTTCTGCTTTACTTTTGGAACGATTTTGCTTTTAAACGGATTTCACAAGCGAACGCTGGCGGCAGTCTGCTCAACTCTTTGTGTATTTACGGTTATTATGGGAATATTTCATTTTATTATGTATTTGTATGGAGACGTGGACTATTCTTCTATGGAATATCTGGGAAGCGTGGAAAATCCCGCAGAAATGTTTGAGGCAGAGGTTATGCTGGCAGGACTTGGAGCAATTATGGACGTAGCCGTAACCATAGCGGCGGCAACAGGAGAACTTATTCGGAAAAAACCGGATATTAAATTTTTGTTCCTGTTTCGCTCCGGCAGAGAAATCGGATATGACATTATGGGAACTATGCTCAGTGTGCTGTTGTTTACCTTTGGAAGCGGTTTAATTCCCGGATTTCTCATTCGAATGAACAATGACATTTCTTTTTTGTCCAATATACGATATCACATCTCCTTTGAAATCTGCCGGTTTCTTATCGAAAGTATCGGGATCGTGCTGGCAATTCCAATTTCTATTTTTGTATCCGCAGTCTTTTTAAAGGTGCAGGTTAGGAGGAAAAAATGACAGGAATACTTGTGTTGATATTGTTTCTTCTCATGGTAGCAGTGGGAGGAGAAAGAGGTGCAATCGCCGTTTTGGTGCTCTGCGGCAACATCCTTGTTTTAGGAGGAACGATTATTTTGCTGGCAAAGGGCTATCCTGTTTTTCCCGTTGTCTTTCTGGCTGCTGTAATCATTAGCTACATATCTTTAATGAAGCAGAATGGAAAAAACGTGAAAACCTTTGCGGCATTTGCTGCTGTAACGGGAATTATGCTTGTACTGAGTATTCTGATTTATCTGCTGGTGTGGAAGGCACAGGGCGGCGGATTAAATGAAATACAGTCCATGCAGGAGGATATTATGTATTTTTATGAGTCGGATATTCATATCAGCATGTTACAGATTGCAGTATCAGTAACCATACTAAGCGCTTTGGGTGCGGCAATCGATACGGCATTGTCGGTAACCTCTGCGGTTTATGAGGTGAAGCAGCATCGGCCGGAGCTATGCCAAAAAGAATTGTTCGCCTCCGGCATGCAGGTGGGGAAGGAAATTATCGGAACTACGGTAAATACTCTGCTTTTTGTGTATTTAGGTGACTCTATGCTGTTGTTTGCCTATTTGAAGAAGGGTGGATATACCATAGAAACCATTGTGAATTCCCGCTTTTTGTTTCAGGAGTTGTCCGTGATGCTTTTTGGGGCAGTGGCATGTGTGCTGATTGTTCCCTTTGCGGCATATTGCGTGGCCTATACGCTTTCAAATAAAAGTGGATTAAAAAAATCTAAATTTCTTCATAAGAATTGACAAAAATAGTAAACTTATGCCATTATAGAAGCTGACAACAGGTTGAAATGAAAAAGAAGGTAAAAAAATGAGTGAACAATTACTGGAATTGAAGAATATTAAAAAGGGATTTGGAGAAACCGATGTTTTAAACGGAATTACTCTGTCCATTGAAAAGGGAGAGTTTATCACCTTTTTAGGGGCGTCAGGATGTGGTAAAACCACGACTCTGCGTATTATTGCAGGACTGGAAGCGCCGGACAGCGGAACGGTATTTTTAGACGGAAAGGATGTTACGGCTGTGCCTCCCAATCAAAGGGATGTGAATACGGTTTTTCAAAATTATGCGCTGTTTCCTCACTTAAATGTAGAGGGAAATGTGGGATACGGATTGAAGATTAAGCGAGTACCCAAGGCAGAAATTAAGAAAAAAGTGGCAGAAATCTTAGAATTGGTACAGCTGACAGGATATGAAAAGCGTATGCCTTCTGAGCTTTCAGGCGGGCAAAAGCAGAGGGTTGCCATTGCAAGAGCGCTGGTAAACAGCCCCAAGCTTTTGCTTTTGGATGAGCCCTTGGGTGCGCTGGATTTGAAGCTTCGCCGTACCATGCAGCTTGAGTTGAAACGATTACAGAAAAAGCTGGGTATCACCTTTTTATACATTACCCATGATCAGGAAGAAGCCATCAATATGTCCGACCGAATTGTGGTTATGAAAGACGGCAGATTTGAGCAAATTGGAACGCCGGATGAAATTTACAATCATCCGAAAACCAGTTATGTGGCAGATTTTGTAGGAAATGCCAATGTGATTTCCGGCGTGGTGCAGAAGGTAGCAGATACAGAAGCGCAGGTACTGATAGAAAATCAGATGATGTATGCAGAACCCATTGACGGAATTTGTGAGGGCATGCAGGTAAATCTGGCAGTACGAAGAGAAAATTTAAAGGTTTGCACAGAATGTAAAGAAGGTCTGGATGCTGTTTTAGAAGACAAATCCTTTACAGCAGGGCAGCTTCATCTCACATTGAAACTGAAATCCGGAAAGACCTTGGTGTCCTGTCGATATGGTATGGATGCGGACTTAAAAGCAGGGGATAAGGTCTGCGTGGGTTGGAAACCGGAGCATGCGGTATTTGTGGATTTGGAGTAGGAGGCGGAACATGAAAAAGAAAAAATCAGGTTTGTTTCTTACTGTTCTTCCTCTTTATCTTTTTACCTTATGCTTTGTAGTAGGACCACTCCTTTACATGGTGGCACTGAGCTTTGCTACCAATGGAAGCGGTTCTTCCACAATATGGAGTTTTACGCTGGAAAATTATAAAAAGATTGCAGAGCCTGTATATTTAAAAAGTTTTGTGCAGTCTTTCCAGCTTGCCATTACCAGTACCCTGTTGATTGTACTTATGGGGTATCCTTTCGGATATTTTATGGCGAAGCTTTCTGCAAAACGGAAGAAACGAATGATGCTTTTGATTATGATACCTTTTTGGACGAGTTCTTTAATTCGTATGTATGGATGGATTTTAATTTTGCAGGCAAAAGGTGTTTTAAACGGTTTCTTGATGAAACTGGGGATTATTGAAGAACCGTTGAAAATTCTGTATTCCTATCCTGCGGTAGTTATTGGTATGGTATACGCTCTCTTGCCTTTTATGGTGCTAGCAGTATATTCCAGTGTGGAAAAGATGGATTGGTCTTATGTAGAGGCAGCAAGAGATTTAGGTGCAAATGCTGTAAAGGCATTTTTTACGGTTACCTTTAAGCTTACCTTGCCGGGGCTTTTGACAGGGGTTATTCTTACTTTTATTCCTTCTATGGGGCTGTTTTTCATCGCAGATATTTTAGGAGGAAATAAGATTGTACTGGTGGGAAGTGTGATTCAGGACCAGCTTACCAGAGGAAGCAACTGGCCTTTTGCGGCAGCCCTTGCAGTGGTTCTGATGCTGCTGACATCTCTGATGATGTTTGTATATAGAAAGGTTACTCATGTAAAGGATTTGGAGGGATTATTTTGAAAAAGAAATGGAAATGGTCAAATTTATATTTGGCAATTATGATTTTACTGATGTATTTTCCCCTTGTTATGGTAGTGATTTTTTCCTTTAATGAGTCCAGACTTTCCGCTAATTTTACAGGCTTTTCGTTCAAATGGTATGAGACCTTAGCCAATGACAGAGATTTAAAGGAAGCGCTTTTTAACAGCATTTTGCTTGGGGTTTTAAGCTGCGGAATTTCTGCGGTAATCGGAACCTTAGGGGCTGTGGGAATGGCAAGAGTGAAATACAAAACAAAGGGAATGATGGAATATCTTTCTACAATTCCCATTATGATACCGGAAATTATTCTAGGAATGGTTTTTCTTGTGTTCTTTTCCATGTTAAATCTGCCCTTTGGTATGACAACACTGGTAATTGCACATACTACCTTTTGTATTCCCTATATTTTTATGATGGTAAAGGCACGCTTAGTGGGAATTGATAAATCCCTTGAGGAAGCAGCAAGAGACTTAGGGGCGGGACCGATAAGAACCTTTTTTGACATTACCATGCCTCTTATTGCACCGGCTGTTTTATCCGGAAGCTTACTGGCGTTTGCCATGTCCTTTGATGATGTGGTCATCAGTATTTTTGTAAACGGTCCAAGGCTGAATACTCTGCCGGTAAAGGTGTATGCACAGCTAAAAACAGGGGTAACACCGGAAATTAACGCTCTTTGTACCATTATTTTAGTAGTAATTACAGCAGTTTTGCTTCTTTCCTCATTTTTGAGTAAGAGAGCAGAAAAGAAATATTAATATTTAGAAAGTGAGATGTGAAAATGAAGAAAAAAATAGTTTCTATGATTTTATGTGCGGCGTTGGCAGGAAGTATGCTGACAGGCTGCGGAGAGAAGAAAGAAGAAGACAATAAAGAGCTGGTGCTTTATACATGGGAAGGCTTGTTTCCTCAGGAGGTTTTGACAGATTTTGAAGATGAAACAGGCATTCGTATTATCAGCTCAAACTTTGACTCTAACGAAACCATGTTTGAGAAGGTACAGCAGTCTGACGGAAAAGATTACGACCTTGTAATCGGTGACGATTATATTATTGAGCAGATTGTAAATAATGGACTGGCAAAAGAACTGGATAAGGAAAAGCTGAAAAATTATGACAATATCAATCCATTGTATCAGAGCCAGTTTTACGACCCGGAAAATAAATATACCATACCGCATGGAGCAGGTATTCCTTTAATCGTATATGATCCGGAGCAGGTGGACTTTGAAATTCAGGGATATGAAGACTTATGGAACCCGGCGCTGGAAGATAAAATTGCAACCATTGCCAGCTATCGTGCCGTAGAGGGTATGGTGCTTCTCACTATGGGAAAAAGCATGAATGAACAAGACCCTGCGGTGATTAAAGAATCAGGAGAAAAGTTAAAAGAATTAGCGCCGAATATTCGTATGATACAGGATACCAATACACAGAATGCTCTGTTAAACGGAGAAGCTTCCGTAGGTATTTTATATACCTCACAGGTCATTGCAGCTTTGGCAGAAAATCCTGATTTGAAGGTTGTTTATCCAAAAGAGGGCTTGGGCTTTGGAATTATGAACTTCTTTATTCCGAAAAATGCGCCGGATACAGAAGAAGCTTACGCATTTTTAGATTACATTTTAGAGCCTGAGGTAGCTGCAAAATGCTTTGATTTCGTAGGATATTACTGTACAAATAAAGCGGCAGATGAATTGGTAAATCCTGATTTAGTTGTTCCGGACTCTGTAACAAAGGGCGAAATTATTCAGAATGTAAGTGCAGAGGCAGAAGAGGTATACAATCAAAACTGGACAGAATTTAAAGCAGCCTGCGACTAAGCTTTCGGAGGTACATAAGTTGGAAGAATGTAGAAAAGAGGGTGCTTTGGCATCCTCTTTGCCGTCTTATGCCTATTCTCCGTGGAAGGCGGGACGAAGCAAAGAGGAGCAAAGAGAATTTACGGAAATAGAAGAAATAGAGATACCGCAGGGGATTGAAATTCTGGGAAAATATACTTTCTACGGATGCAGAAGCTTGAAGACCTTAAAGCTTTTTGACGATGTAAAGGAAATCGGAGGAGGCTCTTTTACAGGCTGTTCCTCCCTTAGAAATTTAGTCATGTTTTTAAAAGAAGACGGTATTTCCTGTATCAAAGACGTTGTCAGCGAGACCTTTCATGAGATGTATGTAAGCATTGTTTTTCTCAATACAGATGAAAGGGCAGAGCTGATTTTTCCCGAATATTATGAGGAAGGCGTGGAAAATACCCCTGCCAGAATTTTGGAAACGCATTTTCATGGGTGTGGTTATAAATACCGCCAGTGCTTTACGGACAAGAAAGTAGATTATAAGCGATACGACAGTTTATTTTCCACAGCTTTGGTGTATGAAAAAGAAGAAATTTTAATTCCCATGGCAGTAGGCAGGCTTTTATATCCCTATCAGCTTGCCAAAGAAGCGGAGAAAAATTATGAAGCTTATGTGAGAGAGAATCTGGAAAAATGTGCACGTTTTTATCTGGAAAAATCCAACTGGCATGAAGTATATGAGTATTTCGGTAGGAAAAATTTCTGGAGCAGAGAAGCTTTAGAAAATATCATAGAGGAGGCTTCCGAGAAGAAAGCAGTGGATATTGCAGGGTATCTCATGGAAGAAAAAAGAAAGAAATTTGCAGGAAAGGAGAAAAAATTTGAGTTATGAAAAAGAGAAACGCATAGAAGAAATCAATCGAAAAATTTTAGTATCAGCCAGAAATGAGCTGTATCTTCATTTGCGGTTTTTAGATGTTGCTTTATCGACCTTGCGCTATCAGATGGATGCAGGAACAGATACCATTGGAACAGACGGAATTGGACTTTATTATCATCCGGCTTATCTGGGCGGGCTGTATCGAGAAGGTCGAAGAGAAGTAAACAGAGCTTATCTTCACGTGATTTTGCACTGTATTTTCGGGCATTTATGGAAGAAAACAGAGCATCGAAAAAAACGTGCGTGTCAATATCTGGACAGAGAAATTGTGGATATCCTTTGGAATACAGCCTGTGATATTGCAGTGGAGTCTGTCATAGACGGACTGCCTTTTCATTGTGTGAAAAGGCCCATGAGCAGAGAGAAAAAGAATTTATATGCGTGGTTAAAAAAGAGAAGAAATGTGCTGCATGCAGAAGGGATTTTTCAGGAGCTGACAGAGCAAAAGCCGGACTTGGAAACTGCAAAAAGGTGGGAAAAAGAGTTTCACACAGATAATCACGGACTATGGGAAAGAAGGGGCAAAAACCAGCCTCCCAATGAAAGACCAAAGGAAAATTGGGAAGATATTCGTGATAAAATGGAGACGGAGATGGAAACCTTCGGACAAGATTTGGCAGAAGGTTCTCCGGGATTTTTAGAGCAGATTAAGGTAGAAAACAGGGAAACTTTTGATTATAGAAATTTTTTGAAGAAGTTTGCCGTGGTAAAGGAAGAAGCGCATTTAGATCCGGATGCCTTTGACTATGTATTTTATAGTTATGGTTTGTCTGTCTATGGAAATATGCCTTTAATTGAACCTCAGGAGACAAGAGAGGTGAAGAAAATAGAAGAATTTGCCATTGCCATTGATACCTCTATGTCCTGTTCCGGAGAGGCAGTGAAACGATTTTTGCAGGAAACCTACGGAATATTAAAGGAAGAAGAAAGCTTTTTCAGGAAGATTAACATTCACATTCTTCAGTGTGACGAAAGAATTCAAAAAGATGAGAAAATCACTTCAAAGGAAGAATTGGAAAACTACATGGAAAATCTGGAGTTGGCAGGACAGGGTGGTACGGATTTTCGCCCGGTTTTCTCCTATATTCAGAAATTGCAGGAGAAAAAGGAATTTACGGGATTAAAAGGACTTTTATATTTTACAGACGGACAGGGTATTTTTCCTGATAAAATGCCACCTTATGATACTGCTTTTATCTTGATGCAGAAAGATTATCAGGAAGTGCAAGTGCCGCCATGGGCAATGAAAATTTATATACAGGAGGATGGAGCAGAATATGAATATTAAACGTGCAAAGCAGGAAATCAAAGATACCATAGAAGCATATTTGTTAAAGGACGAACGGGGAGAATACTGTATTCCTTCTGTCAGACAAAGACCTGTGCTTTTAATCGGACCGCCGGGTATCGGGAAAACACAGATTATGGAGCAGATTGCCAGAGAATGTGAGATTAATCTGGTGTCCTATACCATTACTCATCATACAAGGCAAAGCGCTATGGGACTGCCCTTTATTCGAGAAAAAGAATACGGGGGAGAAAAGCGTTCGGTAACAGAATATACCATGAGCGAAATTATTTCTGCGGTGTATGATAAGATAAAGGAGACAGGAATAGAGGAAGGTATTTTATTCATCGATGAAATTAACTGTGTATCAGAAACCTTAGCCCCTGCCATGCTGCAATTTTTGCAGTGCAAGACCTTTGGAAATCAGCAGGTGCCAAAGGGCTGGGTGATTGTAACAGCAGGAAATCCTCCGGAATACAATAAGTCTGTTCGTGAATTTGATGTGGTAACCTTAGACAGAATAAAAAAGATAGAAGTACAGGAGAATTTCCAAGTATGGAAAGAGTATGCTTATGAAGCAGGTATCCATCCGGCAGTGATTTCTTATCTAGATATCCGTAAGGAGAATTTTTACCGCATGGAAACCAGTGTGGACGGCAGAATGTTTGCCACTGCCAGAGGCTGGGAGGATTTATCCGAGCTTTTATATGTGTATGAAAAACTGGGAAAAAACGTAGACAGAGAAGTGATTATACAGTATATCCAGCACTGGAAAATTGCCAAAGATTTTGCAAATTATCTGGAGCTGTTTGCAAAATATCAGACAGATTATCAGATTGATGCCGTTCTTGCAGGAACATTCGCAAGCTTTGCAATCGAAAAGCTTCGTGCAGCGGCTTTTGATGAACGTTTCAGTGTGGTGGGGCTTCTCATTGGAAAGTTAAACGAGAAATTCCGAAATTATCACGATAACGAAGTATATATAGAAAAGCTGTTTGAAATGCTGAAAAGCTGGAAGGAAGCGCTTTTGGATGAGCGGAAAGCTTCTGTTTCTATGGGAGATATTTTGGACATGGAAAATCAGGAGCTGGAGGAGAAAAAGGCTGCCGAACAGCTTACAAAGGATGAGGAATATATTTGGTTAAGAGCCCTTGAGCGTTTCAGAGCGTATAAGGAGACGGCAGATACGCTGGACATTGTGGGAGAGAGCAAAGAGGTCATTTTTGACGGGGTAAAAGAAAGATTTCAGGAAGAAAAGGAAAAACGAGAAAAGGACATTGAAGCTCTACGCAATAATCTTCAAAATGCCTTTGACTTTTTGGAGGCGGCTTTTGCAGATGGACAGGAAATGGTTATCTTTGTGACAGAGCTGAATACCAGTCCGTACAGTTTGGAATTTATTAGTGAACACGGATGTGACAGCTATTATAAGTACAATAAAAAACTGTTATTCCATGAAGAATATGCAGAAATTTTAAATGAATTAGAGAAAATTGAGCAGGAATTATAAAGAAAAGGGAGCTATTGTTTTGGATATCATCTATTTTGGATGTATTTCATACGATAGTTCCTTTTTTCTGTCTTTTATACAACTTCTCTTGAGTAAAGAGATGAAATGAACTATAATTCAGACAAAGGAAAATAAGAAAAGAGTGGGGAAGATGAAAATAGCCATTTGTGACGATGAAAAAGAGATAAGAGAAAGTCTCAGAAAAATATTGGAAGAATATAAAGAGCCTTTTGAGCAGATTGATTTATATACAAGCGGAGAAGAACTTCTGGAATGTGACAGAAACTATGATTTACTGTTTTTAGATATTGATATGAAAGGTATCAATGGGATAGAAACAGCAAGGAAAATTCGCTTAAAAGATAAGAAAATCAAAATTGTATATGTGACGGCATATAAAGAATATGCAAGTCAGGCGTTTTCCGTACATGCTTTCGGCTATTTGTTAAAGCCCATAAAAAAAGAAAAAATTTACAGGCAGATACAGGATGCTCTTTCTTATGAGGAGGAAACACCCAAGGAGATACCGATTTTAGAATTTATGACTTTGGAAGGGCGTGTTCGTATTCCATGCGATACCATTTATTATTTTGAATTTTTTAATCGGAAGATTAAGCTGGTATCTGAGAAAGAAACCTATTTTATGAGAGGAAAAATCAGTGATATCCGAGAAAAAATGGAAATATACGGTTTTGCTGCTCCTCATAAAAGTTTTGTGGTAAATCTGGATAAAGTGAAAAACATTAAAGGTTATGACATTTATTTGATGAACAATGAAATACTTCCTTTATCTCAAAAACAGGCAGTTATATTTAAAAAATCTCTGAGCAGATTTCTGGTAAAAAAGGAGTAAAGGTATGGATATTTTTTATGGGGTGGAGATTATCGTATTTTTAGGCCTGTGCATTTGGTTTTCCCGGAAAGTAAAAAAACAGGCACAGGAGAGTTTTATTTTTTATTTTTTGTTGTTCTTTGCAGGAATTTTTATCAGCTATGTGTTATCGGTTCATTTAAAAAGTACCATTTTGTCAGGAATTATATGGAATATGTCATGGGCGTATGTTATTGAAGATCCGTTTGCGGTATCGCGTATTGGGGCTGCCTTAATCCGCTGGATGATAGATGTTTTTTGGATATTGATTTTAGACGGAATGATGAAGCAGCAAAGAGTCTTAACGCTGAAAAGAGGGCAGAGACTCATTTTTTGGGCAATGCCGATACTTTCGGTTATCTTTCTCATTTCCCTGCTTCTTATCGGGGATTATTATGTAAGATGGAATGGATATGCACTGATTATTTTCAATATTGTTCTTCTGTTTGGCATGAATTTAGTGGTGTTTTATTCCTATCAGCTTGTGGCAAAGAGCTGTGAAAACAGACAAAGAGAAGAACTGCTCTATCAACATTATTTAAAGTTGGAGGAAAGCTATCAGGCATCACGGAAGATTGTACATGATTTAAAAAATCACATGCAGGTAATTACAGAGCTTTATGAAATGGGAGAAATTCAGAAAGCAAAGCAGTATAATCAGGAGGTTTTTCATATTCTAAACCAAAGCCATCATTTGTGGTATACAGAAAACAGAATGTTAAACATTATTTTAAACGAGAAGCTCTGCCATAAAAATCTTCAAAATGTGAAGCTGGAGCTAGATATACAGGAACATTGTCTTGACAGAATAAACGAAATGGATATCATCACGATTTTTGCCAATTTACTGGATAATGCCATTGAGGCAATCGGAAGCGAAGGACAAGAACCACGATTTTTGCAAATCAGTGTAAAAGAAGCAAAGGACTTTTTGATTATACATGTAGCAAATTCTATGGGAAATATGCAAAAACAGGAAAAGAAGCATGAAGGCTTAGGACTTGGAAATGTAAAGGAGGCGGTGGAAAAATACGAAGGAATATGTACGATTGAAAAGAACGAAAAACAATTTCAAGTGATTATTATGATTTCATCAAATCATTTTCAGGAGGTAGAAAAAAATGAGAAAAAATAGTTTTATGAAAAAGTTTACACCGTTTATTTTGGTTGGAATGTTATTGTTTCTGACTGGTTGTCAGGGAAAACTATCGGACAAATTCGATGAGGAAGAAGTTAAAAATGTAGCAAAGGATATTGTGACACAGGTAAATGAAGGTAATGTGGAAAGTGTATATAATGACATCTTTAGCTCTGTTATGAAAAATGCCATTGCGTTAGACACTTTGCAGGAAAATTTATCATACACCTTAGATAAAGTAGGAGAGTTTGACAGCTTCGAGAAAATAGAGGTGGCAGGAACAAAAGACAAAGATACAGGCACAGAATATGCAACCGTTATGGTTTTAGCAAAATACGAAGAAGGAAAGGCAATGTTCACTGTTTCCTTTGATGAGGATATGAAATGTGCGGGCTTCTTTATTAAGTAAATGAAGTGGGGGTGTAAAAGATGATAGTAATCTGGATTATAATTGCCTTATGTGGCATTTGCTCGTTGATTTTGCTATCAGGACGAGGCAGTATTTTAATCGCTGGTTACAATACCATGTCAAAGGAAGATCAGGAGCAATACGATGAGAAAAAACTTTGCCGCATTACAGGAGCAGGAATGTTGGTCATTACCGTACTTACGGCAGTTCTGGAAACTTTTGGTGAAAAGATACCAGATTGGTTCTGGACACTCTATGCTGTTTTGGTTATCTTTATTGCAGTCGGGATTATGATTTTGAGCAACACAATTTGTAAGATAAAAGAAAATACGGGAAGTAAGAAGAAAAGCTATAATAAAGCAGTGATTTGCATTATAGCAGTATCTATCGTGTTTTCCGGTTTGATTATGGGAATTGTTTTCAGTAAAGGTAAGATTGAAATTGCTGTATCAGCAAACAGACTTGAAATTCAAGGGTATTATTGGAGCAATTGCGAGATAAAAACAGAAGATATTGAGGAAATAGAATTTACCGAAGACTTTCAGGCAGGAACAAGAACCAATGGATTTTCCGGTGCTAATTTATTGCAAGGAGAATTTAAAAATAAAGAACAGGGAAAATATACTTTGTATGCGTATAAAGACTGCAAAGCTTACATAATCCTGCACACAAAAAAAGGAGATGTGGTAATAAACGAAAAAACAGAAAAGGAGACAAGGGAACTCTATCATGAAATAGAAAAAACTTTAAAATGATAGTCTCTTATTGTATAATGGCTTTACCAAAAGAATTATTGAAGTAGAGATTGTGCTGCTACGCACCCACAGGGTTAAAAGAAATGCGGGATAGGGCGCACCCGCCAATAATTCTTTGGCTAAGCAAATATAGATTATTGATTTTCAGCCGGCTTTTCAATTTCATCAATAGCCATGCGGAAACCATTCTGAGCAGCCTTCATTCTCCAAAAATCTGCTTTTTCCACGTCTTTTTCAGTTCCTTCTCCATAGCGGTATAAAACAGAAAGGTTGTACTGGGCAGCCGGAATATTGGCATTTGCTGCTTTTTCAAAAAGCTGGAATGCTTTTGCCGGTTCATAGGGAACGGGATTTCCTGTAAGGAAATATCCGCCCATACAGCACATGGCACGGAAATCGCCTTCTGCCGCTGCTTTTTTATACCAGTCAAAGGCTTTTGACAAGTCCTGTTTTACTCCAATTCCTTCCTCATAACAGCGTCCTACATTATACAGAGCGTTGGTATTTCCGGCTTTTGCAGCCTGTTCCATATAAGTGAAAGCTTTTTTCTCATTTTTTTCCACACCTTTCCCCTGTGCATAGAGAAGGGCAAGACGCATAGCAGCTTCTGCATGACCTTTTTGTGCAGCCTTTTCATACCATACAGCAGCTTCTGTTAAATTAACAGAGGTTCGAATACCATTTTCATAATAATATCCCACGGCATAGATAAAATCTTTTTGACCGTTTTCTGCAAGAATTTTTAATTCCTCTACTGTAAAATTCAGATTTTGAATATTCATAAGTTAAATCTCCGTATTCTATAAATTTTCAAGCCATCGCTTGTATTCTAAACGAGCATATTATGATTATACCATGAATTGGGAAAATGTAAATAAAAGGCAAAAGGCATTTACAACTGGAATACAGAATTATATAATAGAGAACGGATTACAAATCAAAATGATTTATGATATACAGGGAGGAAGAAAAATGCTGGAATTACGGAACGTTTCCTTTCGAGTTGCAGAAAATTCTAAAGACAAAGAAAAAGGAATTTTAGAAAATGTAAGTTTTACTCTTGAGGATAATAGATTCGTTGCTATCACGGGACCGAATGGAGGCGGAAAATCAACACTTGCAAAAATTATTGCAGGAATTGAAAAGCCTACTCAGGGACAGATTTTATTAGATGGAGAAGATATTACAAACTGGAGTATTACAGAAAGAGCGAAACATGGAATTAGTTATGCTTTTCAACAGCCGGTACGCTTTAAAGGTGTTACGGTCTTTGATTTAATTAATTTGGCAGCGGGAAAAGAAATTTCTTTATCCGGAGCATGTCAGTATCTTTCAGAAGTAGGACTTTGTGCAAAAGACTATATTAACAGAGAAGTAAATGCCAGCTTGTCCGGCGGAGAAATGAAGAGAATTGAAATTGCCACAATTATGGCAAGAGGAACAAAACTATCTGTTTTTGATGAGCCGGAGGCAGGTATTGATTTATGGAGTTTTCAAAATTTAATACAGGTATTTGAAAAGATGCACAAGGAAAAGAAAGGCTCTATTTTGATTATTTCTCATCAGGAACGTATTTTAAATACCGCAGATGAAATTCTGGTAATTGCAGATGGAAGGCTTGTAAAAAGAGGAAGTAAAGAAGATGTGTTGCCTGCATTGTTAGATGCAGCACAGGCAGATACCGGCTGTGAAATGTGGCAGAAGGGAGTGCAGAGATAATGGATAACGTACAAAAAGAGCTGTTAAAACAAATTGCAGGGCTGCATGAAATTCCTGTAGGAGCATATAACATCAGAACAAATGGAAAAACAGAGGCAAGAAACAGCACAGAACATATCGAAATTGTCCCGAAAGAGGGAAGTGATGGTATTGTGATTAAAATTAAAGCCGGAACAAAGAATGAGAGCATTCATATTCCTGTTGTGCTAAGTGAAGCCGGATTAAAAGAGACGGTTTATAATGATTTTTATATCGGGGATGACTGTGATGTTACGATTGTTGCAGGCTGCGGTATTCACTGCGGAACAGATGATTCCAGTGAGCATGATGGAATTCACAGCTTTTTTATCGGTAAAAATTCAAAGGTAAAATATGTGGAAAAACACTATGGAAGCGGTGATGGTAAAGGACAGAGAATTATGAACCCGGAAACCATTGTGGAAGTAGGGGAAAACAGTTATATGGAAATGGATACTGCCCAGATTAAAGGTGTGGACTCTACCATCCGTAAAACAACGGTAAAGCTGGACAAAAATGCCAGTATCAAAGTTATGGAGCGTTTGATGACTCACGGAGAACAGAGAGCAGAAAGTCGTTTTGTAGTGGATTTAAACGGAGAAAATTCAGGAGCTAATATTATTTCTCGCTCTGTTGCGAAGGATAATTCTTATCAGTTGTTCCAATCTGTACTCAATGGAAACGAAATGTGCAGCGGACATACAGAATGTGATGCGATTATTGTAGGAAATGCAAAAATCAGTTCCATTCCTGAAATTACTGCTAATAATTCTGATGCAGCGCTTATTCATGAGGCTGCCATTGGAAAAATTGCAGGAGAACAGATTATTAAGCTGATGACTTTGGGATTGACAGAGGAAGAAGCTGAAGAACAGATTATCAGCGGATTTTTAAAATAATATAAGTTTTCTTTATTTTTCAAAGCTGAAAAATGAAAAAAATCGCTGTATCCCTTGTGCATAATGGGTTACGGCGATTTTTGCCATTGCTGTAATTTTAGAAGGAGTAAAAAAATATGAATTCTGTATCAAAGAAAAATAAATATGAAATCGATATGTGCAATGGTTCTATTATGGATAAGCTGATTTCCTTTTCTTTGCCATTGATGCTTTCGGGAATTTTGCAGTTGATGTTTAATGCCGTGGATATTGTGGTAGTGGGGAGATTTAGCGGCAGTCAGGCATTGGCAGCGGTAGGTTCAACCTCTGCGCTGATTAATATGTTTACGAATCTGTTTATCGGTGTTTCTCTTGGAGCGAATGTACTGGCAGCTCGTTTTTATGCCTCGGGACGTTCCAAGGAAATGTCAGAGACTGTTCACACATCCATTACTTTTGCATTGATCAGCGGAATTGTGATGGTGTTTGTAGGATTGTTTTTTTCCAGATTTGCTTTAGAACTTATGGCAACACCGCCAGATGTTATTAATCAGGCAGCTCTTTACATGAAAATTTATTTTCTGGGAATGCCTTTCTTTATGCTATATAACTACGGAGCGGCAATTTTAAGAGCAGTGGGAGATACAAAGCGTCCGTTGTTTTTTCTGATTGCAGCAGGATTGATTAATGCAGGACTAAATATGGTACTGGTTATTGTGTTTCATCTGGGCGTAGCAGGAGTGGCTATCGCTACGGTGATTTCTCAATTAGTTTCCTGTGTTTTGGTGCTACGGTGTCTTTATCAATCAGACAGCAGTTATCAGCTTCGCTTTTCCAAACTTACCTTGAAGAAAAATCATTTAAAACAGATTTTTCAGGTGGGAATACCGGCTGGAATTCAGAGTACAGTTATTAATTTTTCCAATGTGCTGCTCCAGTCCTCTGTGAATTCTTTTGGTTCCATTGCCATGGCAGGATATACAGCAGCTAACAATATTTTTGGTTTCTTGTTTGTTGCGGTGAATTCCGTTACTCAGGCATGTATGAGCTTTACCAGTCAGAACTTTGGAGTTGGAAAATGGAAGCGCATGGATAAGGTTCTCTGGAATTGCATTATTCTTTCTGTTGTAGTTGCGGTACTTTTGGGTGGCGGCGCTTATGTATTTGGACCGGAGCTTCTACGGATTTATACAAAAGATCCGCAGGTTATTCAATGTGGAGTGGAGATTTTACTTTACACCACAGTTACCTATTTCCTGTGTGGTCTGATGGATTTATTTCCCGGAGCTTTACGTGGAATGGGACATTCAGCAGTGCCTATGTTTTTATCTGTAATAGGAACAGTGGGGACTAGAATTCTTTGGATTTTTTGGGTATTTCCGGAGCATCGTTCATTAGATTGGCTGTTTATTTCCTATCCGGCGTCATGGATTGCAACCATTGTACTTCAGGTTATTTGTTTTTGGTTTGTAAGAAGAAGTGTTCATAGGAAATTGAAAATAAATAGGAGGTAAGAAAAGATGGTTTATACAGTTACTTTTAATCCTTCTCTGGATTATATTATTTCTTTACAGGGATTTCAGATGGGAACGACTAATCGAACCAAAGAAGAACAAATGCTTCCGGGAGGGAAAGGAATTAATGTTTCCACAGTACTTCAAAATTTGGGGATAGATAATACAGCATTGGGATTTACGGCAGGATTTACCGGACAGGAAATTGAGCGTATGGTAAGAGAAATTGGATTTCAATGTGATTTTATCAGGACAAAAACAGGATTTTCCAGAATTAATGTGAAATTGAAAGATTATGACGGAACAGAGATTAATGGAATAGGTCCTGTAATTCAAAAGGAAGAAGCAGAAAAAATGATGGAAAAACTCAAACATTTAGAGGAAGGGGATGTTCTGGTTCTGGCAGGAAGCATACCGGAGAGTCTTCCAAATTCTATTTACAGAGATATTTTAGCAGAACTTCAGGGTAAAGGAATTCTTTTTGTTGTGGACGCTACAAAAGATTTGCTTTTATATGTGTTAGAATATGAACCGTTTTTAATTAAACCTAATAATCATGAACTTGGGGAAATCTTTGATGTGGAATTAAAGACCAGAGAGTCTGTAATTCCTTATGCAAAAAAACTTCAGGAAAAAGGAGCCAGAAATGTTCTGGTATCTATGGCTGGGGAAGGCGCCGTTCTTGTAGCAGAAAACGGAGAAGTATTTATGCAGCCAGCACCGAAAGGAACATTAGTGAATGCTGTAGGAGCAGGTGACTCTATGGTAGCCGGTTTTATTGCCGGATGGATGGAAAGACAGTCTTATTCCCATGCGTTCCGTATGGGAGTTGCAGCAGGAAGTGCCAGTGCATTTTCCCATCTACTGGCTACCAAGGAAGAAATTCAGACAATTTATGAACGATTAGAAAAATAATAAATCATTACAAATAGCCAGACGTGGTATAAAATTCTTTCTTTGAAAGCTTAGTGTTTGTATAGAGAAACAAATTATGTTACAATAACAGTAAGTTGGTATTGGAAGGAGGGTGTCGCATGATTTATAATAATGTTCGACATGAATGTAATCTTTATAATTTCTTTTTTGCTCCTCGTGGAAACCGCAGAGTTATGGAACTGGGAAGAAAAATTACCCAGATGTACTTAAATCCTTTTGATAAGATTATTGGGATTATTGGGGCAAAAGATTCAGGTAAGAGTATGTTGATTAAAGGAATGTTTCCGGGAATTCAGATGGTGGAGTCAGATGATGAATTTGATATTTTAAATATGCCCTTGCTTAATGCGGAGGATGTGGGTTTTTATACGCCGAGAACGTTCCATGTAGATGTGCGCAGTGCCAGAAAATATGTTTCTCTTGAGGAAATTGCAAAGGCAGTACACAATGTAATAGGGATGAATAAAAGAGTAATTGTAGAGCACTTCGAAATTTTATATCCAGTTTTGAAAAGAAATGCAGATTTGCTGATTGGAATTGGAGAGGAAGTGATTGTTACAAGACCTTCTCTTTTCGGACCATTGCCGGACAATATTGCAAATGTTGTTTTTGACTCTTTAATTTATCGAAAAATGGCACATAGCGCAGAAGAGTTGTTTGGGTATTGCGTAAAAGATATTGATCGGCCTAAATGTATCCGTTCTGATATTAAACATGGGTTTATGTTGAATTATACAGAGAAACCGTCTTTTGATTTGGCAGAAATTGAAGAAAAGATACTTGATTTAATTCATCAGGATTTGCCTATCAAACCCTATGATGAGGAACATATTCAGATTGGTGATTATGTAATGGATTGTACCGCACCTCTTTTACATGTAGAGAGTACGGGGCAAATAGAAGATTTTTCTCTGGTAAAAGAATATTATTATGAACCGAAATTCCACTTATACGCAGTAGCCGGAACCGTAGGACATAAGCATGAAGAAACAGAGAAAAATGAAGAATTAAATAACATTGAGATTTAAAACAACTGAAGAAACATCAATTTAAAAAATAGTCATAAAAGGGAGAAAACCATTTTGAGTTTTCTCCCTTTTACTATTACTGATATTTTCTTAAATAATATTTCTCCAAAAGAGAAATAAAACCATACAAAAGAATAGCAATAACACATAGAATAACAATTGCCATAATCATGGTAGTAAGTTGGAATACCTGGCTGGAATAAATAATCAAATACCCCAGTCCCTGTTTACTACCAATCATTTCTCCTATTACAATTCCAATCAAGGAAAGTCCGATATTGACCTTCATGACACTGAGAATTAGAGGAACAGAAGCTGGCAGAATAACTTTGATGAGAGCGTCTTTTTTATTACCTCCCAGAGTTTGAATTAGCTTTAATTTATCAGAATCGATTTCACAAAATCCTGTATATAAATTTAAAATAGCACCAAAAATAGCCACAGAAATACCGGCAATAATAATTGTTTTCATATTACTGCCCAGCCACACAATAAGCAGAGGAGCCAGAGCAGATTTTGGTAAACTGTTTAATACTACTAAATAGGGCTCTAAGATACTGGAAACTCTGGGGAAAATCCAAAGAATTACAGCACAGAGGATACCGAGTAAAGTAACCAGTGCAAAGCTTATTAAAGTTTCTGTGAGTGTGACGGAAATGTGTTTTGTCAGGCTTCCATCTGAAATCATTTTAAACATAGTGTCTAAAATCTGTGAAGGACTGGAATAGATAAAAGAGTCTATGATGCCCAGTCGGGCAGTTATTTCCCATAATCCCAGAAAAAGAATTAGTAAGAGAATACGGAAACATTGAATGAGGCGTACATTGCGCTTTTGAATTTGTAAATAGCGTTTCTGTTCAGCAGATACAGAATGTAAATCAGCCATGAACATTCAACTCCTTCCAGATTTCATTGAAATAGGTTTTAAATTCCGGAGCATTTCTGGATGCCATAGGCGTGCGTTCTTCCATAGAAAATTTGATATTTATAATTTTTTGGACAAAAGCTGGACGATTGCTGAAGATAATTACTCGATCTGCCATACTCACAGCTTCTGCAATGTCATGTGTTACAAGAATAGCAGTTTTTCCTTCCTGACGGATAATAGTTCCGATATCGTCTCCAACAGAAAGACGAGTTTGGTAATCTAGGGCAGAGAAAGGTTCATCTAACAGAAGTAAATCGGGTTCTAAGGCTAATGTGCGAATAAGAGCTGCTCTTTGTCTCATTCCGCCAGATAATTGAGAAGGTCTGGAATTTCTGAATTTGTACAACCCGTAGTTCTCCAGAAGATTTTCAACGTGTTTTTTTGTTTCCGGAGTAACTCTCCCTTGAATTTCCAGTCCCAGCAGCATATTGCTGTAAATGGTGCGCCATTCAAATAAATGGTCTTTTTGCAGCATATAACCGATATTGGTATTGGACATGGATAAAGGAGTTCCGTTTAAGAGGAGTTCTCCTGCGGCGGGTTTTAAGAGACCGCAAAGCATATCTAAAAATGTGGATTTGCCGATGTGCCAGTTACGGAAACAACAGTGCTAATATCCAGTGTTAGGATTTTTCGTGGAATGCATCAGTATGAAAAAGAAAAAATGAAACACATTTCTTACCGATTGAAATATCATATGGCAGAATACAGAATATCACAGCCTGAGTTAGCACAGGTGTGTGGATGTAGTATTGATACGATTTTTTCTTATGCAAATGGAAAGTGCAGAGAAGAAAATATGGATATTGGCATATTAAAAAAGATAGCAACATATTTCGGAAAAGAAGAATACTATTTTTGTAATGAGTATCTGAAATTTATAGATACAGTGAAAGTTCCAGAATGGTTAAAAAGGAAACGGAAGGAACGGAATATGCTGCAAAGAGAATTTGCAGCCAGACTTCATATACCCTTAAATAATTATAAGGCATATGAAGCTGGAATCATTAGATTGCAATTTCAATACTGGAAAGAAATAGAAAACTTCTTAACTGATGAATGAAAACATAGATAGTGCATTATTGTGGTATATCTGGAAGGAGAGTAGTTATTTTCTGTAAAGTTTTTTTAAAAGCCTCTTCTTCCAGAGAAAGTCTATCAATCACTGTAGGGATGCAAGATTTCCAGTCGGGTTTTAAACGTATTCCTGTAAAGGCATATTTATTTGGTTCTGTTCTTGAAACATGTGGGCGTTTATAAATAAGTCCAGGAACTTGCTTTACTGCTTTTACAAATTGTGCCCGGTTTAAAGGCTGGCTTTTATGAACAGAGTGATAGTAAAAGTTATAGGCGTCATAAAGACAATCCGTATATACGAATTCATTTTTTGCCACTGTACAACAGATATTTAAAAATTCACTTACAATACTGTCTTTTGAAGCGAGAGAAGTTACAATCTGTTTCTTTGGCAAAGGCTGCTTATGAAATTTCTTTTCTCCCATTAAATAAAGTCCATATAAAGGCAAGTATAGTTTCATCCATTCATATACTTCTGGATTCTGTTCAGGATGAGGAGTTTCTAACTCTTCATAATTATCTATAAAATTAAGGTCTATTTTGACGCAAGGGAAATTTTGCTCAAGATAAACGGTTTCTTTGTGACTTTTAGAAAAACAAATAATCGGGCAAAGATTTCTATAAGAACAAGAACCAATCTTAGGTTCTTTAGCAGTTACTTTAGTTCCTTTTATATATTGAGACAAACTTTTAATCTGGTTTTCACTTAAAGAAGAGGAACCTTTTTCTAATATGATAAATTTAGTTCCATAGAATAAAGTGTTTAATAAAACAGGAATGGATTTTTTTAGAACTAATTTACTGATATTAGGAAAAATTTTACTAACCCTATCCGTTTCCTCGGTATTAAATGTAAATTTTAGTATCTGATGAAACTGTTCAGGTATAGATACATTAGAATTTGTATCATGATAAGTAATCAAAAATAATTTTGGTGTTAAGATTTCAGGTGAAGCTATATTGGCACATAAAATAGAAAGATGAATCAAATTTTGATAATTCCCGTTTGTCAGGCGGAAAAGAAAACGGGTTAGCTTATCGGTAACAGTTGCAGTTTCTAACAATGGTAAATTACATTCGGTATGATAAAATAGATGACTTATATCGTATTTCTGTAATAAAGGAATATTGTTTTGCATTATGTCATTATTTAAAATATATAGATTGGCAGGATAAGGCATAAATGTATTAAAGGTACGGGTATTTTCATTATATTTGATAGCAATAAGTTGTCCATAAATCTTTACATACATACAATACGGATTGGCAGATTTTGAATAGACAAAACGTGGTATATAGTTATCCGTTTTTATTGCTTTTAGGATTGGAATTGCTGTTTTCCATATGTCCCAGGAATAGACAAAATTGGATTGCATAAGTGTCCCAGTAAGAGCAATACATTTTGGAGTATTATTATCAAAATACCAAAAGCAAAGTGTGTTTTCAAAAAGAAAAAACTGAGATAAGGGAAAGGATGTCCTGTATTTTTCTTCGTAATTATATAGTAATTTTTCAGCCTTTGACAGATGACTAAATGTTTTCAAAAGTTTTTTTAATGTTTCTAGTAATTGTGTTTCTGCTTCTAAATTTGGACTACATGGAAGTGGCAAAGCCGAAAAGAATAATGCGATATTATCAAAAATCGAAAATGATTTGTTATAAACATAATGTATGGAATCATTGTAATAAACAAAATACTGCCAAGGGTATGCAAATATCTGTGGAGGACAAGATAAATAATGAATGTTTGTATAGGCGATTAGAGCATTGTTATAGGCAGATTGAGTATCACAGAGCTTTATTTTGTTTTTATAATATCTATTATAGGCGTTACAATTTTCTCCAAAAGCTAAATTATTGATATTGGTAATGGCAGTATTATTTGGATTTTTTTGAGGTTTCAAATATAATTTAATCATGGAAATTCTCCCTTTTTATCGTGTACCAAAAATAAAGATGTACTATAAATTTTAAAAATAATGTATAATAATTTTGATTATATCATGTTTATATGGATTTGAGAATAAAAAATTACAGATGAGGAAACTACGTGGTAAAACGAAAGTGCTGTTCATACATTGTTATAACAGCCTGAGAGGACTGATGACATGCCACGTAGAAAAAAGGAAATAAAAGTAGAAGTACATATACCATTGAAACAGAACTTGGAAGAATTTCAAAATCGGGTGAATCGAGCATTGACAGAGATGGTCGAAATGCGGCTTGAAAAGGCGGAGATGGAAACAAAAGGAAAACTCTGTATTATTAACGAATTGGAAAAGATTCATGCAACAAAATAAAAAGGTAAATGCCGGACTGACTGCTCAGTACGGTTGTTTTGGTATGAGATTATAAAAAAATAAATTTGAAAAACAATAAAATAAAGCAGTGCATGACTGTCATAAAAAGTATAGCATATCCGTACAAATGCTATACTGGCAGGATGCCCATGAAAGGAGAAATTTTATGTCACAAAAGCAAGTAAGGATAGAGTTTAGGACCACTATAGAACGTAGAAATAAAATGGACGAAAGAATGAAAAAATTGAAATTAGATAGAACAGCCTATTTAGAACAGCTGATTGATAATGACCTTCAGGATAGTGGCAATATAATTCCTATGAAAATGCTGGCGATTAATTTGGGAGCAGTAAGTGAAAACTTAGATACGTTATTTAAGGATATAAAGGCGATTGAGGATGAAAATTATGATTATTTAAAAAATAAAGTAACTGAAGTTGAGAGAGGGATGATAACGCTATGGCAATCATTAAATTAGCCGAAGATAAAAATACGGGTATGATAAGGAAATATCAAACAGAAGAAGAGGTATATAATTTAGTCTGTTATACGATTCAGAAAAGCTCGTATATACTTTTTGATAAGTTACAATTCTGGGGTAATAATCCGGAATGTGTTGCAAACCAGATTCTATTTTTTCAGAAGTGCAGAAGTAAAGACATGGCTAATAGAGTATTGCATTTGATTATCAGTTTTAGCACAGAGAAGTATGAGCATTTCGTAAAAGACAGCATAGAAAGTATTATATTCTATTTACGGCTAAATTATTTTGCAGGGTATCAAAAATTTTTGTGCCTTCATACTGACAAGCCTTCTCATTGGCATATTCATTATATTGTAAACCCAGTGAATCCGGTGGATTTTACAATGTTAAGATATGATATAAAGTATTTAAGAAATAAGATGGCTGAGGATTTCTACCTGTTGTATGGAATTGCGGTGCAAGGTGTGAATTATTTTAATTCGCATGGTGTTTTGAAAAAAGGTGAAGAAACAGGTGTATTTCTTTATCAAAATTATTTCTGTAAAGAGTTTGGACTCAATGCAGACAATTTTGATGGATAAGCATAGAAGGAAGCTTCATTGGCCATTTTTATATGGTTTGGAACATATATACGTTCCGGGAGGAGAAGAAAGATGAATACAAAGATAAGAGAGATATATGAGGACCAGATAAGAAATATGAAAGAGGATGAAATAGAAAGAGAGCTTAAAGAGGGAGTGATTGATATTCTGAAAAACAGTATGATAGAGAATGAGAAATTCGATATAGCATTTAAAATTGCAGAAGTAGGAGAAGAAGCCGGTTTTGTACGTGGGTTTCGATACGCAGTGCAGTTAATGATGGAATGCAGGTAAAAGAGGTACAAATGAGAAAAGTACCTCTTTTATAGTGTTTGGAAAAACTGGATGAGTGCTGCTTGCTGTTGAGGTGTTAAACGGTTGGATTCAATGATAAATTTCTTTTGCAGGTCTGTCAATGCAAAGGTATCTGATTCATCAGCGAAAAATTGGGAAAGAGTAATTCCAAAAGCCGTACAAATTTTTTCTAACGAAGGAATGGAGGGAATCATGTTTTTGCGATACCATGAAGAAATTGTGGATTGTGTTAATCCGGACTTTTCAGCAAGCTGGTATTCAGTCCAACCTTTTAGATTCCTAAAATGGGTAATACGTTCTAAAACATTAATCATATTACTACACCGCCTTATTTTGTTGATATATCGTTAATTCTATTCGACAATACGTTGCAGAATAATATTTAATATCGTATAATAATAACGAAACAATTTATTCCAGAAAAAGGTTGCATATAAAGTGAAATACATTTTAAATAATGATAGAGGGACATAGGTGTGTCCTATAGATTTGGTAATATGAATTTATCAAAAAAGAAATGGATTTGTTTGAAAATATGGAGAAGAAGATTAGGATTTTATCAATTTTATATCAACTGCTTGTAGGAAATCAGGTATCTGTCGCAAAATTAGCAGAGAAGTATCAGGTATCAACAAAAAGTATTAATAGAGATATTTCAATTATAAGAAATTTTCTGGCAGAAAATCGTGATATAGTAGGAGATATGACGCTTGAGTATAATAAAACCAATAACAGTTATGCTTTTACAAAAAAAGAATTGTTACAGCCAGAACAGATATTGCTGATTATAAAAATTTTATCGGGAAGCAGGGCTGTGGAATGTAAAGAACTAACTGAATTAATGGAGAATCTGTTTGTTTATAGTAGTGGGGAAGAACAGGGAGTATTAAAAGAAATAACTCAAAATGAAATAGAACACTATCATTCCATCACTATGACGGAAGGTAATATAGCAAAAAAAATATGGAAATTAGAAGAAAGCATACGAGGACACCAAATCATCAAGATTATTTATAAGAGATTAGATAAAAGCATAGTAGAAAGAGAACTGTATCCAATATCCGTTGTTTTTTCTGAACATTATTTTTATTTGCTGGCTTGTAGAGCAGATATGAGAGATTCATCGGTGATTTACTATAGGATTGACCGTATCAAAGATATGAATATAATGAATGAGACTTTTCACATGAGTTTTCAAGAACAGATGAAGTATGCAAAAGCAAATTTGTACAGTCAGAAAATGTTTATGGGAGAGAGAATAACCTTGAGGCTTCTATATACAGGCCCATCTCTTCAAGCAATACTTGATTTGTTTCCTGATTGTAGAATTAAGAGTGAAACAAACAGGGGAGTTGAGATTTTAACAGAAGTTGAGTATAGCAAAGGAACAATTATGACATTATTGTCACAAGGGGAATGGATTCAAGTTCTTGGCCCTCAAAAAGTTCTGGAAGATATGAAGAATGAAATAGAAAAAATACAGAAAATGTATATGGAGTAATAAGGAAAAATATAAAATGACGAATGTTAAATATACAGATTTATTTTCAGATAAAGCAGGGAACAGAGAACTGTTGTTAAAAGCGGATAAGTGTGATAAATATGATTATCTTACAGCAGTTGGATGTGGAGTTTTAGGTGGTCTGATAGATATTTTCTTTGTAGGAGCACCGGGAGATAGTGCATTAGGTGCTTGGACAGATGAACAAACAGACCATATGGTTATGGCATTTGCGAGAAAAATTGGATGGAATCCTAAAACAGAGAATAGCCATAATGTAAAAAGTGCAATTGGATATTTAGAGCATGGAAAAAATAATGGAAAAGCAGGTGAGTTCCAAGGGTTTCGAGTCAACTATGACCAAAGCCATTCAGGAAGTGTCGGTGGTCTATTTACGATGTCAACGAAAAATCATCATATGAAGTCTTTGGCACATTCACCTGACATCATAGGTTTATTTTTTTCCATTTTAAACCAATTTACAAATACATCCTCTTTTCTCGTGGATGGACAAATTATCCATGTTGCTACAGATACTTATGAGCTACAGGGAAGTAACTTTATTTCAAAGATTTTTTGTGCAATTGTAAACTGGTTTGGACATTTGATGTCCGATATTGCAGGCTCATCAGGTGCAAAGGAAAGGGGCAGTGGGATTGTTATTCCATTTTATGAATTATTTGGGCTTTGTAATTTCGGAGAGTTTTCAGTCATAAAAAATCAAGGGGCTGAGGATTCAGTTATAATGAAAAAAACACTGGCAGAAATCGCGACTATGGCGTTTCAGGGAGGATATGATTTCCGCTTTGGAATGGCACAAGCTGTTCCTGTGATGATTACGGAACTTTCTATCCGGCTGATATGGGCATTGAGAAGAAGATTTCAATACAATATGCCATTAAAAGAATGTATTCCATCAAGGTGTCACGCAAGTCTTAGAGTCATGATTTTAATAGGTGATGGTACATTATGTATTATGGATGGACTTGATGCAGGAATTAGAAGTGGTGGAAATGCGCTACTATTCTTCATGAGATTGAATTTAGTGGCATGGTTCAGATTGGCTATGTTGGTACTGAAAGAAGTATGTATCCGAATTGGTTTACAAGACTCAATAGATAGGGTACTTGAAGCTTACAAGAGAATCAATGAAGCACTTTTACAGTATCTTCGTGAGCTGGAAAGAATCGACATTGCCAGATTTAAAGAAGAAACAGAAAAATATAATCAGATTGTTGAAATTTGTACAAAGGATATGACAGAAGAGCAATTGAGAGTTACATTGCTTACAGTATATGAAGAAAATGATTTAGAAAAACCATGGAAAGGTGATTTTGAGGAACATATGTCCAATAGGAACGGAACGTTGGTGTTTAAGTAATGTTTATATGTGAAAAATGCGGTTGCTGTTGCCGGAATTTAGATAAGTCAGATTTCTATGCAAAACTGGACAGAGGTGATGGAACCTGCAAATATTTAAAAGGAAATATCTGTTCAATTTATGATTCCAGACCATTATTATGCAGAGTGGATGAATCTTATGAACGTTATTTCAAAGCCATTATGTCTAGAGAAGAATATTACAAAAAGAACAAAGAAATGTGTCAGAAAATGCAGAAGGAGGAAGAATTATGCCATTACCAATAATTTTAGGAGCGGTAGCAGCTACTGCCGGTGTAATAGGTGTGGGAACAGGACTTCATGGTGCGTCCAAGATGAAAGATGCCAGTGATACCATTGAAGCGGCAGAAAACCGACACAAAAGTAATACAGCGAAATTTGAAATGATAAGTGAAATGACAAGCAAAAAAATGGATGAGTTAGGAACACTGGAATTGACGATTTTAAAAGAGTTTGATATGTTTTCTAACACAATAGAAAAAATCCAGAATCGACCTCAGTTTCAAAAGTATCAGAGAACTGATATTACATTACCAAAGTATGACAAGGAAGAACTGGAAAAAGTGTCAATTGGGGCAGGAGTAATACTTGGGGCTCTTGGCGGTGCAGCCCTTGGAACAGCCGGAGGATTTGCAGCGGCGGGGGCGACTACTTCGGCTGTCACAACTTTTGGGACTGCGTCAACAGGAACGGTGATTTCAGCTTTAAAAGGTGAAGCAGCAAAAAAAGCAGTTTTAGCCGCTCTTGGAGGTGGTTCTATTAAAGTTGGTGGAGGTGGCATTGCTTTAGGAACAAAAATTTTATCGACAACATCTCTAGGTTTAGGATTGATGGTTGGTGGAATCCTATTTAGCTTAAAGGGTGAAAGTATGTCCGAAAAAGCAGATGCAACGTATGAAGAAATGAAAAAAGCCGAGAAAACAATTGAAACGATATGTACTTATTTATCTGAATTACAGGATACGGCAGAAGAGTACATAGAATCTTTAAAACGGATTAAAAATTTGTATTACAAATGGTTTGCGTGGCTTTCATTTACGGTGAATCAAGGAAATAAAACAGACTGGAATTTATTCACGAAAGAAGAAAAAATCGCAACAGAAAATACAGTATTGTTGGTAGGTCTCTTATATAAAATGTGTCAGGTAAATATTGTAGAAAAAGCGAAAAACGAAAATGAAATGAATACAATTAACAAAACAGAAATAGAAAAAACGATGAACAATGCAAAACAGATTGAAAAAGAATTAATGTAAAGTGGGTGGGAGAAATGAAAGAAGAACAGTTAAGAGAAATAATGCATGAAATCTTAAACCATAAGGATTATGGAAAAAGAAATCCTATAGATATAGGTGGTGAATTGGGATATTCTCCAAATGAAATCTTAGAGGCAATGAATATGCCTAATATGGAGAAAAAAGAAGAAGAAAAAAAGGAATATCTGCTTCTAAATAGTGGACAAGTCGTAGCCTTTGACTTATTGAAAAGAAAAGCATCTGTAGTGAAAACACTGGATGAAAATGTAGATGCGAGCATAAAAAATGGAATTTTGATTTGGACAAATGCTAAGGGACGCTTTGAGAAGGCAACAGAATTATATTGGGAAAATTTTAAAACTGGCGGTAAAGGTGAATTTCCATTAGAAAAATTGAAAAAAGAAACACCGACAGAGGATTTTTTTGGAATTTTAAATAAAAAATTTGGAATAGGAAAGTTTTATGTCCTGTCAGATGGTGTTATGGTAGATGCAGGATTTGGAGGAATTTATAAAATAAATTTTAAAGGTGATTTTTATAAGCTAAATCAGGAAATTAGAAGAATGAATGTGGTGATTGAAACAGATAAAAAAATATATATTGCGAGCAATTATGAAGTTTGGAGTATGAAGAAAGATTTAAGCGAAACTAAAAAAATATGCAAATATTCAGCAGATGATAATACAACGGTTGCCATGCTTGAATGTGTAGAGAATTCTGTCTTTCTTCATGTTTTTAAAGAAGGGTGGAATAGTTATTATCATAGATACAATATCACAGAGGACAGTATGCAAAGCTTAAATGAATACCCGTTTCTTTCCGGAAAATTCTCAGATAAGATTGCATTTATGGCAAATCCAGAAGAAATTGTTACAACAGAAAATTATGTGGCTACAAAGAATGCTGTTTATCCAAGAACCAGTAGCAGTGCTGTATGGGGAAAAAATGACAGTATGACTTTTTTCAGAAATACTGTACATATTTATCAGGAAGATATCATATTGGGGGAAATCAAAAAAATGGGTGAAAACAAACAACCGGAAATTGCCATGTTTGACTTGAAAAAGAGTAAATCACCAATTTTCTTTGAAGTTAGAGAGTAGTGGAGAATAGAAATCATGTTTTGCAGAAAATGTGGGAAAGAACTGGAAGATGACTGGAAGTCCTGCCCTTATTGCGGAGAACCTGTAGATAATAGAACAGATGAACTTGGAACAATGGGGAATATAAAGAAAAGTCCTGGTAAACAAAAATTATGGATAGGAGTAGGGGCGGCTGTTGTGGTTATAGCCGCTGTTGCGATAGGCATAATTATAGGTCAAACAGATACATCTACAAAGCGTGGACAGCAGACAGTAAAAGAAAATTCTGTTGGGAATGCGGAAAAATCAAAAGAGAAGAAAATAAAAGAAGTAAAAGATTTTTCTTCTCAAGATTTTGAAACTATGATAGGAACATCAATTTCTGAATTGGAAAAGTCTGGATTAAAGAAAGCAGATGGAAAAGAAGAATATACAGGGTTAAACGGAAATATTCAAGTTACATGTCAGGGAGAAATGATACAGAGCATTTCTATTGAAGGTGAAGAAACGACAGCCCCATCTTTTCATAAAGCCAGGCTGGGAATGTCTGTGGAAGAAGTGAAAAATAATCTGGCAGAGGCATATCCAGAGCAAGAAGAAGCAGAGGGAATGTTAAAGTTTCTTAATTTGGAAAAGAAAAGTAGTGTAGAATGCTGTTTTACAGAGGAAAAACTGAATAAAATACATTACAGGGTATTGTCCGAAGAGGAAGTAGTCTCTTATCAGCAGGCAAAAGAAGAAAAATTAAGGGCAGAATTTATTTTCCCGGACAGTGATAAAAAATATCTGTCGGAAGACGAAGTCCGTGCAAAAACAGTAGGGGATTTGATGGTTGGCAGGAATGAAATTTTTGCAAGGCATGGGTACATGTTTGAAGACGCTGGTTTAAAAAGTCATTTTGAAAGTACATCCTGGTATCAGGGGACAGTTGCTTCATCTGAATTTAATTCAGAGCAGGTATTTAATGAATTTGAAAAGAAAAATGTAGAATTAATTAAGAAAGTGGAAGATGAAATAAATGGTGAAGCGGCAAAAGAAGCAGAACGTCAGGAAGCAATTAATGAAGGATATAACTGTATTGTGGGGAATTCCTATAATTACCGAGGATGGCAGTTGGTGATAGAATTTCAGACTTCAGATACGGTAAGAATATGTTATGGTGGAGAAATTTTGGATGATTACTTCAATTATTCCATAACAGCCAGATACGAAGAAAACAAAGATGCAATGTCATGGTTGAAATATATTACCATTAATGGGGTTGAATATTATCTTCGTTGCTTTACCGATGGCTCTATTCATCTATCCGGTGCGGGTGAATTTGATGGCTGGTATGACAAAATATAAACCAGCTTGTAAAAGTCCTTATTTTCAATTATATATTATAATAGTGAAACAATATCTGATAGAGCAGAATCTTTCGGGGTTCTGCTCTATTTCTATGCAGAAAGAGGAGGTATGGCATGGGAAAGATTCTAATTGCAATCTTAGGAGTGATTGCAGTAGCAATCGAAGAAATCACAAAGGAGGATTAAAGGAATGGTAAAGAAGACATTACAGAATGTAGTAGAACTGGAACATATCAGAGTTTCCGTCATACGGACTATCGCAGTCCGTGAAAAATCATACTGGAATAAAGGCAAGTGTTTTGGCTGTCCAGAGGATGCGGCAGCATTTGCAAAGCCTTTGTTTGAAAATGCAGACAAGGAACACCTGTTAGTGTGCTGCTTGGATGAGAAAGTTGGAGAAATAGAAAGTAAAATAGCATAAGAAAAAATTAGAAAAATGAGGAGGAAATAAAAATGTCAGCAAATGTTGAAACCATGTTTTATGTAAGAGAGAACCCATGGCATGGTCTAGGTACAAAAGTGAATGAGGCACCTGGTTCCAGAGAGGCACTGATAATAGCAGGATTGAACTGGAATGTTTTGCAGGAACCCATCTATACGGAAACGGAAGAGTTCATTGAAGGCTACAAGGTAAATGTGAGGGATTCTGACCGCAAAGTCCTGGGCGTTGTTACAGACCGGTATAAGGTCATTCAGAATCAGGAAGCCTTTGCCTTTACAGATGCCCTTTTAGGGGAAGGCGTGCGGTATGAGACTGCCGGAAGCCTGCAGGGGGGAAAAAGAGTCTGGCTCTTGGCACATATGCCACACGAATATATTATTTCAGGGGAACGGATATCCCCTTATCTGGTGTTTACTAATACACATGACGGCTCAGGGGCAATCAAGGCAGCACTTACCCCTATCAGGGTGGTATGCCAGAATACCTTGAACCTGGCATTGTCCACCGCCAAGCGTTCCTGGTCCATGATTCATACTGGGAATATCAAAGGGAAGCTGCAGGAAGCCAGGAACACCCTGATTCTGGCAGAAACCTATATGGACAGCCTTGGCAGGGAGTTTGAGGGACTTCGGAAGAAGAAGCTGACGGATAAACAGGTCATGGAATATATTGAGATACTGCTTCCCTTGGAGGATAATGCGACATCCCAGCAGACGAAAAATGTCAGACGCTTGCAGGAGGATATGAAATTGCGTTATTTTGAAGCCCCTGATTTAAAGGACGTTGGAAAGAATGCATACCGTTTTATCAATGCAGTGTCCGATTTTGCAACTCATGCAGAACCCCTTCGGAAAACCGCAAATTATAAGGAAAACATGTTTGCAAGAACCATTGAAGGGAACCCATTGATTGACAAAGCATACCAGATGATGAAAGCAGCATAGGAGGAAGTGTTATGGAAGAGAAAGAATTACAGGAGTTATTCTGTACGAAAATTGGTTTGGAGAGCAGCCGCTTTAAACGGAAAATGCTAAGCCAGGAACCAAAAAAGATTTTTGCAAGTGCATACCAGATTGACAGCATGATAAGCATTTATGAACTGCTGCTGGAAATGAGCCAGGAGATGGGAATAGAGAAGCTGAAAAACCTTCTTGTGTTCCCGAATCTACTGGCTTTTCTTTATGAGAGGTGGCTGAAAGCAGAGGATTCCCATACAGAAGAATTGGAACATGCTCTGAAAGAAACTATTTCAGAACTACAGGGTGCTTATGGAAAGGTAAGAACAGAAAACAGGGAGGAACAGGCAGCATGAAAAAAATCGTATCTACGTTAAACATGGAAAAACAGGAATGGCTGAATTACCGGAAACAGGGAATCGGCGGTTCGGATGCGGGGGCAGTCTGTGGACTGAATCCTTACAAGACAGCCATGGAAGTTTATCAGGACAAGGTTTCTTTGGAAACCGAAGAGTTTGACAATGAAGCTATGCGGCAGGGAAGGGATTTTGAAGATTATGTAGCCAGAAGGTTTACCGAAGTAACCGGAAAGAAGGTGCGGAGGGCAAATGCCATGTTCTGCCATGAAACATACCCTTTCATGCGGGCAGATGTAGACCGCATGGTTGTTGGGGAGAAAGCGGGGCTTGAGTGTAAAACAGCCAGCCCTTTTCTGGCAGATAAGTGGCAGGATGGACAGGTTCCCATACACTATTACATCCAGTGCCTTCATTACATGACGGTCTGTGATGTAGATGCCTGGTACATTGCTGTACTGATATTTGGAAGAGAATTTAAGTATTACCGGATGGAACGTGATGAGGAAATGATTGCTGATTTAATTCGGATTGAACAGGATTTTTGGCAGAATCATGTTCTGAAAGGACAGATGCCAAGCCCTGACGGTTCTAAACTTGCAGATAGTGTCATTGCAGAATATTATAAACAGACTATCGCAGAAACCATTCCTTTGACGGGATTTAATGAGAAAATCAAGAGACGTCAGGAACTTTCGGAGATTATTGGGAAGATGGATACGGAAAAACGACAGATTGAACAAGAGTTGAAACTGTATCTTGGAGAGGCAGAGATTGCAGAGAATGAGCAGTACCGGGTGTCCTGGAAAGCAGTACATAGTAACCGTTTGGATGAGAAGAGATTGAAAGAAGAAGAGCCGGAAATTTACGAAAAATATAAAAAATCGGTATTGAGCCGGAGGTTTACGGTAAAAGCAGCGTAAGAAAGGAAAGAGAAATGAAACATAATCATGTGAAAATTTGTTTGGTTTTGATTGTATTGATTTTACTGATTTTGATTTTTAGGACACAGATTGTAGAGGTTTTGGCAATGCTGTTCGGGAGGATTTTAGAAAAAAGGTAGTGAGAGGAACAGAACTATTCTCAAAAATAGAGGAGGAAACAAAAGATGGCAAGAGTAAAAGAAGAATTAGCGAAGAAAGCTGAACAATGTAAAGAAGAAAAAAGCAGAAACCTGAATGAAACAGAGGAACAGGATGATACAGGGGAAGCGGCAGGAGGCTGCTTCCCCATCCGTCTGTTAAGGGCAGAAGAAATTGAGTGCAGGATATCCACCATCAATGAAAGAGGGCTGAGCCTTCTGCTGTTTAAGGATGCAAGGGCAGACCAACGGCTTCTGGATGAAGCCTTTACACCCTTTGGATGGAAGCGGACACACCAGATGATAGATGGAAACCTGTACTGCACCGTAGAAATCTGGGACAGGGAAAAACAGCAATGGATAGGAAAACAGGATGTTGGCACTGCCAGCTATTCAGAAAAGGAGAAAGGGCAGGCATCCGATTCTTTTAAAAGGGCCTGTTTTAACTGGGGGATTGGCAGGGAATTATATACAACCCCCTTTATCTGGATACCAGTAGAAAAGACATCCATACAGAGGAAAGGGGATAAATATATCAGTTATAACCGATTCTCTGTTTCTTCTATTTCTTATAACCAGCAGAGGGAAATCACAGCCCTTTCCATTGTAAACGAGAGAGGAGAACTGGTATATGAAAAGAAAAATCCTTCTGCAAATACAAATCTGAAAAAGGAAGAGCTTCAGAAAACGGGGGCTTTGACATCACTGCAGAAAAAGACTCTGGAAAAGGAGCTGGAACGGACAGGGGTATCTTTGGAAACGGTTCTGGAACGCTATGGAATCCATACACTGGAAGAGATGACAGGGGAAATTTACAAAAAAGCCCTGCAGGGCTTGAAGAAAACGAAAACAAAAGAAGCAGCGTAAAAACGTAAAGGAGAGAATGAAATATGAATTATCAGGAATTTATCGGAGAAATGAAACAGGTCATGGAACAGGAGTTAGGAAACAGTTATCAGGTAGAGGTAAGAAAGATTCCAGGTTTCAATGGACAGGAGAAAACAGGGGTGACGATTTCGGAAAAGCCGGGGCAGAACCAGATTGTACCGGTCATTTATCTGGAAGAAGTCTACGAATTATTTTTACAAAAGAATGACCTTGCATTGTGTGTACGGGAAGTCCTGGAGCTTTATCGGGAGAAAAAACAGAAAGCAGAAACAGGAGAATTACTGGATTTACAAAAACTTGAAAAATGGGAAGGTGTAAAACACAGCATCTATCCCATCCTGGTTTCCGAAAAGGAAAATGAGAGGATGAAGGAAGTTTATATGTACAGGAAGTACCTGGATTTACTGATACTTTATGTGGTTCGTGTCTCGGCAGATGGCATTGGAACTGTTAAAATTACAAAGGCTATGACAGAGCAGTGGGGTATTACCGAAGCAGACCTCCATGCCAGGGCAATGGAGAACCTGCAGGAAGATGGATATACCATAAGAGATTTGGAACAGCTTCTGGATGAACTGGTATTAGGAACAGAGGACAGAGCGGAAAGAGGCAGCCAGAAAGATTCAGAATCACGGATGTATGTGTTGACCAACAGCCAGAAATATTTTGGAGCAGCAGGGCTGATGCTCAGCCCGCAACTTGTGAAGAAATGTATAGGCAGAAAGAATTTTTACATTTTGCCATCCAGCACCCATGAAGTGCTGATTCTTCCAGATAATAAAAAATTTGATGCAAAAGAACTGATTGACATGGTGCAGACTGTAAATGCAGACTGTGTGGTGCCGGAAGAAAAACTAGCAGATCATGTGTATTACTTTGACTGGGAGAAAAGGCAGATGGCTATTTTAAAGAAGAAAAATCTCTGTTGAATGGCATCATGGTTTAAGGTATAATAGACTGCAAAGAGTGAAACTAGGTTCACCGAACCGTTTTACAATCATGACCAGTAACATATGCCGGAAAGGAGAACAAAACCATGAAATATGCTTCACCATATACACCAGGTGCTGGTGCAATGCCACGCTATCTTGCTGGACGTGAAGAAATGCTGGAAGCAGCGGAAAAAGTAATGGAAGCTGTATCAAAAGGCTATCCACAGAAATCGGTTATGTATTATGGACTTAGAGGAGTAGGAAAGACAGTACTGCTCAATGCCATAGAAGAAAATGCAGAAGAAAAAGACATTCTATATACCCATATAGAAATTGCAGAGAAAAAAAGCTTCATTATCCAGATAGCAAATGCTTCAAAAAAGATGATTCACCGTATGAGTGTGATAGAGTCTGCAAAAGATGTGGGGCGTAAGGCGTTGGGAATTCTTCAGGCTTTCCAGGTTACTTATAATCCAGAGGAACAGACTTTTAGTGCAGGTATTTCTGAACCATCTATGTATATTACAACGGGTGTATTGTCTGATGACCTGACAGAAATGTTTGTTGCCATGGGAAGAATGGCAGCAAAAGCAAAGAAAACGGTATGCTTTTTTATTGATGAAATCCAGTATATGAAAGCAGAAGAAATGGAAGCACTGATTAATGCACTTCACCGGGTAAACCAGTTAAGGCTTCCTATTATGATATATGGTGCAGGACTTCCAAAAGTTTTAAGAACGCTAGGGGAAGTAAAATCATATGCAGAGCGTCTATTTACATATGTTCCAGTAGCAGAATTATCACAAGAAGCAGCTTCTGAGGCAATTGTGGAACCAGCCAGAGAACTACATGTCATGTATGAAGAAGAAGCAGTTGAAGAAATAAAAAAATGGAGCCAGGGATATCCGTTTTTTATTCAAGAATTATGTGATACAGTCTGGGAATATACGGATAAGGAAATAATCAGTAAAGCGGATGTAGAGCACGTAATTCCTACTTTTTTAGGAAATCTTGACAGAGGATTTTTTAAAGTACGTTATGACCGTTGTACGAAAAAGGAACATGATTTTTTATTTGCAATGGTAAAATGCGGACATTTGCCTTGTAACATTGCAAATGTTGCAACAATTTTAGGAAAAAAGGTAAGTACAATATCACCACTCAGGGCACAGCTTATTAGTAAGGGAATGATTTATTCTACAGGTCATGGGGAGATTGATTTTACAGTGCCTCAGTTTGATGCATACTTAAAAAGAATTAATCCAGAATTGGAGATTGGAAAAGAGTAAGGGGAGAACCAGATGAGGGAAAACTTATCTGGTTCTTTCGTAATGAAAATTTGTAAGTGAATGAGAAATAAGGATGGGAAAAGAAACAAAAATCGTTTATAATATAATAGACACAAAGATGTAGATTGGAATGTGGTGATATGTTGGAACTAAAACGTGATATTTACGAAAAACTCATAGAATGGAAAAAAGCAGATTCAGGTAACGTATTAGAATTAAATGGTGCACGTCAGGTCGGAAAGACCTTTATTTTAGATAAATTTGCTCGTGAAAATTATAAAAAATATTTTTATATTAACATGATGCAGACTTCTGGAAAGGAATTTATAGAGTGTTACCATGCTGCTACAAAATGGAAACCTGGAGAGAAACGTATTGAAAGACCGTTACACAGGACATTTGAATTGTTTGATAATACATTTGCAGATGATAAAAATACGATTGTAGTTATTGATGAAATCCAGGAATCGGCAGAGGTATATTCTATGATACGCCAGTTTGCCAGAGAATTTTCGTGCCATTTTGTTGTGACAGGAAGTTACCTTGGAAAAACCCTGAGTAAAGAATATTTTCTGCCGGCAGGGGATATTGATACTATGGTTTTGGATACACTTTCTTATGAGGAATTTCTTGAAACTGTTGGTTTGCGAAATGTTTATGATAACCTTGATTTATATGGTCAGGGAAAACCAGAGGAATATGAAGAATTAAAAAAGTGGTATGATGTTTATATCCAAATCGGCGGTTATCCGGCAGTTGTAAAGTGCTATTTAGAAATGAAAGATATGGAGAAGTGCAAAGAAGAACTGGCAAATATTATCCGCATTTTTGTAAGCGAATCTGAAAGATATTTTGATGCTGTTTTAGAAATGAACCTGTTTGAGCAGATATTTCCATCTATTGCACAGAGCATGATAAAAGAAAGCAAAGGGTCAAGTGATTTAGTATCTGAACTTTCAAAAATCATATTTAAAGAGGAAAGTGACAGGGTAACGAAAAAGAGTGTGAACCAGGCAATCGCATGGTTGTATCGTTCTCATATCATAGGCTATTGTGATAAACTAAATGAATGTAATATCATGGAAGTTTCTTTTCATAGCCGTTTTTATTTCAGGGATATTGGAGTTGTAAGATATTTCTTACGTATGACCGGAGCAGATAGGGCAACTATGGAAGGGATTGTAAATGAAAATTTTGTATATCTTTATTTAGAACGCTTAATTAGAGGGCAAAAACTTGCAGGTATGTCTCCGGCATTTGGCGTCTATAAAGGTGGGGAAATAGACTTTTTTGTAAGGAGTCTTGAAAATTACAAAGATTATGCGATTGAAGTAAAATCTGGAAAGAACATTGGTAAAACAGCCAATATGATTTTAAAGGATGGAAAGGCAGATTATCTTTATCTTTTAAAGGGAGATACACATGGTGGAATTGTAGATAAGAAAAAATATACTGTTCCAATTTATCTTACCGGAAAAATTACTTTTGACAAATAAAATATAAAGTATGTACCAGGGAATCCTTAGAGGTAAATCTTCTAAGGATTTTCCGCACATTATGAAAGTTTCGATGGAAAGAAGGGACAATTATGGAGAAAGATAAGACGGAAATCTTTATATATAGTAGAAAATCGAAATGGACAGGAAGAGGAGAAAGTATTGAAAATCAGGTGCAAATGTGCAGAGATTATATCGAAAGATATATACCTGAAGCAAAAAATGCGGATGTTCGTGTTTTTGAAGATGAGGGATATTCTGGAAAAAATACAAAAAGACCAGAGTTCCAGAAGATGATGAAAGAAGTTAAACAAGGAAAATGTAAATATTTAGTCTGTTACAAGCTTGACCGTATGGGCAGGAATATTATAGATATTGCCAGTCTTGTAGAAGAACTTAATCATTTGAAAGTATCTTTTATCAGTGTAAAAGAAAATTTTGATACGTCTACACCACTTGGAAAAACAATGCTGTATATTGCAGGGATTTTTGCCCAGATGGAGAGAGAACAGATTGCAGAACGAGTAAAAGATAATATGATGCTGCTTGCTAAAAATGGCAGGTGGTTAGGAGGAAATACACCTCTTGGTTTTGTGTCTCAAAAAGATGAGAAAGTGCAGATTGATGATAAGATAAAGACTTCTTATAGATTAAAAGAAGATGCGGAAGAAATGAAGATTGTACATTTTATCTTTCGGGAATTTCAAGAAAAACAGTCCTTAATCAAAGTAGTAGAATATTTTTTGAAAAATGATATTTTGACAAAGCGTGGAAAAGAGTATTCTACCACAGCCATAAAAGATATTCTGACAAATCCCGTATATTGTATTGCGGATGAAGATGCATACGAATATTTTGATACACTTGGTTGTCAGCTTTGTTTTACAAGGGAAGAAGCAAATGGTACAAGAGGACTGATTTCTTATGCGAAAACATCATCTGAAACGTATAAGAATAAAGATAACCCACCAGAGGAATGGATTATTGCTTTGGGAAAACACAAAGGAGAGATAAAAGGGAAAGATTTTGTAAAAGTACAAAAAATGATTGCTGCGAACAGTACAAAATCAGAATCTTATCGAAAAGTGAAAAATGAGATTGCTTTGTTATCAGGAATTTTATATTGTACCTGCGGTCATGCTATGCGCCCGAAATACTATAATGTGAAACAAATAACAGAAGAAGGAGAAAGAAAGTTTTCATATCGCTGTCCATACAAAGACAGAACGCATGGGGAAAAATGTAATGTGGAAAATGCTCCTGGAAATGATTTAGACCAGCTTGTTTGTGAAGAACTGTTTCGGTATGCAGAGCCGGATTCCAGAATAGGAACCATGTTAGAAGAGTTGAAAAAACAGTTTGAAAATTCTAAAAGTGATTCTGTGGATGAACTGGGTTTGTTGAATCAGGCGATAAAAGAAAAAGAAGAGAGTATAAATAATTTAATTGCAACAATTAAAAAGCCAGGGAGAAGTCAAGCTTTTATTGAACACATAGATGAAGAAATTTCAAAATTGGAAGAAGAGTGCGAGAAGCTGAGAAACAGGGCTGCACTTCTGAAAGAAGGGAAAGAATCAGTTATAAAAGATGTAAATCAAGTGGATTTAATTATAAGCGAGCTGGAATCCTTTAAAAAGTCATTTCAGACCTTGTCTGTCCCACAGAAAAGAGAATATTTACGTTTGCTGTTAGATAAGGTTGTCTGGGATGGAGAAACTGCTCATATTTTTCTCTATGGCAGCCATTGATTCAATAAAAATGGAAACAAATCGGTGGTTGCCAGCCAATTTGTTTCCGTTACTCACACATTGCATTGCCACATCCGGAAGGTCCTACAATAGCTATAAATTCTCCTGGAAATACAGAAAAAGATATATGAGAAAGAGCCGGAGTTTCACCGGCTTTCGTATGGTAGGTATAACTTATATCTTTTACTTGAAGAAGAGGCAAACTCATAGTGAAGCTCCTTTCTTGAATTTTTCATATAGTATTATATGAAAAGAATACGTTTTTTGACAGAGAAAGGAATTGACAAAGGACTACTATGTGGTACAATATAGTTAAGAAGGTACTATGTAGTATATAGTAGTGATAGTGAGGAAAGACAGGTGGTGGAAATTATGTATGACAAATCTCAAATGATGAGGGGGACATTGGAAGGCTGCATTTTGAAAATCATCAGTGTAGAGACAACGTACGGATATGAGATTGTTACGAAACTTCAGGATTTTGGATTTGAGGATATGAAAGAAGGAACCATTTATCCGATTCTGGTGCGCTTAGAGAAGAAAAATATGATTTCCTCACAATTCCGCCCTTCTCCCTTGGGACCGAGCAGGAAATATTATTCTCTTACACGAGAAGGACAGGAACAATTAAATGAGTTTGAAATTTGTTGGCGAAGTGTATCAGATACGGTGGAGGCTATATTGAAATTATAAGGAAATGGGGTGGCAAATATGAAGAAAAACGTATGGAAAGAATTAAAAAAAGAAAATAATGCCAAAGCCTTGAATTTGGAAATAGAAGACCAAAGGTATTTGGACAAAGTGACTGCTTATGCTGTAAATCAGGGTGTGGGAATGATGGAGACAGAAATTATTCGAAAGGATTTAATCGGTATAGCAGAAGAAGCACAAAAAAATGGAGAGCGATTAGAAAATTCTCTGGGAGATGTAAAAGAATTTACAGAAAATCTGGTTACAGAAGGAAGAAAGGAGAGCAAAAAAGACCAGATTTATTACTGTATTCAAGAAATCGGAAAATCTTATCTGGTTGTAATCGCGCTGGTTTTCTTTCTTGCAATAACAACGGATTTCAAACATTTTTTGGGAACTGGCATATTCAGTCTGGCAGATTTTTTATGGGTTTTCTTCTTGCCTTGTCTTCTATCATTATGGCAGATGCACACTATTGGGCGCTTTGTATTGGTTAAAAAAATTGGCTGGATTTTAAGTGCAGTGGCTGCTGCTGTTATAATTTTCCCCAATATACTGTTTAAAATAGTATTTGAGGATATTTTGCCTTTTTCGGAGATTATGGTTCCTAATTGGGTATTTCTGATATTATTACCCTTAGCTGGAGGGGTATACTGGTATGGAAAACAAAAATTTGACCATACTGTAGAACAGGTAGTGAAAAAACATAATCTATAAAAAAGAATTTAAGAGGGTACTTGACAAATACCATAGAATTTATTATATTAAAGGAGGGAAAAGATTGTGAATTATTTAACAGGAGGACTGTGACTATGAAAATTTTATTTTTTGACACAAAAAACTACGACAAAGACTCATTTGAAAAACAGATTGCAAATTATCCTGAGATTGAAATGGATTATTTAAAGACAGACCTTGCTCCAAAGACAGCTCCTCTGGCAAAAGGCTATGATGCAGTGTGTGCGTTTGTAAGCTCTGATGTAGGCGCTGAAACGATGACCGTGCTTCACGAAGCAGGTGTCAAGCTGATTTTAATGCGCTGTGCAGGATTTAATAATGTTGACATGGATAAAGCAAAAGAATACGGTATTCGTGTTATGCGTGTGCCGGGATATTCACCGGAAGCAGTAGCAGAGCATGCTATGGCTCTTGCACTGGAGGTAAACCGCCGTCTTCATAAGGCTTATGTAAAAGTAAGAGAAAATGATTTCAGCCTTGGCGGTCTCATGGGCTTTAACTTCTATCAGAAAACAGCAGGTATTGTGGGAACAGGTAAAATCGGCGCTGCTATGGCAAAAATTTGCCGTGGATTTGGCATGAAGGTTATTGCTTATGACGTATACCAAAATCCGGATTTAGCAGACTTTGTAGAATATGTAACTTTAGATGAATTACTGGCACAGAGTGATTTGATTTCTCTGCATTGCCCGTTGATGGACAGCACTTATCATTTAATTAACAAAGATACCATTGCAAAGATGAAAGACGGTGTTATCCTTGTAAATACATCAAGAGGCGGGCTGGTAAAAACCAATGATTTGATTGACGGAATTCGTGCAAGAAAATTCTTTGGAGTAGGTCTTGACGTATACGAAGAAGAAACAAAGAACGTATTTGAGAACCGTTCTGATGAAATTTTGGAACATTCTACAACAGCCAGACTGCTTTCTTTCCCGAATGTTATGATTACTTCTCATCAGGGATTTTTCACAGAAGAAGCGCTGACTGCAATTTCTCAGACAACCCTTGATAATGCAATGACTTTCTTAAAAGGCGAAACAAACGAAAACGAGGTAAAATAAGCCGGAAGGGATAGAAATGAATAGAAATTATCAGAAAGAGCTAGAAAAAATTATTGAGAAAAATAAAGCGGAAAATAAAGTTCCAAGTCTCTTTCTACATAGCTGCTGTGCACCTTGCAGCAGCTATGTATTAGAATATCTTTCTCAATATTTTGAAATAACCGATTTTTTCTATAATCCGAATATTTCTCCAAGGGAGGAATACGAAAAAAGAACAGAAGAAATGAAGCGTCTCATTGAGGAGATGCCTTTTGTACATAAGCCCAAATTTGTAGAAGGGGAATACTGTCCGGAAGATTTTTTCAAAATGGCAAAGGGACTGGAGAACGTGCCGGAGGGCGGAGAGCGATGCTTTAAGTGCTTCCGTATGCGTATGGAGGAAGCAGCACGTTTGGCAGCAGAAGGCGGGTATGATTATTTCACAACAACGCTGACCATTAGTCCGTTAAAAAATGCACAAAAAATAAATGAAATAGGGGAGGAGCTGGCAGAAATTTATGATGTTAAGCACCTTCCCTCTGATTTTAAGAAGAAAAACGGATATAAGCGTTCTACGGAATTGTCAAAAGAATATCAATTATATCGTCAAGATTATTGCGGCTGTGTATTTTCGAAAAAAGAAAGAGAAGAACAAAAGAAAAAATCTTGCATTTAATACTATAAAGTGATAAAATTCTGCTCAAAGCATTGGCTACAATAAAGAGAAAGAAGTGAGAACAGAATTATGGCACAATTATGGGGAGGACGTTTCACGAAAGAAACAGATCAGCTGGTTTATAATTTCAATGCTTCCCTCGGCTTTGATAAAAAGCTCTATAAGCAGGACATTCAGGGAAGCATGGCACATGTTAAAATGCTTGCAAAGCAGGGAATTTTAACAGAGCAGGAAAAGGATGAAATCCTCAAAGGGCTGACAGGAATTCTTCAGGATATTGAAGAGAAAAAGCTGGAGTTTTCTCCGGAATATGAGGATATTCACAGTTTTGTAGAAGCAAATCTGATTAAAAGAACAGGTGATGTGGGAAAGAAGCTTCATACAGGAAGAAGCCGCAACGATCAGGTTGCATTAGATATGAAGCTTTATGTCAGAGATAAAATTCAGGAGACAGATATGCTCTTAAAAGAGCTGCTGGAAACACTTTTGAAGTTAATGGAAGACAATTTACATACGTATATGCCGGGATTTACCCACTTGCAGAAGGCGCAGCCGATTACGGCGGCACATCACTTCGGCGCATATTTTGAAATGTTCAAAAGGGACAGAAGTCGTCTGGCAGATACGAAAAAGAGATTAAATTATTGTCCTTTAGGCAGCGGAGCTTTGGCAGGAACAACGTATCCTTTGGACAGAGAATATACGGCAGAGCTGCTGGGCTTTGACGGACCAACCTTAAACAGCATGGACTCTGTTGCAGACAGAGATTATTTAATTGAATATTTATCAGACTTATCTGTGATTATGATGCACCTGAGCCGTTTCTGTGAAGAAATTATTTTGTGGAATTCCAACGAATATCAGTTTATTGAAATTGATGACGGATACAGCACAGGCAGCAGCATTATGCCGCAGAAGAAAAATCCGGATATAGCAGAGCTGGTAAGAGGAAAGACAGGTCGTGTCTACGGGGCGCTGATGTCTCTTCTTACTACCATGAAGGGAATTCCTTTGGCATATAATAAGGATATGCAGGAGGATAAAGAGCTCGCATTTGACGCAATGGATACGGTAAAAGGCTGTATCGCCCTGTTTAACGGTATGCTGGAAACCATGGAATTGAAAAAAGAGAACATGGAAAAGAGTGCGAAAAACGGATTTACCAATGCCACAGATGCGGCAGATTATCTTGTAAAAAAAGGCGTACCGTTTAGAGATGCTCACAGCATTGTAGGCGAGCTGGTATTATTCTGCGTGAAAAACCAGATTTCTCTTGATGAAATGCCGTTAGAGGAATATCAGAAAATCAGTCCGGTATTTGAGCAGGATATTTATGAAGCAATCAGCATGAAGACCTGTGTGGAAACCAGAAATACCATTGGCGCTCCGGGACCGGAGGCAATGAAAAAGGTACTGGAAATTCAGAAAAAATATCTGGAAGATTGTGAAAAACATTGACATTTTGACAGGATTTGCTATATTAAATAAAACGAAACGGAGGAGATAAGCAGATGAGTGAAAAATTAAGAGTCGGAATTTTAGGCGCAACAGGAATGGTTGGACAGAGATTTATTTCTTTACTGGAAAATCACCCTTGGTTTGAAGTGGTGACTGTTGCAGCAAGTGCAAGAAGTGCAGGAAAAACTTATGAAGAAGCAGTAGGAGCTCGTTGGAAAATGACAACTCCTATGCCGGAAGCAGTAAAGAAATTAGTGGTTATGAATGTTGCCGATGTAGAAGAGGTTGCTTCCACTGTGGATTTTGTTTTTTCCGCAGTAGATATGTCAAAAGAGGAAATCAAAGCCATTGAAGAAGAATATGCAAAGACAGAAACACCGGTAGTTTCTAATAACAGCGCTCACAGATGGACACCGGACGTACCGATGGTTGTTCCGGAAATCAATCCACAGCATTTTGATGTGATTGAATTCCAGAAAAAACGTCTGGGAACAACAAGAGGATTTGTTGCGGTAAAACCAAACTGTTCTATTCAGAGCTATGCGCCTGTATTGACAGCATGGAAGGAATTTGAGCCTTATGAAGTGGTTGCTACTACTTATCAGGCGATTTCAGGTGCAGGAAAGACTTTTAAAGACTGGCCGGAAATGGTAGAAAATATTATTCCTTATATTGGCGGAGAGGAAGAGAAGAGCGAGATGGAACCGTTGCGTCTTTGGGGTGAAATCGAAGACGGCGTAATCGTTCCTGCAAAAGAACCTGTTATTACCTGTCAGTGTGTACGTGTTCCTGTTTTAAACGGACATACAGCGGCAGTCTTTGTAAAATTCAGAAAGAAACCTACAAAAGAGCAGTTAATTGAAAAATTGACAGCATTTAAAGGAATTCCACAGGAATTAGAGCTGCCAAGCGCACCAAAACAGTTCATCCGCTATATGGAAGAAGCTGACAGACCACAGGTACAGGCTGATGTAGATTATGAAAACGGCATGGGCGTAAGCGTAGGACGCTTAAGAGAAGATAAGGTATACGACTTTAAATTTATCGGTTTATCTCACAATACAGTTCGTGGCGCAGCAGGCGGTGCAGTGCTTTGTGCAGAAACCTTAAAAGCAAAAGGATATATTACAAAGAAATAAAAAATGATATTTTTTTAACAGAGGTGGCAGCCTGCAAGAAACAGGTATGCCGCCTTTTTTCTTCCATAGGAAAATTCGTACATGGCAAATTGCGTCCTATTTGACGCTTTTAAAAAGTTGTGTTAGCATAAAAGATACGTAATTTTGAAAGGAAAGAGAGCTTTCATGAATAAATCACTATTTATAGCAGAAAAACCCAGCGTTGCACAGGAATTTGCAAAAGCGTTAAAAGTAAATACTTCAAGGAAGGACGGATATTTAGAGTCGGAAAATACCATTATTACCTGGTGTGTGGGACATTTGGTGACCATGAGTTATCCGGAAGCCTATGACCCTGCACTGAAAAGGTGGAGTTTAGAAACCCTTCCGTTTCTTCCGGAGGACTTTAAATATGAAGTTATTCCTTCTGTGAAGAAGCAGTTTCAGATTGTCAGCGGCCTTCTAAACCGCGAGGATGTGGAAACTATTTATGTATGTACGGACTCCGGACGTGAAGGAGAGTATATTTACCGCCTTGTAGCAATGATGGCAGGGGTAAAAGATAAAAAACAAAAGAGAGTTTGGATTGACTCTCAGACAGAGGAAGAAATTATTCGTGGGATAAAGGAAGCGAAAGATATCAGTGAATATGATAATCTTTCGGCTTCTGCATACCTCAGGGCAAAAGAGGACTATCTTATGGGAATTAATTTTTCCAGGCTGCTTTCTTTAAAATATGGAAATACCGTATCAAATTATCTGGGAAGCCGTTATCAGGCAATTTCTGTGGGAAGGGTAATGACCTGTGTGCTTGGAATGGTAGTGCGCAGAGAACGGGAAATCAGAGAATTTGTAAAGACACCTTTTTACAGAGTGATTGGCAATTTTAAGCAGCAGAGTCATGCTTTTGAGGGCGAATGGAGAGCTGTAGAGGGCAGCAGATATTTTGCTTCACCTCTTTTATATAAAGAAAATGGATTTAAAAAGAAAGAAACAGCTATGGAGTTAAAGGAAATTCTTTCTGCAAATCCTCCTTTGGAAGCAGTGGTGGAAAAGATAGAAAAGAAAAAGGAAAATAAAAATCCGCCGCTGCTGTTTAATCTGGCAGAACTTCAGAATGAATGTTCCAGATTGTTTAAACTGAGTCCTGATGAAACTTTGAAAATTGTGCAGGAATTATATGAGAAAAAGCTGGTTACTTATCCAAGAACAGATGCCAGAGTTCTTTCCAGTGCAGTTGCAAAAGAAATTTATAAAAACATCAGTGGTTTAAAAAATTATGAACACGGAAGTGTTTATGCAACGGAAATTTTAGAAACAGGCGCTTATAAAAATCTCATAAAGACAAGATATGTAAATGATAAACAGATTACAGACCACTATGCGATTATTCCCACAGGGCAGGGCTTGAGTGCTTTACGTAGTCTTTCCATGCAGGGAAGTAAAGTTTATGAAGTGATTGTAAGAAGATTTTTGAGTATTTTTTATCCTCCGGCAGTATATCAGAAGATTAATTTGGTATCAGTGATTGAAAAAGAACGATTATTTTCTTCTTTTAAAATATTAATATCTGAAGGATATTTAAAAGTGACACCGAATTCCTTTGGAAAGAAGAAGGAGAATTCGGGAAAAGAGGAAGAACAGATTTCAGAAGATGGAGATTTTCTAAATTGGATTTTGGGTATTCGAAAAGGAAGTATTCTTTCTATTGAAAATTTCTCTATAAAAGAAGGGGAAACATCACCGCCAAAGCGATACACCTCAGGTTCTATGATTCTGGCAATGGAAAATGCAGGACAGCTTATTGAAGATGAAGAATTGCGTGCCCAGATTAAAGGAAGCGGTATTGGAACCAGCGCTACCAGAGCAGAAATTTTAAAAAAATTAGTTACTATTAAATATTTGGAATTGAATAAAAAAACACAGGTGATTACACCAACACTTTTAGGCGAAATGATATTTGATGTGGTAAATTGTTCTATTCGTTCACTTTTAAATCCGGAGCTTACTGCCAGCTGGGAGAAGGGACTTACTTATGTGGCAGAAGGCAGTATTACTTCAGAAGAATATATGTTTAAGCTGGAAAATTTTATTAAATCTCGTACAGATGGTGTGTTGGGGCTTCGAAATCAGTTGATGCTAAAGCAGTTTTTTGATGCTTCTTCTAAGTTTTATAAAAAGCCGACACAAAAAAAGGTTGGAAAAACAGGCAAAGCGTAGTAAAATGGAAAAAAATAATTTCTAAGAAAGCAGGTAGAAAAAATGGAACAGTTAATGATTAAAGAGTTATATCACGACTTAAACAAAACCCTTGCAAAAGAACTTTTAGAAGAAAAAACGTATCCATGGGAGGTTCTTCCCTGCATTGGCGATTATATTCTGAAATTAGGAGAAACTTTAGATGAAGCAGAATACGAGAAAAAGGGCGATAATGTGTGGATTGCCAAAACAGCTAAGGTAGCACCTACTGCCTATATCAATGGTCCTGCGATTATTGGAAAGGATGCAGAGGTTCGTCATTGTGCTTTTATCAGAGGGAATGCTCTGGTAGGAGAATGCGCAGTAGTGGGAAATTCCACAGAGTTAAAGAATGTTATCTTATTTGATAAGGTTCAGGTTCCTCATTACAATTATGTAGGCGACTCTATTTTAGGCTATAAGTCTCACATGGGGGCAGGGTCTATTACATCCAATGTAAAATCAGATAAAAAACTGGTAGTTGTAAAGGCTGCAAACACACATATTGAAACAGGTTTGAAGAAATTCGGCGCAATGCTTGGAGATGAAGTGGAAGTTGGCTGCGGTTCTGTTTTAAATCCGGGAACAGTAGTGGGAAGCAACAGCAATATTTATCCTCTTTCTTCTGTAAGAGGCGTTGTTCCTTCTGACAGTATTTATAAAAAAGGCAATGAAATTGTAGAAAAACAATAGCGTATGTATTATAGAAAACCACATTATTATGACAAATTTTCCTGCACAGCGGAGCAATGTCCGGATACTTGCTGTGCAGGCTGGCAGATTGTAATTGATGAAAATTCTTTAGAAAAATACAGTAATGTCTCCGGTGATTTTGGTATTCGTCTTTTGAATTCCATTAACTGGAGAGAGGGGATTTTTGAACAATATGAGAAGAGATGCAGCTTTTTAAATGCAGAAAATCTCTGTGATATTTATAAGGAATTAGGTGCAGATGCGCTGTGTGACACCTGCCGTTTATATCCCAGACATATTGAAGAATTTGAAAATTTAAGAGAATTTTCTCTGTCCTTATCCTGTCCCGTAGCAGCAAAAATGATTTTGCAGTGTCAGGAACCGGTGAGGTTTCTGGAAGAAGAGGACGAGAAAGAAGAATGTGAAGAAGACTTTGAAGATTTTGATTTTCTTTTGTTTGACTGTCTTTTAGAGGTGAGAGAAAAGCTGTTTTCCATTGTGCAAAACAGAACAATTCCCATAGAAAAGAGAATGTACTGTGTCTTGAAAATAGCAAAAAATTTACAGACTGCTCTTGATGAGGGAGAACTTTTTGAAAGAGATTTTATGGCAGAAATTGAGTTGTGCTTACAGGAAAAAGCAGAAGATTTTTCAGGTAATCTTTATGAAATTGTGCGGGCGTTCAGAAAAGATTTGTTAAGACTGGAAGTGCTTCGAGAAGAGTGGAAAACAAATTTAAAGGCGGCAGATAACCTTTTTCAAAAGGGTGAAACATGGTATGTGGAAAAGAGAGACAGATATAAAGCTGAAATAAAAAATACCATAGGACAGGAACAGTGGGATATTTATAAAGAACAGCTTTTGATGTTTTTCATGTATACTTATTTCTGCGGTGCAGTCTATGACGATATGATTTATTCCAAGGGTGTTTTATCTGTAATATCCGTTTTCTGGATAGAAGAAATTACCTTTTGGAGCTGGGCGGCAGACGAAGGACAAATAGAAGAAAAAAATCTATTGGAAACAGCTTATCGCTATGCAAGAGAGATTGAACATTCTGATGAAAATCTGAACTTACTGGAAGAAATTTTCGACTTAGATAAGCACTATAAGCCGGAAACTTTAAGATGTATTTTTGTCAGGGAAAGGAAACAGCATGAGTAAAGAAAAGGAAGAAAAACAGGAAAAACCATATTGGGAAGGGAAAGAATATTCTTTTTATAATCATAAAAAATGTGAATTTTTCCCTTGCCATGAAACCACAGATCCGGAGAATTTTAACTGTTTGTTTTGCTACTGTCCTCTGTATGCCTTAGGCAGTAAATGCGGAGGCAACTTTAAATATACAGAGCAGGGAATAAAAGATTGCAGTGCCTGCAAGCTGCCTCACAAGAGAAAAAATTATGGTTATATTATGAGTAAATATCAGGAAATTATGGAGTTGGCGAAGAAAAACCAATAGTCTGTACGAGAGAAATACAGGCTGCTAAATCTTCACACACATAGTCGCAAAAAGGAGCTAAATCAGGGCTGTAAGGGGTTAAATCCGGTATCATACAGGAAATACCTCCTGCGGCCTTTGCTGCTTTTAAGCCATTGATGCTGTCCTCCACAATCATACAGGAGTCAATAGAAATCTGAAGCTTTTCAGCCGCTTTTAAGAAAATGTCAGGATTTGGCTTGCTTTTTGAAACTTCATTTCCGCAGACAGAAGCAGAAATTCCCTCATAGATATCTGCTAATTTCCAATAGTGTTCTGCCTGTGTTCTGTCCGTAGAGGTGGCAATTCCCCAGGGTATATTTTCGCTTTTTAGAAAAGAAAGCAGTTCATAAAGTCCTTTTTTAGGAGGAACAGAATATTTTTCTACATAAGCATTTAAGTAGTCGCTGCGGATTTTTCTGGCTTGATGATAATCGACAGCGCCGTTATACCATTCCTGAAAAAGAGCACAATTTCGCTCTCTAGAGCCTCCTCTTAATTGTTTCAATCGGTCTTCTGTGAGAGAAAAATTCAGTAAATCAGCAGCTTTTTCCCACCCTTTTTTCATAATCTTTTCTGTATCAAATAAAACACCATCCATGTCGAAAATGATTGCTTTTATCATAATAATCCCTCTTTAAAATCTTTTTCTTTCAGAATAGCAGAAGTTTGGAAATGTAGCAAGAAAGAATTAAATAAGAAAAAGCATTGGCAGGTGATTTTTGACATGATAGAATATAGAGGAAAAATATCTGAATGGAGGTTTTAGCGATGAAAGAAGAAATCAGAGAAATTATAGATTATTATAGTAAACAGAGAAATCCACAGGAACAGGAAAATATAGTTGCCATGCTTCGAGAAATACAGGAAGCAGAAGGGTGTATTACTATGAAGGTACAGGAAGAGGCTGCGGAAGCGTTGGGAGTTAAGCCGTCTGTTTTATCTTGTATTATTAAGTGTTATCCCAGCTTGAAGGAAGCTGATTATGCGCATGAGGTGGTGTTATGCACAGGAAAAAGCTGTCAATGCAAAAACAGTATGGAAATTTTAGATATGGTAAGGAAAGAATTTGGCATTTCAAAAGACGGTATATCAGCAGACGGAAGCTTTCATCTGACTACAAGAAATTGTTTAAAGCAATGCAGAACTTCTCCCAATATGCTTTTGGACGGAGAGTTGTATGCCAATTTAACAAAAGAAAAGGTATTATCATTATTAGGGAAAAGGAGATAAAAAATTGGAATATCAGGCATTATTATTTGATTTAGACGGTACTTTAACTGCTTCGGGAGAGGGGATTACCAAGTGTGTGCAGTATGCGTTGGAGAAGCTGAATAAGAAGGAACTGGCACAAGATTTAAAGAAGCTTGAGGTGTTTGTAGGACCTCCTTTATTAGAACAGTTTATGGCTTATGCAGGGCTTTCAGAGGAAGAAGCGGAGGAAGCAGTGAAATATTATCGAGAACGCTATCTGCCTGTTGGGATATTTGAAAACAGACCTTATGAAGGAATTGAAGAGGTACTGAAAAAGCTAAAAGAGAAGGGATATATTCTTGCAGTAGCATCTTCTAAACCAGACTCTATGGTAAAAACCGTTTTAAATCATTTTTCTTTAAGCGCTTATTTTCAGGTGATAAAGGGCAGTGATATTACAAAGCCGAAAATGACAAAAGCCGAGGTTATTGAAGAGGTTTTAGAGGAGCTGGGATTTTCTCAAAAGAGAGAGTCCGCTATTATGATTGGAGACCGTCATCATGATGTTTTAGGCGCAAAAACAGCAGGGATTTCCTGCATTGGAGTTACTTATGGCTATGGGGATTTTCAGGAATTGCAGCAGGCAGGAGCAGTAAAAATCGTTGACAGCACAAAGGAATTAGGGGGGCTTTTTGGTGTCTGAGAATACTTGACAATCAAACTATAATGTGGTAAATTGTCGCATTGAGAAGTAAAAAGGAAGGAAGATGAAATGTGCTGATTTTAGTCATTATGTGTATCGGAATATGTATTGGAAACAAGTTTTTGTCTCCAAAATATAAGAAAGCAAACGAGATTTTTCAGATTATGTGTACGCTGTCTTTGATTTTTTCCATGGGTGTTATGCTGGGACAGGACGACAATTTTTTTGATAAGCTCTTTACATTAGGCTGGGAAAGTTTTTTGTTTTTCCTTGTGCCTTCCGTATGCTCCGTTATACTGGTATTTATTTTGACAAAGCGTTTTATGGATGACAAAAGAAAAAAAGAAAAGGATTGACTTATGGTAATTTTAGCAGTTTTGGCATTGGTTTTAGGTGTCCTTGTGGGTACTTTTGATGTGCAGAATTTTTTACTGGATGCACTGGTATCGAATAAGGATTTGGTTTTATATCTTTTGATGTTTTCCGTGGGAATGAGCATTGGTCTTCACAAAGGAATTATTAAAAAGATAAAAGAATATCATGTGAAAATATTGATTATTCCGGCGGGGATTATTGTAGGAACACTTCTGGGAGGGGTGCTTCTCAGTATGGTAACAAAGTATAACGTAGGAGAGAGCACTTCGGTGGTAAGCGGTTTGGGGTGGTACAGCCTCGCAGGTGTTACCATAGGAAATCTGGCAGGAGCGCAGCTTGGAAGTATTGCTTTTTTAAGCAATCTGATGCGGGAAATTTTTTCGTTTTTTACAATTCCTTTTATTGCAAAACACTTTAATTATTATTCCTGTATTGCTCCGGCAGCGGCTACAAGTGAAGATACCACACTTCCTATGATGATGAAATATACAAACGAGGAAACGGTAGTCTTATCGGTAATTAATGGAGTTTTATGCTCTGCGGTAGTACCGGTATTAATTCCTTTATGTTATCAATTAAAATTTTAAATGAATAAAGAGAGGTTGTTGCGTTAAGTGCATATCGAGAATATGTATGAATATTCCAGATTTCTGCTTAATGTGACAGCCTTTTTCTTTTATATTTCTAAAATATAATTATTTTAATTGCGTAGAGCCTTTCTTTCAGATATAATATACATAACAAAAAGGTCGTGTAGTAGAAGGTGAAAGGAGCGGTAGGAATGAAGAAATATGGTATATATATTTTTTTGTGCGGAATATTGCTTGCGGGATGCAGCAGCGAAAAAGAACCCTCACAGATTGAAATTCCCGAAGAAAAAATAGCCAAGTTTCAAATGGGAAGTATAAGATCAAAACCGGAAGAATATAAAAAGCTATCTGATTTCATTGAAAATATGGAAGGGGCTGTGTCGGAAAAAGACCAGAAGAAAGCACCTCATAGAGGAGAAGACTATTATCCTGTCTCCTTTATCTACGAAGATGAAACAAAGGATATTTTCTATTTCTTTCCAAAAGGTGAGAAATGGTATCTGGAAACAGAGAATGGAGACGTTTATGGAAACGCAGATTTTATTCTGGACTATGTAGATATTGATTTTAACATTGATGTAAAAAGGGAGATAAGGATAGACAAAGATGTATTAAAAAGAACTTTGGAAATAGGAAAAGACTTTAAAACTTATGATACAAAATTTTCCTTTGCAAGTGGCGTTGTAAATACAATGGAGAAGACAGGAGATGCAGAAGAAGAGGCCATTTCTAAAGTGAGAAAAAGTAGCATAGAAAATCAAAAGATATACGAATATGCTAAAAAATCCGGTTATGAAGTTTCAGAAAAAGAAGTGGAAGAAAGGATAAAAAAAATACTGGAAGATTTTAACGAACAGGAAGATTATCCGGAATATGAAGCTATTTGTAAAGAATACGGGACAACCATGGAAGAATGTTTGGAGAAAAGTAGAGATTATATCAAAGAAAAAATGACAAGAGATAAATTTTTACTTGAAACGTACAAGGATTTTCAAAATGGAAAAGATAAAATAAAGGATAAGACCTATGAGACACCCTATGAATATACTCGGGCAATCTTAGATGAAGTTGTATATACGGAAATATCAGATGAAGATATATCTTCTTACATTCAGGAATTGGATGAAGCAGAAGCGTATTATTTGGAAAATTTTTAGTTACTAACTAGAAAAAGGAGTTACCGCTTTAAAGGCGATAACTCCCTTTTTAGTGAATGATATCGTATTAATCTAATGTTTTGTGATATTCCTGTAAGGATTTTAAGGACTGAGCCTCTTTATTTAAAATCGCTTTTACACCGGTTGCACTTGCCAGAGCTGCTGACATTGTGGTGATGTAAGGGATTTTTTTGTTAATTGCTGTTTTTCTTAAATAAGAGTCATCGTATTTACTCTGTTTTCCGGCAGGAGTGTTGATGACTAAATCAATTTCTCCGCTTACTAAAGCATCGTAAACATTTGGACTGCCTTCCTGAAGTTTTTTCAGAGTCTTACATTCTACACCATTTTCATTGAAGAATTTTGCACATCCTTCTGTGGAAACAATGCCAAATCCAAGTTCTTTAAACTGTTTTGCAGCTTCTAATGCCTGTGCACGGTCATTTTTGTTTACGCTGATTAAAGCAGTTCCGCTAAGAGGAAGTTTTGCTCCTGCTGCCTCCTGTGCTTTGTAGTAAGCAGTTCCGAAGGACTCGCTTAAACCGAGCACCTCACCTGTTGAACGCATTTCAGGTCCTAAAAGAGGGTCAACCTCTGGGAACATATTGAACGGGAATACCGCTTCTTTTACACCATAATATGGATGCGCTTTTTCCTTAAATGCAGTTACGTCAGGACGTTCATTTGTCAGCTCGTAAGTCATAAGCTTTGTGGCAATGTTTGCCATGTTGATGTTACATACTTTAGAAACAAGCGGTACAGTACGGGATGCACGTGGATTTGCTTCCAATACATAAACCTTATCTTCGCAGATTGCGTACTGCATATTCATAAGACCTACAACACCCATTTCACATGCGATTGCAGTTGTGTATTTTCTGATGAGTTCTTTATTCTTTTCAGAAATTTCAACAGAAGGAATAACACAAGCGGAGTCACCGGAGTGAATACCTGCCTGTTCAATATGCTGCATAACAGTTGGAACAAATGCGTGTGTACCATCAGAGATAGCATCTGTTTCACATTCCAAAGCGTTCTGTAAGAATTTATCCATGAGAATTGGACGTTCTGGTGTAACATCAATAGCAGCAGCCATGTAATCTTTTAACATATTGTCATCGTAAACAACTTCCATACCACGTCCGCCCAATACATAAGAAGGACGAACCATCATTGGGTAACCAATACGATGAGCGATTTCCAGAGCTTCTTCAACGTTGACAGCCATTCCTGATTCAGGCATTGGGATTTCTAATTTGTGCATCATTGCATTGAATAAGTCTCTGTCTTCAGCCATATCAATAACAGCAGGAGAAGTACCCAGAATATGAGCGCCGCGTTTTTCCAGTTCAGCAGCAATATTCAGAGGAGTCTGTCCACCAAACTGAACAATGATACCAAGTGGTTTTTCTTTGTTGTAAATGGACATAACGTCTTCTACAGTCAGAGGTTCAAAGTATAATTTGTCAGAAGTATCGTAGTCAGTAGAAACAGTTTCAGGGTTACAGTTTACCATGATGGTTTCAAAGCCTAATTCACGCAGAGTGAAGGCAGCATGAACACAGCAGTAGTCAAATTCAATACCCTGACCAATACGGTTTGGACCGCCGCCAAGTACCATAACTTTTCGTCCGTTTGATACAGGAGCTTTATCTTCTCCGTTATATGTAGAGTAGTAGTAAGCAGCCGGTTCTTCTACACCGCTTACAGGTACGGCATCCCAACGTTCACCCATGCCAAGAGATTCTCTGTGTTTGAATAATTCCCATTCGTCAATATCTAAAAGCATAGCAAGGTATTTATCAGAAAATCCGTCTTTCTTAGCCTGAATAAGAAGTTCATCAGGAAGGCTTTTACCTTTGTAAGTCAGAATTTCTTCTTCTAAATCAACCAGTTCTTTCATCTGCTGTAAGAACCAAAGTTTGATATGTGTCATATCGTGAAGTTTTTCTAAAGAAGCGCCTTTACGGATTGCTTCGTAAAGAATGAACTGTCTCTGGCTGGTTGGTTTTTCAAGTTTTGCATATAATTCATCTAAAGTAAGTTCGTGGAAGTCTTTTACAAATCCAAGACCATAGCAGCCTCTTTCCAGAGAACGGATTGCTTTTTGTAAAGCTTCTTTGTATGTTTTACCGATGGACATAACTTCGCCTACGGCTTTCATCTGTGTGCCCAGTTTATCCTGAGAGCTTTTGAATTTTTCAAATGCCCAGCGAGCAAATTTTACAACAACATAATCTCCGGATGGTTTGTAGTTTGCCAGAGAACCGTCTTTCCAGTATGGAATTTCATCAAGGGTAAGTCCTGCTGCCAATAATGCAGATACGTAAGCAATTGGGAAACCAGTTGCTTTACTTGCAAGAGCAGAGGAACGGGATGTTCTTGGGTTGATTTCGATAATGATGATACGGTCTGATTTCGGATCATGAGCAAACTGTACGTTTGTACCGCCGATTACGCCGATAGATTCTACAATTGCGTGTGCCTGTTTCTCCAGACGATCCTGCAAATCCTGAGAGATTGTCAGCATTGGTGCAGAGCAGAAGGAGTCACCTGTATGCACACCCATTGGGTCGATATTTTCAATAAAACAAATAGAGATTTTCTTTCCTGCTTTGTCGCGAACAACTTCAACTTCGAGTTCTTCCCAACCGATTACAGATTCTTCTACAAGAATTTGGTTTACCATAGATGCGGCAATACCTCTTGCAGCTACTTTTTTTAATTCTTCTTCATTATAGACGATACCACCGCCTGTACCGCCCATAGTATATGCAGGACGAATAACACATGGGTATCCTAATTCTTCAGCAATTTTAAGAGCTTCTTCTACAGAATAAGCAGGTGCACTTTTTGCCATTTCGATACCAAGTTTATCCATGGCATTTTTAAATTCGATACGGTCTTCACCGCGACTGATAGCATCTACCTGAACACCGATAACTTCTACATTATATTTGTCCAAAACACCGGCATGATAGAGCTCTTCACAAAGATTTAATCCGGACTGTCCGCCTAAGTTAGGAAGCAGGGCATCAGGTCTTTCCTTTGCAATAATTTCAGTCAGGCGATCCACATTTAAAGGTTCGATGTAAGTAACATCTGCTGTGGATGGATCAGTCATGATAGTAGCAGGGTTGGAGTTTACCAGTACGATTTCGTAGCCAAGGTTACGTAAAGCTTTGCATGCCTGTGTACCGGAATAGTCAAATTCACACGCCTGTCCGATGATAATTGGGCCGGAACCGATAATAAGAATTTTGTGTATATCATTTCTCTTTGGCATAAAGAACCTCCATTTATATATTTTTTTTTATGACTTTACATACGTAATAAAGTATAGCATAAAGAGCAATCGTTAAGCAAGGAAATAATAAGATTTTCTTTACTCTAAAAAACTTTTATGCTATACTATGCTAAATTAATTAGGCCTAGGAGGGAAGAAAAATGATAGAAGTTCGAAATTTGACAAAATCGTATAATGTATTGGAAAAACCTGTAGTAAAGAATGTTTCGCTTTGTGCAAGACCAGGAGAGATTACTATCCTTTTAGGACCGAATGGGGCTGGGAAATCTACTACGATTAAAAGTATTGCAAATCTTTTAAATTATGAAGGGGAAATTCTGATATGTGGTCATCCAAACAATACCATTGAAGCGAAGAAATGTTTCAGCTATGTACCGGAAATTCCTATGTTGTACGATGTTCTTACTGTGGATGAAACTATAGAATTTATTGGCAGGGCGTATCGTGTAAAGAATTATAAAGAAATAGCAGATAAGTATCTGGAAGCATTTAAAATGACAGAAAACAGAAAAAAATTAGCAAAAGAGCTAAGCAAAGGAATGCGGCAGAAATTAAGCATGATTTTGGCGTTTATCATTGAGCCTAAAGCATTGCTGGTAGATGAGCCAATGGTAGGACTGGATCCGGCAAGCATTGAAGAAGTATTGGAGCTTTTTCGCCAGCTTCGGGCAGAGGGTACGGCAATTCTTATCAGTACCCATATTATTGATATTGTAAATGATATCTGGGACAGGGCTTATATTATGAACAGGGGAGAAATTGTAAAAGAAATAGACAGAAAAGATGCAGGAGAAGAGACCTTAAAGGAAATCTTTTTTGAAACTACAAGGGAGGGCGATGTATGAATTCATTCTTCTATTTGTTTCGGACAAAAATAAAAGGTTCGGTAAGAGTTCAGTTTTCTTCTTTAGGAACGGGTATGGCAGTCATTTTTACGGTTTTAATCTATGGAATACTGATAGGAACGATTTTTACATCTTCTGTGCCTTATGATAAGGAAACCATGTATTTGCAGGCTGCTATGGCAATTCTGGCAGGCATTGGTGTTACGGCTTTCTTTTCGATGCTGTCGTTAATGAGTAAGCGAAAAGCGCTTTTGTATGATACCGATGCTTTTTATTTCTTTTCCGGTCCTTATACAAAGACGCAGACAAATCTTTTTATTTTAGTACAGACTTTAAAAGGCGCATTGGGCTATGGTCTGATAGGCTGCTTCTTTATGGGCTTGCTTTCTATGGGCGGATATTTTTCCATTCCGTATTTCCTGTTATGTTTGCTGGTGCTTTTCTTAATCAGCTCCATATTTTTACTGATGACAGATTATATTTATATGTGGACTCTGGTAAAACCGAAAGCAAAGATTTGGAATTATATTGCAGTAATTTTGGTGCTGGCATCGGCAGGAGCGGTTTTTCTCCTTTCTATGCAGGCAGCAGGCTATGATTTGGAAGATGGATTTTTAAAGTTTGCCGTAAGCAGAGAATTTTATTATGTACCTTTCTTTGGATGGGGGAAGCTTGTTTTAAGCGCTTTTCTGGGAAAAGAGTATATGGGTATGGGAATTGGTTTGCTTCTTTTGCTGGCTGCTAATGCTGTCTTTGTAAGCCTGTTTTTGACTTTTCCAAGAAATATTGTGGAGCAGGCTGTGCGGGACGCAGAGGAAATCAGCAATTATGTTCGCAGGGTAAAGGCGAATGGAGGAAATATTCTCAGCAGCGAAGGAAAGATAAAGCAGGTGCGGGGAGAATTTCCGGAAGGCGCAAGAGCAATTTTCTATAAAAATATTCTCAGCATGAAAAAAACAGGCAGCTTTTTAAGAAAACAGGATTTTTTTGTGATTGTGGTGTATTTTGTTATCAGTTATCTCATGATACCGGAAAGACGGTTTTATATGTTCAGCTACATGATGATTTTATGGCTGTTTAATCTGCTAAATGATACCGAATTTCTGGGTGATTTAAAAAATTATCAGATTTATCTGATACCGGAAAATCCATTAAAAAAATTGATTTATGTAGTTTTGCCTGCCTATTTCAAAATTTCTATTTTAATCGGTACGGCAATTTTAATTGCAGGTATTTTTAATCGGATGCCGGTCTTGACGATTTTGCAATATTTCTTTATGCTGTTAGGATATGCAATGATTTTTATCTCCGGTACGGTTTGGGCTACAAAAGTTATGAAAACAAAGGCAAGTGTGGCATTAGAAAATCTTCTTCGTATGCTGATTATCCTGCTGGCAGCAATTCCTGCGACAGGAGCGGGCTTTTTGGCATGGTTCTTATTAAAGGATTTGTATGTTTTTCAGGCAGTCGTTACAGTGGTTACCATAGTGATGAATTTTCTTGTATCGGCGATTATTCTTATTGCATGTCAGGGCATGATGAATGGGAGAGAAATATAGAAGGGAACGAAAGAAATGTTGGCATCAAAAGAAGAAATTAAAATTCAGCAGGCAGTGGTACATATTTTAGACTCTGCACTTGGCATGCCGGTCTTATCCGATACGCTGTTGGACTGTGGTTCGGATTTTTCCGATTTTTTGAAAAGTCATATTTTTAAAATTGACAGCAGTGATGAAATAAAAAATTGCAGCTTTACGGAGGAGTCATCTGTTTTCCCATTAGTGGAGGAATGGAACTCTGAGAATTTTCTGGAAGTATCGCAAAAGATTGCAGGAGAGCTCTATACTCTTATGAACCAGAACATTGACATTCCGGCAGCGGATTTGCTGGTGGTGGAATATCAGGTAGAGCAGCACAGCTATCTGGCGCTTTTGAAAATGAACTATAAAACTTCCTATACTCATCTGACGAATTCAGACCCTTGGGGAAATAATAATGATATTATTAAGCAGAAGGCCATTCTTCCGGGAGAGACGCAGAAGCTTACAGAAGCGGCTTTGCTTGACCTTATGGCTCCTCAGTATGTACGGCTGGTGGAAAAGAAGTATGATGTAAACGGTGTAAAGACCAATTATTTTTCTCAGAACTTTTTAAAGTGTAAAGGCTCTTTGTCTTCTAAAACAAAGCTTGCCATTGTAAATAAAGCTGTGACTGAGGTTCAGAAAAAGTATTTTCATGACTCGGAGCAGTTTGAAGTACAAATGGAAACAAAGAGTATTTTAAATCAGGAATTTTCAGAACAGGGTGGCTTGGAGGTGCCTGTGGTAATTGATAAAATTTTCAAGGAGCACCCTCAGATGAAAGAAGAGGTTCAGGAAAAGCTGGAAAAATACAATCTTACAGAAGATACCATAGAACCTCAAAATCCGCTGACAACAAAAAAATTTACTAAGCAGCATTTGATGACAGATACGGGAATTGAGCTGAAAATACCTATGGAAGAATACAATAATAAAGATAAAATTGAATTTATCACAAATCCGGACGGGACAATTTCTGTTTTAATTAAAAATATCGGAAGTATTGAAAGCAAGTAAGAACCATGTTATAATTACCTGAAAAAATCATCTCTGTAAAGTCGTTGCACATCAACGCTTTGGTGAGATAAAGAAAAAGAAGAGGTACATAATATGGAAAGAGAAAAATTTTCTTCAAGGATTGGTTTTATCCTGATTTCAGCAGGTTGTGCCATCGGACTCGGAAATGTATGGAGATTTCCTTATATCACGGGAAAATACGGCGGTGCGGCATTTGTGCTGATTTATTTATTCTTTTTGCTTGTTTTAGGACTTCCGATTATGGTAATGGAATTTTCCGTGGGAAGAGCAAGCCAGAAAAGTATTGCAACATCTTTTAACGTTCTTGAACCAAAAGGAACAAAGTGGCATATTTACCGTTACTTTGGTATGGCGGGAAATTATCTTTTAATGATGTTTTATACTACCATTGGCGGCTGGATGCTGGCATATTTTGTAAAGATGATAAAGGGGGACTTTGCAGGGCTTAATCCTGACGGGGTGGGTGCTGAATTTGCAAAGCTTACCACAGATATGCCTACTATGATTTTCTGGATGGCAGTGATTGTTGTCATTGGATTTTTGGTGTGTTCTATGGGACTGCAAAGTGGTGTGGAACGTATTAACAAGATTATGATGGTGGTGCTTTTAGGATTAATGGTGGTACTGGCAATCAATTCCTGCCTGCTGCCGGGAGCATCAGAGGGACTGAAATTTTATCTGCTTCCTGATTTTAGAAAACTGATAGATGCAGGAATTTCCGAGGTAGTCTTTGCAGCTATGGGACAGGCATTTTTTACCCTTAGTCTTGGTATTGGAGCGCTGGCTATTTTCGGCAGTTATATCGGAAAAGAGAGAAAGCTTACAGGAGAGGCAATCAATATTACGATTTTAGATACCAGTGTGGCTTTAATTGCAGGTTTGATTATTTTCCCTGCTTGTTTTGCTTTTGATATTAATCCGGGAGAAGGACCGGGACTTGTATTTGTTACACTTCCCAATGTATTTAATGAAATGAAGGGCGGAAGACTTTGGGGATCTTTGTTCTTCTTATTTATGACTTTTGCTGCATTATCTACGATTATTGCAGTATTCCAGAACATTATTTCCTTTGCACAGGACTTATGGAACTGGAGTCTGAAAAAAGCGGTTTTGATAAACGGAGTAGCTATTTTTGTTTTATCCCTGCCTTGTATCTTAGGTATGACAATCTGGAGCGATTTTACAATCTTGGGAAAACAGATTATGGATTTAGAAGACTTCTTGGTAAGCAACAATATGCTTCCTCTCGGCTCTTTGGTTTATCTGCTGTTCTGTGTAAATAAATACGGCTGGGGCTGGGAGAATTTCCTGAAGGAAGCCAACACGGGAGCAGGTATTTCTTTCCCGAAAAAGATGAGAGTATACCTTACTTTTGTACTTCCGATTGTAGTATTTTATATTTTCATTCAGGGATATTGGAGTCTTTTTGCAGGATTAAAATAAAGGAAAAGAAAGTTTCAGAAAAATTTCTTGAAATCGGAGAGTTTTATAGGTATACTTAGAGAAAAGCGGTGCTTTATGCCGTTACGGGAATTAAGAGATAAAGGAGCTTATACAATGAAACGAATTTTATTGAAATTAAGTGGAGAAGCTTTGGCAGGACCGAAAAAAACAGGTTTTGACGAAGCTACCGTTATGGAAGTTGCAAAACAGGTAAAGGTACTTGTAGAAGAAGGCGTTCAGGTTGGTATTGTAATCGGAGGAGGAAACTTCTGGAGAGGACGTACCAGTGAGAACATCGACAGAACAAAGGCAGATCAGATTGGTATGCTGGCAACAGTTATGAACTGTATTTATGTTTCTGAAATTTTCCGTGCAGCAGGAATGAAGACAAGTGTGCTCACACCATTTGAGTGTGGTGCTTTCACAAAGCTGTTTTCCAAAGACCGTGCAAACAAATACTTTGAAAAAGGCATGGTTGTATTTATGGCAGGGGGAACAGGACATCCTTATTTCTCAACAGATACAGCTACGGTACTTCGTGCCATTGAAATCGAAGCAGAGACTATTTTCCTTGCAAAAGCTGTTGACGGCGTTTATGACAGCGACCCGAAAACAAACCCCAATGCAAAGAAATATGATGAGGTTCACATTCAGGAGGTCATTGACAAGAAACTGGCAGTTGTAGATATGACAGCTTCTATTATGTGTATGGAAAATAAAATGCCAATGTTGGTATTCGGTTTAAATGAAGAAAACAGCATTGTGAATACTGCTCATGGTAAATTCACAGGTACAAAGGTGCTTGTATAGTCGGAGCTTAAAATTAGGAGGAAGAAAACATGGCAACAGATGAGAGAATTCAGGTATATGAACACAAAATGACAAAGACTTTGGAAGGTCTTACAAAGGAACTGGTTACCATTCGTGCAGGACGTGCAAATCCGCATATTTTAGATAAACTTACCGTAGACTATTATGGAACACCGACACCGCTTCAGCAGGTGGCAAATATTACAGTTCCGGAAGCTAGAATGATCCAAATTCAGCCTTGGGAAGCATCCTTGATTAAAGAAATCAGTAAAGCAATTTTATCTTCTGATTTGAACTTAAATCCAAACAGTGACGGTAAAATCATTCGTCTGGTACTTCCGGAGCTGACAGAAGAGCGCAGAAAAGAACTGGTAAAGGATGTTAAGAAAAAAGGCGAAGCAGCGAAGGTTGCAGTTCGTAATGTGCGCCGTGATGCCAATGATGCTTTTAAAAAGCTGGCAAAGCAGGATGTATCTGAAGATGAAATTAAAGAATTAGAAGAGCAAATTCAGAAAATCACAGATAAGTTTGTGAAAGAAATCGAAAAAGCAGTGGAAGAAAAGTCAAAAGAAATTCTGACTGTATAAGAGAAAACATAGGAAGGGGCACATACAAATTCCGTATTGTGCCTCTTTTATGCGTAGGAGGAAAAAATATGACAATTCCCAGACATGTGGCAATTATTTTAGACGGAAACGGAAGATGGGCGAAAGCAAAAGGAATGCCCAGAACCTACGGACATATTAAGGGATGCGAAAATCTGGAGAAAATTTGCGGTATTGCCAAGGATTTAGGCGTAAAATATTTGACAGTATATGCTTTTTCCACAGAGAACTGGAAGCGTTCAAAAGAAGAAGTGGATGGTCTTATGAAGCTGTTTCGGAACTATATGAAACGCTGTATTCAGATTTCAAGAGATAATAAAATGTGTGTACGTGTCATTGGTGATCCAAGTATGTTTGATGCAGATTTACAGCAAAAAATCAAAGAGCTGGAGGAATATTCCAGCCAGTTTGATGAGTTGCATTTTCAAATTGCTTTAAATTACGGAAGCAGAGACGAAATCAAAAGAGCCATGGTAAGGATGGCGGAGGATGTGGAAAAAGGAGCGCTTCTCCCTCAGCAGATTACAGAGGATGTGATTTCTGATTACTTGGATACAAGGGGACTTCCTGACCCTGATTTGCTAATTCGAACAAGCGGCGAAGAAAGGCTTTCAAACTTTTTAATGTGGCAGCTTGCTTATACAGAGTTTTACTTTACCGATGTGGCATGGCCGGATTTTGATAAGAAAGAATTTGAAAAAGCCATTGATAAATTCAATCACAGAGACCGCAGATACGGTGGCGTAAAGGAGGAGTAAGATGTTTAAGACAAGACTTTTAAGTGGAATTGTTCTTGTGGCGATTGCAGTCGCTTCTGTTGCCGCAGGAGGTCCTGTATTATTTGCTGTGCTTCTGGCAATTTCATTAATCGGAGTAGGAGAGCTGTATCGTGCCATGGAGGTGCACCAGAAAGGCTTTGGGGCATTGGAAATCGCAGGGTATGTAGGAACGGTTTTGTATTACCTTTCACTGCTTTGGGTAAAGACAGATGAATTTTCCATGATGATTTTACTGTTTGCCCTTGTACTCATTATGTGTGTCTATGTGTTTACGTATCCAAAATACAGAGCAGAACAGATAATGGCAGCCTTATTTGGCATTTTCTATGTTGCGGTTATGCTGTCCTATATTTATAAAACGAGAACCTTAGAGGGCGGCGCATGGCTGGTAGGCTTGATTTTCTTAAGCTCATGGGGAAGCGATACCTGTGCCTACTGTGTGGGAATGTTAATCGGAAAGCATAAAATGGCGCCGGTATTAAGTCCGAAAAAATCCGTTGAAGGCGGTGTAGGAGGTGTGTTAGGCGCAGCGCTTTTGGGAGCACTCTATGCACTTTTGATTTCCGGTGTCAATCAGGCAGACGGTCATAATCCATTGATGTATGCAGTGATTTGTGCGGTAGGTGCGCTGATTTCCATGGTAGGAGATTTGGCGGCATCTGCCATTAAGAGAAATAAGGAAATAAAAGATTACGGAAAACTTATTCCGGGGCACGGCGGTGTTTTGGACCGTTTTGACAGTGTTATTTTTACAGCTCCGTTTATTTATTTCCTTGCCAGTGTTTTAATATAAAGAGGAAAGCGTATGAAGAAAATTGCAATTTTAGGTTCAACAGGTTCCATAGGAACACAAACCCTTGATATTGTCAGCAAAAATGATGATTTGCAGGTGGTAGGAATTGCTGCGGGAAGAAATATTGATTTGCTGGAGAAGCAAATCCGTCAGTTTTCTCCAAGGCTGGCAGCGGTGGGAGATGAAAAGAAAGCGCAGGAATTAAAGCTTCGTGTACAGGACACTGACTGCAAAATAGTAGGCGGAATGGAAGGTTTAATTGAGCTGGCGGTTATGGAGGAAGCGGAAATTCTGGTGACCGCCATTGTGGGGATGATTGGAATACGTCCTACGGTTGCCGCTATTTGTGCAGGAAAGCATATTGCTCTTGCAAACAAAGAAACCCTTGTAACAGCAGGGCATATTATTATGCCTCTTGCAAAAGAGCACAATGTAAAAATTTTACCGGTTGACAGCGAGCACAGTGCAATTTTTCAGGCATTAAACGGAGAAAATCCAAAAACCATTGAAAAACTGCTGATTACTGCTTCCGGCGGCCCTTTCCGTGGTAAGAAAACAGAAGAATTGAAAAATATACGTGTGGAAGATGCGTTAAAGCACCCGAACTGGGCTATGGGACAGAAAATTACCATTGACTCTGCGACTTTAGTGAATAAAGGACTGGAGGTTATGGAGGCAAAATGGTTATTTGACGTGGATTTGGACAGAATACAGGTGGTAGTACAGCCTCAGAGCGTTATTCATTCTATGATTGAATTTAAAGATGGAAGTATTATGGCGCAGCTTGGCACGCCGGATATGCGTCTGCCTATTCAATATGCGCTGTATGAGGGTGAGCGAAAATACTTAGACGGGGAAAGGCTGGATTTTGCAAAGCTGGCATCCATTACCTTTGAAAATCCGGATATGGAAACCTTTAAAGGTCTGCCTCTGGCAATGCAGGCGTCTAAGACGGGCGGTTCTATGCCCACCGTTTTTAATGCCGCAAATGAAAAAGCAGTGGCGCTGTTTTTAAACCGAAAAATCGGATTTTTAGACATTTATGAAATAATTGAAAAAGCAATGAATGAGCATGAAGTAATTTTAAATCCTACCGTTGAAGAAATTATAAATATTGAACAAGACGTATATAAGAGGATTGAAGGCAGGTGGTAAATTGAAAATTTTAATAGCAATTTTGATATTCTCCGTCATTATTATTTTCCATGAGCTGGGGCATTTCCTTTTGGCGAAAAGAAATGGAATTAAGGTTACGGAATTTTCTCTGGGGATGGGACCGAGACTGTTATCAACGCAAAAGGGAGAAACCCGTTATTCTTTAAAATTATTTCCCATAGGCGGGTCCTGTATGATGGTTGGCGAAGATGATGACGATGACAGCGAGGGTTCTTTTAATAAGGCATCTGTGTGGGCGAGAATATCTGTTGTTGCGGCAGGACCGATTTTTAACTTTATTCTGGCTTTTGTATTTGCCATGATTATTACCAGCGTGGCAGGCTATGATCCTGCCAGAGTGTTACAGGTGGAAGAAAATTCTCCTGCGGCAAAGGCGGGGCTTCAGGAAGGGGATATTATTACAGAATTTCAGGGGAGAAACATTGTTCTAGGGAGAGATTTGGACTCCTACATGATGCTTCACGGACTGGAAGATGAAGACATTACCCTGACCTATAAACGAGATGGTAAAGAAAAGGAAGTTTCCTTTGAAGCATACAGCGAAGAAAAATACATGCTGGGATTTTCTTATGTACCCACACCGGATGGAGAACCGGAAGTTACACAGGTTGTTTTAAACGGCGCTATGATGGAAGCCGGAGTACAGGCCGGAGATATTATCCGTGAAATCAATGGAGAAGCTATTGAAACCAGTCAGGAAATACAGGAATACTGGGAAAAAAATCCGCTGGACGGTTCAGAAATTAGTTTGGGAATTGAGAGAGACGGAGAGGTACAGACGATTTCCTTAAAACCTCAGATGACAAAGCAGATAGATACCGGTTTTGTTTATAATCTGTATCGGGAAAAAACCAACTTTTTAGGGGTACTAAGATACAGCGCTTCTGAGGTGCGATACTGGATTTCTAATACCATAGAAAGTCTTATGATGCTGATAAAAGGGCAGTTTAGCGTAAATGACTTATCTGGTCCTGTGGGGATTATTGATGTTATTGGCGACTCTTATGAAGAAGCCAAAGAGGAAGGCACGGTTATGGTATGGCTTCAAATGCTGTACTGGGCAATTCTGCTTTCTGCCAATTTAGGTGTCATGAATTTACTTCCTATTCCGGCTTTAGACGGAGGAAGACTTGTCTTTCTTGCAGTTGAAGCTGTACGAAAGAAGAAATTAGATCCAAATGTAGAAGGCATGATCCATTTTGCGGGATTTGTTTTATTGATGCTTTTAATGGTATTTGTAATGTTTAATGATTTTCGAAGATTATAATGGAACTGTCACATGAAAGAATAATCAAGAATATCTATGCAGTTTTGGCGAAAATGTATAGATATTCTCGATATTTATTTTATGTGGCAGCTTTTTTATACTAATTCTGCAATTCTGGTGACGCCTACGTAAATTTCCTGAATTTCGTACCATGTGGAGTAATCAATAATTCCTGTGGCAGGAAGTCCGAAAATCTGCTGGAATTTTTTGACTGCGTTTTGCGTGTTTTCTCCAAAGACTCCGTCTACGGAAATTTTCGGAAGAGCAGGATAGGCGTTGGCAATGGCATTAAGCTGTTCCTGTATCTGTCGGATCTTACTTCCGGATGAACCGATGTCTAGGGGCTGACCGGGCCACGAGGCAGGGATGCCGGAAATTTCCTCGGCAGTGTTGATGTACATGTTGCTGCCGTAGAAGTTTCGTAAGATTTCAATGGCAGAATAGCCTTGATCTCCCAGATATTTTGAGCCCCATTGTGTCACCCAAATAGCAACAACATACAAACGACTGAAACCCGCATAAAATAAGGATTTTTCAGACGTAGTAGTAGTAAATTTCCACCATTTCTTCTTCTTTTTTATAGACAATCTTTTCTACGATACTTCTTATTGCATCACTTTTTTGCTGGTCTGTAAAATTATCACTCGTGATAATATCATACACATTTCTGATGCGTTCTTGCATATCTTTTTTCATATCTTCTGTATTATTTGTTGGCTCAGTACTGGAATTTTTAATTTTTTCTTCCAGATCGGAACGCTCCTTGGCGAGCAGCAGCTTATTTTCCTTATATTCTTCTAGAGTATCTATTTCGTTCATGTATGCTTCTTTGATACGTTTTTCTTTATTTTCCAATTTAGCAAGTAAGCCTTTTAAAATTTTCAATTCGCTCTTGTCTTCTACCGGAACAGGAGCTTTTATGGAAAAAGATAAATTATCGTTAAGGGTAGCTGCCTTGATGCCTTCTAGCACGACTGGTTCTAATTTTCTGGAACTTATAGAGCTTTTCGCAAGGCATTTTCCTTTACTGTATCCGTAACAAGTAAAGTAGCAATATTGTTTGTTATTACTTTTACCTGTAGTACTCTTTGCAATCATTGTTCTGCCGCATTCCGGACATTTTACAATTCCAGATAACCAGTGGCGATAAGTAGAAGATGGCCTTGCGCCGGTAGGACGATATTCACTCTGAAAACGCTCCTGCGCTGCATGAAACAATTCTTCGGAGATAATCGCCGGATGCGTTCCGTCTGCTAAAATCCAATCTTCTTTTGGCTTAATTTCATTGGTGGCATTGGTGGTTCGGTTCCAGCGTATCTTTCCGCAGTAAGTAGGGTTCTGTAAGATGTATTCCACAGACCTTCGCTCAAAAGCTTTTCCGTGTGACGTTTTTACTCCCATGGTATTTAAACTTCTGGCAATATCAAATATTCCGGAACGAGCATTAACATATTTGTCAAAGATATATTCCACAATCTTTGCTTCTTCCGGAACAATTACCGGAGGTTCACCTTTTACTAAAATCTTATATCCAAGAGGCGGTCTTGCCTGATAGCCTCCTTTCATTGCTTTTTCAGACATTCCACGGAAAACTTCTCCAGAAAGACGGATAGAGTAGTACTCATCCATCCATTCAATGATACGCTCGATTAGTGAGCCGAACGGTCCTTCTATAAGTGGCTCGGATACGCTAATTACATCTACGTTACATTTTCTACGGAGCAAGGACTTGTATACTATGGACTCCTCCTGATTTCTTGCAAAACGGCTGAATTTCCATACTAAAATCACATCAAAAGGAGACGGGTTGGACTTTGCTGTGGAAATCATTCGCATAAACTCAGGACGGCGGTCTGCTTTTCTTCCAGATATTCCTTTTTCTTCGTAAATGTAACTTTTTGACACTACAATATTGTGGTCTTTTGCGTACTTTAAAAGCAATCGTTTTTGCGCATCAGGAGACAGTTCCTCCTGTTTCCCGTGGGTGCTCACACGTATATAGAGAGCACCAGATTTAAGAGTTTCTTTATTAGACATAACATCACCTTCTTAATCTTATTCATTTACTCAAAAAAAGAGTACAAAAATAACAGCCAGCAAAGAACATTTGTTCCACTTGCAAGCTGTTTCCGAAGATGATACAATATATTTGCATTTTTGGTATATCTTCGGGTATATATCGGGACCGTTCAGTGCGCCAACACTGGGCGGTTTTATTATTATGTTTTACATTCCAAGAATTTGCCTTTTTTTAGTGTCAAATTCTTCTTTGGTGATAATGCCTTCATCTAATAATTCTTTAAACTTTCTCAATTCGTCGGCACCATGATGAAATTGAGAAGGAGCGGAAGTACTTCTCAAAGGCGTTTTAAAAGCGTCAATTGCAGAATTTAACGTATCAACAAAAGGAGATATGGAATTTTTATCAATATTCTCAATTTTAATTGCAGTTGCTCCGTCCTGAATGGTGATATTTCCTAACAACAAGCCTTTCTTCTGAGAGATACTATTTATTTTATCAAGCGGAATTTCTCTTTGCTTTAAACCATAAATCATGCCTTTGTCTAAAAAAATAATTCTTTTCTCGGTTAAAGTGATAATCCAAGTATTGCCATCTAAAAATCCAGATATCAATCCCAATACATGTTCATCTGGATTTAAAATTTCTGGCAAATAAGAAATCTCTTTTTTGGTTCCAAACGTATTAAAAGTTGGAAGCTTCTTTAATTCTTTCATTACTTCATTTTTTTCTCTCATAATAGTTCTCCTTCTTGTGTCAATCAAAGGAAATCGCTGCTTTCGGATAAGATAGAAAAGAACATGATAAGGTAAAATATTTCGAAGCTTGAATAATTGTTCTTTATATACTTTCTTGCTCGATACAGGCTTCCTTCAATAGAATTTTCTGTACATTTGTAGTATTCTGATATTTCTTTAATACTCATTCCCAATAAGAAGTGCATAAGGCAAATATCAAACCATTTCTTATTTTTCTTATAAAGTTTGTTCAGGATTTCTTCTGCAAAGATTTTTCCGTGGATGGTAGCAGTAAAATTTTCTGTATTAAGATACCATGGCACTTCATCCAGTAAAGAGACTTTATTGTTTCTATCTAAGTAGTCACAAGCAGTATATCTGGTTACTACACAAAGCCATGCTTTGATATTCTTAATATCATTTTTTACTTTCATATTCTCGATAAGTTTCAAGAATACTTCTGCAGCCACATCAGAGCTTGCATCCATATTATGTACTACCTTATAGGCTATCCCAATTACCATGCTGTAATATTGCATATATATGTCTTTAATTCTGTTATTCATAGGGAAATTATACCATTTTTCCAGTCCGAAAACATCTGGTAAATATTTCCAAGAAAAATTTTTAAAAAAATAAAAATAATGCGAGGGTTTTCGCCCTTCTAAACCGACTATATAGTATAGCAGTAAAAAAAGAGGAAAACAAACGTATGTTCTTGAAAAGCTATTTAAAATATAGTATATTATATTCAGAATATATGTTCCCACTGCAAAGACAATAGGGAGGTACATAAAATGGAGACAAAAGAAATAAGAAAAAACCTACATGACTTAATTGAAAAACTGAATGATGCACAAATCATGCGTTTATATCAATTAGTAAGAGGAATTTTTGGGAAGGCTCTTTAGCCTTCCTTTTTTATTTCTTCAAATTGCTTCATCAACATTTCCCACTCTTCATCGGGGACAGCGTAAAGCATTTCTAATAAGATGGACAACGCTGCTTTTTTTGATGGCGCAGAGTTTTCCATTATGTAACCAAAACGATTATAGGCTTTTTCGTAAAGGGAAGCTTTTACAAACATTTCTCCAGTACCATTTTTCAACCATTCTTCGCTTACCATTTGCCCATTCCAACTTTCAAGACAAATCAGTTTTATTGTTCTTTCAGATAGATTTTTCCTACCATTTTCTATATCTGAAATATGTCCTTGCGTTGTGGAAATTTTTTTTGCGAAATCACCCTGCTTAATCTCTAAAGCATTTCTTAATTCTCTTAAGCGTTCTCCTTGTGAATTCATCTAATCACCTCACCTTCTTAAATATAATAACACATAAAATATCACTTTGCAACAAAAATATAAAAATACCATTGACAAAAATAATCTTAGTGATATAATAAAATCACAAAACAACAAAATACAAGAAATGAGGTGAGAAGATGGAAGAAAATATTATTATCGAAGAAATGAAGAATTTTGCAATTAGAGTTTTAAAAGGTGGAGCGGATGTTACTCCCCAAGAAACTGCGATATTGCCAGAAATTATAAAAATGATTGAAAACCGCCAGCTATAAAACTGACGGTTAGCACTTATTTTTCCGAAAGGACTTCTGTAAGTACTTGCTTTAAGGAATTTTTTAGAAAAAGATTATTAACCTTTAAAGAGTTTTTAACCCTTAACCAACTGTATTCGTCAGCAAATGCAGAAGGGTACAAATCTTTTTCTATTTGTTTAGACCATGTAGAGAAAGTAGAGTCAAAAGCAGTATCTACTATTTCGGAAATTTTATCACGATCCATAAAAAATCTCCTTTCTTCCGTACTCGGTTTTGGCGAAACCTGTAAATATAGTATAGGAGGAAAACAAAGAAAAGGCAACGAAGAAAAAACTTTTAAAGAAATGAGGCGAAAAGAATGAGCAAAAAAACAAACATTACAAAAGAACAGGAAGAAAAAAGATTAAAAGACTTCCAGAGAATTGCAGAAAATTGGGACAAACTTCCAGAAAGCGCACAGGGGAAAATTGATGGAATTATTTCTATGGCAGCTAGTGTATTTCTGGACTCCATGGAAAAGAAAGCAGGGTGAGGGAAATAAGAATACTTAATACGTTAATAAAGAAGCACAACGAGAAAAAACTCTTGAAGAATGGCTTAGTTCGTTGTGCTTGGTGCAAAAGGCTAATATTAAAAACTGATAAATATTGTCAGTATTGCGGAAAATCTACGGGAATAAAGCCTTTTTAGTCGTTTCACTTACAATATCAATAAGAAGCTGGCGTAAGGAGTCCTTTAAAATTTGCCCGCAAGCAGATATTCCTTTTCTATATTTTGCAATAGCAATAGGAGTAGTTGGAACATCGACGATTAATTCCGGAATAGCATTTTTGATTAGTTCTTTAGACTCGTCGTCTAAATCATCATCTAAGGCTAGAAGTTCAATGGAATTATCAAGTATTTTCTGCGTCCAAGGATAAGGAGAACCACATTCATGACAATAGTGAGGAAGTTCATAAGGCTGCTCTCCTATCAATATTACCCCGGAAGCACTAAAAATTCCACGTATATGTGTTTGGCATTTAGGACAAAAAGAATAAGTTTCAGCTCCACATTGAGAACAATATTTTTGATGATTGGCGTCATATTTACTTACGATATGCCCGTTAAGGCAAATTGTGACATAACCATAAGACATAAAAACAATCCTTTCATAGATTACTCGGCTCTGGCGGGAGCCTGTAAGTAAAGTATAGGAGATAAAAGAACAAAAAGCAATAAACATAGACAAACCATACTGCATACTTATTAAAAAGGAGGTGGTGGCATGGCATTAACCTATAAAAACATAGTAGTTATCGCTGGAGAAAAAGTTGATTTAGAGACGCTTCCAGAAAAAGAAAAAGAACGTCTTGCTGTGGAGTGGAACAGAGCCGCCGCAAGAAAATTAAATTACATGGAAGATAAAACCGCCTAGTGCGGTAAGAAGGGAGGGACAAGCCATGCACAGTGAAAGCTTAACACAAGCAATTCTGGGGACAGCACTGTTATTTAACACAGTTTTTAAAATTCCGGACGATATGAGCCTTTTAGGGCAGATATTTGGAGTGGGAATAGTGACATATATGCTGTTCTGGAGCATTGAGAAAGTAAGAGAATGGGAATTCTTGTTAAAAAAAGCCCGCAGAGATAGAACTCATGCGGACTAGGGAATTTAATTAACAAGTCCATTATACAAGAATAGGGAGAAAAAAGCAATGGGAGAATTTGCACAATTAGAAAAAGAACTCTTACCTGTATTTTCTGAGATAGAACGGATTAAAGAGAGACACGGAATAACATCTCTTACATTGGAAAGCTTTAACCTAATCGACCAGTTCCACGGGAGCCATGGAGGAAAAGGAAATTTTATGGGAAAAAGAGAGTACAAGCATACCAGAGCAGCAGGACATAATTTTGTACAAATCAAATAAAAAAAGAAAAGCCCGGAGAGAAACGCTCCGGGCAAGTCATATATGAAACTTTTAAACCTAGAAAAAGTATAGCATATATGACCGCAAAAGACAAGGAAGAGAGAGCGCTTTTCTCTCTTTTACAACTCGATAAAGATATTAAACTTAGGACATAGAGGCTATGGCGGTAAAGAGAAAAACAATAAAACTAAGGAACGGAGATATCCTCGATATTACTGAAAACCATGATGGAAACCATGGCGCACCGGGAAAGGCAAGACAAAAAAAGAAAAAGCCTACCAAAGAGGAGATACAAAAAAATAATGCCATGAACAAAGCAAGGAGAACCAGATTGAGGCTCTTGCAGTATTTTT